>Ga0208716_1001104_pt1 | contig 10528 bp, 11 predicted proteins | sample NGESurdeep092012_8_FD_184482 | JGI IMG/M metagenome (GOLD analysis project Ga0208716, IMG submission 184482) | Arctic peat soil microbial communities from Barrow, Alaska - NGEE Surface sample 415-3 deep-092012 (SPAdes) | ecosystem: Environmental > Terrestrial > Soil > Wetlands > Peat ...
CGGTCAGGTCCTGGGCGTTGATGGTCTTGGTGACGTATCCGCGAGCTCCGGCGCGAATGACCGCGATCACGTCCTCTGCCGCATCGGACACCGACAGCGCGAGGAAGCGAACCGGCTCACCGGACTCGGCTGTCACCCCACCCGATCCGGTGATCACGTCGCTTCCGCCGTTGCCGTTGCCGCCGGGCAGGTGCACATCCAGCAGGACGACGTCGGGTCGCGTCCGGGCCACCACGACGATCGCGGCGTCGACATCCGCAGCCTCCCCCACGATCACCATCGACTCGTCGAGCTCGGCTTTGACTCCGGACCGGAACATACGGTGGTCGTCCACCAGCACGAGCCGGATCGACGTGGCAGACGGGGACCCCGGCTCGTTCATCAAGGCGTTCCTTCGGTATCTGGTTTGGCGACTGTGTCTGCTTGGGCGGCGACAGTGTCTGGTTGGGCGACCGTGTCTGGTTGGGCGGCGACCGTGTCTGGACGGGGGGACCGTGCCTGGTTGTACGACGGAGGGTGACGCGGCGGTCACCGGCAAGGAGAGGGAGACCTCGGTGCCGTGCTCGAGCCGCCGCAATGCTGCCGAGCCACCGTGCCGCGACATGCGGCCCAGGATCGACTCTCGGACGCCTCTCGCAGCGCCCGCACCAGCGCAGCTCCGCCGGCGTCCAGCGCCCGGTCGCCGGTCACCACCAGCTCGATGGGGATGCCGTGGAGATCCTCCACCTCGTGCGCAACCTCCGTGACGGCCGAGGCGAGGGTGGCCTGCGAGCCGATCGGCCCGGCATACAGCCAACCGCGCAGCTCGCGCTCCTGGGAGCGGGCGAGGCGGACCACCTCGGCGGGGTCGCCGGACTTGCGCTGGATCAGCGAGATCCTCCTTCCGCAGGACCGAGGGAACACCGGGCAGGGCGGCTCAGATGTGTCCCGGTCGGTCGTCATAGGCGACGGGCCAGCCGAAGTCGTGGTCAATGCCGGAGTCGGCATCGGACAGCTCACCGTGGTGAAGGAGTAGGGCAATGGATGACAAGACACGGGTGACGCCGTCAACCCCGGCCGCCGAACCGATCCAGGACGATGTGAAAGCACCCACGGCCACACCACCCGCACGTCCCAAAGGACCGAATGCCTCAGCCATCGTCGTCGGACTGGTCGCCATGGTTCTGGCAGGACTGGTCATCGCCAGGGAGACGATGGGCCTGCGCGTCGACTGGTCACGGCTGGGGCCGGGCGCGATCGTGGGCATTGGCGTCGTGATGGTGGTGATCGGGGCCATCGGTCTGATCCGGCGCCATGACAACGTCTGACATATCCGCTCCGGGCGCCCCCGGCCGCACCACGTCTCGCAGTATCGATCGCCAGCTGGATGTGAGCGCGAGCGAGTCAAGGTGGGCCGGCAGCAACCACGCTGCGGACGCAGTGGTGCCGCCGACATCGTGAACAACCGGTTCGGTCGGCTCGGGGCAGACCGCGCGGTAGACGACCCGCACGGCGTGATAGTCCTCGAGTCGCCCCGTCGGGGCGCGGCCGACCCAGCGACTCGTCCGGATCACGGCGAGCTCGCCCACCTCGATCAGCTGGCCGCTCTCCTCCCAGACCTCGCGCAGCACAGCCCGGTCCGGCTCCTCTTCGTCGTCGAGGCCGCCCCCGGGCAGGCCCCACTGACCCGGTGCTCCAGTCCGGTCGGAGAACTCCGTCATCAAGAATCCGAGCGAGCTGGTCACCAGGGCGTAGGCCGCCACGCGCTGGTGGCGCAGCGCCATCTCACCCTCGAGGTTGACTAGGTCGTCGTCCCGGCAAAGCTGCACTCCCGTCGCCTGTGGTACGACGATCAGGGGCTCGACGAGAGACGGCTTAACGACGAAAGTCATTGTCAGCTGCTGTTTCTCAACCAGATGCCTCACGACGTCTCGCACCCGCCGGACCTCCCAGCCGTGCACCGCAAGCAGCGTGGTCGGGTCGTCGCCATGGCCGAGTCCGAAACGGTCGACCTCTGCGCCCTGGTCATCGACTCCCACCACGATGAGGGGCCACGTCACGAAACCGGAGGTCACGGCGCCGCCCCCGTCACGGCGATGGCACGGCGGTATTCCGCCTCCGCACCGTCCAGGATCCGGTCCCACGACTGCTCCGGCGGCGTGCTGCGGTTGTATGCCGTCATCGACTCCCGGAGCCCGGCGTCGACGACCAGGCGGGCGAGAGACCTGGCCATCGCCTCGTCATCGATCGCGAGATATCCGTTCAGACCGTCCTTGACGAACTCCTGCACTCCGCTGCCACGGCGCCCCACGACCGGCAGCCCGACAGTGCGTGCCTCCAGCGCGGCAATACCGAACGACTCCAACGGCGCGGGGGCCACGAAGACGTCGGACGACGCATACCTGCCTCGCAGCTCCTCGCGGGTCACCCTGCCCGGCAGCCGGACCCACGCGCCCATCTCGTGAGCGGCGATAAAGCGTTCGAGGCGGCCGCGGTCGGGACCATCACCGAAGATCTCCAGACGGATCCCTATCTCCGCCGGGACCAGCTCCCGCACCCGAGCCATGGTTCGCAACAACGGCAGCGGCCGCTTGCGGGAGGCCAACCGCATCGCCGAGACGACGCGCACATCGTTGCCCGAGTCGCTGTCCCCCGGCTCGCGTGGTGGAATCGGCTCGACAGACATCGCCCATTGCTCGACGTCGATTCCGTTGGACAGAACGTTCACCTTGCCAGCCGGGCCCACGACGCGTTGCAGCGGCTCGGCAGCCACGGCCGAGACCGCGCTCATGACAACACCGCTGGAGGCCCAGCCGCGAACGTATCCCGCTGCACGAAATACCGGCTCGAAGGGACCCAGCATGCAGTGCCACGTCATCGCGGTCGGCAGGCCCAGGTCCGTGGTGACGCGGGTGCAGTCGACTGCGAAGGGGCTCAGCACGCCCATGTGGACGTGGGCAACGTCGAACCCACCGTCGGCCAGCCTCTGGCGCAACAGCCCTGGGGCCAAAGGGTTCACCGGCAGCTCGAACGGCAACCGGAGCGCCAGCCGGTGAACCACGACGCCATCGACCCGGTCGACGAACCCGCCCCGCTCACCGCGGCTGCCAGGCGTGGCCGTGAAGACGACGACGTCATGCCCACGACCGATCAGCCGGGCCGCAAGGTCATGGACCTGCACCTCGATTCCGCCCAGGCGGGGCAGATAACAGTCAGACAGCATCGCGATCTTCACAGAACCCAGCGTCCCATGAGACAGGATGGAACCTGATGTCGCACACCCTCCTGGCCTTCCATGCGCACCCCGACGACGAGTCACTGCTCACCGCCGGGACGATGGCCCGTGCCGCCGCGCAGGGGCACCGGGTCATCCTGGTCGTGGCAACCGACGGCAACGAGGGTGAGGCCTCCAGCAGCTTTGTGGCGGACGGCCGCCTCGGCGAGCTGCGCCTGGCCGAGCTACGCGAAAGCGCGCGGGCGCTGGGGGTGGCGCGACTGGAGTACCTCGGCTACGCGGACAGCGGCCTGGGACCTCAGACAATGCCGGATCCGCCGGGGCAGACACGGTTCATCCAGGCGGATGTGGAAGAGGCAGCAAGCCTCCTCGCCGACATCCTGATCGAAGAGTCCGTCGACGTCCTGCTGACCTACGACGCCAACGGAGGATACGGACACCGCGATCATGTGAAGGCTCACCAGGTCGCAACGCGTGCGGCCGCGCTGGCCAAGACTCCGCGGGTGCTGGAGGCGACCGTGCCCCGGGACACGATCCGCCGCGCGGTGGCCCTGGCCGGCCGGGTCTACCGCTTCCCGGAGGCGTTCGACCCCACCACCTTTGAAAGAGCTTTCAGCCCGCGGGCCGACATCACCCACCGGGTCAACGTGATCCGTTACGCCTCCGCCAAACGGGCATCGATGCGGGCCCACGCCTCACAAGCCACCGCGGACAGCGGCGGGGACCGAACTCTCGCCGCTTTCCTGCGGATCCCGCGACCGTTGTACGACGTCATATTCGGCCGCGAGTGGTTCGTCGACCCAGCCCACCCTCCCGGCGCGCCCGTGGCTCGCGACGTGTTCGCGGGCCTGCCGTGACGAGCCTCTGGACGTCGTCATAACCGGCGACGGCTCGGTCGCGAGCAGCCTGTGGCACCCAAGCCGCAAGCAGATCGTGCAGGGGGTGCTCGGCGGTCTCCTGGCGATCGTGCTCGTCGTCTGGTGGCTGCCCAGGATCGCGAAGACCACGTGGGGCGCGGTGTTCCTCACCCTCGGCCACGTCGGCTTCGGGTCGGTCATGATGCTGTACACGCTGATGTGCCTCGGACTCTGGTGCTACACCTTCACGCTCATCGGATCGCTGCCCGGCCTGCGGCACGTGCATGCACTCATCGTGAACCTCTGTGGGTCGTCCGCGGGCAACTTCTTCCCGGGTGGCGGTGCTGCCGGGGTAGCGGTCACCTATGCGGCCTTCCGGTCCTGGGGTTTCTCCCGACGGGCCATCTCGACCTCCATCGTCGTCACCGGCGTCTGGAACATCCTCGCCCGGATGATCCTTCCTGTGGCCGCCCTGATCGCCCTCCTGGTCGCCGGGGGCAACCTGCCTCTTTCGGTCATCCGGGGCGGGTTGATCGGGGCGGCCGCAGGTCTGGCGCTCCTGGCTCTTTTTGTCGCGGCGCTCGCCAGCGAGAGGGTCACCCGCTCAATCGGCCGGGCTATCAACCGAGTGCTGCGCCCGCTGCATCGACGGATCAAGTCCGTCCACGAAGTGGGCTTCGACGAGTTCATCGCGGAGCAGCGCGTGCGCATGGTCAGCGTGGTGCGGCACGGCTGGGCCAAGATGACCTTCGGGCTGGTCGGGTACTTCGCGGTCTTCTACGTGCTCTTCTGGCAGAGCATGCACGTGGTCGGGCTGCGGATGACGTTCTCGCACATGTTCGCGGCCTACGCCGTGGGACGGCTGCTCTCTGCCATCGGTATCACCCCCGGTGGCGTGGGAGTCACCGAGGGCGGTGCGGTCGCCGTTCTGGTCGCGTTCGGCGCCGACCCTGCCCAGGCGCTCGCCGGCACCGTGCTGTTCTCGCTGTACACGCACGTGATGGAGGTCCCGCTGGGCACGCTGGCCTTCTTCAGCTGGTTCGTCTCAGAGAAGACGGCACCCACCGACAACGTCCGTGACGCCGCTGGCCCCTCCCCTGATGGCCCCTCCCCTGATGGCTCGGCCGGCTGACCGCTCTGCCGGCTCACGGACTCTGCCCGGCTCACTGGCTCTGCGGGCTCACTGGCTCTGCCTGCTCACTGGTCAACTGACAGAGCCTCTCAGCGCAAGAGTCGGCGCACCTGGCGGGTGCGGGCCTGTTCCGCGATCTCATCATTGATATCCCCCGGCACAAAGGGCTCGGCCAGTGCACGCTCGACCGCCAGCCTGATGAGGGCGTCGGCGAACGAAGGGTTGGCCGGCAGCACCGGGCCGTGCAGGTAGGACCCGAACACGTTGCCGGTGACCGCCCCCTCGGTCTTGTCGGTCCCGTTGTTGCCCATGCCCGACTTCACCGTGCCAAAGGCCCGCTGCCCCGGGCCAAGCTCCGTTGAGCCGGAATGGTTCTCGTAGCCGACCACGTCGCCGTACGCCGTATCCAGGACCACCGGCCCGATCATCCGCTTCGCGTTGCCCTGGGTCGTCACGTCGAGGATGCCGATTCCCGGGAGCCGCTCTCCCTCGATGGTGATGAACGCATTGCCGAAGAGCTGGTACATGCCGCAGATCATCAGCATCGCCGTGCCGTCAGCCGCCAGGGCCCGGAGAACCTCGGCATTGTGAGCCAGGTCGTCCTGCACCCGCGCCTGCCCGCTGTCCTGGCCGCCCCCGCCCAGCACAAGGTGCGCGTCTGTCGGGAAGTCGTTGCCGGGGTGGTGCTGATGGACCAGGGGTTCGTAACCGTGCCACCGCAGCCGGCTCGCCAGGCAGCGGGTGTTGCCCAGATCGCCGTAGATGCTCATCTCGCGCGGATAGATGTGAACGACCTTGATCTGGCCCTTGCTCCTGGGATGGCTGCCGTTCGGCTGGCTGCTCATGGCTGGGCCTCCTCTCCGAAGTTGGCGAGGCCGTAGCGCCCGGCCAGGTTGCGGCGTAGCGCCATCATCGCGGTGTAGGTGCAGAAGATGCGCTTGGGTTCGTCCTCGTATTCCGTGAGGAAGCGTTCCAGCGCGACGTCCAGATCGGGCTCGACCTGCGCCACGGCCACGTCGTCGTACTGCAGCCGAAGCGCCATGTCGTAGGCCCGGACACCACTGGTGAGCGCAACTCCCTTGCCTCGCAACGACTCGAAGCTGACGTCGTAGAGCCAGGACACGTCCCGACCATCGGCATAGTCGTCGTTGATGGCCACCATCGTGGTGACCGGCGTGTTGCCGTAGGTGCTCAGGGCGACGGTGAAACCGGCCGGGTTCTTGACCAGGACAAGCTCGAGCGGCTGTCCGTCGGCGTCGATGACCTCACCGCGACCGAAGGGGGGCTCAACCCTCTCGAGCGCGGCTACGGCGGCGCCATTGCGAAACTCGTTGCCGAGCAGTGCTCTGGCCGTGGACGTCGCTGCAGTCGCATTGATCATGGCGGCAAGTCCGCGCTGCTTGAGGACCATGGGGCCGACCCGGTCGGTGGCGCCGAAACGCACCTCGAAGCTTCGTTCGTCGTGAGGCTTGAGCAGGCCATCGGCGTCGGTGGGCTTCGGTGGCGTGAAGTCATCCTCGAACCGCACATCGGCCTCCTGCAGCTCGGGGAGGCGATCCGCGATCGACGGGTCAACACCGAAGTAGGTGACGCCGACACCGTCGGGCACCCTTCCGGCGATTCGCGATACGAATGAGTCGTTGAGGTTGAGGACCACCCCGATGGTGGTCTGCTCCGCAAGCTCGGCGAGCAGCTTGGCAGTGTGGTCGATCTCGGCGAAACGGTCGAGCTGGTCGCGAGCGACGTTGAGCAGCAAGGCATGCGTCGGCTTAACCTCGGCGGCGAACTTCAGCGCGTGGGCCTCGTCGAGCTCCAGGACCGCCATGTCTGCCTCGAGCCGTCCCGAAAGCGAGATCTCGGCGACCATCGAGGAGATGACCCCGCGGGTGAAGTTGCTGCCGGTGGGGTTGCTGAACACGGTGAGCCCATGTTCACGCAGGATCGCGACAAGCATCTTGGTCGTCGTCGTCTTACCGTTCGTACCGGTGATCACGACGACGCCTCTGGGGAGGTCAGCCAGCGCGTGGGTCAGGAACCGCGGGTCGAGCCGCTCGACCACGAGACCGGGCAGCGCCGAACCGCCACCGCGCAACCTCGATGCGGCCCGTGCCGCCTTGCCTGCCGCCACTGCCACCGAAGTCCTGAGCACCGTCATACCCTAACCAAGGCTGTGAGGTCCCGATCTCACCCGAGGTGACGGTCGGCCACGTAGGCGACCGCGGCAACACTGGCTGCGCAGGCCAGCCCGATGGACCCGAGCGAGATGATGCCCAGCCCGAGGTCACGCAAACCCGGCTCCGGCCGGACCCCCCACGACACCAGAAGCCCGCCGACGATCGAGGCGCCGATGAGCGCCCCCAGATCAACCGACGCGCCGCGCTCAGGAACAGGAGGACGATGCCTGACCAGCGCAGCGGTGAGCAGCCCGATCGCTGCCCACAACAGGCAGACGAAAGTCGCCGCGATGACGTCAGAGGGTCGGTGCCACCTGCCAAGGACCAACGCCACTCCGACCAGGGCTGCGGTTGCGGACACGCCGATCGCCACTGTCGAGCGCCAGGCCGATGGAGCCACGATGACCGCGGCCAGCGCGATCGAGAGCGCGACCGTCGTGTGCCCGCTGGGCAGGCTGTTCGGTGCATGACCAAGATCGAGGCTGGGGAACAGGCCCTTCTTGAGAATCTGGGTCGTGAGGTCCGCGCCCCCGATCACAACCACGGCCGCCAGCGCAAGGTCGAACCTGCGCTGCACCACAGCGAGCGTCACGCAGACCAGCAACGAGAGGCCGACCGAACCGACCGACACCAGGCTCAGTCCCTCGTAGAGGCGGTCCAGCACCAGCGGGGGGCTGCTGACGGCGTCCGATGCCGCACGGTCCAGGCTTAGCCCGCGCGAGGTCCGCAGGGCCACGTACGCCGTCGCAGCCAGCCCCAGCGCGCCAACCATCGCGAGTGCGCCCACTGCCGCCAGGAAGGGCCTCCACGGCTCTTGTGTGGTGCCCCCACTGACCACGCAGGCTCACTCCCCCTCAGAGACTCAGGGGGCACGCTGACGACGTCCACCCGTCCATGTCCATGAGGCAACCCCACGCGCCATCGGGAGCACCACTGACGGATCCCCGCCTCGGACGGTCCTCCGAGCCGACCCGGACGACTGCCTTCCCGCTCTCAAGGACGCACCCCGCGGATGAGCTCACGGGCACGCTCATTCCCACTCGATGGTGCCCGGTGGCTTGCTCGTCACGTCGAGCACCACGCGGTTGACCTCGGGCACCTCATTGGTGATCCGGGTCGAGATCCGGGCCAGCACGTCATACGGCACCCGGGTCCAGTCGGCGGTCATCGCGTCCTCGGAGGAGACCGGGCGCAGCACGATCGGGTGACCGTAGCTTCGGCCATCGCCCTGCACCCCGACGGATCGAACGTCGGCCAGCAGGACCACCGGGCACTGCCAGATGTCACGGTCGAGGCCGGCGGCAGTCAGCTCCTCGCGGGCGATCGCATCGGCCGCGCGCAGGATCGACAGTCGCTCGGCCGTCACCTCACCGACGATCCGGATGGCCAGGCCGGGACCCGGGAACGGCTGGCGCCACACGATCGCCTCGGGCACGCCCAGCTCGAGACCGACCTGGCGCACCTCGTCCTTGAACAACATGCGCAGCGGCTCGATCAGCTTGAACTGCAGGTCATCCGGCAGCCCACCGACGTTGTGATGCGACTTGATGTTGGCCGTGCCCGTGCCGCCACCAGACTCCACGACGTCGGGATAGAGGGTGCCCTGGACCAGCCACTCGACCGGATGCTCCGCCCCATCGGCCGACCCGACCAGATCGCGTGCCGCCTGCTCGAAACAGCGGATGAACTCGCGGCCGATGATCTTGCGCTTCTGCTCAGGGTCCGAGACTCCGGCCAGCGCGTTCAGGAACTGCACGCGCGCGTCAACGACAACCAGCGCCACTCCGGTGGCGGCGACAAACTCCTGCTCGACCTGCTCGGCTTCCCCTGAACGCAACAGACCGTGATCGACGAACACGCAGGTCAGCTGGTCGCCGACCGCACGTTGCACCAGCGCAGCGGCAACAGAGGAGTCGACCCCGCCAGAGAGCGCACAGAGCACGCGGCTTGAGCCGATCTGCTCCCGAACCGCGGCCACCTGATCCTCGGCAACATTGGACGCAGTCCAGTCCGCGGCCAGACCGGCCCCGCGGATCAGGAAGTTCTCCAGCACGCGCTGGCCATAAGTGGAATGGATGACCTCGGGGTGCCACTGCACGCCATACAACCTGCGCTCGTCGTCCTCGAAGGCAGCGACCGGCGCACCCGCACTCGAGGCGGTGACCTTCATCCCGGCCGGCGCCGCGGTGACCGAGTCGCCGTGAGACATCCAGACCGACTGCTCGGCGACCTGACCGTCGAAGAGCGTCGAGGAGAGGTCGAAGACCGTCGCCTGGGTCGAGCCGTACTCGCCGAGACCGGTGTGCACAACCGTCCCGCCGAGCGCCTGCACCATCGCCTGGAACCCGTAGCACATGCCGAACACCGGCACCCCTGCCGTCAGCAGCGCGACGTCCAGCTTGGGCGCGCCCTCGGCATAGACCGAAGACGGCCCACCGGAGAGGATCACGGCGGCGGGGTTCTTGGCCAGCATCGCCGCCACCGGCATGGTGTGCGGCACGACCTCGCTGTAGACACTGGCCTCACGCACCCGGCGGGCGATCAGCTGGGCATACTGCGCCCCGAAGTCGACAACAAGGACGGGCCGCGCGGAGAGCTCAGGGAGGGCTTCAGTCACGGGGCAACGGTACCGGTGTGCCCTGAGCGGCAAGCTGGGCCTCGACCTCGCGCGCGACACTGCGCTCGACGAAGAACGGCAGAACCGGGACAAATCCGGACATCATGGTCAGGATCATCCGCGGCAGGGTCCATCCCACCTTGAAACCAAGGTTGGCGATGGAGAGGACGAACACGAAGAAGATGGCGCCATGAATCGGGCTCCAGACCGCGGACGCTCCGCCCCTGCCGAACCCTCCGTTGTTCACAATGACCCCGATGAGCACGAACAGGGCGCAGCCCGCCGTGATCGCCATGACCTTGAAGAACCCGAGGGCCTTGCGTGCGGCGGCCACATCTCGTATCGGACGAACCTGCTCAGACATTGCTTGCCTTTCCTGTTTCACCGAAGGGCGCCAGCGCGCTGTGGTCGTGGTCGTAGCGGTTGTCGTGTTGGCTGTCATTCTGGTCGTGGCCGCGGCGGCTGTCCTCGTAGTCGTCACGCACCATCCTCCACCACATGTAGGCGGCGAAGAGGGCGAAGACCCACCATTGC
>Ga0208716_1001105_pt1 | contig 10526 bp, 9 predicted proteins | sample NGESurdeep092012_8_FD_184482 | JGI IMG/M metagenome (GOLD analysis project Ga0208716, IMG submission 184482) | Arctic peat soil microbial communities from Barrow, Alaska - NGEE Surface sample 415-3 deep-092012 (SPAdes) | ecosystem: Environmental > Terrestrial > Soil > Wetlands > Peat ...
TGAGCTGCTTCGCCCCCGGCACGGCAATCTTGGACAGCGTGCCCTGCAGCATGGAGCCGACGTACTGGCCGGGCTGGACCGGCCCGACACCGAGCCCCTTCATGTTGACGACGAACAGGGTGGCGCCGGCCGGGTCGACGGCGACCGCCGAAGGGTACCAGGCGGTCGGGATGAGGCCGCCGACCGTGTCGGTCGCGACCTTCGACCCCGCTGCCGCCAGCTTGACGACGGCGACGTCGTTGTCGCCGGCGTTGGCCACGTAGAGAGTCCTGCCATCGGGGCTGACGGCGAGGCCGTTCGGGCTGGCGCCGATCTTGGCGCCGGCGAACGGCCGCTCGTCGATCGTGCGCAGCACCGTCGCGGCGTTGCTGTCGATCACGGTGATCGTGTCGGAGTCGGTATCGGCGACATAGAGCTCGCTGTTCCGCGGGTTGAGCGCCAGCGAGCTCGGATGAGTGCCGACGTTCAGCGTCTTCACCACGGTCGCGGTCGCCGTGTTCACCACGGTCACCGTCTTGCCGCCCCAGCTCGACACGTAGGCGAGCGTGCCCTTGTGGTTGAGCGCGACATCGTAAGGCAGATGGCCGACGACGACCGACGCGACCACCTTGCGCTTCGTCGGGTTGACGATGATGAGCTGGTCGGAGAGGTTGCCGGCGACGTACAGGCGCGAACCGTCGCGCGAGACAGCTACGCCGGCCGGCCACACCCCGCCCTGCAGGTTGATCTCCTGCCCCTCGACGAGCAGGCCGGCCTTGAAGGTGAAGGTGTGGATGCCGTCGCCCGGTCCGTCGGAGGCGTACGCCTGCGCGCCGTCGGGCGAGAAGGCCACACCGTTGTAGAAGCCGTGCGCGCCGCCGTAGTAGTAGAAGTGCGTCATCATGCGGTTGAGCTCGTTGTTCTTCTCGGCGCGCACGGCGTTGCTCTGCGTGCCGATCGTCTGCTGCACGATTCCGGTCGCGGTGTCGACGAGCATCAGCGAGTGGTTGCTGTAGCCCGCGTTGGTGATCAGCGCGTGCGCGCCGTCCGGGCTCATGGCGATGCCCAACGGGCCCGAGCCGAGCATCGTCTGCGCGCCGGCCGGTGTCACGCGCCAGCCCTGCGGTGTGACCGACGTCCCGTCAGGCTGCGGCCCGGGTACGAGCACGCTCTGCGCGGCCCACGCAACGCCGGTGGCGAGCGCCAGCACGACCACGGTGACTCCGAGGAACTTGCGATGTGCGGCGGCCAGCCGCCGGCTCGCCTTAAGGCAACGCGACACGCTCATTGTGTGACCCCCTCGTCGACCCCTCTTCTCGAGAATGATGAACCGCGAGGGGCTACTATGGCAATGTCGAGGAGTAGCCTGCAGCGGCTACGGGCGGCGCGGGCCGGACGCCCGCGCCGCCCGTAGCGCTTCTACTTGTCCTGGACCAGCCCCCAGGTGTCTGTGCTCTGAGCCGAGAAGGTCTTCAGCTCGAACACCGAGAAAGCGCCGTGGCTCGACGCCCAGCCCGGGGTGGCGGCGAGGTAAGCGGTGGCGTCGAAGTGGTCGCCGCTACCGCGTCCCCAGCAAGCCCACGAGGAGAGGCCATTGACGGCCATGCTCTCGGTCGTGACCTTGCCGTCGGACGCGCCCTCTGGCTCGAGCACCCAGCTGTCCCAGTGGAGCAGCCCCGGTGTGCCGTGCTCGGGCTCCCCGCAGAGGCTTCGGGCGTCGGGCAGTTGCATCCCCAGGTAGGTGTCGTAGGTGTCTGACTCCATGGTCATGCCGACCTTGGCGTCGATCTGGCCGTAGTACTGGTCCTTGAGCTGTCCCCAGCGGATGTAGCGCGCATAGTCGACCACGGCGGGATTGAACGGGTCGGCGATCTTGCCCTCTTCCGCTCGGGTCTTGGGCCCCCAATCGAAGTTGCATGAGCCGAAGAAGCCGTTCCTGGTCTGGTTCAGATCGTAGACCTTGCCGCCGAGCTGCAGCGAGGCGATCTTGCCTGTCGCATCGCCGATCAGCCACTCGTTCGAGTACGCCCCGTTGTTCCCGGTGACAAGAGTATTGACGGCCTGGGCGACGGTGGCAGCGTACTGGGCGGCCTCACGCGCCCTCACAAAGACCGGGATGCCGGTCGGCGTGTACGTCGTGTCGGCCAGCGTGGTCTCGCAGATCAGCAACCCGGCGCTGTTCGTGTACCAGTCCTCGCCACTCCAGATCTGGCCACCGCAAGACTGGTAGGAGAAGGCGTAGCCCTTCGTCGGGTGAACGTAGAACATGACGTTGTACGAGAAGCAGCCGTCGTACCAGTCCCACGTGTCGTGACCCATCACGGGCTTGCCATCGACAGTCGCGTCGCCGGTCGCGATGAAGGCGCTGCAGCCACCCGGCTTATTCGACTTGAGGGTCGTCGCCGTGGCCGTGGTCGTGGTTGAGCTGGTCTTGGGAAGCAGCGTGGCATAGCAGGCCTCGTCGGCCCAGGCGTTCGCGGCGACGATGTCCCACAGCGTGTCCTGCGTGTAGCCGGCGGCGTGCATGCCGTCGGCGATCCCCCGCAGCTCCTGCCGATACTCGGCCGGCACCAGCGGCCAGACGTAGTACTGCGCGACCTTCTCGGCGACCTTGCGGTAGTGGCTGCCGAGCACGTCGACGTCGTACTGGATGCCGTAGTCGGCGGACTGCGCCGTCAGGTAGCCGTTCTGAAAGCCGATCTGGTACGGGCCGCCCTCCAGGTGCGCGACGATCCAGCCGTTGCCTCCCGTCACGCTCGAGCCTTTGAGCAGAGCGGCGATCGCCGGTGTTGCCGGCGGCGGGACCGGCGGCGGCACCAGGTAGGGAGCGAAAGTAGGCGGGGTGGGATTGGCGTACGCGGTGCTCGCCGGCCCGCCAAGCACAACGAAGGCGATCGCGAACACGAGCAAGAATCTGACCGCACGATGCATGGCGATACCCCCTGTGTAGACCCCTTGGTCAGCGTCAGTCTACAACCGGCAATCAGTCGCGCCAGTGCGACTTTCCGTTCAAGTCGCCACGATCCGCAACGCGGGGTGCCGCCTAGCTCAGCACCCGCCGGCGAAAGCCGTCGATGCCGACCCAGGCGAGGAGGATCGCGAAGCCGATCATCCCGCCGTAGATCGCCCACACGGACATGTGCTCGACCCCTGACGTGAGCGCCAACCGGAACCCTTCGCACATGTAGACCAGCGGATTGACCAGCACCACGCTCTGCAGCCAGCGGATCGGCGCGAGCGACGACCAGGGGTAGTAGACCGCGCCCAGGAACGTGATCGGCAGGACGACGATGGCGAACAGCAGCGGTACCTGCTGCGGCTTCACGCGAGTGCCCATGGTCAAGCCGAGCGACGCACCGAGAACCGCCGCGATGGGAGCGATCGTGAGCAGGTACACCCAGTGCAGGTGCAGGTGCACCGGCGTCGCCGGGATGATCGCGGCGAGCGGAAAGACGACGAGCCCGGCGATCAGCGCCTGGACGGCGCCGGCGACGATCTTCTCGACCGCGACGGCCCACACCGGCAGCGGCGCCATGACACGATCCTCGATCTCGCGTGTGTAACCGAACTCCTGCACGAGGGGCAGGGCGACCGCCTGCACACCCTGCATGACCATCGACGTGGCGACCACGCCGGCCATGAGCAACGTGGAGAACGCCGCTTCGGCGCGGCCTGAGCCGCCGACTCCCTGCCCGATCTTGGGAAACACGTAGGTGAAGACGAAGACGAGCAGGAGCGGTTGCATGATCGTGCGCACGGCGAAGATGCCGATCGTCTTGCGCAGCACGCGAAGATCGCGCAGCAGCAACGCCCAGAAGGCGACGAACGAGGCGGAGCGCGATGGGCGAAAGCCCATCGCGCTGCGCGCCCCGACGTCTGCAGTGGTGGTACTCATTCGCGCAGCTCCTTACCGGTCAGCGTGAGGAACACGGTCTCGAGCGTGGGCTCGCTGACCGAGATGTCGGTAATCGGAAAGCCGCCGTTCTCGGCGTACGCCACGACGCGCGGCACGATGCCGTCGCCGCCTTTGAGGAACAGCGTCACGGCGCCGTCGCCGGTCTCGGCCCGCGCGCCGTTGCCGAGACCCGCGGTGAGGGCGTTGGCCAGGGCCTGCAGCTCGCCGGTCGTCGTGACCCGCACGATCGTGTCGGCGCCGACCGAGGCTTTGAGGCCGCGCGGCGTGTCGAGGGCGAGGATGCGGCCGTGGTCCATGATCGCCACGCGGTCGCAGAGCTGGTCGGCCTCTGCCATGTAGTGCGTCGTAAGGAGCACAGTCAACCCCTCGCCGTGCAGGTCGTGCAGGATCTCCCAGAGGGCGAGCCGGCTCTGCGGGTCGAGGCCGGCGGTCGGCTCGTCGAGGAACAGGATGTGCGGGCGATGGGCGATACCACGGGCGACCATCAGACGCTGGGCCATGCCGCCCGACAGGGCGTAGACGTCGGCGCCGGCGCGATCGGCCAGGCGGAACTGCTCGAGCAGCTCGTCCGCGCGAGCACGGGCCTGGCCTTTGCTCATGCCGAAGTAGCGGCAGTGGAAGTAGATGTTCTCGCGCACGGTGAGGCTGCGGTCGAGGGTGTTCGACTGCGCGACCACGCCGATCGCCTGCTTGGCGAGCGCCGGTTGGGCGACGACGTCGACGCCGCCCACACAGGCCTGGCCTGCAGTGGGGACGACCCTCGTCGACAGCATGCCGACGGTCGTCGTCTTGCCGGCCCCGTTCGGCCCCAGCAGGCCGAAGATCTCGCCGGCGGCGACCGTGAGGTCGAGCGACACGACGGCGTGGATCCCGCCCGGGTACGTCTTGGACAGGCCGGCCGTCATGATGACCTCGTCGAGATTGCAGGCCAAAGGCCGATCGACGCCGGCCTTCTCGTTCGGGGCAAGCTCCTGATCAGACACGTGCACGCTCTCGCCTTTCTTCTCTGCACAGCGGACGACGACGCGACGCGCCCGGCAGCACGGGGCCGCCACGACGAAGGGGTCGTCGACCACCACTTTGTCGCCAAGCGAGCCGCTGGGCAAACGTTTGGCGGAACGTTACCGGAGTTCCTCGCCAAAGCGATCGTTCGGAGCTGGTGTTCGCAGCCGAGTAGTCTGCCTGCCGGCCGCAACCGTCGCAACACAGAGAGTGCCGTTTAGCAGGGGTTTTGTTGGAGGCGGCGACCGGAGTCGAACCGGTGATGGATGATCAGGCGTATCAGCCGACCTAGCCAATGAGACTCGACTGCCCGCCGCCGGCTGCTCGGCAGCGGCAATGGTCAGTCGCTGCCGACGCGCACCAGCATCTTGCCGATGTTCTCGCCGCGCATGAGGCCGATGAAAGCGGCGGGGGCGTTCTCGACGCCGTCGACAATCGTCTCGGCAAGACGAATGCGTCCCTCGGCCAGCCAGCCGCCAACCTCGGCGAGAAACGCTGGCCTGCGGTCAACATGGTCGCCAACGATGAAGCCGCGTAGCGTGAGCCGGTTGCCGATCATCAAACTAAGATTACGCGGCCCGAGCGCTGGCTCGTCGGCGTTGTACTGCGAAATCGCCCCGCACAGGGCCGCACGCCCGTGCAAACGCAGGGCGCCAATGGCCGCCTCCAGATGCTCACCGCCAACGTTGTCGTAGTAGACGTCGATGCCGTCCGGCGCCGCCGCCGCCAGAAGCTGAGCCGGAGAGCCCTCGTGGTAGTTAAAGGCAGCATCGAAGCCGAGGTCGTCGCAGACGTAGCGTGCCTTCGCCGCGGAACCGACGCTGCCGACGATACGCGCCGCGCCGCGCAACTTGGCGATCTGGCCGGCGAGACTGCCGACCGCGCCGGCAGCGCCCGAGACAAAGACGACGTCACCGGGTTTCAGCGCCGCGATCTCGAGCATGCCTACCCAGGCGGTCAGCCCGACCATGCCGAGCATGCCAAGCCAGGCGCTGAGAGGCGCGTCGTTCGCGGGGACACGGCGGAACGCTGCCGCCGTGCCGAGAGCATACTCACGCCAGCCCAGGTCGTGCAGGACGATGTCGCCGGCAGCCAGATCGGGTGACTGCGAAGCGACAACCTCGCCCACGGACATGCCGGTCATCACCGCGCCCAGCGCAAAAGGCGGCACGTACGACTTGGCGTCGCGCATGCGTCCGCGCATGTATGGGTCGACCGAGATGAAGCGGTTGTGGACCAGGACCTGGCCGGGGCCCGGATCGGGCACCGCTACCTCGACAACGGCGAAGTCACTCTGCCTCGGCGCGCCCCGCGGCCGGGCGACGAGATGGATCTCTTTGCTGCTACCCGAAGACTTCATCTGGGACACTCCTGAATGGAGGATAACGACTCAGCCTGCTTGGCCGGTCGGCCTGATGAGGATCTCGTTGAGCGAGACCCGGTGCGGCTGGCCAACAGCAAAGGCGATCGCCGCTGCGATGTCCTCTGCCTGCAGCGCACCGACGGAATCGTAGAAACCCTGTGCATCCTCGCGAATGTGATCGTCACTGATGTGGTCGGTCAGCTCGGTGGCGACGGCGCCCGGTTCAACGACGATCACACGTACGCTGGCTTGAATGAGTTCCTTGCGCAGAGCGTCCGACCAGGCAGTGAGGCCCCACTTGGTGGCGTTGTAAACCGAGCGGTTGGGGCCGGTCGTGCGCCCTGCGACCGAACTGATGTTGACGATGTCGCCCTGAGCGGCGACAAGCTGCGGCAGAAAGACGTCGCTGACGAGCAGCACGCCGGTGAGGTTGGTGTCGATCATGCGCCGCCACTCGTCGACCTTGCCGGCGTCAAACGGCGAGAGCAGCATGACGCCGGCGTTGTTGACGAGTATGTGCACAGGGCCGAGCGCGGCGCCGACAATGTCCGCCGCGCGCAGGACGGCGTCGCGGTCCTGCACGTCGGCGACGCAGGCGACCGCTTTACCGCCGGCAGCTGTGATCTCGGCCGCCAGATCCTCGATGCGCCCGGCGCGGCGCGCCAGCAGCGCCACCGCCGCGCCCTCGGCTGCGAGTGCCCGCGCCGTTGCCTCGCCGATGCCACTGGAGGCGCCGGTGATGACCGCCGTACGTCCTGCAAGGTTCTTGCCCACGTCGTCCTCCACGTTTGGTTTCGGGGATGCCTTGAACCTGCCCGCTCGCGGGCACCAACGAAACGCGGGGGCTGCGAATGGGCGCCGGCGCCCTGCTGCTGGAACAGAACGAGGAGTGGCTGGTCAGCCGCCGCTACCGCTCCGACGATCAGGATCTACACCACGTCGGGGGACTTGACCAGTTTGGCGGTCCGCTGCATGGAACTTTGTCATTCGACCCGGAGGCCGCTACCCTCCGCCCGTGCCCCGCGCGGTTCACTCAGCCGGACAGCAGCTGCCATCCATAGATCGCGCTCAGGCAGAGCGCATACAGTGTGACGGCGTAGTACCACCTGCCGCCGAGCTTGGGCGTCCTGATCGAAGCCACATTGAGGGCGGCCAGTGCCATCAGCGCAACGTAAACGACGTGGGCAAACACCGGGGCGCTGACAGCGTGTCGGAAGACAAAGAGCAGCGCCAGGATGATGACGTTGTTGTCGAGCGCCAACCCCCGGTAGGTCGAGTCATCGACCAGCCCGAAGACGTTGAAGTGGCTCAGCCGAATGACCCCCGTGGCGACGATCACGAAGGCGCCCGGGACGAACCAGGGGCTGAAGCGCCCGACGCTCAGCAACACCACCGCAGGTGCGACGCTGAAGCTGACGAGGTCGATCAGTGAGTCCAGCTGCCCGCCAAACGCACGCTGACCCTCCGTCCGTCCCTTCATCCGCCGCGCGATGCGGCCGTCGCTCCAGTCGAAGACTACCGCCCACAGCATGGCGATCATCGCTGCCGGGAAGACGCCGCGGATCGCGAAGTAGACCCCGAGCACCGCCGACAAGAGCCCCACGAGCGAGCACACGTTGGGCAAGTCACGCGCAAACCAAAGCATTGGTCGCGGAGCGGCCGGCTGGCGCGACGCGCTCATCGTGCTTTCTTCGGCCCGACGACCCGCCGAAGCGCATCGGCCACGGCCCGGTTCTCGCGCCTCGTGCGGCTGGCGATGCGGATGTAGCGGCTTGACTCGCGCATGGTCTTGTTCTCGCAGTCTTTGATGAAGATGTTGTCCTCGACGAACAGCCTGCGCGTGACCTCCGGACCGGACGGAGCATGGTCGGGAAGGCGGCAGAAGATGAAGTTGGCCTCGGGGCGATAGACGCAGAGGCCGGGTATCCCAATGAGATCCTGGTAGAGCCCGTCTCTATCAGCGCGCACCTGGTCACAGCTGGCGGCGAACTCTTGCCGATACCGGGGAGCAAGACGAAGAAATGCCTCGGCAAAACCGTTGAGGTTCCAGATCGGCAAGCCCGCACGGACCCGCTGGACAAGGGCCGCGTTCGCGCTGAGCAGATAGCCGATCCTCAGCCCGCAGATGCCGCATGCCTTGCTCATGCTCTTGAGAATCGCCAAGTTCTGGTACCGAGCGACCTCCGCCTCAAGCGATGCCCGAGAGCCTTCCTGCGCGAAGTCGATGAAAGACTCATCCACGATGAGCATGCAGTCGTGCCCGGCGAGAGCGCTCAGCAGGCGGAGAAGGTCGACTTTGGGCACGAGCAGCGAGGTCGGGTTGTTCGGCGTTACCACCACGGCGAAGTCAGCTTTGCAGCCGATAGCCTCTGCGGCGAACTTGTCGACGTCGAGCTGGAACGAGGGGGCCTCGAGGGCGAACTCGACGACGTGTCCTGCGGGCGCCGCGTTGACGAACTCGTTGAATGAAGGAACCGGGACGATGAGCCTCCCGGCGAGCTGCCCGGAGACGATCTTGATGAGCTCAGAGGCCCCGTTGCCGACCGCGATCCTTTGGGCGGGTTGGCCGATCAGATCACCGACGAGCCCCGCCAGGACGTCCTGGGCGACGGGGTAGTTCAACACCAGCTCATGGATCTGGCTGCCGAGTTGCTCGAAGAGCGACTCCGGCGGGAAGTACAGGTTGTACAGGTAGGCGTGGTCGACGAAGCCGTGACGCCAGTAGCCGCCGTGCTCCGATGTAAGTGCCGCGTAGTCCAGTTCTCTTGCGGCGCGAACCTGCAGCGCCGGCTTCGAGTAACTCAAGGCGAGGGACTATCTGGGGAAGACAAGCTCAGCCGCTTCCAGGTCGGCCAACGTGTCGATCTCATACCATCGTTCGGCAGGGAAGAACACCGGCTCAAGCGCCAGGCTGCCGTCGGCGACCATCTCCGCGAACACGGACTCGTAGAAGTCGCCCGTTTGCCCGGCCACGATGCGCCGATCGAGTCGTTCGCAGACCGCCCTCCACGTGCGGCGTGACAAGCTGCAGATGTTGACCGTCTTGAAGTGCGCGGCGTCAGCGCAGCTGAGCGCGCCGAGGCAGAAGGCGCTGACGCCGCCCTCCCCGTCGAGCGTGACCGTCGTTCCGTTCATCCACGGCAGCTGCCTGGAAATGGCGATCCGATCGGGCTGCAGCATCTCCTCGAGCAACGACTCGTGGAACACGAGATCGCTCTCGACCAACAGGAAAGGCTCGTCGATCACTTTCCTCGCGAGCCACAGGGAGTAGATGTTGTTGGTGGTCTTGTAGAGCGGGCTGACGACGTAGCTGATCTCCATGTTCTGCGAGTGATCGCCAAGGCAGTCCTGTATCGCCGCCGCCTCGTGTCCGACCACGACGACCAGACGCGAGAACCCGTAGGCGTTCAAAGAGCGGATCAACCGCTCGAGAATAGGGATCCCGCTCACCCCAACAAGGCACTTCGCGGTTGAATCCGTCAGTGGAGAAAGTCGGCTTGCTGTGCCGGCAGCCAACAACAGCGCGGTCCTTACCTGTTCACCGACGCGTACTGGGCTGCTGCTGCGCATGTTCCTCCCAAGTCGTCTGACCCCCCTGCCTGGGCCGGCAACAGCGCGACAGGCCGCGACTGCGCTCCGCTCCCTGCAGCTCACGCCTCCATCATGCCGGAGCCGCTCCGAGTGCTTACAGCCGATGTGCAGTCTGCGTATGACGCCAGGAACAGACTACACCTTTGTGCGTAGCCAAGCGCAGAGCCTCAGACCGTCGCAGAAGTCGGCGGAAATGGTGACTGACGGTGAAGGCCAGAAGTCGGCGTGACGGAGAAGGCGCAGTCTCAGTGGCTCCACGTGATCTTGCGGATGGTGTCGTTCCCGGTATCGGCGACGTAGAGGTTGCCGGCAGCGTCACCGGCGATACCGCCGGGATTCAAGAAGCGCGCCGCGACGCCGTTGCCGTCGGCGCTGCCAGAAGAGCCGGCCTTGCCGGCCAGGGTCGTGACCTCCCCAGCGGGAGTGATCTTGCGGATGGTGTCGTTGCCGGAGTCGGCGACGTAGAGGTTGCCGGTAGTGTCGCAGGCGATGCCGGCGGGAGCGTTGAAGCGCGCCGCAGCGCCGCTGCCGTCGGCGCTGCCGGAAGAGCCGGCCTTGCCGGCCAGGGTCGTGACCTCCCCAGCGGGAGTGATCTTGCGGATGGTATCGTTCCCGATTTCGGCGACGTAGAGGTTGCCGGCAGCGTCGCAGGCGATGCCGGCGGGAACGCTGAAG
>Ga0208716_1001106_pt1 | contig 10524 bp, 10 predicted proteins | sample NGESurdeep092012_8_FD_184482 | JGI IMG/M metagenome (GOLD analysis project Ga0208716, IMG submission 184482) | Arctic peat soil microbial communities from Barrow, Alaska - NGEE Surface sample 415-3 deep-092012 (SPAdes) | ecosystem: Environmental > Terrestrial > Soil > Wetlands > Peat ...
TGCTCTCCGCGGCGGCCGCTCCGGTGGCGCGGGTCGTTGCGGCCCCGGCCGTGCCCCCCGCCGGCGCCACGATGCGCTGCAAGGACGGCACCTGGCTGACCGGCGCCCCCGGCGAGGGGCGCTGCAGCGCCAACGGCGGCACCGCCGCGATCCTCGCGCCGGCGCGGGCCGCTCCGCCGCCCCCCGCGCGTTCCCGCCGGCCGTAGCGGCGCACGGCGGACTCGGGGGCGGGACGCACACGAAGGCCGGGGCGACCACCCCGGCCTTCGTCGTTCCCCGGCGCCCTTCGGGCGGCCGACGTGGGGCTAGCCCTTGAAGTCCTTCGGTACCAGCAGGGTCTCGATCCCCTCGTAGACCGCGATGAGGTGCCGCACGTTGGACACGAAGTCGATCTTCGACACGTCGATCACCAGCACCGGCCCCTCGTACCAGCCGCCGTCCCGGAGCTTCTCCACCAGGTGGTCGTAGCGGCGGTTCAGCGCCTTCACGAGCCGGCGCAGCCCTTCCGGGACGTCGTCGGCGTGCCGTCCCCCCTCCTCGTCCCGCTGGCGCTCGCGGATGTTCCGCAGCAGGTAGTCCACCGGGCTCTTGAGGAGCACCAGGAGGCCCGGCCGCACCAGGGGCCGGAACTCGTCGTCCAGCCGCCCGTCGATCACCTGCAGCGATTCCGCCGTCAGGTACGGCACGTCCATGTCGCGGTGCAGCACCTCGCAGAAGGCGTAGCGGTCGGCGAAGGGGGACCCGTCCACGCAGGTCGAGGAGGAGAGGTGCGGGATCGCCTGCAGCTGCATCTTCCGGAGGTCGAGGTAGGCGTGCTGGATGTCCAGCGCCGCGTGCTCGAGGTTCCGCTTCGCCGCGACCCACCCCGGGCTCTCCGCCGCTTCGCGGGCCTGGACCTCGATGAACTCGTTGATGGCGCCGTAGTAGCGCCCCAGCGTCCGCTTGGCGGAGTTCTTCGCGGTCGCGAGCAGCGGGAAGAGGGACGGGTTCTGGGCCACGTGGTCCTCGAACCCCTCGTCGGGCAGCTCGAAGAGCGCGTTCATCCCGGTGCTGTAGGCGAGGAGCTTGACCAGCGAGCTCTTCCCCGCGCCGATGTTCCCGACGCACGCCACCAGCGTCTGGTGCTTCGCCAGGTAGGTGAGGAGACGCCGCTCGACGTTGGTGAGGCGGTTGGCGATCTGATGCCGGCGGATCGTCTCGTCCTCCCGGACCTCCAGGATGCCGCCGTCCGCGGTCACGGCGAGCGGTTCCGGGCCGCCACCAGGCGGCGCACCTTCTCGCGGATCGTCCCCGCCGCCACGTGCACGTAGTCAGGATGGTCGTGCATGTCGATCTCCGCGGGGAGCGTCAGCAGGTCGGTGTCGGGCGGGACGATCGCGAATTCCTGGTACTTCCGCAGCGTCCGCGGCCAGGAGGCCGCGAGCTTCTCGTAGCACTCGTGGATCGAGCGCAGGTACTCGGCGCTGATCGTGGCGGCGTACGCGTCCCCCTCCTCGGCGCGGGCCCGCCTCCGCTTCTCGAGGACCTCGGGCTCGGTGCGCAGGTAGACCGTCAGGTCGGGGAGGCGGATCCGCTCGTTGTGCAGCGTCTGATAGAAGAGCGTCCAATAGAGCCGGGCGTGCGCCTGCGGCATCTCCCCCGAATCGATCATCCGCTGGACGAACACCTCGGGGCCGTCGAGGAAGGGGCGGTCCTCGATGATGATCACGCCCTTCTTCGCCTCGCGGGTCATCAAGTGGCGGATCTCCCGCTGCTGCAGCACCCGCATGTGCAGGAAGGCCGTCTCGGTCGGGAAGATGTTCGCCACGCGATCGTGGTAGAAGAGCGCCAGGCACTCGTCGGTGAGGGAGCCCTTCTCGACCCGCTCCGAGAACGCGTGCGTCTCGCCGGCGTCGAGGAGGGCCTCCAGCTCCGACCGGTACGGGTCGTCCGCCAGGGCGCGCATCAGGGTCGTCTTCCCCGAGAAGAGATTGCCCATGATGCCGATGTGGAAGTTGCCGGATGCCATCGCCGTGCCCTCTCCGCCGTGGACGTCGCCCGCCGAGTATACCCGCGGTGCGCCCGCCGTGCCAGCGGCGCCGCGCGCCGTCACCGTTGACGGAGCGCGTCCACCTCCGCCCGGGTCGGCATGGACGCCGCGGTGCCGGCGCGCGTGACGGAGATCGCGGCGGCCGCGCAGGCGAACCGCGTCGCCGCCACGGCGTCCATCCCCTCCGCCAGCGCGACGGCCAGCGCCCCGGTGAAGGCGTCCCCCGCGCCCGTCGTCTCCACCACCGGCCCCGCGTCCACGGCGGGGACGTGCGTGGCCGCGAAGCCGGTCCGCACCAGCGCGCCCTTCGCCCCCAGGGTGACGATCACGGCGGCGGCGCCGCGGTCGCGGAGCGCCTCCGCGGCACGGGCGGCGTCGTCCACGGTGGCCACCTTCATCCCCGTCAGCGCCGCCAGCTCGTGCTCGTTCGGCGTGACGTAGTCGCACAGTCGGTAGACCTCGGCAGGGAGGGGGACCGCCGGCGCGGCGTTGAGGATCGTGATCACCTCGCTCTCCCGCGCCAGGGCGAGGGCCCGCGCCACCACCGGCACCGCCACCTCGAGCTGGGTCACGAACACCGCCGCGCCGGCGATCCGTTCCACCGCGCGCTCCACGTCGGCCACGGTGAGGTGCATCCCCGCGCCGGGATCCACGACGATGGCGTTCTCCCCCCCCGCCTCGTGGACGACGACCGCCGCCGCGCCGGTCGGGTGATCCGGCGTCTCCACGCAGAAGGCGGCGTCGATCCCGTTCTCCGCCCACGTGCGCCGCGCCAGCTCCGCGAAGGCGTCCCGCCCCAGTGCCCCGATGAAGGCCACCTCGGCGCCGAGCCGCGCCGCGGCCACCGCCTGGTTGGAGCCCTTCCCCCCGGGGCCGATCCGCAGCGCCGAGCCGAAGACCGTCTCCCCCCACGCGGGAAGGCGCGGCGCGCGGACGGTGAGGTCCGCGATGAAGCTCCCCATCACCGTCACGCGGCGGTGCGGCGTCCGGCCCTTCATGGCGTCCCTCACGCTCCGAGGCCGAGCCGCTCGAGCAGCACGCGGTAGCGCGGATGCCCCCGCACCCGGTCGTAGATGGGGTGCACCTTGAGCCACACCACGTCGGCGGTGCGCTTCTCCGCCGCCTCCTCGAGCCGGTCGAGGGCCCGCTCGCGGTCGCCCATCCCGAGGTGCACCTGCGCCAGGAGGGCGGGGGAGACGTACGACTCCTGGGCGCGCTCCTCGAGCCCCGCGAGGAGGGCGTCGGCCTCGCCGCCGTGGTAGGCGAGGGCGTGCGCCGTGGCGAGCGCCGCCGTCGTCTCCGCGCTCCCCCCCTGCAGCTCCACCGCCTGCTCCAGCTCGGGGATCGCGTCGTCGTAGCGGCCCGTGGCGATGTAGGTGTGGCCGAGGAAGTAGTGCGCCGTGCCGAAGGCGGGGTCGAGGCCGAGGGTGTGCAGGAGCGCCTCCTCCGCCGAGCCGAGCTGGCGGGCGTAGAAGTGGCGGAGCCCCACGCTCACGTTCACCGCCAGGGATAGGGGATCGAGCGCGAGCGCCCGTTGCAGCTCCTTCTGTGCCGCGCCGAAACGCCCCTGCGGCACCAGGCAGTTCATCGCGTACCACTGGTGCGCGGTCGCGTACTGCGGATTGTGGGCGATGGCCCGCCGGAATCCGGCGTCGGCGGCGACCCAGTCCCACTCGTAGAGCGCGCGGACGCACGCCAGTGCCGTGTGTGCCTCGGCGAGGGTCGAGTCGATCGCCAGCGCCCGCTCCGCCGCCGCCTTCGCCTTCGGCATCACTTCGCCGGGGGGGCGGTGGCTGTACACGCCGAGCACCACGTACGAGTCGGCGATCCCCGCGTGCGACGCGGCGTGCGAGGGGTCTATCGCCAGCGCCTTCTCGAACGCCTCGACGCTCTCCTGCAGCGCGTGCGCGGTGCGCCGGTTCCAGTGGTGCCGCCCCCGCAGGAAGTGCTCGTACGCCCGCGGATCGCCGGTGGGCGCCGCCGGCCGCGCGTACGCCTTCGGCGCACCGAGGAGCTTCGCCTCCAGCACCTCGGCGATGGCGCCGGCGATCTCGTCCTGGATCGCGAAGACGGCGTCGAGGTGGCGGTCGTAGCGCTCCGACCAGAGGCGATAGCCGTCAGCGACGCTCACCAGCTCCGCCGTCACCCGGACGTCGTTCCCCGCGCGCCGCACGCTCCCGTCGAGCACGGTCGTCACGCCGAGGCGGCGACCCACCTCGCGCACGTCGTCGCGGTGGCCCTTGAAGGCGAAGGCCGACGAGCGGGCCACCACGTGCAGCCCCTCGAGCTTCGAGAGCACGTGGATCAGCTCCTCGGCGATGCCGTCGCTGAACACCTCGTTGTCGGGGTCGGCGCCCACGTTGACGAAGGGGAGGACGGCGATGGACCCGCCCCCCGCGACGGACGCCCGCGCAGGCTTCCCGCCGCCCACGGCGGCCTCGGGGGCCGGCTCCAATGCCGCCGCCATCTCCGCCGCGGTGGCGTAGCGCTCGTCGGCCTTCGTCGCGAGCGCGCGGCCCAGCACCGCCTCCACCGCGGCGGACACTTCCGCGCGCCGCTCCCGCACCGGCGGCAGCGGGTCCACCAGCTTCTGCGCGGTGATCGCCATCGGCGTCTCGCCATCGAACGGCGGCGCCCCGGCGAGCATCTCGTACAGCACGCATCCCACCGAATAGAGGTCGCTGCGCGCGTCCACCGGATCGCCCATCGCCTGCTCGGGGCTCATGTACACCGGGGTGCCCACCACCAGTCCCGACTCCTCGAGGTCCCCGCCGCGGCCCGAGTGCAGCGCCAGCGCGATGCCGAAGTCGGTCACCAGCGCCGCGCCCTCGTACAGCATGATGTTCTCGGGCTTGATGTCCCGGTGCACGAGGCCGCGGCGGTGCGCGTAGTCGAGCGCCCCCACCACCTGCCGCGCGATCAGGAGCGCCTCGGGCACGGGGAGCCGCCCTTCCGCGTCGAGGCGGTCGCGGAGGCTGGGCCCCTCCACGAAGGGCATCACGTAGTAGACGACGCCCGCCGCCTCTCCCGAGTCGTAGAGGGGGAGGATGTGGGGATGGGTGAGCGCGGCGGCGATCTGGATCTCGTGGAGGAACCGCTCGGTGCCGATCCCCTCGGCCAGCTCCGGACGGAGGGTCTTGAGCGCGATCGGCCGGTGATGCCGGAGGTCCTCGGCCAGGAAGACGATGGCCATCCCTCCCGTGCCGAGCTGGCGCTCGATGCGGTAGCGGTCGGCCAGCGCGTGGCTGAAGTGGTCCGGCGTGTCGGTCAGGAGGCCGCGCCCGGGTGGAGGTCGGGCGGAACGATAGGGAGTGAGGGCGCGGGCGGCTAGGGCGCCTCGGGCTTCACCCCGCGGGGTCCCCGAGGTGAAGAACGGCTCGAACGCCCGCTGCAGCGCCTCGAGGGGCGCAATGGCCGGCGCCCCGAGCGAGGAGAGAGCCTCGTCGGGGCGCCATGTCGTTGCCGGGCCTCCTGCCGGCCCGTCGTGCTCCGCCGCATCCTCACGGGGGCAACGTGCCCCGGACGGCGGACTGCCGGCGCGGGGAGTCGCCCCCGCGCCGCGCTCAGCGCAGAGAGGCGACGAGCTTGTCGGCGATCTCCCGCGCGCGCTGCTGCGTCAGGTGGACGAGCTCGTACCGGTCCGCTCGATACTCCGCGCGCCACGCCACGTCCCCGCTCGAGCGGAGGCGCAACACTGCGACGACGGCGGGCTCCCGCGCGCTGGCGGGGTACGCGGGATACGCGGAGGCCATGCCGTACATCGGCACCCCGTACATCGGCATCCCATACCAGCCGAAGCCCCACGGCTGGTACCAACCCGCGATGCCCCACCCATCCCACGGTCCGGCGCGGCCGAAGCGGCCGAAGCGGCCCCTGGGCCCCCCGATTCCTCCGTACCAGCCGACGCTCACCGCGGTCACCGTGCCGACCGGGCCGCCCGCATAGGAGCGCGCGGGGTGCTCCAGGGTGAGCGTGAAGAGGAAGTCGGGCTGCGACAGCGTGTCCGCCTTCTGCAGACCCTTCGCGGCGAGCGCGGCCTCCAGAGCCCGCTGGAAGCGCTGCCGGGGAATCGCGTTCATCCCGCTCAAGTCCTGGCGCGGGAGCGACCGCGCTCCGCGGGAGCGGCGCCCCGGCAGCGCCTTCACGGTGCTGTCGGCGGGTCCGCCGGCGTCCGGCGCCGCCCAGGCCCACGTGGCACCCTGCGGGACGGGGATCGCCTCGTCCCGCTGGCTCCAGATAGCCGGGGCGCAGCCGGCCAGGAGCGCCGCGCCCGCTAGAGCCGTGACCCTCACCATCCCGTGGCTGCTCATACGTCCTTCTCCCTTTCGGGGCCTTCCGGCCCGCACCTATTGATACCGTCCTTTCGCGCCAATGTTGCGCCGTCGTTCCGCCGGCCCGCGCGGCGGGGGCGCCGGGCCAGCCCTCCGGGCGGCCGAGCGCGGGGGTGACGCACCACAGACGGCGCCGGGCGACGGAACGAACGGCGCCCACCCGGGTTTCATTCAACCTTCAAGCAACCACCGGGAGCACGCGTGCCGACCCGCCGTCAGTTCCTCGCCGCCGTCGCAGCTACCACCGCCGCCGCCGCCGCCGCGTCCGCGCTCGACGCGTGCGGCGTCCCCGTGGGCCCCTCTTTCTCCATCGTCGGCCCCCCGCAGGTGAAGATCCCGCTGATGGCGGTCGGGCAGACGGTGGGCGTGGACAACGTCGGCGAAGGGGGCGTGGGGATGGCGGTGAGCCGCGTCTCGGCCACGTCGGTCGTCGCCGTCTCGCGGATGTGTACTCACCAGGCGTGCACCGTCAGCCTGCCGGGGACACCCGGCGGCGCGATGCAGTGTCCCTGCCATGGTTCGCTATTCACGGTGCAGGGCGCCGTCGTGCAGGGCCCGGCGTTTGCCCCGCTGCGCACCTTCACGGCCACGATCGATTCGGCCAACAGCCAGGTCGTCATCACGAATGCGTGAGCGGGCGCACAGCGCGGGCCCCCGCGTCGGCGCCGTCCCTGACGCGCGGCGCGGCGCGGCGGTAGTGTTCGGGTCGCACCGAAGCACCAGGAACGCGAGGGCGCGCCGAGGGTATCGCCTCCCGCACGCCCGTCGCCCGATCTGGGAGTGCCGTCCGTGGACTATCTGATGTTGCTCCTCGCGACCAGCGGGGTCCTCCAGCAGCTGCCGCCGGTCCCCGTCGCCCCCGACTCGGTGCGCTCCCCCGTCGCGGCCGTGGCCGCCGCACGCGGGGATTCTGTGGCGCCCCTCCTCCCCGCGGCGCCGGAGGCAAGCCCCAGCGCCGGGCCCCTCGCGCCGGCCCCCTGGACCCGCTGGTCGCCCGACCCCTTCGCCGGTGACAGCGCCGTGCCCCAGCGCCCCCGCGCCGTCGAGATGAGCGACGCGTACCACACGCGGCTCACGATCCACTACATCGCGAGTTTCGCGACGCTGCCGCTCTTCGTGGCGGAGTACATCCTCGGCACGAAGCTGTACAACAACTACCCGGCCATCACCACCAGCCAGCAGAACCTGCGCAACGCGCATCGGGTGGTCGCGCTCGGCCTGGCGGGCCTCTTCGGCGTGAACACCGTCACCGGCGCCTGGAACCTCTGGGACAGCCGCAAGCAGTCGGACGGCGCCGCGCGGCGCTACATCCACTCCGGGCTGATGTTCCTGGCCGACGCGGGCTTCGTCGCCAGCGGCCTGTCGGCGCCCCACGGCCACCGCCGCCTCACGACCACGACGTCGAGCCGCAGTCTCCATCGCGCCCTCGCGATCGGCTCGATGGGGACGGCGCTGGCGTCGTACGCGATGATGCTCATCTGGAGGAACTGACGATGATCCCGGGCGCATCCCTGGTCGCGCGGTGGGCGCACCTCTACAGCGACAGCAAGGCGCTGAGCGCGGCCGTCGTGTTCGTGCATCTGTCGGGCATCCTCGTGGCAGGCGGCTTCGCCGTGGTGACGGACCGCGCGTCGCTCGGGCTGGCGCGGGACCGCGGGCCCGACGTGGCCCGGGAGCTCGAGCGCCTCCACAGCGTGCACGTCTTCGTTCTCGGCGGCCTCGCCGTCACCGCGGCGAGCGGCGTGGCGATGCTCCTCTCCGACCTCCACACGTATCTGACGTCGCTCCTCTTCTGGACCAAGATGTCGCTCATCGTCATCCTCCTGGCCAACGGCTGGCTCCGCCTCCAGGCCGAGCATGCCCTCGACAACGGCCTCGAGACCGCGTGGCGGCGGTTCCGCCTCACATCGCTCGCGAGCCTGGTGCTGTGGTTCTTGATCCTCCTCGCCGGCGCGTTCCTTCCCACCATCTCCTGAGCGGACTCGATGCCACACGCGCCCTCCCCCGACCCCGCGCCCTCCTGCCCAGCGTGTCCCCTCGAGGAACGGCGGGCCTTCATCCGCCAGGCGGCCCTCGTCCTCGCCGGCGTCGTCGCCGCGCTCGGCGGCGCTCCGGGCAAGGCCCGCGCGCTGCCGGTGCGCTTCGGCCGCGCCCTCGCCGCCGCGGGCGACCTGGTGACGTACCCAATCCCGGCCGCTGACGGCGCGCAGATCGACCACGACAACCAGGTCATCCTCGTCCGGTACCAGCAGAAGGTCTACGCCTTCAACCTCTCCTGCCCGCACCAGAACACCGCCCTCCACTGGCAGCCGGAGGACGGGATCTTCCAGTGCCCCAAGCACCACTCCCGTTACCAGCCCGACGGCACCTTCATCTCCGGCCGCGCGACGCGCAGCATGGACCGCTTCGGCCTGCGGCGCGACGCAGGCAACGTCATCGTGAACGTGGCGCTTTTCTACCGGCAGGACCGCAACCCCGCGGAGTGGACCGCCGCGTTCGTGGCGCTGTAGCGAGGGGACGCCGCGCCGCCGAACCGCGCCGCCGGACGTCCCGGCCGGCGCGAGGGGTTGCGGCGGGCCGTTCCCCCGTTTGATTCCGATTCCCCTTATCGGGATTCCGACGATGCCGCTCACGCGTCCGCTGCTCGTGGCCGTGCTCGCCCAGCGGCGCCCCGACGACGCTCTCGGGCTCCTCACCCTCGACGCGGAGTTCTTCCCGCAGTCGGCGGCGGTGGTGGGGCAGATGGGGGAGGCGTACCTCGCCAAGAACGACACGGCGAACGCCATCGCCCGGCTCCGGCAGGCGCTCCAGCTCGACCCGAACGACCGGTTCGCCCGGATGCGCCTGCGCGCGCTGGGCGTGACGAACTAGCCCCCCCGGTGCCCCCCGGATCCCGCGAGCCCCGCCGCGCTTCCCCGCGGCGGGGTTCGGCGCGTCGGGGTCGTAGGTGAGCCGTTCCGCTCTTGACTGGAACCGCGCCTCCGTAATATTCGGGACCGACTCCACCACCGATTCCGACCTTTCCGCTTCAGGGGGCTCCGATGGGCCGCCGTACCGGTGCGTTCGTGCTGTTCGCGTTGCTCCTCCCGTCACTCGCCCTGGCGCAGAACGGGCTCATCCGCGGCCACGTCGCGGACTCGAGCGGCGCGCCGCTCGCCCACGCGTCGGTGACGATGGACGCGCAAATGGCCCGTACCACGACCAACGAGCGGGGGGCCTACGAGCTGCGCGGCATCCCGGCGGGGACGTGGACGGTGCGGGCGCGGGCCCTCGGCTACCGCCCGGGGACGCTGCGGGTCACGGTCTTCGCGGGGGCGGCGGCCCGGGGGGACTTCGCCCTCGAGTCGCAGCCGATCAGCGTGGCGGCGATCGACGTCGTGGTGGGCTCGCACGCGCAGCACGTCGCGGCCGACGAACTGGCGGTGCCGGTGGACGTCTTCCCCGCCGCGCTGCTCGCGCAACAGGGGACGAGCGAGACGAGCCAGATCCTCCAGGCGGTGGCGCCGTCGGTGAACTTCCCGCACCAGAGCGTGACGGACGCGACGGACATCGTGCGGCCCTTCACCCTCCGCGGCCTGAGCCCTGACCACACCCTGGTCCTTCTCGACGGGTGGCGGCGGCACCAGATGGCGGTGGTGAACACCTTCGCCTACGGGACGGCCGCCGGCTCGAGCGGTGTGGACATGAACGCCATCCCCTCCAGCGCGATCGACCGCATCGAGGTCCTGCGCGACGGCGCGTCGGCCCAGTACGGCTCCGACGCCATCGCGGGGGTGGTGAACCTCGTCACGAAGCAGGGGCGCTTCTCCCCCTTCCTGAACGCGGACGCCGGGGGGTACCTCACACAGGGGTACGCGGCGGACGGCTTCAGCGCGGACGTGAACGGCGGTGTGGGGTTCGGCCTGGGCCGTGGCTCCCTCGCGCTCTTCGGCGAGCTGCAGAACCGCCAGCCGACCAACCGCGCGTGGGCCGATCCCTACGACAACAGCGGGAACGGGCAGACCGACTCGGTGAGCGCCACCGGGAAGGTGATCGTGAAGCGCAATGGCGTCCCGCAGCCCAACCAGCACTGGGGGGACGGCCTCGAGCGCGACCTGATGACCCTCGCGAACCTGCAGCTGCCCCTCAACGCGGCGGGCACCACGTCGCTGTTCGGCCTGGCCA
>Ga0208716_1001107_pt1 | contig 10523 bp, 9 predicted proteins | sample NGESurdeep092012_8_FD_184482 | JGI IMG/M metagenome (GOLD analysis project Ga0208716, IMG submission 184482) | Arctic peat soil microbial communities from Barrow, Alaska - NGEE Surface sample 415-3 deep-092012 (SPAdes) | ecosystem: Environmental > Terrestrial > Soil > Wetlands > Peat ...
CCGGGTCTGCAGCTTAGCGTGTTGTTGTTGATAGGGTATGTCGCGCTGCTCGGCGCCAACAGCGTGCAGCCCGACCAAGATGCAGCCAAACCGGCGGCTGCGGGCGGCCCAGCCATCGGCTACGCGATGGATGCGGCCCCGGACACGCGCATGGCCGAGCAGCTCGTGTTGATGGGCTCTGTACCGCTGCTCGGCGCCGACAGCCTGCAGTTCGCGCAAAGCGCGCCCGAACCCGCGGTTGCGGGTGGCCCAGCCATCGGCTACGCGATGGAAGCGGCCGCGGAGAATGGCCTGACCGTGGAGGATCTGGGGCAAGCCTACATCGACTGGCTTCAGGCAGCCCATGCCCATGCGGCCCTCAACGGTCGGGATGACCCGCTGCCAAGCCAGTTCTAGTGCTGCTGAATTATGATGCGCTTTCGGCAACCCGGCCGGCGGGTTCAGAAGCCATAGAGCCGCGCCGGATTGTCGACAAGGATTTTGCGCCGCGTGGCCTCGTCGTCGGCCCATTCGAGCAGCAGGTCCAGCATGGCCGCACTCGAAGGCTGGGGATTCTGGTTCGGGTGCGGCCAGTTGCTCGCCCACAGGCAGCGCTCGGGATTCGCCTTTACCAGCGCCCTGGCCAGCACGCCCACATCGGCGTAATGCGGCGGGCCCAGTTTGGAAGTTTCGTACGGGGCCGACAGCTTAACCCAGCAGCGGCCGCTGTCGAGCAGCTTCAGCAGCGTCCTGAAACCGGGATGGTCGACGCCGACCGGATCGAGGAATTTGCCGTTGTGATCGATCACCAGGGTGCAGGGCAGGCGCGACAGCATCGCTTCGTATTGTGCCAGGTCGCGGCCGTCCAGTTGCAGGTTGAGGTTCCAGCCGAGCGGCGCAATGCGCGCGGCCATAGGCTCGAGCGTGTCCCAGGGCAAGACGCCGCTCGGCAGCATGAAATAGCGTACGCTACGCGCGCCGGCGGCGTGCAGTTTCTTTAACTCAGCATCGCTCGCGTCCGGCCGGGGCACGACGACGCAGCGCGCATTCGCGCCCAGCGCTGCAACGGCGTCGAGGGTGCAGCTGTTGTCGAAGCCATAGGCGCTGGGTTGTACCACCACCGCGCGCTCCAGGCCCAGTTGCTTCTGGATTTCGCGATAAACCGACAGCGGCGCGGGCGGCGGCTTGATGATGGCGGTGGGCGCGAACGCGCAGCGTGCCTCGTAAATGTGCATGTGGGTGTCGCATGCGCCTGCCGGCGCCTTCAGCTTGGGCGCTTCCATTTACGCTTTCCTCAGGCGCGCGAGCCGCGTGGCGCTTGCCGCGTTGACCGCCCCCTTGGGCGCGCGGCCTTTGATGATTTCGGCGGCCTGCGCCACCGTTTCCAGCGACTGATGCTCTATCGATTCCGGGGTCAGCCCGGCCAAGTGCGGTGTCGCGATCACTTTCGGATGGCGCGCGAGGAGAGGCGTAGGCATCTGGTCGGGCGCGCGGCCCACATCCAGCGCGCAGCCTGCGAGTTGGCCCGAATCCAGCGCCTGCGCAAGCGCAGTCTCATCGACCAGATTGCCGCGCGAGGCGTTGATGAAAAAGGCGCCCGGTTTCATTTTTGCAAACGCTTGCGCGTTCATCAGGTTCTCGGTCGCTTCGGTGGCGAGCGCAAGGCAGACGACGAAATCCGACTGCGCGAGCAGGTCGGGCAGGTCGAACTGAACCAGCGCCGCGTGCTCGATCCTCGCATGCGGATCGAACACCAGCACGCGCATGCCCATGGCGAGACCCAGTTCGCACTGATAGCGCCCGATCTGGCCGTAGCCGATCACGCCCAGCGTGGCGCCCCGCAACTGGCGGCCCATGGGCGCAGCCGGCACCGAGCCTGCGTGGTAGAGCGCGCTGGCAGCGCTGATGCCGCGGCCGAGATCGACCATGGCACCGATGACCCACTCCGCCACCGAGGCGACGAAGCCCGCGCTCGCCTGGGTTACGAGGATGCCCATCTCGCTCGCCACCGCAACGTCGACATTGCGGATGTCGATGGCGCAGCGCGAGAACGCGACCAGGTCGGGCGAGTTGCGGAACAGCTCTGCCTCCCCCGGCGTCTGGCGGTAGGAAACGATCAGTTCACAGCCGCGCGCAGCCTCGATCAGCTCTCGCGTGGAGAGCTCGCGTCCGGCGCCGTTGAAGCGCACCTCGCCCAGCGCTTTGAGCCCCGCGACCGCTCTGTCGCCGTAGTAGTTCTTCAGCGCTTCAGGTGGATGGGTAAGAAAAATCTTGGCCATGGGTCTACTCGACCTTAATCTTGTTGGCCTTGACTACCTTGGCCCAGCGCTCCGACTCGCTGCGAATCTGATCTCCGAGCCGCTCGGGCGGGCCGCCTACCAGCCGCAGTCCGGCTTCCTCCAGGCGCTTTAGCACGCGCGGATTCTGGATCGCCGCATTGAAAGCCGCGTTCAATTTCTCCACCACCGCGGGCGGCGTGCCCGCCGGCGCCATGACGCCATACCAGGGTTCGACGATGAAGCCTTTGTAGCCCGCTTCCTCCATCGTCGGCACGTTGGGCAGGAAGCGCGAGCGCTTCGGCCCGGTCACCGCCAGCGGCCGCGCCTTGCCGGCGATAATCTGCGGCAGGATCGAGGGTTCGTTGTCCACGAACATCTGCACCTGTCCGCTGATCAGCGCGGTGATCGAATCCCCCGAGCCCTTGTACGGCACCCACAGCATGTCCAGGCCCGCGATCGAGGCGAACCACACCGGCGTCAGGTGGTTGGAACTGCCGACGCCGCCGATCGCCACCGGCAGCTTGCCCGGATTGGCCTTGACGTAGCTCACCAGTTCGGCGATCGACTTCACGTTGAATGCGGGATGGACCGTGAATACGTTCATCACGCCGCCGACCAGGAACACCGGTACGAAGTCGCGCTGCAGGTCATAGCCCACATTGGCGTAGACGCTGGGGTTGATGGCGCAGGTGCCGATGGTGCACAGGACCAGCGTATAGCCGTCCGCCGGCGCCTTGGCGGCGCGCGCGGTGCCGATGCTGCCACCCGCGCCGGGCGCGTTTTCGATCAGCACCGTCTGGCCCAGCGCCTCGGTCGCGCCTTCGGCGATCAAGCGCCCGACGACGTCGGAGGAGCCGCCCGGGGGAAAGCCGACGATTAGTCGGACCGGCTTGGTGGGGAATGCCTGGGCCTGGGCGAACGAGGGCAGCGCGGCGCACAGCGCCAGGAGGATGGTCGCCAAGCAGCGGCCGCAGCGAAACTGAAACATGAGGAAGCTCCTGTTAAAGAAATCTATTTCAGACCAGGCATGGAAAAACCGCACTGCTCCAGCTCGGCGATGAGCGCCTTCGACTGTTCGGCGTTCACTTCCACCAGGGGCGGACGCACCTTGGCCCAACCTGCGTGGCCGCTCCAGTGCGCGACCGCGCGCTTCATCGCCGGGATCATGGGGTATTTCTGAAAAATGCCGCGCACTTGGTCCAGGCCCGCCTGCAATTTGTCGGCATCAGCCGATTGCCAATTGGCGTACAGCTTGTGGATCGCCGCAGGATTGACATTGGCCGTGGCGCTGATGCAGCCCTTGCCGCCATTGCGCATGCCGGCGAGCAGGAAGGTTTCGCTGCCGGGAAACACGTCGAAGCCGTCCTTGGCAAACGCATCCAGCGTCGCCTTTGTGTTGTTCCAGTCGCCGGACGAGTCCTTGGTGCCGGCGATGTTCTTCGGGTAGGCCTTGAGCAGGCGCTCGATCAGTTTCAGGCTGATCGGCACCTGGGTCACCTGCGGAATGTGATAGAGGTAGATCTGCAGGCGCGCATCGCCGACGCGCTCGACGATCTCGGCGTAATTGCGGAACAGGCCTTCGTCGGACACGCCCTTGTAATAGAACGGCGGCAGCATCAGCGTGCCGGCACAGCCGAGTTTCACCGCATGCGCCGTGAGGCGCACCGAGTCGGTGAGCGCGCAGCAGCCGGTGCCGGGCATCATGCGCGCCGGGTCTATGCCGGCCTCGACCAGCTTCTCCAGCAATTCCATGCGCTCGCCCGCGGCCAGCGAATTGGCCTCGGAATTGGTGCCGAACACCGCCAGGCCGACGTTGTTCGCGACCAGCCACTTGCACTGGCGCACGAAGCGCTCGGTATCGGGGCTGTAATCGGCCTTGAACGGGGTGACGACGGGGGACAGTACTCCGGTGATACGTTGGGTCATCTTGCTTGCTCCAGGTTGGATTGTAATCGCTTTCGAAGCCTGTTCGGCGTGTAGCTGTAGGAGCGAGCTTGCTCGCGAATTCGATGATTCGCGAGCAAGCTCGCTCCTACAAGGCCTTTCTGAGGAAATCGAAATCGCAGCCGTCCTCGGCCTGCAACACGCTCCGCATGTACAGCTTGGCGTAACCGCGCTCGGCCGCGACCTCACGCGGTCGGTGCGCGCTGCGGCGTCGCGCCAATTCCGCCTCGTCCACGAGCAGCTCGAGTTTACGCCCGGACACCGACAGGCGGATGCGGTCGCCGTTCTTCACTAGCGCGAGCGGCCCGCCGATCGCGGATTCGGGCGAGACATGCAGCACGATAGCGCCGAAGGCGGTGCCACTCATGCGCGCGTCGGAAATGCGCACCATGTCCTTTACGCCGGCGCGCGAGAGTTTCGTCGGGATCGGCAGATAGCCGGCCTCGGGCATGGCGTAGCCGCCTTTCGGCCCGGCATTCTGCAGCACCAGGAAATCGTCCGCGGTCACGTCCAGGTCGGGTGAGTCGATGCGCGCGGCGAGATCGTCCAGCGACTCGAATACCACCGCCCGGCCTTCGCGCTCGAACAATTTCGGGTCGGCAGCGGATTGCTTGATCAGCGCTCCGTTCGGCGCGAGGTTGCCGCGCAGCACGGCGATGCCGCCCTGCGGATAGATCGGATTGGCGAGCGGTCGGATCACGTCCTGTGGAAATGCGACTACGGCGCCATCCAGCTCTTCGCCCAGGGTGCGCCCGGTGACGGTCAGCGCGTCCAGGCGCAGCAGCGGCCGCAGCTCGCGCAGCAGCGCCGGCATTCCGCCCGCCTTGTGGAAATCCTCCATGTAGTACAGCCCCGACGGCTTCAAGTCGACCAGTACCGGCGTCTCGCGCCCGAGGGCGTCGAGGCGGTCCAGATCGAGCTTGATGCCCAGGCGGCCGGCGATGGCGGTGAGATGGATGATGCCGTTGGTGGAGCCGCCGATGGCGAGCAGCACGCGCAACGCATTCTCGAACGCGTCGGCGCTCATGATGCGCTCCGGCGTCAGCTGCGAATTCGCCATCGCCACGGCGGTGGCGCCGGTGCGCTCGGCGATGCGGATGCGATCTGCGGTCACCGCGGGCGGAGACGCGCCGCCCGGCAGCATCATGCCCAGCGCTTCAACGACGCAGGCCATGGTGCTGGCGGTGCCCATCACCGAACAGGTGCCCACGCTCGCCACCAGCTGGTTGTTCACGCGCGCCACTTCGTCGGCGTCGATCTCCTGCGCGCGAAAGCGCCCCCAGTAGCGGCGGCAATCGGTGCAGGCGCCGACGCGCACGCCGTCGTGCGAGCCGGTCAGCATGGCACCGGTCACAAGCTGGATCGCCGGCAGCTTCGCGGAAGCCGCGCCCATCAGCAGCGCCGGCACGGTCTTGTCGCAGCCGCCGATCAGCACCACCGCATCCATCGGCTGGGCGCGGATCATTTCCTCCACGTCCATCGACATCAGGTTGCGCAGGAACATCGACGTGGGCGAGGCGAAGCTCTCGTGGATCGAGATCACGGGGAAATCCATGGGCAGGCCGCCTGAGAGCATCACGCCGCGCTTTACCGCCTCGATAAGCTGCGCGCTGTTGCCGTGGCAGGGGTTGTAGGCGCTGCCGGTGTCGACGATGCCGACGATGCGCCGGTCGAGCGCATCGTCGGTGTATCCGGCCCCCTTGATGAAGGCCTTGCGCAAAAACAGCGAGAAGCCGCTGTCGCCGTAGCTGGTGAGCCCCTTGTTCAGTCCGTTCTTGTTGCCGCTCATTGCATTGCTCCTTGGAGTGCCTAACGATACGAGGGGACACGTCCCCTCGTGCTCCCCTATATTGGCCCGATGCAAAATTCATTTTGCATCGGGTTCCAGAGGCTTTGCGTGCGAGTTGATCAGATCATCGATAATCTGATCGCCAGTCTAAGCGCACATCACGGGCGATTGTGGGAATCCGGCGCCTGGCGCCGCTCGCTCAATCGATCTTGCCCGCGTCGCCGTCGAATTCCATCGGCGTGAAAAAGCCGCCGTGGAACTGGGCCGAGATTTCGTTTTCCACCTTGCCTTGCGCCAGGATCTCCGCGGCGTAGATTTCCGAATCGTCCTCGGGTTTGTAGCCGAGGAACTTGACGTTGGTATTGTCCCAGCGGTTGCGCAAGTTGTTGGACACGCCGTAGACCACCACGAAATGGTAATCCGGAGTGTCGATGCAGCGCCCGACCAGCTGCACCATGTCGCGATGGCTGATCCAGGTCAGCAGCTGGCGCGCGTTGTCCGGCCGGTCGGGATTGCGGAACGTGCCGATGCGCAGGCACGCGACCGACATTCCGTGCTTGTCGGCATACAGGCGTCCCAGCGCTTCGCCGAACACCTTGGACACGCCGTAGCGCGTGTCCGGGCGCGGCTGCACCGTGTTGTCGATGAAGCGCTCGCGCCGGTGAAAACCGATGGCGTGATTGGAACTGGCGAAAATCACGCGCTTCACGCCTGCGCGCCGCGCCGCCTCGAACACGTTGTAGCAACCGACAATGTTGGCGGGCAGGATCACTTCCCACGCATCCTCCACCGCCCTGCCCCCCAGGTGCACCACGCAGTCCACGCCTTGCATCATGCGTTCGCACGCCGCGAGGTCGGTAATGTCGGCGCTCACGAGTTCTTCGCCCGGCGCCGCCTCACCCAGCGGCGCAATGTCGGACAGCCGCAACTGGTATTTGCCTCTGTATGCGGCGCGCAGCACCTTGCCGATGGCGCCCGCGGCGCCAGTGATCAGTATGCGTTTCATGTTCTTCCCCTTTACCTTGGTGGCACGCTCATGCCCAGGCATCGAGCGCGTATTTCTTGATCATTTTCGCGTCGAAGCCGAAGCCCAGGCCCGGCTCCGTGGGCAGCAGCAGCTTGCCGCGCTTGAACTCGAGCTGGCGGTCGACCAGGCGGCGGAAGTTGAGCACCTGATCGTCGGCAAAGAATTCGACGAAGCGCGCGTTGGGCGTGGATGCGACCAGATGCACGTGCAGGTCGTGGAACCAGTGCGGGCACATGGTCACGCCGTAGCTCGCCGCGGTCGCCGCGATGCGGCGGAACTCGCTGATGCCGCCGCACACCGCGGCATCGGTCTGCAGGATCTGGGCGGCGTCCTTTTCGAGCAGTTCCTTGAAGCGCCAGCGCCCGACTTCGATTTCCCCGGTCGCCACGATCACCGGCGTGCGCTCCGCCAGGCGCGCGTGGTTGTCGATGTCGTCGACTCCGAAAGGCTCCTCGATCCAGTACGGATCGTAGGGCTCGTAGCGCGCCATGTAACGCAGCGCAGTGGGCAGGTCGGACCAGGCGTTGTTGGCATCGAGCATCAGCAGCACCTCGGGGCCGATGGCCTTGCGCGCGGCGGCGATGCGCGCCTCCTCCGCCTTGAGATCCAGGCGCCCGACTTTCATTTTCACCGCGCGAAAGCCCTGGCCCACGTAGCCAGCGAGCTCGGCGCCGAGCTTGGCCGGCGTCTTGCCCTCGAGGTAATAGCCGCCGCTCGCATAGGCCTCGACCCCGCCCTCGGCATAGCCGCCGAGAAACTTGTACAGCGGCAGGCCGGCGGCGCGGGCGTTGCGGTCCCAGAGCGCGATGTCGATGATGGAAAGCGCGCGCATCACCGCGCCGGCGCGGCCCTGCAGCACGGCTTCCTGGTACATGGCCTCCCAGTGGCCCTCGACGCGGTAAGGGTCCTTGCCGATGAGCAGCGGCGCGTACAGCTCCCTCGCCGCCTTGGCCACCAGGCCGCCGGCCTTGCTGCCGGCGTAGCAAAAGCCTATGCCCTCGGCGCCGTCCGTGGTGCGCACCCTGACCAGGCCGTAGTCGCGCGCGGCCACGGTGCGCGTCGCGAACGAAGTGACCCGATCCAGCGGCACGCGCACGGTGCAGGCCTGGATCGATTCGATTTTGGCCGCGCTGGCACGAGGATCTTTGCGAGTGTTTTCCTGCTTCTTGGTCACATCCACCTCCGGGGAATCGATTGGTCTTGTGTTGTATTGCCGACAGCAGGGATGACGAGTTGTCCTTCCCGATGCCAGATTTTACGCCGGGCTTATGCCGGTGGCGCGATTCTTTACACTATTTTTACAAGGTACTGTCTATTGTGCCAACAGGATTTTCTGTAACTGCCGGGCGCGGCTCGCTTGACCAATATGTCCCCCGCCTGGTCGCTGCAGGATAGCTTGAGCGATCGAACGCATCTGCTGGGGGTGAACGCAACAATAATGAACGATGCGCTAAAAACGGGTTTCCCGCCGTTCACTGACGAGCAAAGTCTCAGGTCGGCGATTGAATCGGTTTGCGCCAAGTTCGGAAGCGTAAAGTCTCTTCGTATTCTACCCGCGACAAGGGAAGAAGGACTGCAATGCGCATGCTTGCTGCGCCTTGACTCTCCAGCAGCCGAACTCGCACTAAAGTCAAGCCTGCATGTAGGCGAATTCCATCCAGATATCGTTTTCACGGCTGATGTCGATGAAGAATGGACCGGCCAGCGCATGATCTAAGGTCGGATACGATGCGCTGCCCCTTACTCAGCCCGTCCTCTGCTGCACGCTCTGGTGATTTCCCGGATGAGCGATGTGCGGCCTCGTCCCTCCGTTAATGGCCTGATCCGGTCTTTACACAACTTTACACAATCTATATAGCGGTTACGCAAGTCTTTACCCGGCTTTTATGCCGCATTTCCTATGCTGCTCATATGAACATTGCAGGCCTGGTCGATCCCGCGGGCGCGGGATTGACGGACCGGTGGGTAAGGAGTTCCAACATGGATCATCTCATTTCACGCAAGAACCGCTACATGCAGCACTTCGAGGAGACGACTGGACGATTCTCGGCTGGCAAGACCGCCGGGTGCTCAATGATATTCGGAGGCAAGGCAAGGACAGCAACAAGAAAGACATCAGCAAGACCAACACGATCATTGGCGTTGTCTATGTCGGCGTGCTCGTCATATTTATGCTCGTCTATTTGACGTGAACGGTGCCAGATGTTTACGCGCGGTTTACGCCGGCGGCGCCATTCTTTACGCCTTTTTTACGGGCCGTTGCCTATAGTTCATGCCGGATCTGCGGTAGCTGCCGGGCGCAGTTTGTTTGACCGATATCACCATCGCCCGGCGGCGTCAGCATAGCTTAAGCAATCGATTGTTATTTGCAGGGGGTGAACATGGATCTCATTTATCTCGGACTGATGGTGGCGTTTTTCGCGCTGAGCGTGGCGCTCGTCTATGGCTTCGAAAAACTGAGGAGGCCGCAATGAGCTGGCTCTACATGCTGAGCGGGGTGCTGGCCCTCGCGATTTTCGTCTATCTGATCATCGCTTTGCTGTTTCCGGAGAAATTCTGATGACTGCCAACGGCTATCTGCAAATCGCCTTCTTTCTCGTCGTCGTCGTCGCGCTGGCGAAGCCGCTCGGCGCGTACATGGCGAATATCTACGAGGGCAAGCCTGCCCTGCTGAACCGCATCGGCGCTCCGTTCGAGCGCTTGATCTACCGGCTCGGCGGCGTCGATCCGGCGCAGGAGATGCGCTGGACCCAGTACGCGCTGGCCACGCTCTGGTTCAGCCTGTTTGGCATGCTCCTGGCCTACGCCCTGCAGCGGCTGCAGAACTACCTGCCGCTCAATCCCGCCAGCATGGCCGCGGTTTCGCCCGACTCCTCGTTCAATACCTCGGTGAGCTTCAACACGAACACCAACTGGCAAGGCTACGGCGGCGAAGCGACCATGAGTTATCTGACGCAGATGCTCGCGCTCACGGTGCAGAACTTCGTCTCCGCGGCGATGGGCATGGCGGTGGTGATCGCCCTGATCCGCGCGTTCACGCGCCAGAGCATGCAAACGATCGGCAACTTCTGGGTGGACCTGACCCGCGGCACTCTCTACATCCTGCTCCCGATTTCATTCGTGCTCGCCCTGGTGCTGGTGTCGCAGGGTGTGGTGCAGACCTTTTCGGCCTACCAGACGGTGCCGCTCGTGGAATCGGTCGAATACGACAATCCCAAGCTCGACGCCGCCGGCCAGCCGCTCAAGGACGAAAAGGGCAATCCGGTCACCGAGAAGGCGACGCAAAAGGAGCAGGTGATCGCGGTCGGCCCGGCCGCTTCGCAGGTCGCAATCAAGCATCTTGGCACCAACGGCGGCGGCTTCTTCAACGCCAACTCGGCGCACCCGCTGGAGAGCCCGACGCCGCTGACGAATTTTCTCGAGATGCTCGCCGAGCTCGTGATCGCGGTGGCGCTGTGCTTTACCTTCGGCAATATGGTAGGCGACAAGCGTCAGGGCTGGGCGA
>Ga0208716_1001108_pt1 | contig 10521 bp, 10 predicted proteins | sample NGESurdeep092012_8_FD_184482 | JGI IMG/M metagenome (GOLD analysis project Ga0208716, IMG submission 184482) | Arctic peat soil microbial communities from Barrow, Alaska - NGEE Surface sample 415-3 deep-092012 (SPAdes) | ecosystem: Environmental > Terrestrial > Soil > Wetlands > Peat ...
CAACAAAAACAATGATTGAAAATTGGGTAGGTTCTCTAGGAGCCAAGTCCATGCGAAATACCTCAGGCCTATCCTACCGAGCATTAGGCGAAGAGAAGAATGATTGGACAGAGCAACGATGGATAGAAGCCTTCACCAAGGATGCGATGCTCCTGAAACGGCCCCTTTTCGTTAAAAATGGAACGGCCGTACTGGTTGGCTTCAGAGATAAGGACGAGATAATTCGAGAGAAATTAGGCTAATTTACGATGTCCAGCATCAAGGAATAATCGGTTTACCGCTCACTCTCAACATACAAGGAATGTAAGTGGTTCCCTATTCCTTATGCTGTGCATGGCCTACGGCAGAAGAGAAGCGACTTCTACAGGCGATCTTAATCACGAATTTTGCTTTAGTGAGAGGCGAGTTTACTGAACTATGGTGGGGCTGTAACTTAATGTTACGCTTAGATCTAGACGAGGACTATATTTAGACTGCTGGTAGTAGCATCTAAATATTGAGATTACATTGGATTTAGAGGAACCGTAGGAGAAGCGATCGTGATGATTGCAGTGATTGATAAGATACCCCTCTCATTTGACGAGTTTATCGATTGGTATCCAGAAAATTCAGAGAATCGATACGAATTGAGACGAGGGATGGTTTTAGAAATGCCTAAACCGCGCGGCAAGCATTCCAGACTGGCTGGTGATTTAGCGTTTGATTTAGGCACGGCGATTCGACAAGCAAACCAATCTTATTTCATTCCCAAAGAATGTGTCGTCAAGCTTGCTAATGACACGGGCTATGAACCTGACATCATTGTTTTAGATGCAACGGCAATTGTTGATGAGCACCGATGGGAGCGCGAATCAATCATTACCTTGAGTAAGTCCATCAAATTAGTAGTAGAAGTTGTGTCAACCAACTGGCGGGATGATTATCTTGTCAAGTTGGCAGATTATGAAGCGTTTGGTATTCAGGAATATTGGATTGCTGATTATCTAGGTATCGGTGGTCGGCGCTACATCGGCTCAGCCAAGCAACCGACCTTTACGGTTTGCACTTTAGTGGACGGGGAATATGAGCTACAGCAGTTCCGTAGAAACGACCTCATCATCTCCCCCACCTTTCCAGACTTGCAATTGACTGTTGACCAAATATTCAATCTAGGGGAATAAACATAGCGATCGTCCTCCTTATTCCACAAACAATCGTCCTTCTAGTTTCCTAACTCCTTGGTCGACCCGGAATTATGCGAGCCTGCTAACTCTCTAAGTGTGTATTGGATGAATAATGGTCAACTGTTATGAAGCTTGGTTCCAGGGATCAAACACAGTTATTCCAGCAACCTGAAAGTCTTTTACATTACGGGTTACTACACAGAGGTTATGGACGGATGCTGTCGCAGCGATGAAAAGATCGGGTTGGCTGAAGGTGTGTTGAACCAGGCGACCACGAGTTACCATCCGACGCCATTCAAGAATCACCTCTTCATCCACCGCGAGGATACGACCAGCGAACCAAGGGCGCAACTCGCTATCCAACCAATAAGACAAAGTGCTCTGACGCGCTTCATCGGACAGTTGCTCAAGCCCAAAGCGTATTTCGGCTATGGTCACCGTACTCAGATACATGGATATCGGCGACTGTTTATCCGCCCAAGTCTTCACGCCCTCATGGCATCGCGGCTTACGCAACTCGGATATCACATTGGTATCAAGTAGCCAACCTTTCACAACTCCACATCCCTTGCAGGACTCAATAAAGGCTCACGTTCAAAATCTAAGTCACCTAGCGGGGACTGGGACAAGAGCGCATGTAAGCTCAAAAACTTTTGGGGAGGTAAAAGTCGGGCAAACTCTTCTACCGAAATCACAACCACCGCTTCCTGACCATGAACCGTCACCAGTTGCGGCCCTCCCGTTCGCGCCTGACGCACCAACTCACTGAATTTCGCTTTCGCGTCCTCCAGCTTCCAGCTGTGATAACGTCCGGCAAGGCCAGATCCTTCCGATGCAGATGCTTGCAGCTTCTTCTTGCGTTCACTCATGGCTATAATCTGACTAGACTAGTCGGATTATAGTAGATTGAGTTTCAAATTCTTTCATTCGTTTTGCTTGCAGGCAATCAGCCTTTAGCATCTTTGTATCGCGGTAGAAAAAATAATGACGCAACTAAGCACTATCAATGACCAACAGCGGCTAAAGCTTGCACCCTTAAAAATGCCCAATCGTCTCTTGATGGGACCGGGGCCTTCCAATGTCCATCCTGCAGTCCTTCAGGCTATGAATACTCCGCTGGTGGGACATTTGGACCCAGCTTTCCTGGCGCTGATGGACGAAATTCAGTCTCTGCTGCGTTATGTCTGGCAGACAGAAAACTCCCTGACAATTGCAGTGAGCGGTACAGGAACTGCAGCGATGGAAGCCACGCTGGCTAATGTCACAGAGCCTGATGATGTGGTCTTAGTCGGGGTGGCGGGATACTTTGGAAATCGTTTGGTTGATATGGCGGGACGCTATGGGGCAGATGTGCGAACGATCGCGAAGCCCTGGGGACAAGTCTTCTCGCTGAGTGAACTCCGCACGGCTTTTGCAACCCATCGCCCCACCATCTTGGCCTTAGTCCATGCAGAAACCTCTACAGGGGCACGCCAACCCTTAGAAGGAGTGAGTGACTTGTGTCGGGAATACGACTGCCTACTGCTCCTGGATAGTGTTACGAGTCTAGGGGGCGTCCCCTTGTTCCTGGATGAGTGGGGCGTGGATTTGGCTTATAGCTGTAGCCAAAAAGGCTTGGGCTGTGCTCCTGGGGCTTCCCCTTTTACGATGGGGCCGCGGGCTATAGAGAAATTGCAAAAGCGCCGCACAAAAGTTGCCAATTGGTATCTCGATATGTCGTTGCTGAGTAAGTACTGGGGCCATGAGCGCACCTATCACCATACCGCGCCTATTAACCTCTACTATGGCCTCCGGGAAGCCCTTCGCTTAGTTGCCGAAGAAGGACTAGAATATTGCTGGCAGCGCCATCAAGATAACGTAGAGTATCTCTGGGAAGGGCTAGAGGATTTAGGGCTGACCATGCATGTAGAAAAAGAATTCCGACTGCCGACCTTAACCACGGTTCGCATCCCAGAGGTTGTGGATGGGAAATCCGTTTCCCAGCGCTTGCTCCGTGACTTCAATATTGAAATCGGCGGCGGTCTCGGTGAACTCTCCGGTCGGGTCTGGCGTATCGGACTGATGGGCTTCAATAGTCGCAAAGAAAGCGTAGACAAACTATTGGAAGCCCTACGGCAGGTGTTGCCTTAGACCCCCTGCCTTATTTTTGCTGGTGCATCCTAGTTTCAATAGAGATACAAAGATGAGTACGGACAGGATATTCAACAGTTCTAAATTTTTTCAGCCAACGGACAGAGAGCCTGTTCGTTCGGTTGTTACGGAATCTAAGGATGCTGTCGTTGTAGCCTGGTTCATCAAGCCGGGTCAGAAAATTCCCGCCCATATCCATCCTAACGGGCAAGATACCTGGACCATTTTAACGGGGAAGGGAGAATATTATCTGGATAAAGTAGGAACTACGCAGCCAATCATGGCAGGGGATGTGGTAGTCGCACATACCGGATGTGTGCATGGAGTATTCAACAGCGGTGATGAACCATTGGTTTTTATTTCAGTCGTGTCACCAGCCGATGCGGGGTATCAACTTGTTGCATCAGCAGATTCTTTAGCCGTTTATCTCTAACCATTTGAGACGTTTGCAGTGCCTGATGGAGAAGAAAACTGTTTCCCCGACAGGCTGCTAGAGAAAGAGAAGTAATCCAATCAGAAAGTTCATTTAGGAGTGTACATATTCTTACTGTTTCCAGAAGAACTCAATGTTATAGCAGCCTCAGATGTGGCTGGTTGAACGGGATAGAGGAGTTGTTTATAGGCCATAAGAGTTGCCTCGGTAATCTGATCCCAATTGTGTTTGAAATTTACATATTGTTTGGCATTTTGGGCCATAATTTTTAAGTCTTCAGGGTGACCTATAGCCCAGGCTAGCTGGCGAATACAGGATTCGAGATTGCCTGCTTTAAAAAGCATGCCCCGATCGCTACTGAGAAGCTGTTGATGAACTGGAATGTCACTGGCCAAAACAGGAATACCCTCCTGCATGGCTTCCAACATAGCTAAGGGCAATCCTTCCAAATCTGAGGGCAAGACAAATAATCCAGCGCCCCGAATAACTTCTGCCAATTGAGACCCGATTAGCTGGCCAGTGAAAACTACATTAGGGTTCCCTTCGGCTAAACCAATAGTCTGGGCCGTAAAAGCATCGGTATCACTAGAACCTCCAACAATCACAAGCTTCCATCCCTCCGGAACCAGAGTTTGAAAAGCTTGAATGAGTAGATCGGGGCGTTTTTCAGGGACCAATCTACCGAGAAAGATAATATAGCGTCCGGGGTTAATCCCCAAAGAAGCCCCAAAAGAAAAATCAGGATCCGATTCATCCAGCACTCCAGGAGCATTTGGAATATAGATAGACTCTCGGTTATAGGTTGCTCGAAAGTAATGTCGGAGTTCTTCAGAAACAACAATTAACTCATCGGCATAACGGCTGGCAGCACTTTCACCCATACGTAATAAACGGCCAGAAAATTTCCCCCACTTCGCCCGTTGCCAATCCAAACCATGGCAGGTGACTAAAACTTTTGCAGTAGAAGCAAGCTTTGGAATCCAACAAAAGAGAGCGGGGCCAACGGCATGAAAATGAACAATGTCATATTGAGTGCCGAGAGTAGACATTGCCGCAAGGGAACAACTCACAATGGCTTCCAACCCTCCGTCCAAAGGAGTTGGGATAGAAATCACTTTGACGCCTTGAACAAGGTATGGCCCTGAATCACCAATTTGGGCATAAGATTGTCGAGCGAATAGATCAACAGAGTGCCCTTGGGCAACCATCCGCGGATAAAGTTCCTCACAATGGCGCTCGATACCTCCCTGCTGTGCAGGTAGACCTTTCGCACCAATTACAGCAATTTTCATAGATAGTAAGTTCGAGAAGGTGGCAAGTAGAGATCAAACATGACTAATTTGTGAGGCTGAGTTGTTCATTTTTCATTTTCATCATAAGTACTAAACCAAGTAAAAGATATCGTAGAAAATACGGCCCTTTTATCTTCATTATTTTTGAACGAGGGAGGATACTACGTAAATCTTTCTGTTGGTGACTACTTTCAGGATTTCACGATCGACCGAATCAGCATCACGGGGTAAACGCACCGAGAGTAGAAGGGTTATGGATTTAGGGCAAGCGATTTTTTCCTAAGTGATGAAAACTTTACCCTGAAAAGCCCTTAAATGTTTTCTGGAAGAGTATTATCCCACGCGTTTAACGGACTCCTGACTATCAATTGTTAAGCATTATGACCATGCATCTAATCTTCTTAGACAGCTTAGACAGCTGGCATCGCTTGGAGGTTGTGGAAAGACCAGTACGAACCCCGCTTCTCCAATAATTCTTGATGGCCGCCAGACTCAACAACTCGGCCCTTATCCAGCACGACAATACGGTCCGCATTTCTTATAGTAGAAAGCCGATGGGCAATTACAATGACCGTTCGGTTTTGGCGCAGGCGCTCAATGGCATCTTGGACCAAATATTCTGACTGGGAATCTAGGGCACTGGTTGCTTCATCCAGAATAAGGATTTCTGGGTCACGCAGAATAGCTCGTGCAATGGAAACTCTTTGCCGCTGTCCTCCCGAGAGTTGAACTCCTCGGTCTCCGACCTTTGTATTGTATCCATGAGGAAGGGCACTAATGAATTCATGGGCATTGGCAAGGCGGGCTGCTTCCATAACCTGTTCATCACTGACATCTTTTAAGCCATAGGCAATGTTATCCCGAATTGAATTATTAAAGATATAGGTGTCCTGACTGACAATACCGATATGGTGTCGGAGAGAGGAAAGTTCAAAGTTGCGAATGTCTTTACCATCCACCTCAATAACCCCACTGGATATGTCATAAAGTCGGGGAACTAGAGAAGCCAAGGTGGATTTCCCTGCGCCCGAAGAACCTACTAAAGCGACAGTTTTTCCTTTAGATATTTCCAGATTAAAGCCTCGTAGAACCTCATCTTTATCGTTGTAGGAAAAGCGTACATCATAAAATGTTATCCCCTTCTTGAGTCCAGTGAATGGAACATTTCCACTAACGACAGCATACTTATCCTCTAGCTCAAGCCCCTCAGCAATTTTATTCAAAGTGGCAAGATTCTCTTGGATATAGCCTCTGCAAGCATTAATTTTCTTTGTAATAGGAATTAGTCTGATCAGTGCAAACATAAAGATTAATAGTTGTGCAGAAGAAAGGAAGCCAGTGGAAATCAGAAATGCATAGCTCGCTACTAGAATCACCATTGCCATTACCAGAGTTGCCCATTCCGTAACAGGATCGATTAAGCTTTGCTTGCGTTTGATTTCGTTGGCTAAGCCCTCTATTCTACGACAGATGACCTTGAAGTTCCTAAATTCAAAGGCCTCAGCTCCGTAGGTCTTGACGATCCTTATTCCACTAAGGGTATCTAAGACATGTACACTCATTTCCTGGTTGGCTTCGAGGAAGACATAGCCCGATTCCTTAATACTCTGCAACAAGTAGGTTAATCCCAAACCCACGAGCCCTATCATGACCACAATGATAACGGTTAACTTCCAGGAGACGATCAAGAGGGTCGTTAGATAGGCCAAGAGAGTCAGAATTGATGTTATTCCTGAGAAAAGGAAAGATAACATAACACTGAAGTTGATGGTCTCATTCAGCATGGTACTGGTTATCTTCCCCATTTGGGTGCTATCGAAAAACCGAATAGGAGTATTTAGATAACTTTGGTATAGACGCTCCCGCAAGTTTGCAATATATGATTCCTGATAAACCCCAGTAAGCCACCCTGCCATATAGAACAAGACAGCCTTCAGGGTAAGGGAGGCAATCAGCATAAAGGCGAAGAGCCCAATAAGGACCACATTGTCCTGCTGACTTAACCAGAGATTTACGCCTGTTGTCAGCTCCATTGCAGGAAGTTGGGGAGTTCCTTCATTGATCAGAACTTTCACAAAAGGAATCATCAAACCAATACCCAAACCGTCAAGGAGTGATGCAGCTAGCGTCAGCGTGAGGCCAATATAGAGTGTTTTCCGTGGGACCCCTTCCGCTATTTCGAGGAGTTTATCTATATTTCCAAAGTATTTTTTTAGCAGCGATATAACCATGGAACCAATCACAAATAACCTCTATGGATGAAATGAGCCAAACCAGCTTTGGGAAAAATATCCCCATTGCCAAGAAAGAGTTAATTTGATCTGATCTAATAGTCCGATTTGTTTTTGGCCTTTTGAAAAAAACCAAAGAGGGGAGACAAGTGTACCTAAATTGAGTACGCATTTAAGTAAATTCCACGTGCTGCTCAACCGCTGGCGCAGTAGAGATTTACCAACGATAGTATCCACTAAAGCAACCGAACGCCCTTGCCAGTAGCCGCGCTGGACCAACCAGTCAGGATTAATTCGTTCTTTTGGGACCCAGTGGTGCACCCAAGCTTGGGGACTGTAGTAAAACCGCTCTCCTTGAGATGTTAAGGTCACATTCAGCAAAGTCTCTTCACCAGAAAGTAAACTTTGACCTTTACGTCCTAATTGCTCGTGAAATCCTCCAGCTTTTTCCAGCGCATCCCGCCGATACACTACATTAGCCCCCCAAGGGCATTCATTATGCCCAAACCAGCGTGGTTTATTACCAGCATCTAGGGTAGTGAAAAGAGTTTCGGTAGAAGAGTTGATCCAGTCTGGCTTAGGAATTTCCCAGAGAGGATAGATGGGACCACCCACACCAACAGGTTTAGGCTGCACCGTTTCAAAAATATCTAAGATCGATTTAATCCATTCCTCGCAAGGAATTGCATCATCATCTAGATAGGCAATATAGGGAGTTTGAGTTGCTTGCCAGCCTGTATTACGGGCTTTTGATAGGCCCTGTACGGGTTCATATAGATATCGAAAGTTCGCTAGCCGCTCTTGGTAATACTCACAGATATCAAGCGTATTGTCTGTCGAACGATTGTCCACCACCAGAATCTCAAAATCAGTCGCAGCAGTAGTCTGTTTGCTCAATGCCTCTAAAGTGAGGCTGAGACGATCGGCCCTATTATAAGTGCATATGACCACTGAGATTAGTGGAGGCTGGTTTGCATTGGTCACGTATTCTGGGAAAACGCTTCGATGTTCCACTTCAATAGACCCCAACTCGGATTCGGTTGTAGACACAGCAATAGGCGACATGGAAAAGAATGTAATTTGTGTGCACATCGATATTCACTTTTTTTCAAGAAATAACCCCCATACAGGATGTCAGAAACTTGGATAGAATACATCATGCCCATATTTGGCCCGACAAGTAACAATATTCAATTCAAAGTTAGGCACGTTTGTCTGCATCTAACAAGATAAAAAACTGAGTCTTAAGACCTCATGTGAAAGTTTCTTCAATAGTTGCGTGTATGAATTGGGTTAGAGATAGCTTATATTCTTTCCACCATAGCTGTATCTTTTTAGATGTGCTTTCTGCATCTATTGAATTTATCAATACACCAAAATCTTTCCAACTATAAATCAAAGGACATGGGAAATCTGATGAAAACGCTTTCTCCCAATATCGATAATTTCTTAGCCAAACTTTTTGATCTCGAATTCCATACTTAATTATGTGCTGAGGGTTAAAAAAGATTGTCAAAGCTTCACGAACGCCTTTGGCTTCAATAATTGGAATAGCTCCAGCTTCTAAGGATTCATAAACTCGGAAACAATCGACTGAAAAATTTCCTATGGGACATGGAGAAAATACTGTGTTGCTCAATAAAGCAGCATATTCTTTTGTTGTTAGTCCGTTTGGATCATTCCATTGACTAGTTTCATGATATTTCCCTCCTGGAATGCGTTGAGCATACTCTAGCATTTCATACCTTGATCCCTTAAGCTGACCTGCAAAAGACCATGAATAATCTCTTTCGCTGATTTTTCTAGGAACTAATCCATTACAAAAACCAGAACTATAACCTAGTGGGAGATAATAGCAACCTTTATACTTTTTGTGGGCCTCTTTCCTGAAGTAGGGCCTAAAAATAAAATCGAGATCTTTATAAAAGCTTATAGATTCTTTGTAAAATTCATCGCCCAGATGAAATAAACCCACCTTCAGACCCTCATTTTGGTAACGCTTAATATAGTTGTGGAATTGCTGAAGTTTATTAGTATATTCCTTGCGCGAGCCATTTTTAGTGCAGAATATCTGGCTTAAATTTGCGATGATAACTGCATTATCAAGACAAGCAGCGTCTTCTACGCCAACAATATGTTTTACTGTAAAATCAGATAGCAACGAGTTAAGCCAATCATACTCATAAGCTAAGTGTGGATCGAACTGCCACCAAATTAAATTAATAGTTTTTGTCATACTTTTTCTAAAGTCTTTGACTTCTTGGGCAATCTTTAGCGAAGCATACGGGGAGTTTGCCATCCATCATAGGCAAGTTTCGCATTCCAGGTGCCTAAAAATTGATACCAAAGAACCACCAGGCGCATCAAATCTTGGGGTAACTCCTGTGAAGGCGTCCGGCGCAAGGGAGCTATAGCCAACCTAAGTAAGGTCCTAAGAGGATAAACGACCAAACCTCTAAGCACCTTGATAAAATATTTCCAAGGCTTGGGAACGGGTGCCATATCTGGATTATTTGAAGCTAAATAAAACCAACCATACGTATCTCGCTGCACCACGTAAGTAAGGTCCCAAAGTCGGGTACGGTAGCGGTGATATACCATTCCCTTCTCGCCCTCAAGAATTTTGAGGATGTATTTATTTGAGCGGATCAAACGCCAGCTCATTTCAACATCAGGACCAGAGAAGTTATCTTCGTCAAATAGACCTAATTCATCAAAAACTTTCTTTCTATACATCACGTTAGCTGTGATGACATAAGGCTGGACCTCTTTAGAGCCCAAACCATGATTAGGGTTATTAAAAACACAACCTTCAAAATAATCTACATAGTTGGTAACTACTCGTGGAATAATAACCCCACCCACAGCTCCAACCTGTGCATCATCAAAACTCTGCCAAAGCTCTAAAAGCCAATTAGGGGTGACTTTACAATCTGCATCAGTGAGAGCAATGAACTCACCTTTTGCCATTCGAATAGCCAAGTTGCGCGCAGCATAAGGACCAGGCTTAGGTTCCTGTAGAACAATTATCGGATAGGAACGAAGAATCTCCAGACTTCTATCTGTAGAGTTATTATCAACACATATAATTTCTAAACGATCACGTGGCCATTCTAAAAGCATCAGAGAATCTAGAAGTTCTGAAATTTCTTTTTCCTCGTTGTAGACAGGAACTACAACAGAAATTAAAGGTAAAGAGATACTCATATAGTTTCAGGTCCTAAGGAAATTGTTTTAGCAATGAACTTGCGCGCAAACCGCTCTATAGCAAA
>Ga0208716_1001110_pt1 | contig 10508 bp, 12 predicted proteins | sample NGESurdeep092012_8_FD_184482 | JGI IMG/M metagenome (GOLD analysis project Ga0208716, IMG submission 184482) | Arctic peat soil microbial communities from Barrow, Alaska - NGEE Surface sample 415-3 deep-092012 (SPAdes) | ecosystem: Environmental > Terrestrial > Soil > Wetlands > Peat ...
AATCCCTGGTTTAGGTCCTAGTCGGCAAGATAGCCTGCTCAAACAATTCTCTTCGGTCCCTAAACTATGCAAAGCGAGCATAGAAGACATTGCAGGAGTTCCTGGAATTAGTCAAAAATTAGCGCGCGTTATCTACAGTCACTTTCATCCTAGTTAAACTCCCTCTCTGTGACTTATAGGCACCCTCGATAAGCTATGAGGCCTAGTCTCTCAGCAAGGCACAGTATCCCATCTGTTGGAAGTGTGGGTTTGTCGTCAAAGCGTCTTTAATGCCACGCTCTCTCATCACTACAAAAGAGATGGAATCTACCATGTCCCATCGTTTATTCGCATCGTTGAAAGATAGTTTGTACGCATCATGATAGATCGATTCTGAAAGAGGAATGGTCTCTACATTTGGGTCCGTGTTAATCGACTCCAATAGACTGATTGCTGCCTGTTGATGCTGCTGTCTTGACAGGGCATTGCTTATTCGTACCAGAACTAATTGGGTCGTCACGAGCAAGATTCCAGCCGCCTCAATCTGATCAGCAAGCTGAACAGCTTTCTTATGAAATACGTCCGCTTGATTAGATAAGGCTATGGCAAAAGTGGTGTCCAGAAACACCTCAATCATGGGATTGCACTTCCTCGTTATATAGATAGTGATGGAGGTTGGTTGACCAGTTCGCTGGACCCTGCAGCTGAAGGTTTTTTGCCGTCTGAAGGAATGAGCGGGGTTTCTCCTCTTCAATAGCTTCGAGGGTAACGCGCACGCGGGTTCCTTTTTGAAGTTCGAGAGGCTCCCGAAGATGTAGCATTGTTCCGTCGGATACGGCCTCTATCGTTTTACCAATCATTGTTTTGTAGTCCACCTTTTCAGCCTGCCCCCGCCGCTGCCGTTCAGTATAAGTTTGCCCTATCTTGCACGACTAACAACATCGGCTCAACGGCTTCCTCAAGCTTGCAGGCTAAACCCTCCATTCATTTTCGCTGCCCTAGATCATTTGCGGGGCATAGTAGTTATTGCAGCCACCCCACGGCATCCTTGGCATGGTAGGTAATCAAAATATCGGCTCCAGCGCGTTTCATCGAGAGTAGGGTTTCTAAGACCACCGCTTTTTCATCAATCCAGCCTAATTGAGCCGCCGCTTTGACCATGGAGTATTCACCAGAGACGTTGTAGGCCGCGACGGGTAATTGGGTGACTTCTTTGATACGCCAAATAATGTCGAGATAGGCCAAGGCTGGTTTTACCATCAGCATATCGGCCCCTTCGAGGGTATCTAGCTCTACTTCTTTCAAGGCTTCGCGGCTATTGCCAGGGTCCATTTGATAGGTGCGGCGGTCCCCAAATTGAGGGGTGGATTCAGCGGCTTCGCGGAACGGACCGTAGTAGGCCGAGGAGTATTTGGCCGCATAGGAAAGAATCGGCGTATCGATAAACCCTGCTTCATCCAAGCCACTACGAATTGCCTGAATCATGCCGTCCATCATGCCAGAAGGAGCAATCACGTCCGCTCCTGCTTCTGCTTGCGAGGCCGCTGTTTTTTTCAACAGTTCTAAGGTGGGGTCGTTTAAGACGATGCCTTGCTGGTCATCTTCCTTGAGGACACCGCAGTGACCGTGAGATGTGTATTCGCAAAGGCAGGTATCGGCCATCACGATCAAGTCTGGAACGGCTGCTTTGATTGCACGGGTGGCTTCTTGGACGATGCCGTGGTCATGCCACGCGCCGGTAGCGGCCAAGTCTTTATTTTCAGGAATACCAAAAAGGATTACAGAAGGGATCCCTAGGTCATAGACCTGCTTGGCTTCTTCTAAGGCTTTATCAATCGATAGTTGATAAACTCCAGGCATCGAAGAAACTTCTTTGGCATACCCCTTTCCCGGCACGATAAAGAGTGGATAGACAAAATCATTGGGCGTCAGAACCGTTTCCCGGACCAATCGACGAAGGTTGGGATGCTGACGAAGACGGCGGGGACGATTGATCGGAAACATAGCGATAAGGTTGAGGAGCGGTAGTGCATTATAGGCATGGTTCAAACGAGGATAACACTTTTGGGAAAGCTCAAAAGGCTCAAACCGATGATAGCTGTGGCAAAAATACCTAAACCTAATTGAGCAAAAGTGTTGCCCTCAAACTTGGTTCCTTGCACCTTCCCCAAGTCAGGCTAGCTGGAGAGCGCTAAGATGAACTCGTCGCTCCGATAATCTCTCATGACTATCAAAGATGAATTTCTCAATCCTCTTGCCTCGTACCGGGGAGAGCCTACGCTCACCGAATATATGTTCAATGCTAATTTGCAGGAATTTGCTAATAAGGTTGACCTCCTCTGCGCTCTGCAAACAGGGGGTAAGATCTCGGCCGACGATGCTTACGATGAGATTCGTAAACTGTGGAAAGAGCTGAAGCTCTCGAAACAGAACCTGATCGAAGAGCCGCCGACAACAACGGAGTCATAACTGTATTCATAACCAGCTCTGGACTCAAGAGGTCGCCCATGAAAACCCTATTGCTGCTACGTCATGCAAAATCGAGCCGGGATGATCCTGGATTGCCTGATTTCGACCGTCCCCTTGCACCACGGGGCAGACAAGATGCTCCGAACATCGGGAAAGCACTCAAAAAGCGCAAACCCCTGCCAGATCTGATCATGGCCTCCCCGGCGGTTCGGGCGAGAGAGACGCTCGAGGCGGTTATCCAAGCAGCTAAACTTGATATCCAGCCCCAATTTGACGAAAGCATCTATGCTGCCTCTTCGGATGAATTGCTCTCCCTTGTGCGCCGTCTGCCCAAAATTAGTTCCTGTGCTCTTCTGGTAGGGCACAATCCAGGGTTTGAAGAATTGCTCGGAAGACTAACGGGAGTCTATGAACCGATGCCTACGGCGGGCTTGGCCTGTATAACGTTTCAGGTTGACCAGTGGAAAGATGTTCAAGATAAGGCCGGAAAGCTCGCCTGTTTGCTGACTCCCAAGCAACTGGATGACAAAAGCGACCCTTGAGTTAATGAAAGAAAACAATAACTTTAGCGTGTCTTGTCCTATCCCGATTGAGCGTTATCCTCAGATTTTGATGGCGCATGGGGGGGGTGGCAAGTTGATGCATCAGTTGATTGAAGAGATGTTTGTGCCAACGTTTGGCAATGCAATGCTCAACGTTCGGCATGATGCGGCAACAATGAATCTTCAAGGTGGAAGGTTTGCCTTTACAACCGATTCTTATGTCGTTCAACCGCTCTTTTTCCCCGGCGGAGATATTGGTTCTCTGGCGGTGAACGGTACGGTCAATGATTTGGCGATGGCTGGAGCGCGCCCGCTCTATCTCAGTGCCGGATTCATCTTGGAAGAAGGGTTACTGATGGAGACGCTTTGGCGGGTCGTGCAATCGATGCAACAAGCCGCCCAGAAGGCTAAGGTTCAGATCATCACGGGCGATACCAAGGTGGTAGAGCGAGGCAAAGGCGATGGCATCTTTATCAACACCGCTGGCATTGGGAGGGTCGAACATACGCAACCGTGTCTGGCAGGCGCCGAGATAGCGCCTCAACGTGTTCAGCCAGGGGATGTTTTGTTGCTTAATGGAGATATCGGGCGTCATGGCATGGCAATCATGGCTGTTCGAGAGGGCCTAGCTTTCGAGAACACGATTGAAAGTGACTCAGCTCCCCTAGCAAGTCTGGTATTAGAACTACTCGCTGAGGGAATCACCATTCACTGCATGCGAGACTTGACTCGTGGTGGGTTGGCGAGTGCTTTGAATGAAATTGCCGAGGCTGCCGGAATCACGATCACGATGGATGAAAGCCGCATCCCTGTGCGTGAAGATGTCCAGGGAGCCTGTGAAATTCTGGGCTTAGATCCTCTCTATGTCGCCAATGAGGGAAGATTCATTGCTTTTGTGCCGGAGGCTGAGGGGGAAAGGGCTCTGGCGATCCTTCGTTCCGATCCCTTAGGGGCAGAGGCGTGCATCATAGGCCGTGTAGAAGCAAAGCAGAGTGCCCTTGTGACGATGCGCAATCGGATTGGTACTCGTCGCATTATTGATATGTTGAGTGGGGAGCAATTACCACGCATTTGTTGAAGAAGGGGCCCTCGCACTGGAAAGGCTATAGAATCTTCAGGCCATAAACCCAAAGACAGGGCATAAAATAAAGGGCCGGAACTGACAACCTGGAGTCAAGATCATGGCTTCCACTCATAACTCTTAAGAACTTCTTTGCTTCAGAGAAGCCGGGATCAAATCCCTGGTAGGGTTGGGTGTCTTCAATATCCTGGGATAGGCCCCTTTCCCCCTTGAGCATTTTATTTTCTGAACTTCCCCTCAGCAAACGGGTGGAAGCAACCGTGAGGTTGGTACAACGCCGAGGCTACGCCATACCGCTCAAAACCTTGTCGGAGTGGCTTATGGGCGGAGCTGAACCGGAAGAGCGCGTATATGCAGCGGTCTTGCAGAATAAAAACCTGGCCATCAGCTCTGGTTTGGTGCATTCCCACCATTTTTCGCCCGAACGGCTTACTCAATCCCTTCAGCGCCAGGCCCTCCACAGTGAACACCAAAAACAGTACTGGAAAGAGGTGGAGCGCTATGTGCGGGAACTTGTGCAAAATACTCCTCAGATTCGTGCCGTCTGTTTAGCCGGATCGATGAGTGCTGGAGGGTTTGTCCATTCTGATGATGTGGATTTCAATTTGTTTGTAGAACCAGGAACTCTCTACACAAGCTATCTTCAGGCGAATATGCAGGCCCTTGGTTTTTCACTGCGTCATCGTCGTCGTCCTACGGATGCCTATACCCAACGGCCTCTTCTCCCTAAATTAATGAGTATCAATGTGATCTGGACAGCCGATCAAGTGCAGCCTTTTACACGGCATGACAGTGCGATGGCACTAGAGATTTTCTTGAGTAGACCGCTTTGGGGGGAAAGCTATTTCAGAGCGGTCCTAGACCATAACCTTTGGCTGAAGGAATACTTTCCTCAGTTATTTGAACCGAAACCATCTAAATCGATCATCACTATTCCCATCCTTAGACAAACAGCTCGTCCTCCCAACCCGTTGCTCGAACAAGCCAGTCGCCTTTTGACCTTCAGTGCCTGGAGATGGGTGATGTGGACACGGAGGCATAATCCAGAAGCTTTGGCCCGTGTAGCCCATATCCGTCGTTGCCAGAGCCCCTATGGTCTTTTCCAAGAAAGAACCCCCAGCACTAAGCCGCTGAGGGTACATGGACTGAATAAAAGGGTTGGGTCAGAGCCTCACTCACAAGAGACTATTCTTCCTGGCGGCATAAATGTGAGAAGCAAAAGCCACAATGCAGAGAACAGGGACTACCAGAGTATGTAGCCAGTTGATGCGCACTACGGTTTGTGGATTGACCGTTGGTCCATTAAGCAAAAAGTTTTGGATAACCGGACCGAGAACAGGCACTTCTCCAAAGAGCTTGGCTTCAATGACCAAGCGCCAGTAAGCATTCTGGTCCATCGGCAAGTAATAGCCCGTTACATTCGCCCCCAAAAGCGCCAAACCTACCGCAAGACCAGACCACCAGAGCCAGCGGGCGTTTCCCCGGTACGCTCCAAACCAGTAGGCCACAGCCGTGAAAAGCATGCTGGTAATCAAAGTCAAAGAAGAGGCCCACCAGTGAATGCCTCGGATCAGCCATCCCGCATTCAACTCATTCGTAATCATTTGTGTAGAAGAATGGGCCTGGGTCAGAGCGGGAACGAAGTTAGCGGACAACAATAGCCCAGTAATCATAGCCAGGGTAAAGAAGGTAGCCGTAGATGCTGCCAGCATAGGAACCGCACGACGGAAGCCCTTGGAAATCTGAGGCGAGGAAGCAATCATTGGTAAAACTTTACATTTCTTGACCCACTGTAACGTTTTATCTCAGGTTCGGCAAACATATCTCCTAACGAAATTCGTAGAAAATCACGTGAAAGAAGCTAGATAGCAAGCAACGCTCCTTGCTTTTTATTTAGACCTGAAAAAACCCGGTAGGCCGGGTTCTTCACGACTATTGCTGCGGTGGAGCTTCTGAGGGAGCAACGGGAGGAGCTGTTTGTTCTTGTTTGGGCGGGGTGTTGTACTTTTTGGCATCTTCTAAGTTTGGCTGATTATTAGCACAGGCAGTCAGTATGGCACTTGTTCCCAAGGCCAAAAGAAGGGCCAATTGATGACGAGTCTTCGCAGACATAAATGATTCTCCTAATACGAGGTCCGTAGCACCTTGCAGAACCGTTTCAGTAGAGCATAGTAGCAAACCGCCTAGACGGTTCTCTGTCTGTGCCCTTAGTGAGTGGATTATTCCGTTAGAACGGTATTTGGGCAAGAAAAAGTAACAAAGCGTGAAATTTAGGGTGTTTCTACTTCATCCGGTACTTCTTCGGATGATTCTTCTGAAGCCATCGGTTCGTCTTTATTGAGGCGACTGAGCAGCGTAAGAATCCGGTCTCCCCGCTCCAAAGAAATATCCTGTTCAAAAATCACTTCTGGCGTGTGACGCATCCGGATCCGCTTGCCAATCTCAGAACGCACATAGCCTCTCGCGGAGTTTAGCCCAGCCATAGCCTGAGCTTGTACCTCTGGAGTGCCGTAGATGCTGACAAAAATTCTTGCCTGACCCAAGTCGCGGGGTACTTCCACTCTGGTAATGCTCACCATACCCGCCCCGACTCGGATATCTTTGATGCCTCTAAGGAGCAAGTCTGAAACTTCCTGCTTGATCAGTTCACTGACACGTTCTGTGCGGAATGTCTTCATGATTCTCTTCTCCTCTTAGCTAGATGTCGAAAGACATCATTCAGCTTCTCTATTCTGAAGCTTCTAATCCCCAAATGCGTATGCTGACGAAAATATCTTCTTCCTTGGTCTTGTATAACTTGGGAATGTCGTTTATGAACGAAGAGCTTCGGCTTAAGCAAGTGGTGCTCCTCTGGTTAGAGCAATTGTACTCGTTCACTGCACTTAGTTTGTGCGATTCATCTCGATGGCCCCTTGCACTCTTGATGTCATGAAATTACATCCTAAAGAAGTGGGCCATAGTATAGGATAGATTTTCAGCGTTTGTGAACTATCTGTGACTATTTCTACCCCCTCTCTAACCGATAAAGTTTTCGAGCAGTATGAACAATCTGTGATGGGAACCTATGGGCGTTTCCCCATAGCCTTAGAGCGTGGTCGTGGAGCGCGGGTATGGGATTTAGAAGGCCGAGAGTATTTAGACTTTGTGGCAGGTATTGCTACCTGTGCTTTGGGACATAGTCACCCTGCCTTAACTAAAGCCGTCACAGAGCAAATGGACAAGTTGGTGCATGTTTCGAACCTTTATTACATTCCGAACCAGGGAGCATTGGCTCAGTGGATTACGGAGCGCTCAGTTGCGGACCAAGTGTTTTTCTGTAATTCTGGCGCCGAAGCCAATGAAGGGGCGATCAAGTTAGCGCGTAAGTATGGTCATCGGGTGCTGGGGATCAAGAAGCCAAAGATCCTCACCGCCCACAATAGTTTTCATGGGCGGACCCTGGCTACGGTGACCGCTACAGGCCAACCCAAGTATCAGAAGGACTTCAAACCCCTTGTCCAAGGATTTATCTACGCTCATTACAATGATTTTCGCAGTGTAGAATGCGCCGTCCACTCCAACCCAGACACGGTTGCTATCCTCATGGAGCCCCTGCAGGGAGAGGGAGGAGTGACGCCAGGGGAGCCAGCTTTTTTCCAGCAATTGCGGGATTTCTGTACAGAGAAGAAAATTCTCTTGATGCTGGATGAAGTGCAAGTGGGGATGGGCCGCACGGGAAGGCTTTGGGGCTATGAAAATTTAGGGATAGAGCCGGATATATTTACCTTGGCCAAAGCCTTGGGGGGCGGAGTACCGATTGGTGCGCTCTGTGCCCGTAAAGAATTTGCGCTCTTTGAACCTGGAGATCACGCTAGTACTTTTGGGGGTAATCCTTTGGCAACGGCAGCCGGTTTAGCCGTGTGCCGTACCCTAGAGCAAGAAAATCTGGTGGAGAATGCTCATGTGCGCGGAATGCAACTGCGTGGGCATCTAGAGGCCCTCCATAATCAATACCCAGCGCATATAGAACAGGTCCGGGGCTGGGGACTCATTCAAGGTTTAGTGCTGAAAAGCGTATCTTCCATTGATGTAGTCAAATGTGCGATGGCAAAGGGCTTGCTGCTCGTTCCTGCAGGTCCCCATGTGGTCCGGTTCGTTCCTCCTTTGGTGGTGACGGCTGAGGAAGTTGACCAAGCGATGGGAATACTCTCCGAGTGCCTTGCAGACATACTGTTAGGTTGATTCTATAAATTAGCCGCACCCCCGACGCGGACCAAGGATATTTCCCCCCCCATAGCGAAGCTGACCGTGGGGTAGTGACCTGCCAGATCCATCCTTTAGGAAATGGGGGTAACGCATAGATTATAAGGGGGTGCATTATCATAACAAGGACTGGAATTGGGAAGATAAAGCTACAGGGATGAAAAGTTTCCTATGACCATGCAAAACGAGGGAGCCCTTAGTCGAAGTGACTTGAGCCGGGAAGTGTCCATGGGGTATGCAATGTAGTCTTCTATGCAATTTAATCCTTATTTACCGCTCCTAATTCTGGCTGTGGTAGTACTGTCTCCCCTTGCATTTTTTATATGGCAGAGACGCGCTACTACCGATTTTGCGCTGGTGGTTTTCTTTTTTATCTTGGCGGTCATTGAATGGACCCTAGGCTATGGATGGGAATTGAGCGCTTCAAGCTTGCCGGTCAAGATTCTTGCCGCAAAGGTTCAGTACTTTGGGATAGTCAGTACTCCCATCTTCTGGTTCATTTTTGCACACCAGTACACGGGCCGGGACAAGTGGCTCAATAAGGCCAAAGCGTCTCAGCTGATGATTGTTCCGATAATCACTTTGTTGCTGGTCTGGACGAACGAAGCGCACGGGTTGATTTGGACGGCCAATCGCCTCCAGACCTTTGGTTCCTACACCATGATGAATATGAGCTATGGCCTTGGTTTTTGGGGCCATGCGCTGTATTCCTATGGCCTTGCATGCTATGGACTATTTTTGTTTGCTCAGTCCATGATCCGAAGCCCTCAGCTCTATCGAGCCCAGGCTGGTGCCCTCTTGTTCAGTGGAATCGTTATTTTTCTTGGGAATGTCCTATTTATTTCTGGTCTGAGTCCATTCCCCAGTTTGGATCTCACGCCCCTTACGTTCAGCTTTACCGGGGCTATGATGACCTGGGCTATATTCCGTTTCCGATTCTTGGATATTCTGCCTGTAGCAAGAGATACCATCATTGAAAGCATCGGTGATGGTGTACTGGTCATGGATATACAAGGGCGTGTCGTCGACCTCAATCCAGCAGCCCAATCAACCCTTGACTGTGCGCCTTCAAAAATTATTGGTCAGCCCGCCATAGAGGCCCTATCCCAATGGCCTGATTTGGTTAAATACTTCCGCAACCCTACAGAAACCTATACCGAGATGCTTTTGGAAGGGCGTTATTATGACCTGCGCATTTTGCCCTTAAATTACCGACGCAGTCTTCCCGGTGGTTGGTTGGTGGTGTGGCGGGATATCACGGAGCGAAAACAAGTAGAAGTAGATTTACAAAAAGCTAAAGAAGATGCCGAATCTGCTAACCGAGCAAAAAGTGTTTTTCTAACGAATATGAGCCATGAACTGCGGACTCCGCTCAATGCCATCCTTGGCTACAGTGAAATGCTGGAGGGTGAACTGCAAGATCTAGGTCATCAGGAATTCAGCTCCGATTTAAGAACGATTCATTCCGCAGGAAAACATCTGCTTTCGGTCATCAGCAATATGCTCGACCTAGGCAAAATTGAGGCAGGCAAGATGGACCTGTATCTCGAAACCTTCGACCTCACCGAGCTCTTGCAAGAAGTGGTAACGACTGTCAAGCCTCTAGTCAAACAAAATGAAAATATCCTACAGGTCAATTACCCTCAGAACTTGGGAAGTGTCGAGACCGATATGACGAAACTGCGTCAGGTCCTCTTTAATCTTTTGAGTAATGCTGCTAAATTTACCGAAAACGGCTTGATTACGCTGACGGTGAATAGTTCTGGTCCTTCTGCGCCCTGGATTGAGTTTGAGATCAAAGATACGGGGATCGGCATGACTTCAGAACAAATTCAGCTCCTTTTCGAGGCCTTTACACAAGCTGATCCTTCTACAACCCGCAAGTACGGAGGGACAGGGTTGGGATTGGCCTTGAGCCAGTGTTTCTGCCAAATGATGGGTGGAGAAGTCACCGTCACGAGTGAATTGAATAAAGGTTCTATTTTTACGGTCCGTTTGCCTCGCACCTGGGGATATATGCAGGCTCTAGCGTCTGAGCTGACTTTTCCCATTATCTTTTGAGAATAAAATCTAGAGGTGCTATCGAAGGCTGAAAGCCTCATTCCATCGTCAGATATTGTCAACAGGCACAGACTAATGACGGTCGGTTCGAGGATTTTGAATGGTACAAAGGAATTAAAGGCATACCCGACAAA
>Ga0208716_1001112_pt1 | contig 10504 bp, 11 predicted proteins | sample NGESurdeep092012_8_FD_184482 | JGI IMG/M metagenome (GOLD analysis project Ga0208716, IMG submission 184482) | Arctic peat soil microbial communities from Barrow, Alaska - NGEE Surface sample 415-3 deep-092012 (SPAdes) | ecosystem: Environmental > Terrestrial > Soil > Wetlands > Peat ...
CCCTTGCATCAAGGTTTTATGGGTCTCTCGGATTAATCGCGCAGAAAAGGGCAGTTCTTGCAATCTTGAGATCGCCTCTTTCATGCTCGCTACATAGTTTTGAACTTCTTCCCAGTCGTCCCTTTTATCTGGGGCAACGTCTTCCCTATCTAGCAATGCCTCTTCTATGTTCGTCTGGGTACCTTCAATTTTGCTGGATTGAGTGGCCTCTTTTAGCACATGCATACTGATGAACAGATCAATGTTGGGGATGTACTCAGAATACATATCCAGTCGGCCCAGATCTCGATCAGCTTGCCCAAGCAACTGAATCAGCTCCATGTTGTCCAGGGCCCAAGCGCGGTTGATTGGGTTGGGCTGAAAGCTTTTGTAATATCCTTGCTGGATATAGCGGCCAGACTGGAAGTTTTTCATCGGAGAGAGCCTACCTTTTAATTAAAATAAGCACAATCGCTATTTTAGTTTTTGCATAGAATATAAAATAACTATAACCCCTATTTTAGTTTTTGCACTTAGGCCGGTCTGAAGTTTTTTTAAACACCCTCAAAGCCTTGCCACTTCTGGGATAGGTGGCATTTTAAAACATGCATTTACTGGGTAGACTACAATGGTGCCTCCAGTAGCTCAAACGCCCTCTGCTGAACGGGTGTAGGCTGTGTAACCTTTTCAAAGCAGGCAACGCTCAGTTGCTGCGGTGGCACTGTACTCTGGACCATTGTGGCCAAGTCCGACAGGAGTGTACGAAAGACCTGTACTTCTTATAGAAGCAAGTACCAGTAGAACTTTTCAGCCAGAATTGTTTACGGCGATTTCCTCTGTTATTGCGCTGTATTATGGTGCAATACGCAGAGGAATGTTGCGATGGACAGTGTTAAAGAGACGGTTAGTTTTCGGTTAGATCCCAGTCTGAAGGCAGCGTTGGATGAAGTGGGGGTAGTCCTAGACCGCGACCGCACCTGGATTATCAATGATGCTTTGAGAGCATACCTGGAGGTTTACCACTGGCAGCTCAAGCAGATTGATCAGGCCACTGCTGGAGCAGATCGTGGTGAATTTGCTACAGAGGAAGAGGTCAAGGCTGCTTTTGATGCATGGCGCTCGGAGTGAAAAAGATCCTTTGGCAAAAGCAGGCCATCACCAACCTAAACGATGCGCGGGAGTATATTCAGGCTCAAAACCCAGAAGCGGCACAGAGTATCATCGACCGTATTGAAAAAGTTATAAACCAGTTGCAAACCTTCCCCATGAGCGGACGGCCTGGGCGAAGGAGCAACACTCGTGAATTGGTGGTCACGCGCACGCCATTCCTTGTGGTGTACCGGGTTAGCGAAGACGTTGTGGAGATCCTGTCCTTGTTCCACACTTCAAAGTAGGGGCCTGACTAGACTTAGACGCTGATCAGTCCCTATACCAACGCTGGGCCAGCTATATACTGTTCTGCCAGACTTACTTCTTGGGGACTGCCCATAATCACAGGTACTCGCTGGTGAAGCTGGGTAGGGACAATATCAAGAATGCGCTCTGTCCCTGTAGTCGCTTTCCCACCAGCCTTTTCAAGGATATAGGCCAGAGGATTGGCCTCATAGAGGAGACGGAGCTTCCCTTCAGGATTTTTAGCCGTTCCCGGATAGAGGAAAACCCCTCCATGCAAAAGCGTTCGGTGGATATCGGCAACCAGAGAACCGACATAGCGCCCACTGTAGCCCTTAGCGCTTTTGATATGGTCCACGTAGGCTTGAATTTGGGGAGACCAGTTTTGGTAGTTGGCCTCGTTCACGCTGTAATACTTGCCCTTCTCAGGAATGCGTATATGGGGGTGAGAAAGCAGAAATTCGCCAATCCCCGCATCCAGGGTAAAACCATTCACTTCATCCCCAGTGCTGTAGACCATCATTGTGCTCGGACCATAGAGAATATAGCCAGCGGCGACTTGCTGGACTCCAGGCTGGAGCAAACTGGCTTCCGGTGAAATGGCATGCTGTTGGCGAAGCACAGCAAAACTAGAGCCAACCGTAACGTCACAGTCTAGGTTAGAAGACCCATCTAAGGGGTCAATCAAAAGGGAATAGCCGCCCACAGGACAGGCTTGAATCAAGTGCTCTGGGCCTTCTAGCTCTTCAGAAACCAAGACACAGATTAGGCCAGTGTCTCGGAAAGCCCGAATAAAAGTTTCGTTGGCATACTCATCCATCTTCCGGACTTCTTCGCCCTGGACATTAATATCGCCCGTAAAACCAAGCGCTTCCTCAATCAACCCGGCTCGACTTAGTTCACGACTAATCACCCGTGCCGCCAAACTAATTTGAATGAGCAGGGCACTAAATTCTCCGGTGGCCCCTGGCTGTTTGCGTTGATTTTGGAGAATGAAATTATGTAGCGTAATGCCTCTCGTGGGTTCCATAACGTCCTCTTTCGTGGATGACTAGACAAGCTCTGCGGCCACAGCCTGCGTATCTAACTCTGTTCCCCTGAGACAAGCCCCAATCAGCTCTGCGCCCGTCAATATCGACGATTCCAGGTTGGCACACAGTAGATTGCTATTGCGCAGATTTGCACCCACCAAACAGGCTCCTGTCAGGTTTGCCCCTTCCAGGTTAGCGCCTTCCAAATTCGCGCCGGTTAGATTGGCGCCACTGAGGTCAGCCCCTTCCAAATTCGTTCCGGATAGGTCCGTTCCTCTCAGATCACTGCCGCGCAGGTCTGTTTCCAGCATAGACGTACCACTGAGATTGGCTCCTCCCAGGAAAGAGCCCGCCAGAGAAGCTTGGTCTAGCTGTGCTCCTACCAAAATAGCTCCCCGCAAATCGGCATTGCGCAGGTCTGCCTTAATCATATGCGCTCCCGTGAGGTCTGCCCCCCGCAAGGAAGCCCTCAGATTTGCCTGGAAGGCTCGAATCCCCGTTAAATCCGCACCCGCCAATTGGGCCTGTTCTAAATTGGCGCCGGTAAAATCTGCACCACTCAGGTCTTTTCCTTCCAAACGACTTTCCCGCAAGTCCGCACCCCGGAATTGCTTGGTGCTCGTCGTTTCCATATACCCAGATAACCAACTGGAAGGGATGGCTTGGGGCCTAGTGGGCATGTTCAAGAATCCCATTTCCGCCAGACGCACCACATGGCCTAGGGTTTCCACCAATTTGGGGTCCCAGAGACGGCCTGATTCTTCCTGACAGCGCGTAAAAGCTTCTCCCAAGGTCAGGGCAGGACGAGCACCCCGAGGTTGCGTCATTTTTTGGAAGTGAGCCACCAGCCCCAAAATTCTAGATCCCTGAGGAATTTCCTCTCCCTTCAGGCCGTCGGGCTTGCCAGAGCCATCCCATGCCTCTTTTTTACGGGCAATCAGCTGTGTGATCGCATTGAGCTCAGGCATGGCGCCCAAGAGTTTCACCGCGTGCATCGGATGATTTTCGAGAATGGCTCGCTCTTCGTCGTTCAGGTCATCCTCGGCTTTGAGGAATAAAGTCTGAGAAGCTTGGGCTAACCCGACGCGGTGCAGTAACGCCGCCAAGCGTAATCGACGGATAGCCAGTGGAGGTAATTGGAGCATTTGGCCCAGGGTTTCCGCCAAGGCTGCCACCTGCAGGGAGGCCATGGGATTGTAGGGGTCTTTCGCATCTACCTGTTGGGCAATGCGTAAGAAAGCCTGGAGTTTATTGGCCGTTAGGTTACGCCCTAAAGGACTGGGCTGGAGTAAGCGCTCCGTTTCTGCACTATAGGCGAATAGCTTATCTTCAGTCTCCTGGAGATTCGTCACAATCTGGGCAATAACGCCACTCAAGTCTTCTTGCTTCGTTGTGTCTATCTTGTGGATTGCTTCAGCCCGAGCCCGCATACTTTCTGCTAACGGTGAGTCATAGACTCCAATCCGGTCCAAAGCAAGGTGCGCAGCTTGGTAAACCAGGGTTTCATCAAAGGTCCAAAGACCAGAGAACTTGCGTTCTATATCTTCTTCAGGACGCCCTTCTGGGCCATAGTCTTCTTCGGTCAATTCCTGACAAAGGCAAGCCGCTGCATAGTCTGGCGCCAGGATAATCAGGTTCCATTCTTCAGCGACCGGATCATCGGTGGATAGGCTGAGTAAATGGACATTTTCCATACTGCCGGTAGGATGTTCGGCAAAACCACTATCTTCCACCGCCATAATCACAACATCTTGGGCGTGCTTGGCCAATTCGCGATAACGGTCTGCCTCTTCGAGATAAAATTTGCCCTGCTGGAAGGTGGCAATCATCAGGGGGAGGTCTTTTGCTTTAGCCCCTGTACGCAGTACGTGGTCTTCCATCGCATGGCAGATAGCCACCAGCGTATTTTTGAAATAGACGCGAAAACTCTCGGGCAGACTGCCGCCGACAGCATTCTGCTCAAGCTGTTCTCTCAGGTTGTAAAGAATCGAGTTTTTACGCACCTACCCCCCCATTCCCGGAAAATGACGAATCTTAGCAGAACCATCAAATGTAAGTTGTCCTCGGCGAATATCACAGCGGTGCATTCGCAAAGCAACCCCGTCTAGCTTGAATTTATCTAGGTCCATCAAGCTATTGATATGACCTAAAATCGCTTGAGCCACTGCCTGGGATCGTTCACTGCCTTCTATTATGGAGTCACTGAACAAAATGCGGCGGTCTTCTTCCAAAGTAATCTTCGTTTGCAAGCGGATATCTAGAGGTTCGCTCTCTTTGCCCACTGAAATCTGACTATAAAGTAGCAGAATTCCTCCATCCTGGAGTTCTACCCCCGTATTCCTGAAATTGAGGGGTTGTCCCTCAAAAGTCAGCATTTGCAGCTTTTCCACAATGAAAGGAGTATTAAACGAGCGACTGAGGTCTTTCTCGGTCAGCACTACACTCATCGTTCCACTCGTCGGCTGACGGAGCTTAATCTTGCCGCCCATTAGGCTACCCAGATCAATGGCAACTGCCTGTACCCGCAGGTCCATGCGAGCCACCCGTAGCCCATTGCGCATTTCCAAGCCACGACCGACCAAATCGAAGCCATCAAGGCTCCCCTGGAGGATCTTGCTGACAGGATTGGCCCGGACCTTGGCATTCAGGCTTTCGGTTGTTTTGAATAGAGCGGCGATAGCTGCAGTAGCCACCGAGCCGACCCATTCATCTCCCCCTTTATTTTGAAACGGAGAGAAAAGGGAACTGAGCATGTGCGGCTTCCCAAACGCAGCAGTAGTAAAGAGCCCCAGAAAACTCCGGGTCTTTCTTTCATCCTATAGGAGGTTTTTGGATTCTTGAGTACAAATAAGCTATGCGAACAATTAGGCTTGCTTATCGACTACAGAAGAATCCTTAGACTCAAGAGATTTTTTCTCTTCCTCAGCAGCACCTCTTTTCAGTTCTGCTTCAAACTCATTGGAAGCTTGCCTAAAACTCTTCGTCGCTTGCCCTAGCGTTTTCCCCAGTTCTGGAATTTTCTTAGGGCCAAAAATTAGTAGGGCTACTACTGCTATGGCGCCTAATTCCAAAGGACCCAAGCCAAACATATGAATACCAAGACTTCAGATAGCCTCAGTATAGCGAATTGCAGCCGATAAGAAAAAATAGAGTAGCCAGGGTAGGGACTAGGACAGGGGAAACAAGAGGCGATAGAAGCACAGACTATTAATCGCCAGTAGGGTCAAGCTTGCAGAGTGGATTTGCCAACCCAGCGGCGAGGGGGCGACCTTTTCGCTTACCATAGCGAGGAGTGCAGCATTGACGGAATAGGTCAGCGCCAGCATCTGGAACGCCCACCAGTCAGACCCAAAACCGATTAGGCCCGAAACAAACGCAAATAGAAACATGGCAAGGGCCACGGCCCGAGGGGGGTCTACTTCGCTCCAGTGGCGCAGTTCTTCCACGCTACGGCTCAATTTGGAATATAGGTTTTGTGGAAATGACACGCGCATAACGGGGAGATTGATCACTGCCGCCAGATTAGCAAACTCTCACCTTTTGCAACCACCATTGCACTGTCTGTCGGGTGATAATATCCCAGGCAAATCTTTGCTGAACCGCTTGTTGCGCATTATGAGCCAGTTTTTGGGCTAGGTCCTGATGGGTCAAAAGCCGCAGAATTGCCCAGGCGAGATGAGCGCCACTTTTTGGCGGGACTTTGAGGCCACTATATTCATCCGCCACAATTTCAGCGAGCCCACCCACATCAGAAACGACGATAGGCACTACTGCCGCCATCGCTTCCAGGGCCACAATGCCAAACGGCTCGTAGAGACTGGGAAATGCACCTATATCAGCAACCCGGATCAAAGCCTGGAGTTCTTCCTCGGGGAGATACCCTGTGAAGTGAACCTGTTTTTCTACCCTTAGCTTCTGGCTACGACGTTGGAGTTCTTCCAGATACGGTCCACGGCCCACGAGGACGGCCTTGGCATTGGGCATATTGCCCAACAAATGTGGCATCGCCTCTACCAGATAGCGACCTCCTTTTTCATGGACCATGCGCCCGACAAAAAGGATCAGTTTCTGGTCTTTGGTGACGTAGCGCTCTCGCACCAAAGCTTTTTCTTCTGGGCTAAATTCAGGGCGGGTGTCCAGTTGGATCCCATTCGGGAAAATGCCAATTTTGCTGGCGGGAACCTGAAATAGGGTCTGAAGTTCTTCTTGCATCGATTTAGAACAAACGATGAGGCTATCGGCCCGATGGGTGAGCCATTCTTCCATCTTGTGTATATGGCGCTGGAGGGCATGGTGTATGCCACCCATGCGTCCGGATTCTGTGGCGTGCAGGGTCGCACTCAGATGAATCTTCCACTGCTCTTGGAGGGCGAGGCCTGCTTCCGCCGTGAGCCAATCGTGGCAATGGATAAGGTCAAAAGGTTGTTCATTATGCAAGGCCGGAGCTTTTTCCCGAATCTGCTGGTTAAAGGTACGGACCCACCCCAAGAAATCTTCATGGTCTGTGGGCGGATCTAAAACATAGTCGACTTGGACGCCGTTCAGGGTTTGGGTCTTACCCCTGCTGTGTTCATCGGGGCTATGTTCATCGGGGCTATGTTCATCGGGGGCAACGGTCAAGACATGAACTTCATGGCCTTGAGCAACCAAGGTTTCACAGAGTCCTTCGCAGTGCCGTGCCAATCCTCCGACAATCCGTGGAGGATATTCCCAAGTGAGTTCAAGAATCCGCATGGCCTGGGCGTAAAAAGTACCTTATTGTCCCATGCGTCCTGGTTTTAAAAGCGTATTGCTCTGCGCTTAAAAGTCGATGTCATCATCATCGTCCGCAGCTTCCATGGGAACCAGTAAGGGAGGATCGGTTTTACCGGGCACCTCATGATCGGTCTCTGACACAATCTGGCCTGCAAAGAAGTCGGCCAAGGAATGGGAAGCTTGGTCTAGTTCCCCCATGTCATGGAGCGCGACTTTGCGCGGACGTTCCGCCTCGTCTTCTTTCGGCAAAATGGAAGCCCGTGCAGGCAGGTCTCTGGCCATGGAGGGAGCCGGTTCAGAGGAACGAAAGGCTTGAGCGGGGGAAGAGACAACGACTTCTGGCATAGCCTCGGTTTCTTTTCTCAGCACAAAGGTCACTTCCATCGGGATATAGCCCAGGGTTTCCAGGAAGGCTTTGTCGAGTCTCTTTTTAGACAGAAAGGCCTTGAACTGTCTGATTAAATTGAGGCTGGAAATCCCAAAAACTACTTTGTGGGGCGCTTCTGATACCGGTTTGATATGGTCTATGAAAAAGGGACGACACTGAATATCTAAAAGACTTGCAAATTTATTCCAGTCACGAGCGAGGGTACTAGAGCCAGCCGCCGCCAGTGTTTTGGCTGGCGGCGGAGGCAGTCTAGTCGGGACTACGGGTGGGGGTGTAGGAGCTGCACTAGAAACTGGACGAGGTGGTGGAGTTATAGGGGCAAGCGCAGGGGCTTTCGTCTCCGTCTCATGCAGAAGTCCCAGGAACGTCACTTCCAGCCATAGCCTGGGCTGGGTAGTGTTTTTGATCAAGGGTTCAGAAGCTTTGAGGCGTTCTTGAACCGAGAGAATTTGAGACAAACTAAGGTTTTTCGCCCGCTCCAAGAGCGCTGTCCAGGTGGCAGCGGTCACGGAGACTAAGTCCCGACGGTCAGGAGATTGTTGGGCAATCAAAAGATCGCGACAAAAAGCCGTCAAGTCCTGAATCACCTGGATCGGTTCTTTGCCCGTATCCATCAAGCGACGGGTCTGGGTTAGGACCTGGATGCTATCCCCCGCGTTTAAGCTATCCCAGAGGGTGAGCAAATCTCGTTCTGGGACAGCTCCCACCAGATTCCAAATCGCTTCGACCCCAATTTCTCCTTCTAAAAGACTGAGTTGGTCTAGTAAACTCTCCGCATCTCGGAGCCCCCCTTGAGCAATCTGGGCGACAAGCTCCAAGGCTTCTGGCGTAATCGAGATTCCTTCGACGGTCGCAATATGGGTCAGATGAGTCACCATCGCCCCCAGCGGAATGCGCCGAAAGTCAAAGCGCTGGCATCGGGAAATAATCGTGGGCAAAACCCGTTGGGCGTCTGTGGTGGCTAGGATAAAGACCACCCGATTGGGGGGCTCTTCTAGGGTTTTCAGCAAGGCATTGAAGGCAGCGTTGCTCAACATATGCACTTCGTCGATGATATACACCTTGAAACGAGCCTGGACCGGAGCAAATTGCGCTCGCTCAATCAATTCCCGGATATTGTCTACGCCCGTATTGCTAGCCGCATCAATTTCAATGATGTCTAAGGCAGAACCGCGCGTGATGCTGGTGCAAAGCTCACAGACGCCACAGGGCATTGGAGTAGGCCCCTGGATACAGTTTAGAGACTTAGCCATAATCCGAGCCGTAGAAGTTTTGCCGGTACCTCTAGAGCCGGTGAATAGATAGGCATGGGCCGTCCGGTCCGAACGGATCGCACTACTCAGCGTACGGACAATCGCTTCTTGCCCAACAATTTCCAAAAAGGTTTGAGGACGGTACTTGTGATAGAGAGGTTCGTAGGTCATACCAAGACTATCTTCCCGCTTTTTCCAGCTTTGCGCGACCTTTCTAAAACGGGAGGGGAAAAGTAAATTTGATGTTTGGAGGAGACTATTATCGAGTCACTTGAGTCCTTCTAGCATCGAGATTGCTTGGTAGGATTCCCTGACGTGGACCCCATAAATAGGTCCAGAGTGAATGGGAGAACAATAGGCCAGAATTGGCCAGGAGGAAACCCATGAAACGGAACCGTCACACACCGGAGCAGATTATCCGCAAGCTACGCCAGGCCGAACAGTTGCTCAACGAGGGGAAATCCATCGAAGAAGCCTGCCGGGTTTTGGAAATAGCCGCAGCGACCTACCACCGCTGGAGAGCCCAGTACGGAGGCATGAAAGCGTCAGATGCCAAACGGCTTAAGGAACTGGAACAGGAGAATGGGCGACTCAAACGCCTCTTAGCCGAAGCCGAGTTGGATAAAGCCATGCTGCGGGAGTTGGCGGCGGGAAACTACTAAGCCCGGCGCGGCGCTGTAGAGCGGTAGAACGACTCCAGCAGCAGTTCCGGGTGTCTCAACGTCGAGCCTGTCGTCTGGTGGGGCAACCCCGTAGTACGCAACGGCGCCCTCGACAGACAGTCAATCTCTCGGCTCCGCCTGCCGGACACGAGGAAGAGAAGTTGCGACAACGATTACGCGAGATTGCGGCAGAGCATATCCGCTGGGGTCGCCGCAAAGCCTACGACCTGCTGCGTCGCGAGCGCTTTAGAGTCAATCACAAACGGGTTCAACGCCTCTGGCGCGAGGAAGGACTACAGCGGCCACAGCCCGCTAAGCGCAAGCGTGCTCGCACCGCTCCAGATGAGGTGAAACGGCTAAGGGCAGCGTATCGGGGCCACGTCTGGGCCATGGACTTTCAGTTCTCGGCTGCGCCTGCCGGACACGATGAGACCGCTGACGGTCGTCGTCTGAAGTTTCTCAATGTGGTGGACGAGTTTACCCGTCAGGCCCTGGCCATTCGGGTCGGACGGCACTGTAGCGCTGCAGGGGTCATCGACGTGCTCGAGGAGTTGCTACTGGTCAACGGAGCGCCAACGTTCATTCGCATGGACAACGGACCGGAATTCATTGCCAAGGCGCTTGTGGCCTGGTGCAGTGCCAGCGGTAGTGCAACAGCCTACATTCCCCCCGGCTCACCCTGGGAAAACCCATTCGTGGAATCGTTCAATGGACGCTTTCGCGATGAGTTTCTCAACACAGAGCTGTTCTTCAGTCTCAAGGAGGCTCAGGTTCTGGCTGAAGCCTGGCGAAGGGAGTATAACGATTACAGGCCACACTCTAGTCTGGGTGGTCAAACACCGACCGACTTCGCCCAGGAGTGGGCTGTTAACCAAAAACTCTCATAGCTTCTGGACCTCTTTATGGGGTCACGTCATCCCTAGCCCCTCAGGAATAAGTCCCATCGTCGCCAGCAATTATAAATTTGGATTTGCTGCGCAGTATACAGACATAGAGGCGACCGTTCGGAAGAGGATGAGCCTAAGTCAAGTGGGTGTAAGCACA
>Ga0208716_1001113_pt1 | contig 10499 bp, 13 predicted proteins | sample NGESurdeep092012_8_FD_184482 | JGI IMG/M metagenome (GOLD analysis project Ga0208716, IMG submission 184482) | Arctic peat soil microbial communities from Barrow, Alaska - NGEE Surface sample 415-3 deep-092012 (SPAdes) | ecosystem: Environmental > Terrestrial > Soil > Wetlands > Peat ...
CGAGCCTCAGAACCGATCGGTGGACCAAATCAGGTCGGCGCGAGACCGCAGTCTTGCACTGTCCGATGAGCGCGCCGCGAAAGACACCGCCCACCTAGAACCCCGGGCCGATCAAGCCCGAAGCCCCCTTACATGAGAACCAGGAAGGGCCGACAGAGGCGAACGAGCGTGGGCGGTCGCCGCCACCTTCGCCACCGAAATGCCAGGTGACAGCACGCGATCAAGGCCGCCGACGGCGGCGGCGGTCACGGCACGACAAGTGGGGATCGACATGATCCAAATCAGCTTGCGACTATCGTGCCCATCTTTTCACCTACCCGGCGGCAGCGCCGCGAGCTGCTCCGAGGTCAGCATCGGGACGTACCTCACCGTCAGCGCTTCCAGCTCCGCCGGTATGTGATCCTCGGGGTTGTGTCGGGTCCTGCCTGGTACCCGGCTGTCGTCCTCGTCGCGCATCCTGGTCTCCCTCCGGTGGTGAGGTGAGCGGTAGCAGGTGACCCCGACAGTCACCTGCCGAGCAGGCGTCAGCCGTCGACGCGCCGGGGTGATCGGCTCAATCCCGGTCATCCAAGGGACGTGGGGCACCGGAGATCTCCGCCGCGCACCACCACCGGCAGAACTGCTACGTGTCCGCAGGGGTGCGGGGCGGCACGGTGTCGGCTTGGCGCCCATCCTCGCGCTGCCGACGGACGGCCCCGGTGAACAGTCCCCTGCCACGGTTTGTCCCGCTCTCCGGCCCACCGCTGCCTGCACTGACCACCCAGCCGGGATTCCGCGCCACCGTGCATGGTCGACAACACCTGCCGGTGGTGGGTCGGTGTGAGCGGCGCGGGGCTGGCGGTGAACAGCGGGTAATGGCTGCACCGAACGGGTGAAATGGCCGGCGGATTTCTGTTGACCGGCCCGCCGGTGCCCGGGGCTGTCCGGCACCCGCGGCGATCTGCGGAAACGGATCGGTCCGGGCGACTTTCCCGGTTGTTATGCATCCGTTATGTCGGTTTCGGAGGGGTTGGCAATTCGTCGCCGAGGTTTGTATGGTCGCCGAGGTCGCGGTTCCCCGCGGTCTGACCTGCACCTCCGGGCCAACCGCGCCGAACGCTGTCCATTCCGGCCCCGGAGCACCGATGAGCAGAAAGGCTGGGACAGCGGCGGGGAACCCATCTCCGGTCAGCCCTCGGGCTTTCCTTGGGGTGAATTCCGGCCCAGGGCCGGACGGGCTATATCCCCCTTTCACCCGATATGGGTTCGTCGCTCGTTGACGAGTTTTCCCATTCGGTGGAGCCCGAACCCGACAGCTCACCTCGTAGGCGCAGCTAGGGGACACGTACATGACTCGTTCTCACACCACCGGGCCGTCCCGGGCGCGTGCCTGGGCGTTCCGCGGTGCCGCCGTCGGCGTCGTGGCCGGGGCGGCCGCTATCGGGCTGGCCGGGCCGGCGGCCGCCGCGCCCGACTCGACCTGGGATGCGGTGGCCCAATGCGAAAGCAGCGGCAACTGGTCGATCAACACCGGCAACGGGTACTTCGGCGGCCTGCAGTTCTCCCAGTCCACCTGGACCGCGTTCGGTGGGCAGGAGTACGCGGCCCGCGCTGACCTGGCCACCCGTGAGCAGCAGATCGCCGTCGCGGAGCGGACCCTGGCCGGGCAGGGCTGGGCCGCCTGGACCTGCGCCTACGCCGGCGGGCGGGAGGGCTCCACCCAGCGCAACCCCACCCCGGCCGCACCCAGCGCCCCGCCGGCAGCCGCGTCGAGCCCGAACCCGAGCCCGGACACCGGTACCTACACCGTCGCCCCCGGTGACACGCTGTTCACGATCGCCAACGCGCACGGTGTGGCCGGCGGATGGGAGGCCCTGTACTACGCCAACTCCGCCGTCCTGGCCGATCCCAACCTGCTCTACCCGGGTCAAGTCATCCGGCTCGGCTGATTCCCCCACGGCAGTCCGGGTGTCACGTGGGGCGCGGCTCGGGCCGCGCGGTGCCGGGCGGGGCCACACCCGCATCAAGGGTGCCGCGCAACGCCGCCCGACGGCCTACCGCCGCCCCTGACCTGGGAGCCTTCTGCCGTCGCCGGGCATGCGCCCCCTCGGGCGGGCCGGGGCCTGCCCGAGGGGGCGCGTAGCCCGAGCTGCGCCGGTTCGGGTGACCGGTGTGTGAGGCTGCGCCGGGTGGTGCGTGTGCGTGTTCAGCACGACTGAAGCGTCGAGCCGGACAGAGCCCGTTGAGCCGGCCCGCATTTGGGCTCAGCGCGCTTCGGCCCCGGCCACGGTTCATCACGTTGATGCGACGGCGACGGCGGCAGGGGCGCGCCGACTTCCGGTGGGCCGGGTCGATCCGGTTCCGGACGGCGGCGGTGAGGCGACGGGAACATCCATGGACGCAACGGTCTGTGATTCATCGGCGTCCTTACCGGCGGGCCTTCCGGGTTGAGAGATGGTCGGGTCGGGGATGTTGCGGTCTGCTTTCGGTTCGCCGGCTGCGGCAGCGGTGACCCGGACCCGGATGGCGGGGCGGCGGGCCGGTCCATACGGCGGGTCGGTCACACCGGTGTCCTCCGCCGCCGGAGAATGGCGGTGGCCGCGGGCGGGTGGCGGTCAGCGGCGACGGTGGTCACGACCGGCGCGGGGGGTGTGGGTGTTGATGCGAGGGAGAACGGCGCTGGCCGCTGTCGGGGTGGTCGCGGTCCTGGTCCTCACCGGTCAGCTCATCGTGCACTCGGAGGTGGCCGGGACCCCCGGCGCCGCCTCCGTCGGTGGGACACCCGCGGTACCCGGCGCCCCCGATCCGGGCACCGTCACGGAGCCGTCGATCGACCCGGCCCGGTCACCGACCGGTCCGCCGCAGGTGCCCACCCCGGCCGCGTCCAGCGCCGCGCCCGCACCCCCGGTGTCCAACGCGGAACCCGCCGCGCCCCCACCGCCGGACCCGGCCGGCCCCGCGGGGCTGCCGCCGCTGACGGCGCCCTACGACACGGTGCTGGGCTTCCACGGCACCGGCAAGGTCGCCTACCTGACCTTCGATGACGGGCCGAGCCGGTACACCGGCCAGCTGCTGGACATCCTCGCGGCGGCCGGGGTGAAGGCCACGTTCTGCCAGATCGGATCGCAGCTCGCCGGGTTCCCGGACCTGGACCGACGGCTCATCGCCGACGGTCACACGCTGTGCAACCACAGCTGGACACACCCGGACAACATCGCCGCCCTCTCACCGGCGCAGATCGACCAGCAGATCGGCGACACCCAACAGGCCTTCGCCCAGTTCGGGGTGACGGTCCGCTACTTCCGCGCCCCCGCCGGCGACTTCGGCAAGACCACGACGCTGCGGCAGCTGTGCCAGCGGTACCAGACCCGACCGTTGGGCTGGGCGGTGGACCCCCAGGACTGGAAGAAACCCGGCGTCACCACCATCGTCCAGACGGTGCTGTCCACGGTCGCACCCGGCGCGGTCATCCTGCTGCACGACGGCGGCGGCAACCGGGACCAGAGCATGGCCGCGCTGCCGGGGATCATCTCCGGGCTGCAGGGCCAGGGCTACACCCTCGCCGCGCTGCCACCCGACGGACCGGGCTGAGCCCGCCATCGAGATTCGTTGATGTCGCCGTCGGTTCCGATGATCGCCCGGAGCGCGTTCGATTCGCCACCCGCCATCGCGCGCGTCGTCCTGGCCGCAGGTGGCGGTGAGATACCCGGCAATGTCACGCAACGGCCGGATGGGTTGTCCAGGAGATGGTCGAACGCGTCGAGCAAGCCGGGCTCCCTGTCTGACACGGCGGAGCGGCGGCCGAGCAGGCCGGCACACGGAATGGCCGCGGCCGCGCCGGCGTCACGTGGCGTCCGCTGCCTGACCCTGCCGCTGCGCTGTCGTTGTGGAGGACAGTGGGTGGCAGTCCGGCGAGGTCATCGATGATGAGGTCACGATCACGTGTGGTGGGTTGTTTCGACGCCCGCGGTGAGCGACCCCGGGTATTGAGCGGTGCGGATGCTGCGGTGAGGGCGTGTTGACGGGGTACCTGGTGGGCAACCGGTATCGACTCGGTGACCGGGTCGGGTGGGGCGGCATGTCCGTGGTGTACCGGGGGTGGGACGCGCGCCTGGGGCGGGACGTCGCGGTGAAGGTGCTGCGCGCCGACCTGGCCGGTGATCCCTCGTTCCAGGCCCGGTTCCGGCGGGAAGCGCAGAACGCTGCCTCGTTGAACCACCCGGCGATCGTGGCGGTGTACGACACTGGCGAGACGGCCGGCGAGACCGGACCGGTGCCCTACATCGTGGTCGAGTACGTCGACGGCGACACCCTGCGGAATGTGCTCAAGCGGGAGGGTCCGCCGCCGCCGCGGCGGGCGATGCAGATCGTCGCCGACGTGTGCGCGGCGCTGGACTTCTCGCACCGGCACGGGATCGTGCACCGGGATGTCACACCCGCGAACATCATGCTGAACCGGGCCGGAGCGGTGAAGGTGATGGACTTCGGCATCGCCCGCGCGGTCTGCGACGGCCAGGCCGTCATGACGGCGACCTCCGCGGTGTACCTCTCACCCGAGCAGGCCCGTGGCGAGTCGGTGGACGCCCGCTCCGACGTGTACGCGACCGGCTGCATGCTGTACGAGTTGCTGACCGGGACGCCACCGTTCACCGGTGATTCACCGGTGGCGATCGCCCACCGGCACGTGCGGGAGGCTCCGCGGCCGCCGAGCGAGGCGCAGCCGGGGGTGGGCAGGGAAATCGACGCCATCGTGTTGAAGGCGTTGAACAAGAACCCGCTCAACCGTTACCAGACGGCCGCGGAGATGCGCTCGGACCTGGTGCGCGCACTGTCCGGGCAGGCCGTGCAGGCGGCGCAGCCAAGCCCGTTACGTCCCGACGGCGAGCGAACCGAGGTGATCAGCGGGCCGCCCCCGCGGTTCGGCGCCGCGGGATCCCCGGCGCTGCTCGCGCCGCTCGTGCAGGCCGTTTCCGCACAGGATCGGGAACCCGAAGTCCGGATCCGGCCGCATCGCGGCGGGATGGTGGCCGGCATCGGTGCGGTGTGCCTGGCCCTGGCCGCGGCGATCTGGCTGACCCTGCGGGTGGTCACCGCACCCCCACCACCCGCGTTGGTCGCCGTGCCCGACCTGTCCGGCATGTCACTCACCCAGGCCACCGCCGCCCTCCAGGCCGACCGGCTCACCCTGGGCACCGTCACCCCGACCGCGTCGAGCCAGGCCAACAAGGACAAGATCGTCGACCAACGCCCGTCCGGCCAGACCGTCGTCACCCAGGACACCGCCATCAACCTGGACATCGGCACCGGCGCAGCTCCCTGAGCCAAGCCGACCCGGCAGACCATCCTCACCGGGCTCCGCCGAAGCCGGTGGCCGCACCCGGTGACCGGTGGCCCTCCGGTGGCCCTCCGGGGGCATCTGCCAGCGGTATGCCACTACCACCGGGCAAGCTCACTCGGCCGGGCGGGCACAGTCCGCCATGGGCGCTCCCGATGTGTGAACGGCCGCGGGTGAACGCCACCTTGAAACGGCGACGACGCCCCTCGGCCCGGTCCGAGCCGCCCGTCGTGTCCGTTCCGTCGGCCGAGTGGTTCGTTTGTCCGGTTGAGCGTGAGGGGTCGGGCACGGCGCGCGGCCCGCGGCCCAAACCCCGAAGGTGGCTGTGCGCGGCGCCGGGTTGCGCTCCCGGGTCAGCGGCCGGGGTCGATGTGACGACGCCCGAAGCGGAGTGTGCGGGCCCAGAAGGCGCTCGACGCGGCGGGAGCAGGAGCCGAGCGGGACGCCAACCAGGCGGGCGGCCGCGATCGCCCCAGTCGAGGCGTGGGCCTTTCGGTCGCGCAGATCGCGGAGCTTGCGGTTTGCCGTGAAACCGGGCTGGTGACCTGACCACAGGGCGCCACCCCCTGTTCCTGTCCCTCGGGCCCGCGGAGGCTCGGGGTCAAGACCCCGAACTCCTCGCCGCGGCCACCGCCAACGCCGTCCCGGAAGGCGGCAACCCACCGTCCGGCGGCAGGTACGGCGCCGGGATTGAGATCACCCCGACGCGCATCTGCGACAACCGGATCCCGGCCTCGGCGGACAGCAGCCGCATGGTGATCTCGGTCTTGGACATTTCCAGCGAGAAGATCACCGCCGTCTTCCGGTGCTACACCGCGGCGTGCCGGGCAATATCCAAAGCGAGCGTCGACTTCCCGGTGCCGGGCCGGGCCGGGCCGCCACATGATCATCTGGCCGGGTACAGCCCGTTGGTCAGGTTGTCCAGGTCGGCGAAGCCGGTCGGCACCCCCGCCGCCTGCCCGCCGGCCATCGCGATCGCGTCGATGTCGTCCATGGTCGGCTGCAGCAGAGGAGAGCGGGACAAACCGTGGGAGGCACCGTGCCCGGGGTCATCCGCCCGCAGCGCGTGTCAGCCTTCACGGGGGGTGCGGACGTGGGGGCGGGGGCCCGTCGTTGGCGGTGCGGATGGTTGGGATGGCCGGCGGTCGATTTGATTCTGGTGGTCTGCGTCGTCAGTGTGCAGAGCAACTGGTAGGGCAACGGCCCTCCCGCGCCTGTTGGGTCCTGGCAGACACGTCGCGGGAGGGCCGTGCGATGGCGCACGGAGGCACCGGTGTTGACGGTAGCGGCGAAGGCTGCGGTTGTGGAATCGCATCTGGGATCGGGTGCGTTGGGGTGCCCGGGGTGTGGGGGTCGGTTGACGCCGTGGGGGTATGCCCGGGTCCGGTCGGTCCAGGGTTTGGGCGGGTCGGGTGAGCGGGTGCGGCCGCGTCGGTCGCGGTGTTCGGGGTGCCGGGCGACGCACGTGTTGTTGCCGGTGTTTTGCCTGCTCCGGCGGGCGTATTCGGTGACGGTGATCGGTGCGGCGTTGGCGGCGAAGGCGGCTCTGGGGCTGGGTCACCGGCGGGTCGCGGCGGGGTTGGGGGTGCCGGCGGGCACGGTGCGCGGGTGGTTGCGGCGGTTCGCCGCGCGGGCGGAGGCGGTGCGGGTGTTCTTCACCGGGCTGGCGATCGCGACGGGGGTGGATGTGGCGCCGCCGGGTCCGGCCGGGCCGGGGATTGCGGACGCGGTGGCCGCGGTCGGGGTGTTGCTGACGGCGACGCGGCAACGGTTCGCCGGGTTCGGTCTGGTCGGTGCGGTGACGGGGTGGGAGGTGGCGTCGGCGGCCAGTGGTGGCCGGTTGTTGTCCCCGGGGTGGCCGCCGGTGGTCCTCGGGTCGGCTCGCAACACGAGTTCTCCCTGGCGCCGGCGGGTGCCGGCGGGTCATCCTCGGCCGGTTGCCCGGGGAACAGGTTCCCGGGCCGTGTGGGTCAGGGAGATGCGGGATGGGTAACGGCAGCGCCGATGAGCAGGACCGGGTCCGGTTGGAGAAGGCGCAGGCGATCGGGTTGTTCCGGTTCCAGCTGATCAGCCCGGCGATCGATGATCAGCTCTCGACCCGGGCGCGGGGTGTGCTGGTCCGCCAGGTCGCGCAGGGCTGGCACAGCGACCCGTTCGGTAACCGGGTGCGCTACTCCCGCGACACGGTGGATCGGTGGATACGGGCGTGGCGGGAGGTCAGTTCCTGCCGCAGTTGCCGGCGGCGGCGGTTCCGGGCGGCCTCGAGGTCTTTGAGGCTGATGCTGGCCGCGGCCAGCTCCGGGGACACCGCCACGCACAGGAACGTGCCGTGATGGAACACCCGGATCTCGGCGAGGTCTCTGGGGTCGTAGCGGATGGTGACCTCTTCCCCGACGTAGGCGGCCAGGGTGAGCGCGAGGTAGCGCAGCCCGTGGCAGCGGATGCCGTCGCGGTGCACCTTGCGAGGCGTGGCCACGGTGAGCAGCAGCAGGTCCAACGCCTGGACCGTCTCGGGCATCCTGGGCAGCCACCCACCGGCCAGCCACCGCCGCACCGGCGGTTGCCCGGTTTCCGGGTGCACCCGATGGTGATAGGTGTCGACCAGGTAGCGGCCGATCCGCGCATCAAGCTGGGACAGCGACAACGTCGGCGGGGTCACGGGTTTGCCGCGGTTCCCGGGTGGGATGTGCCCGGGCAGCGTGGGCAGCAGTTCGCTGGTGATGGTGCCGAATGCCCGTTCGACCTTGCCCCTGCCGCGGGGTTTCCCGGGGGCGGACTGGATGAGCTGGACCCTCAGATCCGCACACACCTGGGCGATGTGGGTGCTGGAGAAGTCCGCCCCGTGATCGCAGTACACGGCGGCCGGCAGCCCGCACACCGGCCAGGCCGGGTCCTGCTTCCGCCAGATCGCCTGCCGCAACGCCAACGCCGTCTGCATCGCGCTGGGATCGCCCAGGAACACCGTGTACCCGGCGACCGCCCGGGAATGATCGTCCAGGATCACGGTCAGCCACGGCCGGGCCGGTTTCTCGGACTCGTCGAGCACCATTACGTCCAGCTCGGTGTGATCGGCCTGCCACAGATCATTCGGATGCGCCGACTCCCGCCGCAACACCAACTCGAAGTTGTCGCGGTAGTCGCCTGGGCCACCGTGAGCCAACGCGAGAAGCCCGCGATCCAGCCCGGCGATGATCCGCCGGACCACTGGATACGACGGCGGCGGCCAACCCTGCTCGAGCGCCACACGCACCGCCTCCCGGTGCACCTCGGCGATCCTGGGCGGCGGCCGGCGCAACGCCCACCCCTCGACAAGGGTGACCAGCTCCGCGGGTATCCGACGGCGCTGTGCCCGGTCCGACCGCGGCGTCCGGGACAGGCCGGCCGCTCCCCCGGCGGTGTACGCCGCCAACCACCGCTGAGCGGTCCGCAACGGAACCCCCGCCGCGGCCGCCGACTGCATCAGCGGAACCCCGTCGAACACATGCGGACCCAGCACCGACATCCGCATGTCCAGGTCGCTGCCCACGGCCTCACCCCTGGCACCCAGCCCGACTACGCCAAATAATCCGACCAAACTACGCCAGATAATTAGACCAGACTGCGCCACTTACTGCGAAAGTTGACAGCTCTAGGATCCGGGTCTTGACGGGCTCGGTGTAGGTGACGAGCTCGAGCAGGGTCTGCAGTTCGGCCTGCGCGGCCAGCAGCGGCGCGCCGACGGCATCGGGGACGTTCATCGCCTTCGGGCGGGAGAACAGGTTCTCGACGTTGTATGAGCCGATGATCATGACCACCGCGGACTTGGCGCCCGTCGACATGGACGAGCTCGCCACGCATGTGATGGCAGTGCACGCCCGGGTCACGGCGGTGGCGTGGGCTGAGTCACTACCCCCCGTGTCCCCGGAACGGACATACCGGACACTAGAATCGAGGGTGAGAGCCCTCGACCATCAAGGCCAAGGACCGGGTACCCCAGGAGGTAACCATGTCCACTATCCGCAAAGCCACCGTTTCGATCGTCGCCATCATCCTCCTGTTGGCCGGGTTGGTAGCCGGGTTGGGGCAGGCCAACGCGAGCTCGGAGAGAGCAGCGGTAGCCACCACGGGTTCCGTTGTCATGGTGGACCCGTGCCGGGTCGCGGACTCCCGCACCTGGGTCACACTGACCACGTTCTGGGCGTACGCAACCCAGGGCGTCGTCGTCGGTGGGCATTGCGGTGTACCAGCCAACGCTGCCGGCGCGATCCTGAACGTCACGGTCGTCCCCGTTCAGGGTGGGAGCTCATGGAACCCTGGCGGGTACCTCACCGTGTACCCGCTGGGTGGCACGCAACCGGAGGTTTCGCAGGTCACTTACAACTGGAACAACACCACCACTGAGGTGACCGCACGGTTGGGTAATGGTGGCGGTGTGGCCATCTTCAATGGGGCGAATGGTATGACTGATGTGATCGTGGACGTTGCCGCCTACATCGCTGCGTAAGCCGCCGTCGAACGGGTCAGCCCCGATAGCGCCAGTCGGGTGTGCTCTCTGCCCAGCGGCGCCCGCAGTCCCCACAGTTCATCTGCCAAGGACCTGTGCCATTACTGAACCCTGACCTGTTCTTGTGCAGACACCGCACCCACCCGGCGGCGAGGATGGCGTCGGCCACTCCGCGTAGGTCGACGTGCCCATCCACGACGGCGTCGTCTATCGGGTAACACCCATCAGCGCGTTCAGGTCACTCACTGCCCTGCCCTCCCGAGTGATCGGCCATTTCTCGTAGAGGCGACGCCCGGTGTAAAGGTTGGCGTCCGGTCCCCACGCGGCGACGATCATCCGACGCATGGTCTTGGACGGTCGGTAGGCGCGGTCAGTCTCGACGAGCATGAAGTCGAAGGGCTGCTCCGCGGTCGCAACGGGGAGTCCGTCCCAGGATTCGATGGTTCCTGGTGGCGTCGATGATTGCGGCTTCCCCGGAGCCTGCATCGCATGCAGAACGACCGCATTCCCGACGAGCGTGGCATTCCGGTGTCACCGACAGCACAGCCGAACGGGTCAGATATGGCCACTTATGGGTGTGAATGTTCGAATTATCTGGCTCACTTTGGGAGGGTAGGGGACTGGCGCGGTGGCGTAGGTTGCCCCGTTTCCAGCCCCCTCCCGTCAATCCGTGCATGCGGTTCTCCCGCACACGGCTTACCG
>Ga0208716_1001118_pt1 | contig 10448 bp, 9 predicted proteins | sample NGESurdeep092012_8_FD_184482 | JGI IMG/M metagenome (GOLD analysis project Ga0208716, IMG submission 184482) | Arctic peat soil microbial communities from Barrow, Alaska - NGEE Surface sample 415-3 deep-092012 (SPAdes) | ecosystem: Environmental > Terrestrial > Soil > Wetlands > Peat ...
GCGCTCGATCACCTGGGCCTTGATCTCGCCGGGTTTGTCGGTATAGAGAACTTCGAGAGGGGTCTTGCCATCCAGGATCTGTTGGCGGATTTCCGGCACGCAGCGCGGGCACAGCGAATCGGTTTCGCGCGGCCAGCCGAGCGGCGGCTTGGTCTTTTCCCAGCTCTTCAGAAGCGGTTTGTCGCTCCACTTCGGGACGAAACTGGGGTTCTGGCCGATCTGATTGAATTTATCGAATACGAACCAGGCCGCACCGGCGGCGTAGACAAGAGCTTTCTCAGCGTATTTAATCGGCTTGTGCATGTTGTTCGGACTCCTCCTGAGTGACTCGGTTCCCTCAATACCCGATAGTGCGCTTTATCAAAGTATAGGAAGGGTCGGGGAGGCGGACTACGGATTGTTATCAAAATGTTGAAATTGTTGGTTGTATGGCACGTGGCGGGGTTGAACGGAGGGATCGGAAACTTAGATTTCGAGCGTCAGGCGGAGGGCGTTGGCGACTTCCGCCATGCGCATGGGCGAGAGGGAACCGGCCAGCGGGCCGGTGTGGCGCAGGCACTCGTGCCTGCCGTGTCGAGACTCGTCTCGACACCTGTTCGCGGCGGTGACATAGGGTCGAAGGTGGGCGTCGGCATGAGTGCCGACGCGGCAGGCATGAGTGCCTGCGCCACATCGCACAGAAACACTTGTGAGAAACGCCGGCTAAGCATGCCTCAGGGCGTCGAGGTCTGCTACGGAAAACTCCCTAGCGATGATTGCGCACTCGGCCTGAACGCCGGGGTCGGCAGCCATGGCAGCCATCTGCGATTCGAACGCGAGAGCGCGGCGGCGGGCGGTGCTGAGTTTAGTGGATTGCTTCATGGCCACCCGCTCAAAACTCCGCGTTGCCCGGAGTTCTCGGGAACGGGATGACGTCGCGGATGTTCTTCATCCCGGTGAGGTACATCAGCATGCGCTCAAAGCCCATGCCGAAGCCCGCGTGGTGCACGCCGCCGAAACGGCGCAAATCCAGGTACCACCAGTAGGCCTCTTCCTTGAGACCGTGAGCCGCCATGTCGCGGATGCGCTCTAAGAGCACGTCGTGGCGCTCCTCGCGCTGGCTGCCGCCGATGATTTCGCCGATGCGCGGCGCCAGCACGTCCATGGCGGCCACCGTCCTGCCATCGTCGTTGCCGCGCATGTAGAACGCCTTAATGTCCTTCGGATAGCCGGTGACGATCACCGGCTTGTGGAACACCTCCTCGGTCAGGTAGCGTTCATGCTCGCTCTGCATGTCCACACCCCACTCGGTGGGGAATTCGAAGTTCTTGCCGGATTTCGTCAGCAGCCGGATGGCTTCGGTGTACGTGATGCGCTCGAAGCTCGCATTCACCAGGCCGTCGAGCGTCTTGCGCAATTCCGGGTCGTACCACTTCGCCAGGAAGTCCAGGTCCGCGCCGCACGCGTCCACCACCTGCTCCACCTGGCTCTTGAGGAATGCCTCGGCCAGATCCTGATTGTCGTTGAGGTCGCAGAAGGCCATCTCCGGCTCGATCATGTAGAACTCGGCCAGATGGCGCGGCGTGTTGGAATTCTCGGCGCGGAACGTGGGGCCGAAAGTATAGACGTTGGCGAAGGCGTGGGCGAAAATCTCCGCTTCGAGCTGCCCGCTGACCGTCAGGAACGTGCGCTTGCCGAAGAAATCCTGCGTGAAATCCGGCGCCTTGCCGCTCTTGCCGAGAGCTTCCAGATCGAGCGTGGTCACCTGGAACATGCTGCCCGCGCCCTCGGCATCCGACGCGGAGATCACCGGCGTGTGCACGTACAAAAACCCGCGATCCTGGAAGAATTTGTGGATGGCGACTGCCAGCGCGTTGCGCACCCGGAACACCGCGCCGAAGGTGTTGGAGCGCGTGCGCAGATGCCCCAACTCGCGCAGCGTCTCCAGCGTGTGTTTCTTCTTTTGCAGCGGGTAGTGCTCCGCGTCCGCCGTGCCGTGGATGTTCAGCGCCAGCGCCTTCAACTCCACCGCCTGCCCTTTGCCCATGGACGCCACCAGTTCGCCCTCCACGCTGATGCAGGCGCCGGTGGTGATCTTGGCGATTACGTCCTCTGGGACCACGCTCGTCTCGAGCACGATTTGCAGGTCCACGGGCGAAGACCCATCGTTGAGCTGGATGAAGTGGACGTTCTTGCTGTCGCGGCGGGTTTTCACCCAGCCCCGGGCGGTGACGCGTTCTCCGGGGGAGCGTTTCAGCAGGCTCCGTACGTAGCTGTCTGGTTGAATCATGGCGATCGTCGTTGCGCGCTTACTGCTCTTCCAATCGGGCGAAAACCTGGCAGGCGGTCTCCAACAGGTGCGGGTTGTCGCCGCGGTCCTTCAGTTCCAGCACCAGCGGGTACCGGTCTTCGCGGCTGCGCAGCAGCTCCATGGTCTGCTTCCAGTCGATGGTGCCGCCTTCAGAGGAGACCAGCGGGAAGAGGTGGTTGTCGTCCTTGCCGTTGTTGTCGTGCACGTGGGTGGAGCGGATGCGCTCCTGCATCAGTTGGAATTCGTGCGGTACGCCCGCGCCCATGTTGGCGTGGCCCGTATCGAACACGTAGTTCAAGCCGACGTGGGTCAGTTCCTCGAACTGGATCAGCTTTTCGGCGCTGGAGAGTTCGTTGGGAATGTTCTCCAGCAGAATCTCCACGCCGCGCCCGCGGGCGAACAGGTTGAGTTCTTCGAGCGCGCTCCAGGCGGCGTCGAACTTGCGCATGTCGAACTCCTCCCCGCCCACCCCTATGTGCTGGATCAGGTACTGGAAAGGGATGGTTTCGGAGATCTCTAGCGCCCTCTTGATCTCATCCACCATGTGCAGGCGCGAGCCCTTCACCGGTTCAGTGATGCTGATCACGGCGTGCGGTCCGGAGCGGCCCCAGATCTCATCGTTGTACATGGGCGAGTGCAGCGAGTGGAGCTTCAAGTCGGAATCGCGGAACCAGTGGCCGAGTTCGGCGATCTGCGCCTTATCGCGATAATCCAGGTGCTGGCGCGCGCAGAAAATTTCTACCGCGGGGATTCCGGCCTGCTGAATTCTACCGAGCAGCGCCGACGTCAGCCGGTGATTGACGAACAAATGCGTGGAGAGTACGTGATTCATCTTGTGTTCACTTGAGAGTTCGTCGCAGCACTGTAGCGTAGCCTTTCAGGCGGGGTGCCCTCTGGGCCCGCCCCCATTCGTGGGGGGCATTCTTTCCTGGCTTCGCTGGTGCACTTCTGAAATGGCATGCCTAGTGTCCTTCCGCCGTACCGTCGGTACGGGGATCGGGCGCGCCTTCCAGCCATCCGTTGTTCCAGCGGATGGCCGCCGCCTCGCCCTGCGCGTTGACGCGCCTCACCACGTAGCCGCGCTTTTCGAGTAGCGCCACGGTGTCCGGCGAGAAGCCCGGTTCCATGCTGAGTACATCGGGCATCCACTGATGGTGGAAGCGCGGCCAGTTGACCGCGTCCTGCACGTTCATGCCGAAATCCAGCACGTTGACGATGACTTCGAGCACCGTATTGATGATGGTGGGCCCGCCCGGCGACCCCACGGCGAGCACCGGTTTGCCATCCTTTAGCACGATGGTGGGCGTCATGGAAGAGAGCGGCGTCTTGCCCGGCGCGATGGCGTTTCTCTCGCCCTGAATCAGGCCGTACATATTGGCTTCGCCCGGCTTGGGCGCGAAATCGTCCATCTCGTTGTTCAATAGAAAGCCCAGACCGGTGGCCGTCACCTTGCTCCCGTAACCGCCGTTCAACGTGTACGTCACCGCCACTACGTTGCCCTCCGCGTCGGCCACCGTATAGTGCGTAGTCTCCATGGATTCATGCCCGTCGAACACGGTAGCCTTGATCTGGCTGCTGGGCGTGGCGCGCTCCGGGTCGATGGACGCGCGCTGCCGGGCGATGTACTTGGGGGAGAGCAGGGCGGTCAGCGGCAGCTTGACGAAATCGGGATCGCCCAGGTGTTCGGAGCGGTCCGCGAAGTAGCGGCGCATCGCCTCCGCCATGTAGTGGACCACGCTGGCCGAACCGGCGCCGCCCTTTTCGTAGCCGGTAGTGTCCAGCATGCCGAGCATTTGCAGAATGCCCACGCCGCCCGAACTCGGCGGCGGCGCGGTGACGATGGTGTAGCCGTGATACGCGCCGGTGAGCGGCGCGCGCTCATGCACCGTGTACTTCTTCAGGTCGGCTTCGGTGACGAGTCCGCCATGCGCCGCCATGTCCTTGGCCAGCAGACGCGCCGTCTCGCCCTCGTAGAAATCCTTCGAGCCGAGTTTCTCTACACGCTCCAGGGTGCGCGCCAGTTCGGGCTGCACCAGAAGTTCGCCGGCTTCGTAGAACTTTCCGCCCTTCAGAAAAATGCGGTTGGATTCCGGGAAGCCGCTCAGACCGCGCGTTCCGCGCAGCGATTGGGCCAGGCCATACGACACCGGAAAGCCCTTCGCCGCCAGTTCCACCGCGGGATGCACCAGTTCCGCCCACGGCTTCTTGCCGTACTTCTGGTTGGCGTACTCCAGGCCGCGCACCGTGCCCGGCACGCCCACCGCGCGGTAACCGGTCACCGAGTCCTCGGTGGCCTTGCCGGCGCCGTCCAGGTACATGTTGCGCGAGGCAGAGAGCGGGGCGCGTTCGCGGAAGTCGATAAACGTGGTGCGACCGTCGGCCAGGCGGATCAGCATGAAGCCGCCGCCGCCGATGTTGCCCGCGCTGGGGTGGGTCACCGCCAGCGCCAGTCCCACGGCCACCGCGGCGTCGATGGCGTTGCCGCCGTTCTTCAGAACTTCGAGCCCCACAACGGTAGCGTGGCGTTCGCGCGAGACCACCATGCCGTGGCGCGCGCGCACCGGCTGGGCGGCCCACCCCGGCACGGACGCCGCGATCAGCAGCAGAGCTAACGTGTGGCGCATACACTCGATTCTACTATGCGGCCCCGGCGAGGACACTGGTTGCCTTCCGCACCGTGGCCAGGCGCTTTCGCCTGCCAATCGATTGTTTCACAGCCTGCTCACGCGCGCGGCTCCGATCCGAGCCGCCACCGGGGTACCCTCCGGGTCGGGAGCGATTGCCTCTGATTTTGCTGCACGCCGGTGGAACTTTGCGCTACCGCGCGAGTTCCACCAGCTTGCGCCCGCAGATCATGCTGGCCTCATGCTTGTTGCCGCCGGGACCCTGCCAGTGGGTCTCCAGACTGAGCCATCCCTTGTAGCCATCGCCCGCCAGGGCGTCCACCTGCCCGCGCCACCCGACCACCCCATCGCCGATGGCGCACCACACCGGCTTGTGCCCGTCCATGGTGCAATCCTTGGCATGCACGTGTTGAATTCGCGACACCGGCAGCTTGCCGTAGCCTTCGGGGAAAGCCTTCTCGCCGGACACGACGGCGTTGGCCGGGTCCCAGACCACTTTCAGATTGGGGTGATCGAGCGCGGCCAACACCCGCGCGGTCTCCGCCCCGGTAGCGATATTGCAGGCGTGCTCGTTTTCCAGGCCGATGATCACACCGTGTGGCGCGGCCTGATCGGCCAGGGCGCGCAAGGCTTCCACGATGCGGTCGAAGCAGACTTCCGGATCCACCGTGCGCCAGTACGAGAACACGCGGATGATGCGCGCGCCAGTCCGCCCCGCAATCTCCAGGGCGCGCGCCGTGAGCCGGGGCTGATCGGCGAACGTATGTTTGGCGGCGAACATATCCTGCTGGAAGCGGGCATCGACTTCCGGCGAGTCGGGCAGCACGCACTTCAACAGCGGCGACGCGATGGAGAGAATCTCCAGGCCCGCGCCGCGCACGATGGCGATGGCGCGGTCCAACTCCTCATCGCTCAGGTCGACGATGTTTTTGCCGAACACCATGCGGAGTTCGGCGCCCGTCATGCCAAGTTCGGTCATGGAGCGGACGGCGATTTCGATATCCGGCGAGAACTCGTCGGTGATGGCGGCGACTGGAAAATGTGCGGGCATGAAAGCTCATTATAAAGCGCGGTAGTGCGAGAATAGCAAGGATGCCAAGGATTGCAACTTCGGTGGAAATGGTGCCGCGCTCGCGGATCCGGGAACTGGCCGAGATTGCCATGACCATGGACGGCGTCCTGCGCCTGTACTTCGGCGAGAGCAATCTGCCCACCCCGGAGTACATTAAACAGGCCGCCAATCGGGCTCTGGCCGACGGGTACACTTTCTACACGGAGAATGCCGGCTTGCCGACACTGCGCCGCGCGCTGGCCGATAACTACCGCCGCCTGCACGGTGTGGCTTTGGACCCCGCCGGCGAGATCGTGGTCACCGCGAGCGGTGTGCAGGCGCTGAACCTGGGGATTCGCTGCGTGCTGGATCCGGGCGATGAAGCCATCGTGCTGACCCCGGCGTGGCCCAACGGACCTTCCAGCATCATGATGGCGAATGCCACGGTGCGCCAGGTGCCGCACCCGCTGGTGGGGGGGCGCTACACGGTGGATTTCGAAGCGCTCGAAGCGGCCGTCACGCCGCGCACGCGCCTCTTGCTGTATACGTCCCCCTCCAATCCGCTGGGTTGGGTGGCCACGGACGAGGAACAGCAGGGCCTGCTCGATTTCGCGCGGCGACACGGTCTCTGGCTGATGGCCGACGAAGTCTACGACCGCCTGTACTACGCTGGCGAAGAGTTAGGCGAGCCCGTGCCTTCGGTGCTGCGCAAGGCCACGCGCGACGACGCGGTGATGGTGGTCCATTCGTTTTCCAAGACGTACTGCATGACCGGTTGGCGCGTGGGGTGGCTGGTGGCGCGCCGCGACCTGGCGGAGAAGGCTACCCAGTTGAACGAATTCATCGTCTCGCACGCGCCCACGTTCGCCCAGAAGGCCGCCGAGACCGCGCTCGCCGAGGGCGAAGGCGAACTACGGCGCATGCTGGAGCGTTTGAAGGAAAATCGCGACCTTTGCCTGGACGCGTTGCGCGGCTTGCCCGGCGTGACGGTCCCCAAGCCGGACGGCGCGTTCTACCTGTTCCCGCGGGTTGCGGGGCTGACGGATTCTTTCGCGTTTTGCCGGAAGTTATTGGAGGAGACGCGAGTGGGCCTGGCGCCGGGTGTGGCGTTCGGCGCCGGCGGCGAGGGTTCCTTCCGCATTTGCTACGCGGCGGAGCGCAGTATCCTGGAATTGGCTATGGAGCGGTTGACGAAGTTTTTGCGTTCCTACGCTTGATGATTGGAGACCCAAATGATCAGAGGATTCAAAGAATTTCTGCTGAAGAACAACGTGCTGGCGCTGGCCGTCGCGGTCATCGTCGGCGGAGCGGTCGGGAAGGTGGTATCTTCGCTGGCTGCCGACATTCTAATGCCGCTGATCGGCATGGTGCTGCCCTCTGGCGAGTGGCGTGCGGCCAAGCTGGTGATCAGCAAGACCGTCGGTCCGGATGGCAAGGAAGCCATCAACGCCATCAACTACGGCACGTTCTTCGGCAACGTGGTGGATTTCGCGATCATCGCGTTCGTGGTGTATATGATGACCAAGGCGCTGATCAAGGAAGCCCCGGCCGCCCCGCCCGCGCCTTCCAGGAATTGCCCGCGATGCAAGGAAGCCATCGCCGTGGACGCCACCAAGTGCAAGTTCTGCACGGCCGATATTTAATGTGGGGCAGGCAATCTTGCCTGCAGCCGCCTTTCAGGCGGCTCCTTCGGGCCAGGCGCAATTCCGCGCACGCGGGACACGCCGGCTGAAAAGCCGGCGGCAGCCAGGATTGGCTGCCCCACGCAGCCGCCCAGGAACAATTTCTTCCCCGCGGTGTCTAACTTTGCGACGGGAAGGAACGCGATGTTAGACGTCCGCGGGCTCACCAAGAAATACCGCAATCGCGCCGTGGTGGATCACGTGACGTTCACCGTCCCCCCGGGTCGGGTCACCGGATACCTGGGGCCCAACGGCAGCGGCAAATCGACCACGGTGAAAATGCTCGCCGGTCTGTTGCCCGCGACCTCGGGCCAGATCCTCTGGGATGGCGCCGACATCCGGGGCGACCTGGTCGGCTTCAAACGGCGTCTGGGCTACGTCCCCGAAGAGGCGTACGTCTATCCCCATCTTACCGGCATGGAACACCTGGAGCTGATCGGCCGGCTGCGCCGCTTGCCCGAGGCGCAGGTGCAGCGCAAGGCGGCGGAACTGCTCCGCCTGCTCTGGCTTCACGAGCACCGTTTCACGCCGATTTCGTCCTACTCCAAGGGCATGAAACAGCGCGTGCTGATTGCCGCCGCGCTGCTGCACGATCCGGACCTGCTGATCTTCGACGAGCCGCTCAACGGGCTGGATATCGCTTCCGCCATGCTGCTCCACGAACTGATCGCCGAACTGGCGCGCCAGGGCAAGACGATCATGTACATCTCCCACGTGCTGGAGGTCACGGAGAAAGTCTGCTCGCGGGTGATCATGCTGTACCAGGGGAAAGTCGTTGCCAACGACGAAGTGGGCCGCCTGCGCGACCTGATGCACCTGCCGTCCCTGGAACAGATTTTCCGCCAACTCGCCAAACAGGAGGATGTCGGAGCGTCGGCGCGCGAAATCGTTGCCGTGATGCGGGAGGCCTGATGGACTGCCTGAGACTGCTGGTCCGCCATTTCTTCGGGCGCTTCTTCGATAACGAGATCGTGTCGCAGAACGGCGACATGCGCACCAATGTGGTGCAGGCCTTCGGGCTGGTAGCCACGCCCGGCATCATGGTGCCCTTCTACATGCTTCCGCAGCGCGCGCGCTTCGACCACCCATTCGCCTACAACTGGGTGTTGCTCGGCGACTACTATTTCTTTGTCATGTTCTCGATGGTGGTGATGGGCTTCGTCATGGTGTTCGAGTGGGACGCGCTGTTTCCGGACCGCAAGGATTACCTGATTCTCACCCCGCTGCCGCTGGGTGGCGGTTCCATCTTCGCCGGCAAGACCCTCGCCCTGGTGCTGTTCCTGGGTCTCTTCGCGGTGGATGCAAACTTGTTCTGTACGTTGCTGGCGCCTCTGGTCACCGGCGGCGAAGGCACGCCCGCGCCGGTGGTGTGGAGGCTGATCGCGATTCACGCGGCGAGCGTCGTGGGGGCGGGCACGTTCGTCGCCCTGAGCATCGCGAGCGTGCAAGGCGTGCTGATCAACCCCTATGTGGCCCTAAATGGCCTTTGCTTCAGGCGTGATTGCCGTTATGCTCAGGGTGTGAACGGCAGAGTTCTGGGATTAGGCATGATCGTGCTGGCGTGGGGCACACCAATTCCGGCGCAGGGGCAGCGGGCTTCAATTGATGCCGCGCTGCACACCTCGGAAAAGCCGTATGCACAGGCGACGGTTGAAGCGACCGACTCGGCAAAGCCCGGCCAAGAACTTGTCGACATCGGCGTAGTCTCCCAAGGAGCCACGGCCGTGGCCGTGGCGGCGCAGAACGTTAAGCCAACCGATGTCGCAGCTCAGGCGGAACCGGATCCTACGGCGATTGTAGGTAGGATGGCGGAGAATCTCGAACGAGACTCCTTTGCGCGGCAGCAGTACGTTTACGAAATGAGCGTGTCAACTGCGTTGTGGACATCAGGTGCGAGGGCATCGCAACACGAGAGCCGGAAATATGTCGTCTCTGGTTCCTACGGTCCTCGAATGCGAGTGAATGCGTTTCAGGGCGAGTGCCGAAGCCGCGGCCAGGTCTACCCGTACACAATGCCGGGGTTCCGATGTCCGGGTCTGGTTGATTTCGCGAGCCTCGCCGACGGGCTTCGCGATGATCTCTTGGATGAGGGCAAGTCCCCCGATGCCGTGCCCTATTGGTTATTACCGCTGCGGCCTGCGTACCTAAAGTATTTCCACTTCATCTGGAACCGCGAGGCAGTTTACAACGGACAGCGAGTATACACCATCGATTTTGAGCCGGCCCGCGGCGTTTTCTTCCGGCTTCCCCCCGATGATTTGCACCGCGACGCTCGCGCCTGGAAAGGAACGCTTTGGGTCGATGCGGACGAAGCGCAACTCGCACGCCTGGACGTGATCAGATTGGTCCCTGCGCGCGGCCTGTTCAAGCACGCATCGTTCCAAATCGATTACGAACGCGTCGCCAAAGACGTCTGGTTCCCCGTCCGTTACTGCAACGTACTCTGGGGGGGAAACCTCGGAGCAAGGGTTTCTTTCGAGAGCTGCGACTTCCGCAAGGTGGACGTGTCCTCCCAGATGGAATACGTTTTTTCGACGATTCAGTACCACTAGAGGTATTGGGGCCTGCCTACCTAAAGTCCTTTGCTCACTTGCCTGTGAAATGTTGAACGCCGTCGGGCGCGGAAGCCCGCAGGCATCTTTGCGACGCCACCGGCGCGATGAGCGGCTTATGGCACGCGAGGCAGGGTTGTTACACTGATTCAGTGCTCTTCCCGCAGTTGCTTCTGACCCTGGTGCTGCTCGCGGTGTGTTCGTTCGCTCCGGGCTTTTTCTTCGTGCGCCGCCTGCGTTGGAGCGGCA
>Ga0208716_1001119_pt1 | contig 10438 bp, 9 predicted proteins | sample NGESurdeep092012_8_FD_184482 | JGI IMG/M metagenome (GOLD analysis project Ga0208716, IMG submission 184482) | Arctic peat soil microbial communities from Barrow, Alaska - NGEE Surface sample 415-3 deep-092012 (SPAdes) | ecosystem: Environmental > Terrestrial > Soil > Wetlands > Peat ...
GTCCGCGGCGACGAGGCCCGCCTGGTCTTCCGGAAGGGCGCGGCGCCGCGGCTCGCGAACCTGACGCTGGCGATGGACGACGTCCAGTTCGCCGCCGACGTCCGGCGCACCGTGCCGCTGGTGCTTCGCCTCCAGCGCCTCGGCGGAGTCCCGCTCCTGTCCGGCCTGGTGCGCGCCCTCTCCCGTGCCGTGCACGATCCTTCTTCGTAGGAGCAGCAACGATGCTTCGCCGCCTGGCGATCCTCTCCGCGACCGCCTTCGCCCTCGCCGGTTGCTCGAACTTCCGTGACGTCTTCTCCGCCCACGCCGACGTCGTGGCGCGGGCCGCGGGCCAAGAACTCACCGCCGCGCGGCTCGCGGAGCTCCTCGCGCCGCAGAAGGCCGTCCAGCTCCGCCGCGAGGTCATCAGCCGGGTGGCGGACCTCTGGGTGGACTACCAGCTGCTCGCGCAGTCGGTGGTCGCGGGCGACAGCCTGACCGACACGGCGACGGTGATGGCGGCGAGCTGGCCGGCAGTGATGCAGCGCCTCGCGAACCAGCTGCACGACAGCCTGATCACCGCCAAGGCGACACTCACCGAGCACCAGGTGGACAGCGCGTACAACGTCGGCGCCGACCGCTGGCTCGATCACATCCTGGTGGCGGTGAAGCAGGACACGACCCCCGCGGTCAGGGCGGCGAAGCGCCGCCTCGCCGAGGGGTACCTCGCGCAGCTGCACGCGGGCACGCCGTTCGCGCGCCTCGCCGCGCTCAAGTCGGACGACAAGTCGACCGCCGTCAACGGCGGCTCCCTCGGCCTGGTGGGCCGGGGCGTGCTCGTGAAGCCCTTCGAGGACGCCGGCTGGTCGCTCCAGCCCGGCCAGACCTCCGGCCTCGTGGAGACGGCGTTCGGCTACCACATCATCCGCCGCCCGCCCCTCGACGAGGTCCGCGACTCGTTCCGGATCCGCCTGCGGGAGATCGATATCGGCCGCCGCGACTCCCTGTTCCTCGACAGCCTCGCCAACAAGTCCGGCATCAAGGTGCGCGGCTCCGCCGCGGCCACGGTCCGCTCGACGGTCAACGACCTGCGCTCGGCGAAGAAGAGCGGCCGCGTGCTGGCGACGTACCACGGCGGCACCCTGACGGCGAGCATGATGGCGCGCTGGCTCCAGGCGTTCCCCGCCCAGACGCGGGGGATGGTGCTGCAGGCCGACGACTCGACCCTCCGCGAGTTCGTGAAGAGCATCGCGCGCAACGAGGTGCTCCTCCTGATGGTGCGGGAGCACCACCTGAGCCTCACGCCGGCCGAGCGCGACACGGTCGTCACGAAGTTCCGCACCGACATCGCCCAACTGAAGGACGCCCTCGGGCTCACCCCCGAGTCCCTCGCGGCGGACACGGTGGGCCACCGCACGCGCGCCGAGGCGGTGGCGCGGCGCGTGGACGCGTACTTCACGGCGATCACCAGCAACCCGCCCCAGCGCCCCTTCATCGAGATCCCGCCGTTCCTCGCCGACCGGCTCCGCGACCAATACCCGTGGAGCATCTCGCCGGCGGGGTTGGACCGGGCGCTCGAACAGGCGAAGCTGATCCGCGGGCCGACCACGCCGAGCGCCGGCATGCCGAACATGACCCCCGCGCCCAGCGGCCCGCCCATCGGGGCGCCGCAGCAGGGGATGCCCTCGACACCGCGGCCCGCTCCCGCGCCGCGCGGGGCGGCCCCGGGCCGGCGGTAGCATGACGCTCCGCCCGGCGGCGGTGGCGTGGGCGCTGGCCTTGATGGCGGCGCCCGCGCCGCTTTGCGCCCAGCAGCGGCCGGCGTCCGCCGCGCAGGTCATCGACCGGGTGGTGGCCGTCGTCGGCGACCGCGCCATCCTCCTGTCGGAGGTCGAGGAGAAGCTCCTCCTCGCGCAGGCGGCCGGCACACGCGTCCCAGCGGATTCCGCCGGCCGCGCCTCCGTCCAGCGCCTGACGCTGCGACAGATGGTGGACGAGGAGGTGCTCTACCAGAAGGCCCGGCAGGACACCGCCATCGTCGTCACCGACGCCGAGGTGCAGAGCGCCGTGGACCAGCAGGTGCGGCAGGTCCACGGCCAGTTCCCGAGCGAGGCGGAGTTCCGCAACCAGCTCGTCGCCGCGGGGTTCAATACCACGGAGGAGTACCGCCGCTGGCTGAGCGACGAGCAGCGCCGCTCGGCCTACACGCAGCGCTACCTCGAGAAGCTGCAGGGGGAAGGGAAGCTCCGCGGCAGCGCCGCGAGCGACGCGGACGTGCGGCAGGCCTTCGACCAGGCGGTCGCGCAGGGGCAGGCGCAGACCCGCCCCGCCACGATCACCTTCCACCAGATCGTCGTGAAGCCGGAGCCCACCGCTGCCCAGCGCGCGGCCGCGCTGGTGCGCGCGGAGTCGGCACTCGCCGAGGTGCGGCGCGGCGCGGACTTCTCGGTGGTGGCACGCCGCCTCAGCGACGACCCCGGCTCGAAGGAGCGCGGCGGCGACCTCGGCTGGTTCCGCCGGGGCCAGATGGTGGACGCCTTCGAGCGCGTCGCCTTCCGGATGCGCCCCGGGACGGTCTCGGACATCGTCACCACGCCGTTCGGCTATCACATCATCCTGGTGGACCGGGTCCAGCCGGGCGAGATCAAGGCGCGGCACATCCTCATCGCCCCCGTGCTCACCAGCCGCGAGCTGGAGACGGCCCGCACCATCGCGGACACCGTCGCCGCCCGGCTCTCCCGCGGCGCGAACTTCGACAGCCTCTACACCCTCTACGCCGACACCATCGAGCTCAAGACCGTCGGCCCGCTGCCCCGCACCCAGCTCCCCGCGGTGTACGCGTCCATCCTCGACGGCGCGACCGCCGGGGAGATCTCCCCCGTCTTCGCGCTCACCCCCGAGGACTCGCTGCACACCAAGTACGTCGTCGTGAGGGTGGACGATGTGTCCCCCGAGCGGCCGTATCGCATCGAAGACCCCGAGGTCCGCTCGCGCCTGCAGGCGGAGATCCGGCGGACCCGCGCGGTCGAGGAGCTGCTCAGCACCCTCCGCCGCCAGACCTACGTCGACATCCGTTTCTAGGCCGCGGCTCGCCGTCACCGTCGGCGACCCCCGGGGCATCGGCCCCGAGGTGGCCGCCGCCGCCCTGGACGCCGCGGACGCCGAGATCACGATCGTGGGGCCCGACGACGTGATCGCGGCGATGCCCGCCGCCCGTCGCGTGGGCGTGGGCCGCTGGGAAGGGGGACGCGCCGGCGGCGCGCTGGCCCTCGCCGGCCGCCTCACCGGCCTCAGCGTGGAGGCCGCGGTCCGGCTGTGGCGCGAGGGCGAGGTGGACGCCATCGTCACCGGCCCCGGTCACAAGCAGGCCCTCCATGCCGGCGGCTACCGGGTCCCGGGCCACACGGAGCTCCTGAAGGACCTCTGCGGGGCGAAGCAGGTGGTGATGATGCTCGCCTCTGATCGCCTGCGGGTCGCGCTCATCACGACCCACATCGCCCTCCGCGACGCCATCGCCATCCTCACTGTGGAGCGCATCATCGCCGCGGGTGACACCCTGCGCCGCGGCCTGCGCGACTGGTTCGGCATCCCGCGCGCCCGCATCGCCCTGTGTGCCCTGAATCCGCACGCCGGCGAGGGGGGCCTCTTCGGCCACGAGGAGGAGCGCACCCTCGGCCCCGCCGCGCGCGAGCTCGGCATCGAGGGGCCGCTCTCCGCCGACACGGTGTTCGTCCGCGCGATGAAGGGGGAGTTCGACGCGGTGCTGGCGCCCTACCACGACGTGGGGATGACCGCGATCAAGGTGGCGTCGTTCGGGAAGGCCGTGAACGTCACCCTCGGCCTGCCGGTGCCGCGCACCTCGCCCGACCACGGGACGGCGCTCGACATCGCGGGGAAGGGCCTGGCGGATCCCTCGTCCATGCGGGAGGCGGTGAAGATGGCGGCGGCGATCGCCAGGCGAGTGATGAGTGATGAGAGATGAGTCATGAGTGAGGAGAGATGAGGACGTGCGCCGGTAGACAGGAGGGGCGCCCCTGCAGCGGCGGAGGCGCCCCTCATCACTCATCACTCCTTACTCATCACTCATGACCCATCACTCATCACGCCTTCTGCCTGACGAACCGCACTTCCCCCACCCGCCGCCCTTCCATGGTGAGGATCTCAAAGCTCCCCCCCTCCACCGCCACCCGGTCCCCGACCCGGGGCAACCGCCCCAGCGCCCCGAAGAGGTAGCCGCCCAGGGTGGTGTAGTCCCTGCTCGCCAAGCGCACGCCGAGGCGCTGGCCCACGTCCGCGAGCGGCTCGCTCCCCGCGCACGCGGCCGCGCCCGCCGGCGCGGGCGGGGCACGGCGCGTCGGCCGGTCGTACTCGTCCTCGATCTGCCCGACGATCTCCTCGAGCAGGTCCTCCATCGTCACCAGCCCCGCCGTGCCGCCGAACTCGTCGAGGACGATCGCCATGTGCACCTTAAGGAGCTTCATGTCGGCCAGGACATCCTCCACTTCGCGCGAGCCGGGGACGAAGTGGGCGGGCCGCAGCAGGGGGCCGATGTCGGCGGGCGGGGACGCCTGCCGCAGCGCGGCGAGCACGTCCTTGGCGTGCACGATCCCCGCGATGTCGTCGAGCGAGCCGCGGTACACCGGGTAGCGGGAGCGCGTCGCCGCGGCGATGCGGTCCGCGGCTTCCGGGAGCGTCGCCGAGGCGGGGAGCGCCACGATCTGCGTCCGCGGCGTCATCACCTCCCGCGCGTTCTTCTCCGAGAACTCGAACACCCCCGTGAGGAGGCGGGCGTCGTCGCGGTCGAGCTTCCCCGCCTTCTGGCTCTGCTCCACCAGCATCCGCAGCTCCTCGGGGGAGTGGAGCCGCTCCAGCTGCTTGGGGATCCGCAGGCCGAAGCCGCGTAGGAAGAGGTTCGCGCTCGACTTCACCAGCCAGATGAACGGATTGGTCGCGGCGGTCCAGGCCATCAGCGGCCCTGCCAGCCACCGGCTCGTCGCCTCGGGGTAGAGGAGGGCGACGGCGCGCGGCGTCAGCTCGCCGAGGACGATCTGGAGGAAGGTGATGAGGGCGAACGCCAGGACGGCCGCCGCCCCGTGCGTCAGCACCAGGGCGAGCGGGTTCGGCAGCCAGGCGAACGCCGCCTCGATAGAGCGGGCCACCGCCGGCTCTCCCACCCAGCCGAGGCCGAGGCTCGCCGCGGTGATGCCCAGCTGCGTCCCGGCGATGGAGCGGTCGAGGGAGAGGAAGGCGCGGCGGACGAGCTTGGCTTTCGCGTCGCCCCGTCGTATCATCGCGTCGATGCGCGTGCGCCGCACCGCCACGAGCGCGAACTCGGCGGCCACGAAGAAGGCGTTCGCCAGCACCAGGAAGGCGACGACGCCGAAACGAGTCACGAGCGAGTCCACCGCGAAGTCCAGGCCGGAGACGATGGGGCAAGCTAGCACGCACCCGGGCGAACCGCACCCGCGCGCCGCGGCGGAGGACGTGAACTGCGTCCACCGCCCGCCGCGCACGGAGAGCCGCCGCGCCCTCGCCTGGGTGCTGGGGATCACCATCGTCTTCGCCCTGGTGGAGGTGGGCGGCGGCCTCCTGTCGGGGGCCCTCGTCCTCCTCGCCGACGCCGCCCACATGCTCACCGACGCCGGCGCCGTGGGCCTCTCCCTCTTCGCGGCGTGGATCGCCCGGCGGCCCGCCACCGCCCAGAAGACGTACGGCTACTACCGGCTCGAGATCCTCGCCGCCCTGGTGAACGGCGCCCTCCTCATCGCCGTCACGGTGGGCATCGTGCTCGAGGCCCTCCAGCGGCTCCATCACCCGCAGGCCGTCCGCTCCGGCCTCCTCCTCGCCGTCGCCGTCGCCGGCCTCGCCGCCAACCTCGCCGCCGTCGCCATCCTCCACGGCGCCAAGGGGGAGAGCCTCAACGTCCGCGGCGCCTACCTCCACGTCCTGAGCGACGTCCTCGGCTCCCTGGCGGCCATCGCCGCGGGCGCGATCATCGCCCTCACCGGCTGGCTCCCCGCCGACCCCCTCCTGTCCATCGGCCTCTCGCTCCTCATCCTCGTGAGCGCCGTGCGGCTCGTGGGCGAGGCGGTGGATGTGCTCCTCGAGGCCACTCCCGCCCACGTCTCCCTCGCCGCCCTCGCCGACGCCATCGCCACCGTCCCCGGCGTGACCGGCGTCCACGACCTCCACGTCTGGACCGTGAGCAGCGGGATGGTCGCGATGAGCGGCCACGTCACTGCGCCCCGCGCCCCCGACCACCAGCCGGTGCTCGAGGAGATCACGCGCCGGGTGCAGGGCTTCGGGATCCAGCACGTCACGGTGCAGATCGAGGCGGGGGAGGAATGCGTCGGGCAGGCGTGATGAGTAATGAGTGATGAGTAATGAGTAATGAGGGACTGGCCGGGGGATGAAACCGGGCCGGCGCTTCAACGTATTGACAATCATCAATGGATTGTGTAGGTTGGCTCCAGGAGGTGCCCTATGTCCCGGACCCTGTCCGCCATCGCCCCGAAGCCCCTGGCCGATCGCCGGCGCGGCGAGCGGTGCTGCGTGCCCTCGGCAAAGTCGGTCGTCCATACCGCAGAAGCTGAGCGGCTCACGGCCGACCTGGAGACCCTGGCGCACCCCGTGCGGCTCCAGCTCCTCGACGTCCTGCTGCGGAACGAGGGCCAGGTCTGCGTGTGCGACCTCGACGCGGCGGTGCCGGTGAAACAGCCCACGGTGTCGCACCACCTCAAGGTGCTGCGCAAGGCGGGGCTGGTGAGCAGCGAGAAGCACGGCCTGTGGGTCTACTACCGGGTCCGGCGGGAGGCGCTGGCGGCGCTGCGCGCACGGATCGTGGCGGGCCTGGGCGAGCTGGCATAGGCGCGTCGGGAACGGGGCGCCGGTGACGGGCGCCCCCCTTTTTTCGCCTAATATATTGATGTGCGTCAATGTATGCTCTGGTCGGCGGGCGGTGCGACGCGAAGGGAGGGGACGATGGAAGCGTGGCTGATGCTGACGGCGCGGCAGGTGCTCGGGACGCTGGCGCACAACTGGCCGTTCCTCGTCGCGGGGACGCTGGTGGCGGCGGTGCTGCAGTGGAAGCTCGACCCGCAGCGGGTGGCGGGGTGGCTGGAGCGGCACCGGCGGGGCGCGGTCTTCTCGGCGACGGGGCTGGCGGTGGCCACGCCCCTCTGCTCGTGCGGCACGATGGCGGTGATCCTCGGCATGATGGCCTCGACGGTGCCGTGGGCGCCGGTGGTGGCCTTCATGGTGGCCTCGCCCCTCACGAGCCCGACGGAGCTGGTCTACAGCGCGGGGCTCTTCGGTTGGCCGTTCGCGGGGACCTTCTTCGGCGCGTCCATCGCGCTCGGGGTGGCGGGGGGCTTCGCGGCGATGGCGCTGGAGCGGCGGGGGTGGCTCGCCGGGCAGGCGCGGCTCGCGCCGGTCGCGGCGGCGGCGGGCGGCTGCGTGGAGGTGGAGGAGCGTGCGGCCGGCTCCGGCGGGTGCTCGTGCGGCGCGCCGGCTGGCGGGTGCGACGCGCCGGCGGCGGCCCCCCCGGCGGAGCCGGCGGCCGGGGGCCTGGCGGCCGTGCTGCGTCAGACGGGCGTCCTGGGCGCGCGACTCTTCGCGCTGTTCTTCGTGTTCGCGTTCGTGGGCTATGGCCTCAACAACCTCATCCCGGCGTCGTGGGTGCCGGCGCTCTTCGGGTCGGGGCACCGGTGGGGTGTGCCCCTCGCCGCGACCCTCGGGCTCCCGCTCTACGTGAACACCGACGCGTCGCTGCCACTGGTGCGGGCCTTCCTCGACAACGGCGCCAGCGCCGGCGCGGCGCTCGCCTTCCTGATCACGGGGGCGGGGACCTCGGTCGGGGCGGTGGCCGGCGCGCTCGCCATCGCGCGGATCCGGGTGATCGCGCTGGTGGTGGGGACGCTGTGGCTGGGGGCGATCGTGTTCGGGGTCGGCTACGATCTCCTGGCCGTCGGATAGGCGATGGGTCATAGGTGATGGGTGATGGGCGCTAGGTGCTACGTGATGGGTGATAGGGCAGCGGGATGGGTGATGAGTGATAGGAGCATGGCTGAGGGGCCCCATCACCCATCTCCCATTACCTGGTGCCTATCACCCATGACCCATCACCCATCACTTGCGCCCCGTGGGCGCCCCATCTACCTTGCCCGCCGCGACCAGAATACCCGCTTTCGAGGAGTCCCAGGCCCGCAGCCGGCGCAATCGTGCTAATCCGCAACATCGCCATCATCGCCCACGTCGATCACGGGAAGACCACCCTGGTGGACCAGATGCTCCGCCAGGCGGGGGTGTTCCGTGCCGGCCAGCAGGTGATGGAGCGCGTGATGGACTCGAACCCGCTGGAGCGGGAGCGGGGCATCACCATCCTCGCGAAGAACACCGCGGTCTTCTGGGGCGACGTGAAGATCAACATCGTCGACACCCCGGGGCACGCCGACTTCGGCGGCGAGGTGGAGCGCATCCTGCGGATGGTGGAGGGGGTCCTGATCCTCGTGGACGCCGCCGAGGGGCCGATGCCCCAGACGCGGTTCGTGACGCGGAAGGCGCTGGAGCTCGGCCTGCAGCCCATCGTGGTGATCAACAAGATCGACCGGTCGGACGCGGAGCCGCTGCGGGTGCACGACGAGGTCCTCGAGCTGTTCATGGACCTCGAGGCGGCCCCCTTCCAGCTCGACGCGCCGTTCCTGTACGCGACGAGCCGCTTCGGGATGGCGTGGACGGAGCTGCCGAAGGTGCCGCCGGCCGAGGTGGCGAAGGAGACGGCGGACCTGGTGCCCCTCTTCGAGGCGATCGTGGCGCACGTGCCGCCGCCGCTCGCGCTCGAGGGGCCCTTCCAGATGCTCGTCTCGACGATCGACCACTCGCCCTACGTGGGCCGGATCGCCATCGGCCGGGTGGAGCGGGGGACGGTGCGGGTCGGGCAGACGGTGGCGCTGCTGCCCCTCGGCGAGCCGGAGCTGCTCCCGGAGGGGACCTTCCACCTCAAGAAGGTCACCAAGCTCCACGGGTTCCACGGCATCGAGCGGGTGGATCTGGAGCAGGCGTCGGCGGGGGAGATCGTGGCCCTCTCCGGCATCGAGGGTGTGGAGATCGGCCAGACGCTGACCGACCCGGAGACGCCGGAGCGGATGCGGGGTATCGCGGTCGAGGAACCCACGATCTCGGTGGACTTCTCGGTCAACAACGGCCCCTTCGCCGGGCGCGACGGCCGGTTCGTGACGAGCCGCCAGATCCGCGAGCGGCTGTTCCGCGAGGTGGAGCGGAACGTGGCCCTGCGGGTGGAGGAGACCGACGCCCCCGACACCTTCAAGGTCTCGGGCCGCGGCGAGCTGCACCTGGGCATCCTGATGGAGACGATGCGGCGCGAGGGGTACGAGTTCCTCGTCTCGCGGCCGCGGGTCATCACCCGGGAGGACGCCGAGGGCGAGCGGCTGGAACCGTACGAGGAGCTGATGGTAGATGTGCCGGAGGAGTACGTCGGCACGGTGATGGAGAAGCTGGGGCCGCGGCGCGCGGAGATGCTCGACATGCGCAACCCGGGCCACCACATCGTGCGGATGGGCTTCCGGATCCCCTCGCGCGGGCTCTTCGGCTACCGGTCGGAGTTCCTGACCGACACCCGCGGCACGGGGCTCATCCACCACCGGTTCCTGGAGTACGGGCCGTGGGCGGGGCCCCTGGCGGGGCGGAGCCGCGGCGTGATGGTCTCGATGATCGAGGGGGTGGCCGTCGGGTTTGCCCTCTTCAACCTGCAGGAGCGCGGGACCCTGTTCATCGGGCCGCAGGAATCGGTGTTCGAGGGGATGGTCATCGGGGAGCACTGCCGGACGGGGGACCTGGACGTGAACCCGGCCAAGGGGAAGCGGCTCACCAACATGCGGCAATCGGGCACGGACGACGCCGTCTTGCTCGAACCGCCCCGGACGATTACCCTCGAACTCGCCCTGGAGTACATCGAGGACGACGAGCTGATCGAGGTGACGCCGCACGCGGTGCGCCTCCGCAAGCGCGCCCTCGGGATGACCGAACGGAAGAAGCTCGCCCGGGCCTCGCGGGCGATGGTGGATTGACCATGTTCGCTGAGCGTCGTACCGTCGAGAACCTTCGTTGGAGGACCCGATGAGCGCGAGGAGGGCGTCGGAGGGCCGTGTCGAGATGCGCGGCCGGCGCCACGAGGACGACGAGGAGGAGGTCGTCGCCGATCCCGACGAGGACTTCGAGGAGGATCAGGAGTTCGACGAGGAGTACGACGAGGACGAGGAAGAAGGCGAAGAGGAAGCCGGGGAAGACGAGGACTACGACGACTTCGGCGACTACGACGAGGAATTCGACGACGACGAGGACGGCAGCCCGCGCCGCGGTGGCGGCGGCGGTGGCGGCGGCGGTGGCGGCGGCACCCGTCCGCGCCGCGAATGGGGCGAGTAGGCGGGCGGCTGAGCCGCCC
>Ga0208716_1001120_pt1 | contig 10435 bp, 6 predicted proteins | sample NGESurdeep092012_8_FD_184482 | JGI IMG/M metagenome (GOLD analysis project Ga0208716, IMG submission 184482) | Arctic peat soil microbial communities from Barrow, Alaska - NGEE Surface sample 415-3 deep-092012 (SPAdes) | ecosystem: Environmental > Terrestrial > Soil > Wetlands > Peat ...
CGAGCCGATGCAGAATGCAGAAGAGGAATGCGGGATGCGGTACCAAGAGGGGAGACATGAGAAAGAGCGCGGACTCGCGTGAGTCGCGCGCCAGCGGAAACTCAGAACGTCCGCACCAGCGCATAGGTGACGAGCGTGGATGCCGCGATCCCGTTGGCCGGAATGATCTGCGCCGTGAGACCGGCGTTCACGCGGAAGCGGATGAACGAGGCGGCTCCGCCGCGCAGCGCAACCGAAACAGGCACGGCCGGCGTCAGCGGCCTGATCCGCAGCGGATAGCTCGTGAGACTGAGCGCGTTGGGGAGAACGCTGCGGTAATTCCAGCTCGGATTCGCGTAAGCCGGGTTCGACGAGACGCCGGTTCCGTCCACGTACTGCGCGATCGCCCACGACTGGTAGGTGCTGGCCAGCGCCGGAAGGGAGGTCGAAAAAACGTTGGAGAGGTTCGCGAATCCGGTAACGGCGCCGTTGTCGATCGCGCGGGAGAAGGTCGCCTGCGTACCCGTCGTGTTGTCGAGCAGGTATCGCATGAACTGCCACCCGGCCCCGAGCGTCTGGAGATTCTCCGTGTTGGAGTAGGGCGTGCTCGTCTCCGGGGACGAGAGATACGAGTTGAGCAGCTCGAGTCCCTGGACGAGATACGCCTTGACGAGGTCGAGCTGCGCGCCGTTCGCGTTGGCGCCCGTGCTGATCGTGGCCCACGTGAGTTTCTGCTTCGGCGCGAAGCCGGAGACCCTGTAGTACAGGAGTTCCTGCGCCAGCATGGCCTGCGATTCGTCGAGCCACGATTCCTCGAGGCGTGTCGCCGCGGTGTTCACGTACAGGTGCCGTCCCGCATTGATCAGGTGCTGGAACTCGTGCACGACGGTCGTGAGGACTTGGCTCGTGACGATCGGCTTGTTATTGAAGTAGGCGTTGTATTGAGAGGTCGCGTCCACCACGGGGAGGTAGAACATCTCCCCGACGTTGCTCCCCGCGCACGCGGCGAGCGTGGCCGTGGACGTGAGAGGAAACAGGTCCCGGCCGAAGAAGAACCCTCCCACGTACGAACCCTGGCCCGGGAGCGAGAGCTGGTTCACGAGCTGCGAAAAGAACAGCAGCACGCGGCCGTTGCCGTCGATGTCAGTCGGCGCGCCGAAGTTCAGCGTGTCGAGCGGGTAGATCAGCGTGTCGAACGCCGCGGCAAAGTTCTGGTAGTCCGCGTTCGTGAAACCGTTCGGCGGCACGAGGGTGTCCACGGCGATGATCGCGCGAGTCGACACCGCAACGATCGTCGCGCCGTGCGGCTGCGGCGTGCCGCAGGCACTCGTCGCGTTGCCGTTCAGCGAGAGGGGCGAACCGACTACCGGAGTCGGCGGCAGATTGGTGATGGCCGAGATGCCTCGCGGCGCGGCGAAGGACCGCGAGCGGCCGGCGTACCATGCGCGCGCCGCCGCGAACCTCGGATTGAGCTCGCGGCGCTCCATTTCGCGCATGCGCATCTCGAAATCGACGTTGCGCGGCACACGCCGGGCCGAGACGCGCGGACCGCCGCCGATCAGCTGCGGAGTCGGCCCGTTCACGACCGGAACCGTGCCGGTCGCGAGCAGTGAGACCGTTTGCACCGTGGTGCCGGTGTCGAGGCTCGAGTTGAAGGCGACGAGCGCGTACTCCGAGCCCGCTCCGCCGTTGATGCAGAGCGACGAGCGCTCGAGGCCGGTGAACTGGTGGACGTCGCCGACGTTCAGCGCCAGCGGCGTCACGTTCGCGCAGGAGAGCTGGGCGGCGGAGGCCGAGACCGCGATCGTATTCTGCCCGACGATGGATCCGATCGACGCGGAGATGGACGCGACTCCGGCCGCGACGCCAGTGACGACGCCGGCCGATGACACCGTCGCCACGAGAGGGTTCGAGGAGCTCCAGGTGAACGTCTGGCCGCCGATCGTCGCGCCGCTCGAGTTGTGCGCCGAGGCGACCAGCGAGATGGTGGATCCGATGAACACGGACGTCGTGGTCGCGGCATCTACGGCGATCGACGCCACCGGGCCGGTGACGTCGCCCGGTCCGGTGCCGCCGCCGGAACAGGCGCAGCACAGGGTGAGAAGCGCCATGACGGCGATCGAACGACGGTTCCTCATGCTGCAGCGCTCCCGCTGGACTGATCGTGGACCCGCTCGGGGCGGCGCCGGTTTCGGCGCCGCCCCGTCCAATTATATGCCGAGGTTCACACGGAACTGTACCGAGCGCGGGCGGCCAACGGACGCTCCACTGAAGAACGTGCCCTTGAGCAGGTACCGGTTGTCGAACAGGTTGTCGACGAACAACTCAGGACGGACGGTCGTGCTCCCGAACAGGAACGTGTATCCCGCGCTCAGGTTCGTGATGTAGTTCGGCTGCACCTTGGTGGCGCGATTGAAGTCCAGCAATCCTGTACCGTACCCGCAGTTGCACGTGCTCGGGTCCACGCCGTTGGGCAGTCCGCTGCCAAAGATCTCGGTCGCGCTCAGATAGAACGCACCGAGCGAGTACACGGCGCTGGCATTGATCGTGAGCCGCTGGTCGTGGTCGAGATCGAAGTATCCCGTCGGCGTGGCTGTCGGGAAGAAGCCGCCCGTGATGGGGCCCAGCCCGTACGCGTGATTCAGCGCGATATTCACGTTGCCGCTGAGCGGGCCATCGGGGCGTACCTCGAGCACCGCCTCAACGCCCGTGATGCGGATCCGGGCGATGTTGACTTCGGTGACGATCGATGACCCCGGCACCGTATTGTCGTCGATTCCCGGCGTGCTCTCCTTGTGGTACGCCGAGAGTTTCGTCACGACGCCGAAGGGGAAGCGATGGATGTACGCCGCCTCGAAGAAGTTGTCGCGCTCCGGAAGCGTCGGGTCCGCGAGGACGCCTGCCTGCGCGACGCTGGTGATCGCGCGCAGGTCCTCGACGTTCGTGGGGACGAAGAGCTTGGCGTAGTACAAGTACACGGTGTTCGCCGGATCGATGAAAAAGTTCAGCCGAATTCGAGGGCTGAGCTGCGATACCGTGCCCGCAAACGGTGCCGTGTGCTCGTCCCAGCGCAGTCCCGAGCGCAATTCGAAGTGCTCGGAGGGCGACCACGCGGTTTGTGCGTACACGCCGACCTCGTTGCCGCTCAGTCCTGAGTTCGATGCCGGCCCGAATGCCCCAGTTTGCGTCGTGGTCACGAAGCTCTCGTGGCCCGTAGTCACGAGCGCCTGAAGGCCCGTCTTGACCTCGAACTTCTCGCTCGCCCGATATGAATAGTCGAGCTTGAGGCCGGTGGTAGTGAAGTCACGGTTCTCGCGGAGATTGTACGGTGTGGCGGTGTCCGGGTAGAAAATGAACTGGGGCGAATCGAACAGGCCGGGAATGTAGCGGAGACTGCCGTAGCGGTAAAACGCGCCCGCGAAGAGCTCGCCGCCCTTGGTCTCCTGACCGGTCGCGCCGGCCTCCACATTGAAGCGGTGACGCCATCCGAGATTCAGGAAGGCGTTCACGTCCGCCTGATTGTCGTCCTGCGCCACGCCGCCGGTGGAATCGTACGGCACCTGGAAGTTCGTTCGCGACCAGTTGCCTTCGAGGTCGATCACGTCGCTCGCCGACGGGTTGTACTGGACCTTGCCGAAACTGTAGACGTCCTGCCCGTGGTTGTGGTAGTTGTACGGCCTGAAGCTGATGGTGTCGAAGCTCACCGGCTCGCGGCGCATGTCGGTGGACTGCTGCGAGACCGAGCCGAAGAACCCCCATTTTCCCGCGTTGCCGCTCGCGCTGAGCGACTGGCCGCTGGTGTTGAACGAGCCGGCAAACCCCGCGGCATTCAGGTGAAACGCGCCGGTCGGGATGCGCGTCGCGACATCGATGATCGCCGCGTTCTTGCCGCCGAACTCGGCGTCCCATCCACCGGTGCGGAAGTTGATCGAATTCACGATGGCGGGATCGAACAGTTCGTTCAGCGATCCCGAAACCCCGCTCGGCACCGGCACGCCATCCACGTAGTACGTGTACTCGGCGTGCTGACCGCGAATATGCACCTCGCCCGTGGGTGCGCGCACCGCGCCCGCGACGGCTTCCTGGATCACCTGTGACGATGTGGTGGTGGGTGCCGCGTGCGATTTGTCCTCCGAAAACGTCTGGTCGCCGGTGCGCGTGTCGACGGCGATGGGCGCCTCGGCCATGATCTTCACGGCGGAGAGCTCCACGACGGCGGCGCCGAGTCGCACGTCGATGCGTACGTCCTCGGATTTCATCGTGACCGACGCCGTGAACGCCTTGAAGCCGATGAAGTGCACGCTCAGCGTGTAGGTGCCGGCCGGCAGGTTGTGCGCGCGGTATCTCCCGAACGCGTCGGTGAGCGTGTTCTGGATGATCTTGCCGTCGCGCATGACGCTGACTTGGGCGGAACTCAGCGGGTTGTTCGAGGCGCTGTCGGTGACGACGCCGTGCAGGTCTCCGGCCGGAGGCGCCGCGGCTGCCGGACGACTGGTAAGAATCATTCCTGCGAACGCGAGCATGCAACTCGCGCGGTGAATCCACTGTGGTGCGATCACGATTGGCTCCCGTGTATTTCGAATTGCCCGAGTGATTACCGCGTGTAACGGCGCGCACGCCGGCTCCCGGATTCCGGGAACAAGTCACTGGCGATGGTGTGTGCGCGCGCGACGGCCGCGAATCGGCCGTGCGGCGAAGGTCAGCTCAGGCTGACGGGAGGGGCGCGCGTGCGTTCCTGCGCGCGGATGACGGAGGCGGGGCGAAGCGACGCACTGGTGCGAATTGCCCAGAGCGCGGAGGTCCCGGCCGGAAGGGCGGGCGCCGAGGCACGCGGCGCGGAGAAGTGCGTGAGCAGCTGGCACAGGGCGCAGTCGTCCGGATGGACCGGGCGGCAGCTTTTCTGCGTATGGTCCTCGACGTGGACCTGCGCCGCGCCGTCGGAACCGGCGACGAGACGGGCATCCGCGACGACCGCGAGCGCGGGCGCCGCCATCTGCACGAGGGCGATGGCGGATACGAGGAGGCGGCTCAGGAGGGAACGTCGACGCATTGGAACCAGAATATAGTCCGGATGGTCACATGATTCCAAGAAGGGCCGCTCGCTAGCGTTTCCCCGGGCCGCTGCGTAGCCTACAAACCGATGTTTCTCCGATCCCGCCCCTTCCGCCGCCCGACCGGGTGGCGCAACCACCTCGCGCTCGCGGTGCTGTTCGCGCTGCAGGGCGCGATCACACTCGCGCCGTTGCTCGAGCCAAGCGAAAAGGGGCGGATGCGCTCGCACGTCGAGCAGCAGGGTGCGACGCACCGATACCAGCATGATGAAACGACCTGCGCCGTCTGCAGGGTTCGGGCGCTGCATTCTTCGCCGGCGGAGAGCAGTCCCGCGATCGATTACGAGCACCATCAGCCCGGCGCAATCGCGGACGCCCCGGTGGCTCCCGCCCGCCGCGTCGGTTCGATCATCCTTCCCCGCGCTCCGCCACAGCCGACCTAGTTCGCTGCGGCCCAGGGACCGAGCGTGCCGGTGGCGCGCTCCAGGCGCGTAGCTCACCGCAACGCGCCTCGATTCAACGAAGAAAATCCTCCTTAAGGAACGCATGCGAACATCCATCTGGATGGCCGCTCTGGCGCTCGTCGCCGGCCCGGCATCCGCACAACAACGTGCGCAGGCAGTCGGCGGCGATGCCGCGGCCGACACCCTGCGCATTACGAGGCGGCAGGCGATCGCCACGTCGCTGCTCGCGAATCCGCAGCTGGAGATCGCGCGCGAACAGACGTTCCAGGTGCGGGCACAGCGCGTCCAGGGAATCGCGATTCCCGATCCGACGCTCTCCGCGTCGCTCGATTCGCTCACGCGGTTCAACAGCATCGGGTCGGCACCCTCGCGGCCGGTGAGCCTCGGCATCGTCGTTCCCTTCCCCGACAAGTTCCGTCTCCGCAACACGATCGGCGTCGAGAACATTCACACCTCCGAGGCGCAGTTCCGGCTGCTCCAGCAGCAGATCGCGTCGCAGACCGGACGCTCGTACGATTCCGTGCTCGTGACCCGGCTGCACCGCCGCGATCTCACGGAGGCCCGCCAGCTCTCCGCGGACTTCCTGCAGCGCACGCAGGCCCGGTTCAACGCGGGCACGGTCCCGCGCCTTGACGTGATCAACGCGCAGGTGAGCCTCGCCTCGGCAGATAACGACCTGATCGGAAATGCGCGCGACGTGACCAACGCCGAGGCCGCCCTCAACAGGATGCTCGGACGCCCGCTCGGCCTGCCGCTCGTGGCGGTCGACTCGCTCGAGGCGCCGAACGCGCTCCCGGACGTGCAGGCGATCGAGCAGGCGGCCCTGCGCTCGAGGCCCGAGATCACGGGCCTCGAGGCGCAACTGCGCGCCGCCGCGGCGAACTCGTCGCTCACGAAGGAGCTCGCGTTCACGCCCGACATCACCGCCGGGGCAGTTCGCGATTTCGGCGATCCGGCGTGGAACTCGAACACGACCTACAACCTCGGCCTCTCGATGCCCATCCCCGTGCTCTTCTGGCAGCACACGAAGGGCGACTTCGCGGAGACGCATCATCGCGAGCTCGAACTCACGGCGACGCTTCGCGATACCAAGGCCGGCGTCGCGCAGGACGTACGCGTGTCGTTCGCGACCGCCGATGCCGCCCTGCGGCAGGTGATCTTCATTCGCGATCAGCTGCTCCCGTCGGCGCGCGAAGCGTATCGCGTCGCGACCACGAGCTACGCGATCGGCGGACTCTCCGCCCTGGATGTGCTCTCCGCCCGCACGGCGCTGCTCGCAGCGGAAAGCCAGTATGCCAATGCACTCGCCGCCGCCAACTCGGCACGGTCCGATCTCGAGCGCGCCGCCGGCGTGCCGCTCACCACGTTCGCCCCCGGAGCTCCCAAGTGAGCAAGCACGTTTTCGCGCGCGCCGCGTTTCCCGCCAGCGCGTGCATCACGCTGATCGCGTTCGCCGCGGGGTGCGGCGCCAAGCCCGACGCCGCCGTCGCCGCCGCCGCGGAAAAGCCCTCGTCGTTCAAGGTGACCGACGCGCAGCGGGCAAAACTGAAGATCGTCACGCTCGCAAACGAGAGCTTCGCTCCGATGCTCGAGGTGACCGGCACCGTCGCCTTCAACGGCGACAAGTCCACGCAGGTGCTCTCGCCGGTTTCCGGACCCGTATCGCGCATCGTCACGACGCTCGGCGCAACCGTGACGGCCGGACAGGCACTCGCGACGGTCGCATCCCCGGACTTCGCCGCGGACGTCGCGACCTACCGCAAGGCAGAGTCGGCCGTGCGAAACAGCGCGAGAATCCTGAAGCTGGATGAACAGCTCTTCGCGAACGATGCGCTCGCACGAAGCGAACTCGACCAGGCGCGGTCGGACGCCGCCGCCGCAGAGGCGGATCGCGACGCCGCAATGCTCGCGCTGCGCGCGCTCGGCCTCGACGAGGCCACCGTCAACGCGATCCGCGACGGCCAGCGCACCGCGCCGGTGCAGGGCACGATCGTCGCGCCGATTCCGGGAACCGTGGTGGAAAAGCTGATCAATCCCGGACAGCTGCTCACCGCAGGCACGACGCCCGCGTTCACCGTCGCCGACCTGAGCTCGATGTGGGTGATCGCAAGCGTGTATGCGACGGACATCCCGCTCGTCACGAGCGGCGTGCCGGTCGACATCATGACCGACGCATCAACCAAGTCGATCCGTGGCGTGGTGGACTACGTCGCGCCGATCGTCGATCCCGGCACGAAGGCGACGACGGTGCGCATCGTGGCCGAGAATCCGGGACAACTGCTGAAGCGGGACATGTTCGTGCGGCTGCTCGTCCACTCGCGGCAGCAGCACTCGGGGCTCCTGGTACCCGTGGCCTCCGTGCTGCGCGACGACGACAACCTGCCGTTCGTGTTCGTCGCCGGCGCCGACAGCGGTTTCGTGCGCCGCCGCGTGACGCTCGGATATCGCGTGGCCGACCGCTGGGAGGTCCTCACGGGATTGGCGGCGGGCGAGAAGGTCATCGCCAATGGCGCGCTCTTCATCCAATTCGCGGAAAACCAATGAGCGAAGAAGAGGAAGCGGCCTCCACGGGTCACGCGGCGGGCGGTGAGCCTTCGTACGCGAACCGGATCGTCCGCGGAGCGCTGAACCAGTGGTTCCTGGTCGTGCTCTTTGGTGTGATCCTCGTGGGAGTGGGCACCTGGTCCGTCAAGCGCCTGCCGGTCGACGCATATCCGGACCTGTCGCCGCCGATGGTCCAGATCACGACGCAGTGGCCGGGCCGCGCCGCGGAGGAAGTCGAGCGCCTGGTCACGGTTCCGATCGAAACCGAGATGAACGGAGTCGAGCGCGTAAAGGTGGTGCGTTCGATTTCCCTGTATGGCCTGTCCTCCGTTCGCATCACGTTCCTCGACGGCACGGACCCCTACTTCGCCCGCCAGCGGGTGCTCGAACACCTACCCGACGCCACGCTTCCGATGGGCGTCAGCGCCGGCATGTCGCCGTTGTTCGCACCGTCCGGACTCGTCTATCGGTACACGGTCGACAGTCCCGATCGCTCGTCGATGGAACTGAAGGTCATCAACGACTGGATCAACACCAAGGCGTTCAAGGGGGTGCAAGGCGTCGCCGACGTGGCGAACCTCGGCGGCCAGACCATGCAGTACCAGGTGCTCGTCGATCCGACCAAGCTCGCCGGCGCGGGGCTCTCCATCGCCGATGTTTCGAACGCGCTGGGAGCGAACAACAGCAACTCGGGCGGTGGATTCTATTCCGAGGGCGGGCAGTTCTACTACGTGCGGGGACTCGCCCTCCTGAGCACGACCACCGACATCGCCAACGTCGTGATCACCACGACCAACGGCATTCCGGTGCTCGTGAAGGACATCGGGACGGTCGAGATCGGCTACGCCCCCCGCCTCGGCCAGTTCGGGTTCAACGACCGCAACGATGCCGTGGAAGGCATCATCCTCATGCGCACCGGCGAGCAGGCGCAGACGGTGCTCAAGCGCGTCGAGGCGAAGACGAAGGAACTGAACGAGCACATCCTGCCGAAGGACGTCAAGATTCACCCGTTCTACGACCGCAGCGATCTGATCCATCTCACGACGAGCGTGGTGGAGGACAATCTGCTTCGCGGCATCGTACTCGTCGTCATCATCCTGGTCTTCTTTTTGTTCGACCTGCGCTCGGGACTGATCGTCGCGACGACCATTCCGCTCGCCCTGTTGTTCGCGTTCATCTGTCTCGACCTCAGGAAGATCCCGGCGAACCTGCTGTCGATCGGAGCGATCGACTTCGGCATCCTGGTCGACGGGGCCGTCGTGATGGTCGAGAACATCTACCGACAGCTCGCCGAACGGTACGGCACGAAATACTCGATCAAGGAAGTCATCGTGGCGGCGGCGTCGGAGGTCGACCGGCCGATCGTCTACGCGGTCGCGGTGATCGTCGCCGGGTTCCTGCCGATCTATGTGCTCAGCGGCCCGTCCGGCCGCCTGTTCACGCCGATGGCGGATACGATGATCTACGCCCTCATCGGCTCACTGTTCCTGACACTGACGCTGATACCGGTGCTCTGCCTGTGGTTCCTGCGGAACGGAATTCGTGAGCGGCACAACACAGCGTTCGAGTGGATCAAGCGACAGTACGCGCGCATGCTCGACTGGAGCCTGGCGCACAAGGGCGCGGTGATCTGGGGCAGCGTGGCGCTGTTCCTGGTTTCGCTGGCGCTGACCTTCACAGTGGGCGCCGAGTTCATGCCGACGCTCGACGAAGGCGCGCTCTGGGTGCGCGCGACGCTGCCGTACACCATCTCGCTCGAGGAATCGGAGGCGATCGTCCCGCAGATCCGGACGATCCTGAAGTCCTTCCCGGAGGTCACCGACGTCGCGTCGGAACACGGCCGCGACGACGGCGGAACCGACCCGATCGGTTTCTTCAACGCCGAGTTCTACGTCGGGCTCAAGCCGCAGTCTGCATGGTCGAGCAAGTACCACGCGAAGAAAGACCTGATCGACGCGATCGACGCGAAGCTGTCGTCGTTCCCCGGGATCATCATCAACTTCTCGCAGCCCGCAAACGACGCCGTGCAGGAGGCGGAGACCGGGCTCAAGAGCTCGCTCGACGTGAAGCTCTTCGGCTCGGACCTCGGCGTGCTGCAGGTGAAGGGGCTCGAGCTCAAGCACCTGATCGAAAAGGTCCGTGGCATTGCGCACGTCACGCTCGTCCAGGAACTCGGCCAGCCGTCGCTGACGCTCACCGTGGACAGGGCGAAACTCGCGCGTTACGGACTCAGCGCCGCGACGGTGAACGGCATCATCGAGTCGGCGGTCGGCGGAACGGCCGCGACGCAGGTCATTCAGGGCGAACAGACGTTCGATCTCGTCGTCCGCCTGCAGCCGAAATTCCGCGAGACGCCGGAGGCCATCGGCAACGTTCTCGTCGCGACGCCGTCGGGGA
>Ga0208716_1001121_pt1 | contig 10433 bp, 7 predicted proteins | sample NGESurdeep092012_8_FD_184482 | JGI IMG/M metagenome (GOLD analysis project Ga0208716, IMG submission 184482) | Arctic peat soil microbial communities from Barrow, Alaska - NGEE Surface sample 415-3 deep-092012 (SPAdes) | ecosystem: Environmental > Terrestrial > Soil > Wetlands > Peat ...
CGTGGACGTGCTGTGCGCGGACAAGACCGGTACCCTGACCCAGAACAAGCTGACGCTGGGCGATCCGTTCAGCGTGAGGGGCATTCCCGCCGATCAAGTCATCCTCAACGCCGCGCTGGCGTCGCGCGCGGACAATAAGGACACCATCGACCTGGCCGTGCTGGGCGGCCTGAAAAATGATCAGGCACTGAAAGAGTACCAGGTGGTTCATTTCCAGCCGTTCGACCCGGTGCATAAGCGTACCGAAGCAACCGTCAAGTGCACGGACGGGAAAGAGTTCAGGGTGACCAAGGGCGCGCCGCAGGTGATCCTGGAGTTGTCGGCCAATGCCGGTCAGGTCAAGCCCGCCATCGAGAAAGCCGTCAACGAATTTGCGGCGCGCGGCTTCCGCTCCTTGGGTGTAGCCCGGTCGGACGCCCAAGGCCCATGGCAGATTCTTGGGGTGTTGCCCCTGTTCGACCCGCCCCGGGAGGAAGCCAAGGCAACCATCGCGACCGCCCGACAGATGGGGGTAAACGTCAAGATGGTTACGGGCGATCAACTGGCCATCGCTCGGGAAACCGCCGGGAAATTGGGGCTGGGCACAAATATCCTCGATGCCAGCGGCTTCGGCGACACGAAGCACCACGAGACGGCGCAGTTGGCGGAATCCATCGAGAAAGCGGACGGCTTCGCCCAGGTGTTCCCCGAACACAAGTTCCACATTGTAGACGTCCTGCAGCAGCGTGGCCACATCGTCGGCATGACAGGCGATGGGGTGAACGACGCCCCCGCGCTGAAGAAGGCCGACTGCGGCATCGCCGTTTCGGGCGCGACGGACGCGGCGCGCGCGGCGGCATCCATCGTGCTGTTGACCTCCGGTCTGTCGGTGATCATCGACGCGATGAAGGAGAGCCGGAAAATCTTCCAGCGGATGAACAGCTACGCGATCTACCGCATTGCCGAGACGCTTCGCGTGCTGTTGTTCATGACGCTGGCGATCCTGGTGTTTAACTTTTATCCGTTGACGGCGGTGATGATCGTGATGCTGGCGTTGCTCAACGACGGCGCCATCCTGTCCATCGCCTATGACAACGTTCATTACAAGGATCAGCCCGAGGCCTGGAACATGCGCATGGTGCTGGGGATCGCCACGGTGCTGGGCATCGTCGGGGTCGTCTCCGCCTTCGGGTTGTTTTACCTCGGAGAGCGCGTCTTTCATCTCGACCGAGCACACATCCAGACGCTGATGTATCTGAAGCTGTCCGTTGCGGGACATCTGACGATCTTCCTCACGCGCACGCGCGGCCCGTTCTGGTCCATACGCCCCGCCCGGATTTTATGGGTGGCCGTGCTCGGCACGCAAATCGTGGCGACTCTGATTGCGGTTTATGGGCTGTTGATGACACCCCTGGGCTGGGGTTGGGCACTGTTCGTTTGGGGCTATGCTCTGGCGTGGTTCCTCGTGAATGACCGCGTGAAACTGCTCGCGTATCGGGTGATTGATCCAACGGCCGCGCCCCGGTTGGCCAGGAAACTGGAGACAAAACCATGACCAATAAGCAATCACAACAACGGTATGAAATCGGCATGGTCGGCTTGGGCGTCATGGGGCGCAATCTCTCGCTGAACATGGCCGACCACGGAAATTCCGTGGCCGGCTACGATAAAGATGCCACCAAAGTGGCGGCGCTGCGACAGGAGGCGGAGAACCGGGACATCCGCGGCGCGGCGGATATCCAGGAGTTCATCGGTTTGCTCCGCCGACCGCGCGCAAGCATGATGCTCGTGCCCGCCGGCCAATCTCATCCGGGCCCAGCGTGATTATTTCTGCGTGCACACCTATGAGCGGATCGCTGCCAAGGGCACATTCCACACGGAATGGGAGAAGAAGTGAGAAACAAGAAAACGAATGACCAGCTCGAACCGACGGTGTTCGTCATTTTCGGCGGAGCCGGTGACTTGACCTGGCGGAAACTCGTGCCGGCCCTGTTCGACCTCTCCCGGGACCGAAGCATGCCCGCTGATTTTTCGGTCATCGCGGTGGATCGCGTTGACTTGAGCGACGAAAAGCTGCGCCGGCGTCTCCACGACGGCGTCAAGAAGTTCTCGCGCCAAGGAAAGGTGAAAACCGGCGAATGGGACGAGTTTGCCAGGCATATCCACTACCAGCAGGGCGATTTCAAGAATCTCCGGACGTATACGGCCCTGGGCGAACAATGCGCGAAGCGGGAAAAGGAATGGGGCGCCAAAGCCCACCGCATCTTTTACATGGCCACACCGCCGAGCATGTTCGGCGAGATCCCGGGATACCTCGGCAAGGCCGGCCTGGCGCGTGATCCGGAATGGGCGCGGATTGTGGTCGAGAAACCGATCGGCTATGACCTGAAATCCGCCCGTGCCCTGAATGCCATCCTCGCCGCCAATTTCGATGAATCCCAGATCTTCCGAATCGACCATTATTTGGGCAAGGAAACGGTGCAGAACATTCTGGCCTTCCGCTTCGCCAATCCGCTCTTCGAGCCGATCTGGAACCGGCGTTACGTGGACTACGTGACCATCACCGCGGCCGAAGAGGTGGGGGTCGAACATCGTGGCGGCTATTACGACCACGCGGGAGCGCTGCGCGACATGGTGCAGAATCACCTGATGCAACTCCTTTGTCTCGTGGCGATGGAGCCGATGGTCTCTTTCAATGCCGATGAGATTCGCAACAAGAAAGTGGACGTGCTCCACGCCGTGCGTCCGATTCCGCGTGGCGCGGTTCAGCAATGCGTCGTGCGGGGGCAGTATGGCCGAGGCACCCTTCATGGCAAAAAAATGCGCGGCTACCGCAGGGAAGATGACGTATCCTCTCACTCAAAAACGGAGACGTTTGCGGCCTTGAAATTGTTCGTGGATAACTGGCGCTGGCAAGGAGTGCCGTTCTATCTCCGCACGGGCAAACGCCTGCCCCGGCAGTTTTCGGAAGTGGCCATCCAATTCCGAACGGTGCCGCATCAGTCGTTCCCGCCCGAGTCCAACCGGGATTGGACCCCGTCTCGCCTCGTCCTGTCGATCCAGCCCGAGGAAGGCATCGTGATGGGTTTTCAGGCAAAGTACCCGGGGCCGAAGATGCTGTTGCGGCCGGTGGAGATGCGGTTCACTTATCAGGACAGCTTTGCGGTCCCGTCGCCGGAAGCCTACGAAACATTGCTCTGGGATGTGATGAACAATGATCCCACCTTGTTCATGCGTGCCGACCAGGTCGAGGCGGCGTGGCAGATTCTGATGCCGGTGCTGGGGGCATGGGCGAAATCAACTCCTCGCGATTTTCCCAATTACGCCGCCGGCAGCTGGGGGCCAAAGGCGGCCGACGAGCTGCTCGCGCGCGAGGGGCACGCCTGGAGGCCAATCGCATGAGAATCTTGGTAATGCTCAATATCGCATGGAGGTTGACATGAACGACATCCGGCGGATCATGGTTGTGGCCACGGACATCAGACACAGCCGGGGTACGGTGCACTACGGGGTTTCCCTGGCGAAGAAGTACGATGCGGAGTTGGTGGTTCTCCACGTGGAACACGATCCCTTCGGGGAGGATGGTTGGAACCTGCCGTTTCTTTCCGTCGAAGAGGAATACAAGGCACTCCTCAAGGCGGCGAAGAAGAACCTTGCGAAGGTAATCAGCGCTGAGTCGGCAGGAGGGTTGCCGGTGAAGGAGCTGATCCGGAAGGGGGAGCCGATCGGGGTGATCGGGAAAGTGGTGGAGGAGGAAAAAATCGATCTCCTTCTTATGCCGGCTCACGAGGAGAATCGGCTCGAGCATTTCCTGTTCGGTCGCATCAACGAGGCCATCATCCGCAGGCTGCCCTGCTCCGTCCTGCTGGTAAAACAGCCTTCGGTCGCCTGAGCTCGGGGTCTTCTCTACGCCGGTCCCGTGGAAGGGATCTTCCGGTACCTCACCGCGCCCCAGTGCTTTTCCCGAAGCGGAGCACGTAGTATAGGATTCATAACCAACCCCCGCCAAAACCGGCTCGTTGCAATCCGCCGGCGATGTAAGGGCAGTCTCGCATCAATCGCCACAATAAGCCGGTACGGTAGTTTTCGATCATCAGAATGATCGGCCCCTGATTCAGCCCGTAATGCCACGACGATACCCAGCCGTAGGGATTGCTGGATTTTACCGGGAAGGTCGGGTTAAACGTCGCTTTGAAGCCGTAGGGGTTGAGCTCTGTTAATTTCACCTGGTTAATGAAATGGTCTATCGCGGGCAGCACGATCTCGGGTGCAAACGGCAGCGATGTCACCACCGCCCACGGTGCGATGGTGCCGTCGTCGGGCCCATACGGCACGCCTCGTCCCAGGTAATCGAAGAATTGACGCTCGATGCCGCTCACTTTGACCGTGTCGGGGCCGGGGCCGTCACTTGCGGTAATTCCCCAGCAACATTGGCAATAGCCGGCGAACTTGAGCGGGTTGTCCATCGCGTACTGTTGTTGCACATACGTCGCGCGACGGCTGTTCTCGAAATAGTCGATCCCCTTGACGCGCATGAACGCGTCCTGAATGCCGCGAAAATCAATCCAGAGATGCGAAAGCTGGTGCGTGAACAACGGCCCGGCGTAAAGATATTCATATCCGTAAAAGTGTTCCCACCGGTACGTCGAAGTCCACGCGGCGTAGCAGCTCTCGGGCAGCGGATGAGTGGTCGAGCCTAGACCCAGGATATACAGCAGCATCGCCTCGTCGTAGCCTTCCCACCGGTATTTGAGAAATCCGCTCTCGGGCTTCCAGCCGTGCGTAACCAATGCGCCCCCGTCTTGCGCCCATCGCCAATCGCAGCGGCGATAGAGCCTGTCGGCGAGAGTGCGGATTTCCAGCTCGTCGGCCGTATCCGCGTCGAAATAACCTCCCGCCGTCAATGCGCCCGCCAGAAGAAAAGCGCTGTCTATTGTTGACAGTTCGCAATGCCAGGCGCGCCGGCCGGTCCGCATGTCGAGAAAATGATAATAAAAGCCCTTGTAGCCGGTGGCGTCGGGTCCGGGGCCTTGCGGGCTGTTCCAGAAAAAACGCAGCGTGGTCAGCGTTCGTTCCACCGCCGCCGCACGCGGCATGAAACCGCGCTCGACAGCCACCGGGTAAGCCGCCAACGCGAAGCCGGTAGCGGCAATACTGGCAGGCCAATCCGCTGCGGTCTTGTCGATCACCAGCCCGTTGTCAGGATTGGTCTCATACAGAAAGTAGCTGAAGGATACGTGCTGAAGCCTTTCCAGCTCGGCGTCGGCGATTGGTTTCCTGCTGCTCAAGGTTTCAACGGCTCTGGGAGAAGCCATTTCCCGGCGGCGCCCCTGCCGCAAGCGCGTCGTTGACGATTGCCTGTGCTTCCTCCAGGATGCGGCGCAGATGATCGGCTCCACGGAAGCTCTCCGCATAAATCTTGTAGATGTCTTCCGTCCCGGACGGACGCGCCGCGAACCATCCGCTCTCTGCAATCACCTTCAACCCGCCGATGGGCGCGCCGTTGCCCGGCGCGCGGGTTAGGATGGCCTGGATTTTCTCGCCGGCCAGATCCTTGGACCGAACCTGTTCCGGAGAGAGTCTTTCAAGCATCTCCTTTTGCTCCGGGGTGGCCGGCGCCTCAACGCGGTCGTAAAGCGGCTCACCGTATTCGCGCGTGAGTTCGCGGTAGATCTCGCCGGGATCGCGGTCCATCCGTGCCGTGATCTCCGCCGCAAGCAAAGCCGGGACGATTCCGTCTTTGTCCGTCGTCCAGACGCTGCCATCGAAACGGACGAAAGACGCGCCTGCGCTCTCCTCTCCGCCAAAACCAAGCGAGCTGTCGAGCAGGCCATCGACGAACCACTTGAAACCAACCGGCACCTCGATGAGCTTTCGGCCAAGCTTCGCGGTGATCCGATCGATCATCTGGCTGCTCACCACCGTTTTGCCGATCGCTGCGTCCTTACGCCATTTCGGCCGGTGTTGGAAGAGGTAGTAAATGGCGACCGAGAGGTAGTGGTTGGGCGGCAGCAGCCCTGTGCTTTTGGTGACAATTCCGTGCCGGTCGTGGTCGGTATCGCAGGCGAAGGCGATCTCGAAGCGATCCTTCAGGCCGATTAACCGCTGCATCGCATAGGGTGAGGATGGGTCCATGCGGATCTGGCCGTCCCAATCGACCGTCATGAATCGGAACGTCGGATCGACGGCCTCGTTGACGACGGTGAGGTTCAACCCGTAGCGCTCGGCAATCGGCCGCCAGTAGTGGACCCCGGCACCGCCGAGAGGATCGACTCCCATGGCGATCTTCGCGCCGCGAATGGCATCCATGTCGATCACATTGGCGAGATCGTTAATGTAAGCATTGAGATAGTCGTGCCGGTGCGTCGTAGGAGCCCGAATAGCTTTCTCGAAAGGAATCCTTTTCAAACCCTGAAGGCCGTTCTCGATGAACTCGTTTGCTTTCGCCCCGATCCAGGCGGTGACGGTGGATTCCGCCGGCCCGCCGTTTGGGGGATTGTATTTGATCCCGCCGTCATGCGGCGGATTGTGTGAAGGCGTGATGACGATGCCGTCGGCGAGTCCGGTCTTGCGCCCGCGGTTGTACGTGAGAATCGCGTGGGAGACGGCAGGGGTTGGGGTATATTCCTCCCCCGGCGCGATCATGACTTCCACCCCGTTTGCCGCCAATACCTCAAGCGCGCTGGACAGAGCCGGCACGGAAAGGGCATGCGTGTCCATGCCGAGAAACAGCGGGCCATCGATCTTCTTCTGCTCCCGGTACAGGCAAATGGCCTGACTGATGGCGAGGATATGCCATTCATTGAAAGACTTTCCGAATGCGGAACCACGATGTCCCGAGGTGCCGAAGGCAACCCGTTGTTCCGGCACGGAAGGGTCAGGCGCCTCCGCATAGTACGCCGTGACGAGTCCGGGTACGTTCACCAGCATCGATGCTTCGGCCGGCTTTCCTGCACGAGGACTTACTTTCATGACTCACCCGTCGAATGCCGTGGAGACCTTCGCGCCAAGGTCTCCATCAGTTTGTCGAACGGCTTGTTGAATTTCTCGACTCCTTCGTCCTCAAGTTGCCGCGTCACATTGTCGATGCTGATGCCAAGTTCCGGCAGTAGTTCCAAGACCCGGCGGGCTTCCTCGACATCCTGTTCGAGCCGGGCTTTCGGCTCTCCGTGGTCGCGGTAGGCGTCAAGGGTTTCCAGCGGGGCGGTGTTGACTGTGTCCGGTCCGATGAGGGCCTCGACGTATTTCACGTCACTGTAGTCCGGGTTCTTGGTGCTGGTGCTGGCCCAGAGCAGCCGCTGGACGCGAGCGCCCTGATCCGCCAGCTTCCTGAACCGGTCGCCGCCGAAGATCTCTTTGTAGATTTGATAGGCCATCTTCGCGCTGGCGACGGCAGCTTGCCCGCGCGTCTTTTTCGCGGGGTCTGCCTCCTTGCCGCCTTGTGCAATGAGTTTTTCCAGCAGCGGATCCACCAGCGCATCGATGCGACTTACAAAGAAGCTGGCTACCGAGGCCACATGCTTTACCGGCTTTCCCTGGACCGCGCACGCTTCGATGCCGGAAATGTAAGCCTCCACCACCTGCCGATAACGAGGCAACCCGAAGAGCAGCGTCACGTTGACGCTGATTCCTTCGCTGATAAGTTGCCGGATGGCGGGCAGCCCTTCGGCCGTGGCCGGGACCTTGATGAGGACATTGGGCCGGTTCAGCGCGGCCCACAACCGGCGCGCTTCGGCCGTCGTCCCGTTGGTGTCGTGCGCCAGGTGGGGATTGACCTCCAGGCTGACATATCCATCTTTGCCGTCCGTCCTGTCGTAGAGAGGCCGGAACTCGTCGGCGGCGCTCTGTACGTCGCGCTGGCTGAGGGTTTCGTAGATTGCATCAACGCCTTTTCCCTTACGCGCCATGGCGCGAATGTCCTCGTCGTAATCGTGGCTGTCCGCGATCGCCTTCTCGAAGATCGATGGATTCGAGGTCATCCCCCGCAGTCCATCCTCCTCGATCAGACGCCGGAGCCCGCCGCCGGCGATCAGATCCCGCCGGATGTAGTCCAGCCAGATGGATTGCCCCAGCGCTCCCAACCGTTTCAAAGGGTTGCTGCTCATGATTCCGCCTCCCCGCCTTCCAGTCTTGCGACTTTCGCCAAACGCCGCCGGTGACGCTTGGCGCCGCTGAATCGTGCCTGGAGAAATATACTGACCAACTCCCAGGCGAGCGTATTCGAGACCACGCGGCCTCCCAGGCAGATCACGTTCATGTCGTCGTCCTCGACCCCCTGGTGCGCCGAAAAACTCTCGTGAATCAGGCACGCCCGCACGCCCGGCACCTTGTTGGCGGCAATGCACGCACCCACGCCACTGCCGCAGACGGCCACGCCGCGATCCACCTCTCCGCGAGCAACGGCACGGGCCAAGGGCACAACAAAATCCGGATAGTCATCCTCCGGCTTCGGCTGGCTGTCGCCAAAGTCGACCACTTCATAGTGAGCCTCACGCAACATCCCGACCAGATACTCCTTCGACTCAAATCCCCCATGATCGGCAGCGACACCGATACGTCTCGGCGTCCTTGGCAGCGCTTCCAGCGAATCAGGCATTGTTCTTCTCCAGCAAGGCCAGTGCCCGTTTGCAGACGTTCTCAACGGTAAACCCGTATTCGCGCATCAGCACCGGGGCGGGCGCGGAGGCGCCGAAATGGTCGAGGCCGATCACGTCGCCAAGGTCGCCGACGTAGCGATGCCACCCCTGCGTCGCCCCAGCTTCCACAGCCAACCGCGCGCGGATCAAAGGCGGAAACACCGAGCGGCGATATTCCTCCGCTTGCGCATCAAACAACTCCCAACTGGGCATGGAAACAAGGCGTGTTTGAATGTTCCGCTGCTGCAATTGCATCCGTGCCTCGACGATCAAACTCACTTCCGATCCGGTGGCGATCAAAATGATCTCGGGCCGACCGTTCGCCGCCTCGGCCAGTATGTAGGCCCCGCGTTTCAAGCCCTCGGCGGAGGCGAAGCGGGTACGGTCCAGAGTCGGTACATCCTGACGGGTCAGGACCAGGGCGACTGGCCGGTCCCGCGTCTCAATCGCCACGCGCCATGCCTGTGCGGTTTCGTTGGCATCACAGGGCCGGACCACGACCAGGCGCGGAATGGCGCGCAGGTTGGCGAGTTGTTCCACAGGCTGGTGCGTGGTCCCGTCTTCGCCCAGTGCGATGCTGTCGTGCGTGAACACGTAGATAACCCTCTGCTCCATGATGGCCGCCAGCCGGAGGGGAGGGCGCAGATAATCGGAGAAGATCAGGAACGTTGCGCCGTACGGGATGATGCCCCCGTGCACGGCCATGCCGTTCAGAATCGAGCCCATCCCGTGTTCGCGGATACCGAAGTGCAAGTTGCACCCGGCGTAACTCCAGTCCCCGCCGCATGAGCCTTGCATGTCGCCCGAGACTCGTGCGAAATACTCAAAATCGCCCGCGCCTTTCAGTGCGGTGTGCGTCGAGGGATCCAGATCCGCAGAACCGCCCATCAGCGACGGAAGTCTGGGCGCGATCGCGTTCATCACCTTTCCAGAAGCCACGCGGGTCTTCATCCCCTTCGGGTCCGCAGGAAAAACGGGAATGTCCGCATCCCAACCGGCGGGCAATTCGCCGCGCATCCTTTCTTGAAACTCACGGGCCAGGTCGGGATGTTTCGTGGCGTAGCGGGAGAATCGATCCCGCCACTCCGACTCCGCATGCTGACCACGCGGCAGGGCCTCGCGGAAATGGGCGAGAGCATCGGGTGGGATATGGAAGAGGGGCTCGACAGGCCAACCCAGGTTCTGCTTCGTCAGCTTGACCTCTTCTACGCCCAACGGTGAACCGTGCGCTTCGAACGTGTCCTGCTTGTTCGGGGAACCGTAGCCCAGGTGGGTGCGGACGAGAATCAGCGAAGGGCGCCTCGTTTCGTTCCGCGCCGCGCGCAGAGCGAGGTCGATCGCCTCCACGTCGTTTCCGTCCTCCACCGATTGCGTGTGCCAGCCATACGCCTCGAAGCGACGCGCGTGGTCTTCGTTCGTGGCGATGTTCGTACCGGCGGAGAGCGTCACATGGTTGTCATCGAAGAGGTAGATCAGCTTGCCGAGTTCCAACTGCCCGGCGAGTGAGGCCGCTTCGGAAGCCACGCCCTCCATCAGGTCACCGTCGCTGACCAACCCGTAGGTGAAATGATCGACGATCTCGAATCCCGGCCGGTTGTACCGCGCCGCAAGATGCGCTTCCGAAATCGCCAAACCCACGCCGTTGCCGAATCCCTGGCCGAGCGGGCCGGTGGTGGTTTCCACGCCAGGCGTCACCCCACGCTCCGGATGACCGGGCGCAATGCTGCCCCATTGGCGGAATCGCTTGATCTGGTCAAGGGGCAGATCATAGCCGGTGAGGTGCAGCAAACTGTAGAGCAGCATCGAACCGTGGCCGGC
>Ga0208716_1001122_pt1 | contig 10424 bp, 10 predicted proteins | sample NGESurdeep092012_8_FD_184482 | JGI IMG/M metagenome (GOLD analysis project Ga0208716, IMG submission 184482) | Arctic peat soil microbial communities from Barrow, Alaska - NGEE Surface sample 415-3 deep-092012 (SPAdes) | ecosystem: Environmental > Terrestrial > Soil > Wetlands > Peat ...
GTTGTCCCACGGCGTCTGCACGCAATCGCAGGCGCCGCGGCGCATGGCTTCCACGGCGAGATCGACATTGCCCCACGCGGTCATGACGACGACGGGCACGGTGTTGCCCTGGGCCTCCAGGCTGGCCAGCAGGTCCATGCCTTCCTGGCCGCAAGTGGTGTCGCGGGTGTAATTGAGGTCGGTGAGGATCAGGTCGAAAGGGCCGCGGGAGCGGACGGTGTCGAGCAGTCGCTGGGGTGAATCGGCGGTGACGGCCTGCCACCCCTGGCCCTTGAGGAGGAGGCGCAGGGCTTCGAGAACGTCGGGCTGATCGTCGCAGACGAGTACGCGGTAGCGTTTGGGTTCAGAAACCATCGGTCATCCACATGATAACCGACAGCGCACGTTACATGCCGCGCGGAACGGGTTGTGATCACAGGGGGGTGGGCGAAAAGGCGGTGTTCGGATATGGGACTGCCTGTTCGGGACTGGGCGATCGGCGCCCATCGGCCTGAGCATATGCTATTCGCGCGCCAAGGGCCTCTCCGGCGAGTGCTGCAAGCCCAGTGACGGAACGGGACTTACAAGGACTAATTCCGAACCGGGGACGTCGGCTACTCAAGCAGCCGCGCGAAGTAGAGGGCCGACCGCCAGGTCCTCGTCAATCAAGGGCCAGTGGATACCATAACCGGAAGGCGAGAGTTCCGCTCGATTTCGTTCTACCAGGGATGCGTGGGCAAGCCGGTCGGAACACTTTTCCCAAGGAATCGACACAGACCCGGTTTCCATAATCACAATGAGCGCCTCGGGCGTCGTCTCGATTGCCTTTGCCAAAACCGGCTTCGTTTTACTTTGCACGATCCCCTCCGAACTGCTCTCGCCAAGCCACCACGATCTGATCGAAATGCTCAAAGATTATCTGCCGCACCTCGCGTCGCAAACGCGGCGTGCAGTTGTACTCAAAATCCTCGACGATATCGAAACGGTCCGGTTGCAGCCAATACTTGCAATCCGCATCTCCCTTCACCGCATGCACGTGCATCGGCTCATTGCCCTCGTTCGAATAGAAATGAAACCGCCAGCCCTGCACATAGAGAATCGTGGGCATCAGATCGCAATTCCATTATAGGGAGTTCAGGGGATTGCCACCACCTTCAACTTTCTTTTCCCCCTCATTTCAATCACTTCCAGACCCGAAAATCGGAATCCCATCCTTCCCAATGCTATCGCTCGAATAGTAGAGATGCGCACTCCACCCAAATCCCGCGGCCCATCCGGCTTCGACGCCATCCTATATATCGCCCAACGCGGCATCCCAGTGACCTCGGCCGCCGGCCGTGATTGCGCCATCGACATCCGGTTCCGCCACCTCCCTGAAGGCCTCCGGATGATCGGCCGGTTGGCGTCACAAAATTTCCCAGCCGCCCCGCAACCCGGTGCAACAAAGGAGCTTACTCCCACCCAAGAAATACACCCAGCTTTTGGATTTTGCGTCACAACGTCCCCACTTGTGGGGCCGGTTCCCTACCGGCGCCACTGGCGAAATCGCCAACCCTCCTCATCGCGTTTCCCCACGGCGGAGCCTTCCGCCGCGCTACTTGGTACCATGAGAGTTACCCCTAAAATGGATCCGCAAAACGTAGTGCTGAAGCAGACCATCAATCTGCCAACAACCGCTTTCTCCATGAAGGCCAACCTGCCGCAGGCCGAGCCCAAGATGCTGGCGCGGTGGGAGCGGGAGAAGCTGTATCACAAGATTCGCGCGTCGCGCGCCGGCCGGCCGGTGTACGTGCTGCACGACGGGCCCCCGTACGCCAACGGGCGCATCCACATGGGGACGGCGTTCAATAAGATCCTCAAGGATTTCGTGGTGAAATCGAAGACCATGGCGGGCTTCGATTCGCCCTACGTGCCGGGCTGGGATTGCCACGGCCTGCCGATCGAAATCAAAGTCGATAGCGAACTCGGCTCCAAGAAGGCGCGGATGACGGCGGTCGAGATCCGCCGCGCGTGCCGCAAGTACGCGGAGAAGTACGTCGATATCCAGCGGCAGGATTTCAAGCGGCTGGGTGTGCTGGGGCGCTGGGAAGATCCGTATCTCACGATGAGCGCGAAGTATCAGAGTGTGATCGCCGGCGCGTTCGTCGATTTCCTGGATCGCGGCTACGTGTACAAGGGCCTGAAGCCGGTGCACTGGTGCATCAAGGACCGCACCGCGCTGGCCGAAGCGGAGGTGGAGTATGCGGACCACACCAGCCCTTCGATCTGGGTGCGGTTTGCGCTGGTCTCTGGCGCCGAGGCGATCGACCCGACGCTCGCCGGCCGCAAGGTATACGGGCTGATCTGGACCACCACGCCGTGGACCATCCCGGCGAACATGGCGATCGCCTACAACCCGCGCTACGAGTACGCGGCGGTGGATGTGGCGGGCGCGGTGTATCTGGTAGCGGCGGACCTGGTGAAGGTGACGGCGGAAAAACTGGGCTGGCGCGAGCGCCGGACCATCGCCACGTTCCCCGGCGCGCGCATTGAAGGCGCGGTGTTCCGCCATCCGCTCGTGGAGCGGGATTCGCTGGGCATTCTGGCCGACCACGTGACGCTGGAACAGGGCACCGGAGCGGTCCACACCGCGCCGGGACACGGACAGGAAGACTACACCATCGGGCAGAAGTATGGCATCGCGACGTTTTGCCCGGTGGATGCGGCGGGGCGATTTTTCCGCGCGGAAGGCGCGCCGGGATATCTACCGGACGAGCTGATCGGCAAGACGGTTTGGGAAGGCAACCCGATCGTGCTGGAACTTTTGCAGGCAGCAGGCGCGCTCATGGGCATGGAGAAACTGGCGCACTCCTACCCGCACTGCTGGCGCTGCCACCACCCGGTGATCTTCCGCGCCACCGAGCAGTGGTTCATCGGCATGGACTTGAACCATTTCCGCCAGGACGCGCTCGCCGCCATCAAGCAAGTCAAGTGGATGCCGGAGTGGGGGCAGGAGCGCATCTCCAACATGATCGCGGTGCGGCCCGACTGGTGCATCTCGCGGCAGCGTGTGTGGGGCGTGCCGATCATCGTGTTCTACTGCGAGGGCTGCCGCGAGGCGGTGACGGACCGCAAGATTCTGGACGGCATCGTGGGGCTCTTTGCCGAACACACGGCGGACATCTGGTACGAACGCACGGCGGCGGAACTGCTGCCGGCCGGGCACGCGTGCGCCAAGTGCGGCGGCACGGAATTCGCCAAGGAGACGGACATTCTGGACGTGTGGTTCGATTCGGGATCGAGCCATCTGGCGGTGCTCAACGAGAGCTTCGGATTGCCGTGGCCGGCCGATGTATATCTGGAGGGCGGCGATCAGTATCGCGGCTGGTTCCACAGTTCGCTGCTGGTGGGCACGGGCTTGCGGGGCAGTTCGCCTTACCGCGCGTGCCTGCTGAACGGCTGGGTGCTGGACGGCGAAGGCAAGGCGATGCACAAGTCGCTGGGCAACGCGGTGGACCCGCAGACCATCATCAAGGATCACGGCGCGGACATTCTGCGGCTGTGGACGGCGTCGGTGGAATTCAATGAAGACGTGCGCATGTCGGCGACCATTCTGACGCGCCTGGTGGATGCCTACCGCAAGCTGCGCAACACGTTCCGCTACATGCTGGGCAACCTGGCGGACTTCGACGCGGCGAGCGATGCGGTGCCGGCGGGCGAGATGGCGGAGTTGGACCAGTGGATGCTGCTGCGCGCCGAGGACCTGGTGGCGCGCTGCCGCGCCTGGTATGAGAATTTCGAGTTCCACAAGGTCTATCACTCGGTCTACGCCTTCTGCACGGTGGACCTGAGCGCGGTGTACTTCGATGTGCTGAAGGACCGGCTCTACACATCGGCGCCGAAATCGCCAGGAAGGCGCAGCGCGCAAACCGCGCTGTACCGGCTGCTGGACGCGTTCGTGCGATTGCTAGCGCCGCTGATGAGCTTCACCGCCGAAGAGGTGTGGGGCCACATGGGACGCACCGAGAGCGTCCACCTGGCGTACTTCCCGGAGCCCGCCGACATCGCGGCCGGGCTGGACGATGCCGCGCGGAACCGCACGGCCAACTGGGACCGTCTGATGCAGGTGAGGGATGTCGTACTGAAGCATTTGGATACGGCGCGCAACGAGAAATTGATCGGGGCGCCGCTGGAAGCGCGCGTGCGGCTCTCCGCCAATGGCGAACGGTACACGCTGCTGGAGCAGTACGCGGCACAACTGCCCGCGCTGTTCATCGTGTCGCAGGTGGAAGTGGAGCGGGCGGAAGGGGACGACCTCGGCGTGAAAGTGGAGCGCGCGGCGGGAGACAAATGCGAGCGCTGCTGGAAGTACACGACGGATGTCGGAAGAGACGCGAGTTTCCCGACCATCTGCCTGCCGTGTGCCGGGGCGGTCCACGAGATTCTCCATGGGTAAGCTGCGGGTGAAGGCGTACGGAATGGCGGCGGGAGTGTTGGCGCTCGACCGCCTCAGCAAGTGGCTCGTCGAGAGCAACGTCTCGGCGCTGGACACGGTGCGGGTGATCCCGGGGCTGTTCAACATCGTGCACTCGGAGAATCGCGGGATGGCGTTCGGTATCCTGAACGATTCCACTTACGAATGGCGCACCACGCTATTGATCGTGCTGTCGGCGGCGGCGGTGGTGTTTGTGGCGGCCATGCTGTGGAGCGCGCAGCGGCTGGACCGCTATTCCTTCTGGGGTCTCACGCTGATTCTGGGCGGGGCGGCGGGCAACGTGTTGGATCGCGCGGTGTGGGGACGGGTGACGGATTTTCTGGACTTCTACATCGGCGAGCATCACTGGCACACGTTCAACGTGGCGGATTCGGCGATCGTGATTGGCAGCGGGCTGCTGCTGATCGATCTGTTACGGCCGAAAAGGCAGGCGCCAAATGTACCCTGAAATCTTCGGTCTCTCATTCCTGCACACCTATGGCGTGCTGGTGGCGGTGGCGTTTCTGAGCGCGCTCTGGCTGGCCGGGCGTCTTTCGCGGCAGGCGGGTCTGGATGCCGACGCCGTCACCAACCTGGGCATCTACTGCGCGCTGGCGGCGATCGGCGGCGCCAAGCTGATGATGTTTCTGATCGATATCCCGTACTACACGCAGCACCCGGGCGAGATCTTTTCCCTCGGCACGCTACAGGCGGGCGGCGTGTTTTACGGCGGGCTGATCGCGGCGCTGGCGGTGGCGGTCTGGTACATGCGGAAGACCAGGCTTCCGGGCTGGAAGACCGCCGACGTTTTCGCGCCGGCGATCGCGCTGGGCCACGGCATCGGCCGCCTCGGCTGCTTTTCGGCGGGCTGCTGTTGGGGTGTGGAGTGCCACCGTCCGTGGGCGGTGACGTTTACCAGTCCGGTGGCGCACGATCTGGTGGGTGTGCCGCTCCATCTCCCGATACATCCAACACAGCTCTACGAAGCTTTTGCGGAGTTCGCCATCTTCGCCTTCCTCTACTGGCGGAGCCGGAAACCGCACGGCGATGGAGGAATTATCGGGGCGTACCTCATGCTCTACTCGACGGCGCGGTTCACGGTGGAGTTCTTCCGGGTACACGAGCAGGGGAATGTGCTGGGCGGGGCGTTGGATGCGTCGCAGTGGATCTCCGCGGGCCTGTTTCTGCTGGGCGCAGCTTGCCTCTGGCGGCAGCGGCGTAACACCGCGCAGACCCGCGGCTAACTCTCGGCGAGTTCTACTCTTGGGACTTCTGGGCTTTCTTGGTCTTGGCCCAGCGGGCGCGCTGCGCGGCGGCAATACGCGCTCTTCCCTCGGCACTCATCCGATGCTTCTGCTTTTTGGGAGCGGCTTTACGCGCGCGCTTGGCGGCCGGGGCCGCGGCAGAGGTCTGTTTCAGCATGCGCCGCAGGTCTGCCATCTTCTCTTCGATCTGCTGGAGGTGCTGCTGGTAACCCACCAGCGCAGCTTCCAAGGTCGCTTTGTCAAGACTAATAGACATATACCGTCAATTATAAGTCACGCAGGCAAGGATTGCGCTATTGGTTTTGGTGAAGATCGGTACCATTACGCACCATCGTACACGCACCTTCGGAGCGTAACCTTTCAGGTTGCCACGTCGGCGTCCTTGCCGACGTTCTTCGAAGCGGTACGACTGCCCTCGCGCCCCTCGAAAGGTGCACAATGGAAAAGACCATGAGAGTTACCGCCCGCGCATTGATCGCCGCGCTTGCCCTGGCCGCCGTCGCGTCCGGCCAGCGGCTTGCCCTGCACTACAATCAGCCGGCCGAGGACTGGCAGAGCCAGGCGCTGCCGATCGGCAATGGACGGCTCGGCGCCATGATCTTCGGCGACGCGCGCCACGAGCACCTGCAACTCAACGAAATCTCGCTGTGGACCGGCGACGAAAAAGATACCGGGAGTTATCAGAATCTGGGCGACCTGTGGCTCGATCTGACGCATGGCGCGGCGCAGGGCTACGAGCGGCGCCTGGATATCGACAGCGCGATCCACAGCATTCAATACATGGCGGATGGAATCGCCTACCGCCGCGAGTATTTGGCCTCTGCGCCGCAACAGGCCCTGGTGTTGCGCTACACCGCCGGCAAACCCGGCGCTTACAACGGCACGCTGAAGCTGAACGACGCTCACGCGGCGCGGACTACGGCGGCCGGCAATCGGCTGACGGCGGGCGGCAACCTGGCCAACGGCTTGCAGTATGAGACCGCGGTACAGGTAGTCAACAGCGGAGGACGGGTCACCGCCTCCGCCGACGGCGTGCTTCACATTGAGAACGCGGATGCGCTCACCATCCTGGTGGCGGCGGGCACCAATTATGTGGCGGATCGGGCGCGCGGGTGGCGCGGCGAAGGGCCGCACGAGCGGATCGACGGCCAACTCCGGGCCGCCGCGGCCAAGCCCTACGCCGACTTGCGCGCGGCGCACATGGCCGATTACCAGCGGCTGTTCCGGCGCGTGTCGCTCTCTCTCGGCTCTGGCGCGCCCGATCTCCCGACCGACGAGCGCCTGGTGCGCTATCGCGATGGCGCGGCCGATGCCGATCTTGAGGCGCTCTTCTTTCAGTTCGGCCGTTACCTGCTGATCTCCTCCTCGCGGCCGGGCAGCCTGCCGGCCAACTTGCAGGGACTGTGGAATAACTCCAACAATCCGCCGTGGCGCAGCGACTATCACTCCAACATCAATATCCAGATGAACTACTGGCTGGCGGAGCCGACCAATCTTGCCGAATGCGCGATTCCGTTTTTCGACTACGTCAACAGCCTGCGCGGCGTGCGCGCCGAGGCGACGCGGCAGCACTATCCCAATGTGCGCGGCTGGACGGTGCAGACCGAAAACAACATTTTCGGCGCGGGGAGTTTTAAGTGGAATCCTCCCGGCTCGGCCTGGTACGCACAGCATTTCTGGGAGCACTACGCTTTCACGCGGGATCGGGAGTTCCTGCGAACCACGGCTTACCCCGTGCTCAAGGAGGTAACTCAATTCTGGGAGGACCACCTGGTGGCGCGCGCCGATGGAGCTTTGGTGACGCCCGACGGCTGGAGCCCGGAGCATGGACCCGAGGAACCCGGCGTGACGTACGATCAGGAAATGGTCTGGGACCTTTTCACGAATTACATGGAAGCGTCCGCCGCGCTCGGCGTGGATGCCGAGTACCGGCGGAAGGTGGCGCAACTGCGGGAGAAGTTGCTGAAGCCAAAGATCGGAGCGTGGGGACAATTACAGGAGTGGCCCGAAGACCGCGACGATATTCGCGACGAGCACCGCCACGTTTCGCACCTGTTCGCCTTGCATCCGGGGCGGCAGATTTCGCCGGTGGCCACGCCGGAACTGGCCAACGCGGCCAAGGTTTCGCTCTTCGCGCGGGGCGATCAATCCACCGGATGGGCCATGGCATGGCGCATCAGTTTCTGGGCGCGCCTCGCGGACGGCGATCACGCCCACCGTCTGCTGCGCAACCTGCTGCACATCACGGGCAAGGGGAACCACATCGATTACGGCCAGGGCGGCGGCGTGTATTCCAACTTGTTCGATACGCACCCGCCGTTCCAGATCGACGGCAACTTCGGCGCCACGGCGGGGATGGCGGAAATGCTGCTGCAATCGCAGGCCGGGGAAATTCATCTGTTGCCGGCGCTGCCCCAGGCGTGGGCGGAGGGAGCGGTCACGGGCCTCAAGGCGCGCGGCAACGTGACGGTGGACATGGCGTGGAAAGACGGCAAGCTGACTTCCGCCACGCTGCGATCTCCGGTAGCGACTAAGGCTACGGTGCGCTTCAATGGACGCACGCAGACGGTGACTTTGCCCGCGGGACGAGTGGTGAAGTTAGGGGCGTAAGTCCGAACTTCGCTCGGATGCACAAGGCGGAGCCTTATGCCACATGCAGATTGACCGCAAGTACACACTGGAGACTCTGGCTCGCCTGGTGCGGATCAATTCGATCAACCCCACGCTGGCGCCGGGCGCGCCGGGAGAAAAGGACATCGCCACGTTCATCGCCGAGTCGTTGCGCGCGTGCGGGCTGACGGTGGAGATCCTCGAACCCGCGCCTGGGCGGACGAGCGTGCTGGGACGCCTGGCGGGCGCCGGCGGCGGGCGCAGCCTGATGCTCCACGCGCACTGCGACACGGTGGACGTCCGCGGGATGGCCGAACCGTTCAGCGGCGCCATCCGCGACGGCAAGCTCTACGGACGCGGCGCCTACGATATGAAGGGCTCGCTGGCGGCGTGCATGGCTGCCGCCAAGGCGCTCATCGATTCGGGCACGCGCCTGCGCGGCGACGTGCTGGTGGCGGCGGTGGCGGACGAGGAGTATGGCAGCCTGGGCACGAGCGACATGATCGCGCACGTCAAGGTGGATGGCGCGATCGTGACCGAACCCACGGCGCTGAAAGTCTGCCTGGCGCACAAGGGCTACCTGTGGATCCAGGTGGAGACGGCCGGCCGCGCGGCCCACGGCAGCAAGTTCGAACTGGGCATCGACGCCAACATGAAGATGGGCCACTTCCTGGCCAGGCTGAGCGAACTGGAGCGCGACCTGCGTTCGCGTCCGCCGCACCCGCTGGTGGGGCCGCCTTCGCTGCACGCCGCCATGCTCAGCGGCGGCGTGGGCCTCAGCACGTACGCTCCGTCGAGCACGGTGCAGATCGAGCGCCGCACCGTGCCCGGGGAAACGGAGGCGCAAGCGACCGCGGAGATTCAGGCCATCGTGGATTCGCTAGCCGCGCAGGATGCGGATTTCCACGCGACGGTGCGGCCCTTCTTCGTACGCGACCCGTTCGAAGTGCCGGCGAGTGCGCGCATTGTGAAGGCGGTGGACCGCGCCGCGGCTAAAGTGCGCGGTTGCGCGGCGGCCCACATCGGCGATACACCATGGATGGACGCGGCGCTGTTGCAGGCCGCGGGCGTGGAGACCGTGGTGTGCGGAGCGGGCGGCGCGGGGGCGCACTCGGATGTGGAGTGGGTGGACGTGGAATCGGTGGTCAAGTTGGCGGAGATTCTGGCGGAAGCAGCGGTGAATTACTGCGGGTAAGGACGTCCGAGCTGGCTACTGTACATTATCAACGTACGCCGCGTACATTTTTATAGTACCCTGAGGTCATGAAGTTCTCAAGCACCGAATTCCGCAAGAATCTCTTCCAGATCGTCGATCGGGTATTGCAAGGCGAATTGGTCGAAGTGGCGCACAAAGGCCGTCTCATTCGCCTCGTGCCCGAAGACAAGCCGAGCAAGATGTCCCGCCTCGTTCAACGTGACACCATTAACGGCACACCGGAAGACCTCGAACGGGGGCAACAACAGTTGGATGACGAAGTGCGGAACTTATGGGAGAACAAATGGGCCAACAAGTGATTTCGTACCTGGACACGAACGTAGTCGTCTATCTACACTCCGGTAATTCCGCCCGTTTGTCACGACGCGCGATAGAGCAAATTGAGAGCACCGATCTTCTGGTTTCAGCCATGGTCATGCTTGAACTTGAAATGCTGTACGAGAAAGGCACGATCAACTACACGGCATCGCAAATTCTCTCCGATCTCAATCAGCAAATTGGCGTTTCTGTCTGTCAGTTGCCGATGGCGGTCGTCATGAACAGCGCCCTCCAAATCAAATGGACTCGTGAACCCGGCGACCGCATCATCGTCGCCAATGCCATCGCCAACAACGAGGTTCCGCTGGTTACGTCGGATCGCCGCATCCACGAACAGTATCCCAATGCCATTTGGTGACGGCCGTGGTGGATAGGAGCCGGCAACCGAAGGGTGGAAGTCACCATCCGTGTGGAGCCGGCGCCAGCCGTGCTATCTTGATCCGATCATGAAGTTCCGCGCTCTGCTCGGGAACGACGCCGGCGTGCTGGAAAGCGGATCGCACCACGTGGTGATCTGCGTGTTTGAGGCGATCGGCCGGGTGGCGGAACTGGCCGGCAACTACTTCGCGGCACGGCCGTGATC
>Ga0208716_1001124_pt1 | contig 10398 bp, 8 predicted proteins | sample NGESurdeep092012_8_FD_184482 | JGI IMG/M metagenome (GOLD analysis project Ga0208716, IMG submission 184482) | Arctic peat soil microbial communities from Barrow, Alaska - NGEE Surface sample 415-3 deep-092012 (SPAdes) | ecosystem: Environmental > Terrestrial > Soil > Wetlands > Peat ...
TTGGCTCGCGCCAGTTCGTAGGCATGGTCCAGAATATCCTCTCGATACACTTTGTCGTAGAGCTGGTAAAAGCGGTACTCCGGCTCGTTCTTCGCCTTTCGATACAGCTTGATCTGAAGTTCCCGTATCTTGCTCGGCGTTGTCAGGCTCACCGCCAATCACCGCTCCTTTCCTTCTTTGCAAGCTCACCAGAAGCAAGGGTCCTTCCCTCCACCGGCATTGCCCGGTTTCGCGGGTACATCTGACCCTCTCCGACGCCCAGATGGTCCGTCATCCCAAAGATGACGTTCGGGGCACGCGACTCCCCGACCATCCCGAGCCTCCCCCACTGACGCAAATTACCTTCCTTGCATGCTGTGCTCACTACCCCGGTGGACCGACTGGTGCGGACGGTTATTCTATAGCGCGCTCCCGCGCCGGGTTCTTCCCAGTCGTCTCGGCCTTCCCCGTTCGTACGCCGGGTCGGCGTCCACATTGCCGCTTTCGAGGCCTGCTCAAGCTTCACACGCGTTACGGCCTGCAAGGTCGCTCGCCCACCTAAAGTGGACTTTTTCACGAGGTTTCGGCTAGCCCGGTTACCCCGACTCGCCGCTCGATAGCTATCGAATCTAACCATCAACTATTCGAGTGGGTCCTTCCCCCACTGGTAATCTGCCCCTTTGGGGCACACGTACGAATACCGGCATGGCAGGCGGGACGCCCGCTCTACGGTGCCCTGGATAAGCCGGCGCGGGTGTTATGATGCGACTGAAACGGGCGGCGAGCGAGTGGATCGCGAACAGATACTGGCCAAGCTTCGTGAAAGGATCGTGCTGTTCGCGGCATCTCATCTATCGAGGGACGCTGCCGAGGATCTGGCCCAGGAGGTGCTCCTGCTGCTGCACGAAAAATACGCCCACCTGGAACGCGTGGAAGATCTGCTGCCGCTTTCCCTCCAGATTGTGCGCTTCAAGATCATGAGCCAGCGCCGTAAATCGGTGCGGCGCGGCGAGTACACCCAGGTTTCGATTACCGATATTCAGTTGCCGGATCTGGACGATAATCCGGCGGAGTACGTGGAACGCAAGCAGATGCTGGAGCAGCTTGCCAAGGCGATGAGCGGTCTTGGCGAGCGGTGCCGCGAACTGATGCGGCTGAAGCTCGAGGGCAAGGCTTTTCCGGAGATTCAGAAGATTATGGGGGTGGCGGCGATCAATACCATCTACACCTGGGATCACCGCTGCCGCAAGAACCTGCTGGAGGCCATGGGCGGGAGTTGGGAGCCTCCCAAACGATGAGCCCTGAAGACATCAAGAAGCTATTGGGCGGATACGCCACCGGCACGCTGACCGCGGAAGAGCGGCAGGCGCTCTTTGCCGCCGCCCTGGAAGATCAGGAACTGTTCGACGCGCTGGCCCGCGAACAGTCGCTGCGCGATCTTTTGCGCGATCCGGCGGCCCGGGCGGAGTTGCTGAGCGCGCTCGATACCCCGGCGAGCCGGACGGGCGGTTTCTGGCAATGGCTGCGCCGTCCCGCGGTAGCCGGATTGGCGATGGCGGGCGTCGCCGCGATCGCGGTGGTGGCGGTGTGGCAAGGCACGCGTGTCGCTCCCATGAAACTGGCGGAGCCGGTGATCGTGGCGGATTTGAAGCGCCCGGAACCGGTACCTGCTTTGTCATCGGCCCCACCCACTGCGCCAGCCCGCCAGCCGGAAGCCAGCACGCGGACCAAGGCCGGCGATGCCCCCGCGGCCGCGATGACGGACAAAAAAACAACGCTCGCGATAGCGCCGCCTCCAGCGCCTGCGGCCATTCAGGCTTTGAACGAACGCAGGGACGCAACCGATGTCGCCGCCCCCGCGATGCCACCTCCACCTCCAGCCCCAGCGGCGATGCCTGCCTTGGCGGCCCGCAAAGCCGAAGCCGAATCGACCGCGGCCGCGCAGTCGGCCGGGGCAATGTCCGTCGCCGTTCCGGAAAATCTCCCCCTCGACGCGCGCGCGCTTTTCTACCTCAACCAGTTGGCGCCGGGCGCCAATGCGTTCGTCGAGCCGAGTGGCGGTGGGGGCGCCGCGCCGCCTCCCGCCCGTCCGGCGGCGCCCCGGAAGGATGCCGCTCCGCAAACGGCAAAGGCCGTTTCGGGCTTTGCCGCGCCCATGTCGGCTACCGCGCCGCGCCTCGGCGTGCGCGTCAGCATTTTGCGCGGCCAGAGCGAAGTGGATCTCACCACCGTGCTGGATCCCGGCGAGACGGTACGCCTGAAGCTGACTCCGAATGCCGATGGTTTCCTGTACGTCGTCGAGGGCTCGCGCCTAGTGGCGAGCGGAGCGGTAGGACGCCTCAAGCCTTTCGAAACACCGGAACTGCGCTTCGAGGGGAGCGGGCAGAAGCAGTTGTATGTGCTGCTCTCGCGGCGTCCGCGGACCGTGGCTCCGCTGTCGCTAGGAAGCCTCGCGAGCGGCGACCTGGTGCAGACCTCGCCGGACCAGGAGCGCGCGACCTACGTCGTGTCCGGCGCGCGCGGGGCCGGCGCGCAACAGGTCGTCGTGCCGGTCACGCTGACCTACCGGTAGGGGAACAGGCCGCTCCTTCCGCGCGCCACCGAGCTTGTTTTGTATTTCTCTGCGCTTCCTCTGCGTTCTCAGCGTCTCTGCGGTGAAGGTGTTTTTATCCCGAGCCGGATTACTACCCCTTCAGCTTCATCGCCTCGGCGTCCCACAGGCAGACTTTCTTGTCGAAATAGCTGATGTTGGACAGCAGCGCCGGACCGGCGGCGCGGAATCCGAATACCGCGTCTTCCACCACCGGCTTGCGGCTGCGCACCGCGGCGATGAAGTTGCGGTGATGGTCGAACGCGTCGGTGTAGCCCTTCGGGGGCACGAACTTTTCCTCGGCCGACATCTGGCCGGTATTGACCTTGGGCCGCGCCGGGTACTTCTGCCGGTACTCCTTGAGGAATTGCTCCTGCTGGGCTTTCGGGAAGGTGTCGATGGTATGGCCGGGTTCCAGTTCGCGCGGCACTTTGGAAAGGGTCACGCCGTCCTCCACCGTCATGATGCCTTCGCTGCCGATGAACCGCAGCCCGGAGGTTTCGCTCGCGCCATCCACGAAATTGACGCGCAGCATCACATTGAAGCTGGGGTAATCGTAGAGCGCGATCATCACATCGGGGACATCGCGGCCATCCTTCCAGAAGCGCAGGCCGCCGGTGGCGTACACGCGGTCGGGGCCGAGCGCCCCTGTCACGAAGTGCAGTCCGCTGATCAGATGGACGAAGAGATCGCCGGGCACGCCGGTGCCGTAGTCGCGGTAGTTGCGCCAGCGGAATAAACGCACCGGTTCGAACGGCACCTTGGGCGCGTGCCCCAGGAAGCGGTCCCAATCGATGTTGGCGGGCGAGGCGTCGGGCGGAATCGAATACTGCCAGGCGCCGATCGCGGAGTTGCGGTCCACCCAGGCTTCCACCATATTCAATTCGCCGATGGCGCCAGAGGCGAGCATCTCTTTCGCCTTGCCATAGATGATGGAACTCACGCGCTGGCTGCCCACCTGGAGAATGCGCCCGGTGCGCTTCTGCGCCTCGATCATCTGCGCGCCCTCGGCAAGCTGCTGCACCATGGGCTTCTCGCAGTAGACGTCCTTGCCCGCATTCATGGCGTCGATGGAGATGGTGGAGTGCCAGTGGTCGGGCGTGCCGACGATGATGGCGTCCACGTCTTTGCGCGCCAGCACTTCCCGGTAGTCGCGCGTAGTGAAGAGGCGGTCGCCCCAAACTTCGCGGGCGCGTGTCAGGCGTCCGTCGTAGATATCGGCGACGGCGACCAGTTCCACGCCGCCGACGTTGAGCGAGTTGCGCGTATCGCCGCTCCCCTGGCCTCCGGCGCCGATCAGCGCGATGCGCACGCGGTCGTTGGGCGAGACATTCTGGGCCGCCAGCAGGCCGGCGCCGGCTGCGGTGGCGAGGAAATGACGTCTGGTAGACATGGAAACCCCGTTTCTACTCTACTGCTTTGGCACGGGCGGTGGCCATTTGCCGCGGAAGCGCGCCACCAGCGCACTCTGCACGGCCGGCGTGTACTCGAGGATGGCGCCGTGCTCCACCAGCGTGCGCGCGAGCGTCGCGGTGTCGATATCCTGCACCGCTAGCCGGCCGCGAATCGCCATCGCGGCGGCGACCCCCGCGGCCTGGCCCAGAATCATGTACTGCGGTTCCATGCGCAGCGTGCTGTAGGCCACGTGCGTCGCGGAAAAGCAGACCGGCACCAGCAGGTTTTGCACTTCGTTCTTCTGGGGCGCCAGGACGCGGTACGGAATCTGGTAGGGCTCCACCGCCACCTGCATATCGCCCTCGTTGCGCACGAAGCCATCCTGATTCACCACGCGCTGCACATTGTGCGAATCGCTATTGTAGGAGCCCATCCCGATCGGGTCCGGCTTGGTAAGTTCGGTCTGGATGTCTTTCTGGCTCATCACGTACTCGCCCACCATGCGGCGCGCTTCGCGGATGTAGAGCTGGTTGGGAAAGTGATCGGTATCCAGGAACTCGTCCTTGGCCAGCCCCCAAACGTTAGCCTCCTTCTGCAATGAGGCCGGCACGCGCGGATCGTGGGCCAGGAACCAGAACAACTGCTTGGTGTACTCCTCGTGATCGCGCCAGATCTCCTCGCGGCGCGCGTAGCCGGCGTTGGGGTAGTCCCAGCTATGGCCGATGTAATCCGTGGAGAAGGCCCCGTTGTTGTTGATATCGGCCTTGTGATTGGGTACCGGGATGACGGAGAGCACTTCGCCCAGGCGCGACGGGCGACCCTGCTTTTTCTGCATGGCGTCGAGCAGGCGCGCGAAGAGGTCGAAGCGCGCCGGGTCGTAGTGCGCGGGCTTCGGGTACGCCACCTGGTTGGCCGGATCGTGCGAAAGAATCATGCGGAAGTTGTAGGCCTGCACCATGCGGTCGGCCGAGCCCGGTGCGCCCGCGGGCGCGGCGGAAATCTCGGGCAGCAGTTTGCCATCGGCGCCTTTGGGCGAGAGGTCCACCAGGAACTGATGCTTGGGAGTCTCACCCCGCACGCCGGCCAGCGATTCGCCATACTGCGCCGAGCTTTCGCGCCCCCAGGTGTACGTCACCCCGGCCTGCGCCATGAGGTCGCCTTCATACGTGCAATCGGCAAACATCCGCGCGGTGTACTGCGCGCCGTTCTCCATGGTGATGGCCTGTATGCGCAAGCCAGATTTGCGCACGCCCTCCTGCTCGCGCAGGCGTTGATGGAAGAGCACGGTGACCCCGGCGTCGGCCAGCATCTTGCGGAAGATGTTCTCCGCCACCTTGGGCTCCACCAGCCAGGCGATCTCCTGCAGGTACTGCGCCATATCGTAGGCATTCCCCGCGCGCCAGTAGAACTCGAGCGAGTACCCGCCGATGACTTCGCGCTTGCCGACGTCGGTGCGCGACAGTCCGCCGGAGACCATGCCGCCGATGTGCTGCCGCGGTTCCAGCAGCACGGTTTTCAGCCCCATGCGTGCGCCGCTGACGGCGGTGATGGCGCCCCCGGCGGTGCCGCCGTAGACGGCAAGATCGTAATCCTGGGCGCCGGCCGCGGCCGCGCACGCCAGCAGAAGTAGAAGGCTCTTCATCGTGTATAAGGTAGCAAGCGGCGGCAGAGGAGAGGTCAGACCGGAACCGGGTACGCCTTATAGTCTCTCGCGGCATTTGAAATCGCCGCGTTCAGGAAGTTGGGCCAGTCGGGTCTCTGCCAGTTCCACGTCATGAGCGATAGAGCGCCATTCTATCGCTCAGAATTCTTCTCTGCGCTTCCTCTGCGTTCTCAGCGTCTCTGCATTGAATTCCTATTTCTTCTTCTTCGCCGCCGCTTTCTTCGGGTAGATCTGCCCAGTGAACCTGTAATCGGACTCGTCAATATCCAGCCCGCCCACGATCGGTTTGCCGTTCTTGGTGATCGACCCCGGGATTTGGTAGCACATGATCGATTTCGGATCCGCAATCGTGCCGCGGATCGCGGATTCCTCAATCGGCGTCAGCACCTGGTCGATCGTCTCCTGCTCGCTCCATCCATCCATGCGCTTGAAATACGCGATCGCCTTCTTGCGATCGATCTTGTTGACTAGCGCGCGCCGCATGTGCTCGTGCGGAAAGCCCAGCGTGTGCCCGGTCTCGTGCCGCACTACCCGGTGGAACTCCGATTCGAGTGTATCCATCGTAAACTCTTCCAGGTTCATCGTCGCCTTGCCCTTAGGGATGTGCAGAATCTCGGTCCCGACGTAAGACCAATACCCGCCGTCCTTTCCCCCGACCCGCGAAATCCGCACCTGCGGATCCGTGTTGCCCGGCACGAACTGGATGTTCGCGTCCTTGTTCCACGCGTTCATGTGCAGCAGGATCCGTTTCCGCAGATCGGCCGGGGCATCGTCCAGGAAGCCCACTGTAAGTTTCACGCCCGCCGATCCCCAGTACGACGTCGTCATCACCGCAATCCGCTGTGGCGTCGCCCGGAACCCGCGCATCAAACCCGCCAACTGGTCCATCCGCGGATGGTTTACCGGATTGATCCTGGTCGCCGTTCGCGCCGCTTCAACCAGCATGCTCTTGGGCAATCTCTTCAGCCTGCAGCAAATCAATTCGTTCTTCTTCATGCACATCCTCCCTGAAATCCCTCGATCACTCGATTTCAACAACAATCGGGTCCTTGCCGCCCTTCAGGTCCTGCGTGTTCTTTAGCGTGCTCTCGTTCTTCAGCGCCTTCACCAGGTTCGCCGACGGCACCTTGCCCTCCTCCGACCTGCCATACACTCCCGTGGCAGTCGACATCATCGTGGTCAGCGTCCGCTCTTGGCGTTTTTCGAAGCCGTTCCACAACTCCTTCGGAGTCGCGTTGCGGCTGCCGTGATGTCCCACCTTGTAGACATCCACGTCCTTCAACAGGTCCGGAATTCCATCCTGCGAGAGCGCCCATTGCCAGTTCTCCAGTTGCGCATCGCCCGGAAACAACAGCTTCTTCCCCTTCACCTCGAACAACAGAATCAGGCTCGTGTTGTTGAGGAACCTATCCAGGATGGTAACGATCGCCAGAGCGTTCTTCTTCAGCGCCGATTCGGCGTGATCGATGAACCAGCGCGTGTGGAGCGGCTTGGGGCCCTTGCCATAACGCGCCGCGCGCGGAAAGAGATCGAACGTTCCGGCGGCCGCCGCGGCGCGCTGCTGCAACCCCCAGAATTTGGTCGCCAGCCAATACTCGTCGCTCTGTTTCGCGTACTTCTTCAGGTTCTGCTGCTTGAGCGCCGGCGGACCGAGAACCCGCACCTTCACACCCGGCAACAGCTTGTTGTCCTCCAGGCCAGAGGACGAGTCGTACTGCAGAAAGCGCGGCTGCCGCTTCCCCATCTTCCGCAGGTTGCGAACCGCGTCCGGGTTCTTCGTATTGTTCGCCGCGAGCTTCTCGATCGCGAGTGGTCTCCCGTCGGCGCCCCGCCAGAGTGGCGCCGCGTCAACCACTGCCTGCGCATATGCCTGCATCGCGTTCATCGATGCGAAGAACAGGCGCAGCGGGTTCGCCGGCTGATTCTTCTTTAGCAGCGGCGCCGAAGTCGCATCCGCCCCCGCCTCCGGGTTCTCCGTCCACGGCTGCACGACCACTTCCGGTTTGCAGGAGGCGATGATCGCCCCCGGGCTCTGCTTCCCGCCCGCATCCGAGAAACCGCTGATATGGTCTCTGTGCCGATGCGTTGCCACCACGGCGTACAGCTTGCCACCGCAGGCATCGCGGATTTGCCCCGCGATCTCCTGCATGTTCACGCTGCCGCTTACCGAACCGAAATCGATCAGAATGTGCTGGTCCTTCAACGGCGGAGCGTAGTGGAAAGTCAGCAGGAAGCAGTCGCCGAATCCCACGTTGTACATCCGGATGGTGACTTTGGCCGGTTCAGCCGGCATGGTCTTCCTCCTGAGCGAGCGCTTCTACTTCGCCGCTCGCGTCGCCGCGCAACGCCCGTTCCAGGTGCAGCAACGCGAAAGCCTTGCTGCCGCTGAAGCCGCCATGCGTCCATAGGTACTCCAGCCGTGGGTTCTGCCGCGCGGCACTCCGCAGCCGATTCCGTACGTGATACTTCAATCTCCCCGATTCATCTAGAATCAGCGTGCCGCCGCCGAATATGGTGAGGTCCAGATCCGCCGGCATGCCGCTGGGCTTCGTCAAGCCGAACTTCTTCAGATCCCGCGCCTGCATTCGCACCTGCTGCGAATACACCGCTACCGTCTCGTGCAGCAGGAAGCCGTCGGAACTTACCCGATAACACGGCATCACGTCTACCACTCTCGTATAGGCGCCTTCATCGACCTTCAACGCGGCCCGGTTCTCCCACAGAAACCGGAAAATCTCGTCCTTGTCGTGCTGCATCGATTCGAAATGCGTTCGGCTGTAGCGTAATTTCTTCACCCCCGGACCGCCCCACAGGCCCGGTTCCGCCGCCTCCTTCGTCTCCGACCCCGGCTGGAAACCGAGTGCCTTGAATGCCTCGAGCAACGCCTTCCGGTACTCGTAGCGCGAATCGTCCGGGTGCATCTCGTAGTCCGCCGTCAGCATCGCGCTCAGAAAGTCGCTGAATAGCAGATCCGTCGGCGGGCAGTAGTCTAGCGCCCGAATCGACATTGTCAGCAGGTGCTCCGCTGTCTCCACCGCCGCATCCACCACGCCGATCCGGCTGACCATGCCTTGCTGCAACTTCCCGTAAAGGTCTATCCGCCTCTTCCATACTTTCAGGAACGCGCCCAGCACCGCCGCCACCAGCAATTCGCCGCGCCGGTGGCACTCGCCGAATTCTTCGCTGGCCGCCAGTTTGGCACTCACCGGCAACTCGATCGACCGCCGCAACGCCACCCCGTGCGTGCCATACATCGTCTCCCCGACCTGCTTGGCCAGCCCCAGCAGCACGCCTTGCTTCAACGCCTTTTCCGTCAGCACCGAAGCTTTCACCAGGCCCTTATTCCCGGAAGTCCCCAGGTCGAGTCCGGCGCTCACCACCTCGCGCAGCGAGAGCACCGAAAACAGCGCCACAATATCCGCGAAGCCCTCGTGAAACGCCGCCTGGTCGGGAGACGACGGGCGCAGGTACTCGTCGCGTAAGCCATCCACCAGCGCGTGCGTGGTCTCATGCGCGATCACCTCGTGTGAGAGGCAGGTGAAGACCAACCCGCTCTCGCCCGGGTAGTACCCGAAAAAGATCGCGCGATCGTCCTTCGAGTAAAATGCGTTGAGGTCGAGGAACGCGTGCGGCGCAATGCTCAACTGGTGCCCCGGAAAACTCCACCGCACCCGCCGGCCCAGTGCCCGCTCAAATCGCGCCAGCACGCGCATCACGATCGCATACACGTTGCGCGCCTGAAACGACCGATCCGTTTCCGGGTTGGAAACCTTCAGCAGATCGCTCGCCCTGTATGGCGCGGGCCGGTATAGGATCCGGTTGGATGCGTCGTAATCGATCACTTGCACCCGGTACCCCCGCGGTCCTGGCGCCAGCTCTTCGTTGGGAATCTCAATCATCGCCGTCAGCACGGCGCCGTCCGCCCCGCGTACGCTCGGGTCCAGCGCGATCACGCGGTAGGTGCAGGTCGGCTGGACATTGGGAACCACTGCGACGGGTTCCGCTCGGGCTGATTTCTGTTTTGCCATACGTCTATCCTCGGAGGCAGAGCGACGCAGCCTTAGGGTTCGATACGCGTTCCGAGTACCTTTAGAAACTGCGCCAGCCAGGCGGGATGCGCCGGCCAGGCCGGCGCGGTCACAAGGTTCCCGCAGGTGTGTGCCTGATCCATGGCGAGGGCTTCATACGTTCCACCGGCAGAGGCGACCTCGGGGGCCACCGCCGGGTAGCAACTGCACGACTTGCCTCGGAGCACATCGGCCGCGGCCAGTATCTGCGCCGCGTGACAGATGGCGGCGATCGGCTTGTCGGACTCCGCGAAATGGCGCACGATTTCCAGCACGCGCGGGTTGAGCCGGAGGTACTCCGGCGCCCGGCCACCCGGAATCACCAGCCCGTCGTAGTCTTCGGGGCGCACCTCATCGAAAGTCGCATTCAAAGCGAAATTGTGACCCCGTTTCTCACTGTAGGTCTGGTCGCCCTCGAAATCGTGGATGGCGGTGCGCACCGAATCGCCGGCCCGCTTATTCGGACAGACGGCATGCACGACATGCCCGGCCATGAGGAGCGCCTGAAAGGGAACCATCGCCTCGTAGTCTTCCACGTAATCGCCAACCAGCATCAGAAGTTTCTTGGCAGCCACGACGAATGTCCTCCTCAGGCTATCGTCGCACTTCTGGGCAATTCAGGTTTGGTGGGCCCTGCTGGATTTGAACCAGCGACCGACGGATTATGAGTCCGCTGCTCTAACCGCTGAGCTAAGGGCCCCAAG
>Ga0208716_1001125_pt1 | contig 10388 bp, 8 predicted proteins | sample NGESurdeep092012_8_FD_184482 | JGI IMG/M metagenome (GOLD analysis project Ga0208716, IMG submission 184482) | Arctic peat soil microbial communities from Barrow, Alaska - NGEE Surface sample 415-3 deep-092012 (SPAdes) | ecosystem: Environmental > Terrestrial > Soil > Wetlands > Peat ...
CAAGCAATTCAGGGCGGCGCTGGACCATTTGGAAGAGCAAATCCAGGAACAGGACTGGAATAGTTTGCACGCTCAGCTAGAGGCTAGCCGACATATTCGTACGGGCTTTTTCCCCTAAACATTGGTATGGGACACAATTATCGCTTTTGCTAGAAGATCTCCCCGGTTTTTTCACGCTCCTATAGGGTCAGGATATGATGATGAAACCAGCTTATGGACGGGAGGCAACGGGTGATTGGCGTTATATCGCAGCACATTGAAATTACGCCTGGAGTCTGTGGCGGAAAGCCTCGGATTGCTGGTCATCGCATTCGGGTTGAGGATATTGTCATCTGGCACGAAAGAATGGGATTGTCGCCGGATGAAATTGTTTCACAATGCCCGACAATTACCTTAGCCAATGTTTATGCTGCTTTAGCTTATTATCATGACCATTTTGAGGAAATCAGGCAGCAGATTCGCGAGGATGAGGAATTTGCCCGTAACATGCAGTCAAAAACACCGTCTCTGGTTCAGCAGAAGTTGATGCAGCAAGATGCCTCAGAAGATTCGGTTTCACTTGGATGAGAGCGTCAATAGGGCTATCGCTGATGGGTTAAGGCGGAGAAAAATTGATGTGACCACTACTCCAGAGGTGGGATTAATTTCCGCTTCGGATGAGGAATAGTTAAGTTTTGCTCGCAGTCAAGACCGGGTCCTGTTTACTCAGGATTGTGATTTTTTGAAATTGCACAACTCTGGTTTTGAACATTGTGGCGTCGCTTATTGTGTGAAGGGAAGTCGCTCAATTGGTGAACTTTTGCAGGGGTTAATTTTGATTTGGGTGGTCCTTGAGGCTGAAGAAATTACAGGAAAGGTTGAGTTTTTATAATTGGTAATCTTGAGCTGAAAGACCGATGCAATCTCACTGAAATTAAGGAGCTGCCGTATTTATCAGGCTCACATGAGGATAGGTGAGGATATTTTCTCCGTCATCCGTTGGTAGGCCAGAAATGACGGAGTTTGGGTGAAGAACACGCTGAGGGCACTTAAGGCTGCATCTTCCGTCCCATAGCGGGTATTCTTGCCAGTGCGCTTGTCGGTCCATCGGGACTGAGCCAAATTCAAGTGTCTGTTGTGCTGTTCGGCGGGGGCTATGACCTGGCAATACCGTTGGTCCCGGAACAGACCGATGTCTTTGTCAAACTCACAACTCCGAACTATCTAGTGATTACGAACACCTCCCACACCCAACAAATTACCAAACTACTTAGTCGAGTTCTCCTACCCAACATGGTCACGAATGAGCTGGATGAAAAATTGGATGGCTTTCTCAAAAATTCTCAGGGCCTTGGGCTGGCGTTCATGCAAGTGTATGTGGCGGGGCGTTCGGACTACCGTCCCTATCTTCAGGCTTCCTATATGCAGACTTTGCATGTTCGTCCTTTTACTGTCGATCTCGTTCAGTCATTTTCTGCCGACCAGTTGAACCAGTTGATGCATAAGGCGGGACTGTAAAGATACGACGGCCTCTTGCACTTCTTGATATGAATTGATCCTGCATTGGGCTGATCATTTTTCGGAGGAGGCAGGACGATATTTCTGAAAAACAGACAGGATCCAAGCCTCAAGAATTCAATATTTTCCCTGAGCCTACTAGACTACCGACTTTTTGATGCTCTCCTCTTTGAGTTTTGCAATCGCCAATCTTGTAGGGTGGGTCGCGACGCACCATATACAATAGAGTTCACCCTTGTCAATATTTTCTTAACGAAGCGGTACAATATGATAACTAATCCTAGTCTGCAAGAAATCATGAGACAAGTCGATCGGCTGAGTTTGACCGAACAACTTGAACTTATTGCTTATATTGCTCAAAAAGCCAGACAAAACCCTTCCTTTTCAGCCGAAGCCAAAGCCATAGAACGGAGCAAGGATACAGAAGAATCCAGTCAATGGGTAACGACGATTAATCCAGATGATGATATTAATGAGCAAGAATTGAAACATTGGTTGCATCAACGTGGTTATCAAAGCGAGGTATCTAGTTAAATTGCATAGATTGGTGAATTCTCAAGATTTACCTTTGCTATCATCAGAACTAAGAGCAGATTTTTTCAGATATCAGCAGATACTTGCCCTCGATCCCTACAAAACCTATGGTGTAGCGAGTCATAATCTATTGGGAAAGTTAGCGAGTTGTCGCGCCTTAGAAATTGATTGGAATGGTGTGGCTTATCGATTAGTGTATCGGGTTTATGAATCTCCTGCCCCTAAGCGAGTACTGATCTTAAGCTTTGGCGAACACGATCCCGCTTATTTAAACGCACAAGCACGGAGGTAGCATCAGGTGATTGACCTTCCCTCGAAAAAGTAGACATTCTGAAAGAGTCGATAACTGAGGAGAATGTTCAGATGACATAACATCGAATGCATGATATTGGAGGCCGGGTAATCGCGTCTTAATCGAGTGTTCAAATTTCTAAAACATGGGCCAAAATCTAACTGCTTATTCAGGCTCTAATCTAAGCAAAGCCACAGGATTTAGTGTTCTTGTCTTGTATGAGCCCTGCGCAGATTAATTGTCAGGGGCTCAACCCGTTTCAGTCAATCCATCACCCAGGGCAGGCTTCAGAGCTTTTTTCGAATCACCTCCTGAAGCATCTCTTTGTCAAGGGACAAATCGGCGACGAGCTTCTTGAGGCGAGTATTTTCTTCTCCGATTTGCTTGAGTTTCTTCATCTGCGAGGGTAGCATGCCGCCGTACTTGGCTTTCCATGAACTGCCGGAAGTGCCAATCTGCCCATATTATCTCTCGCTGTGTCTGACTCTATTTCCGTTTTGCCAGAAAGTTAATTTCACAATGCGTATTGGAAGCGGGTTAAGCTGAATGGCATTTCCACAGGTTAGTTCTCTATCCACTAAATTCGGGCTATCTCAAGTCAAGAAGGAGCAATTAAGGTGTTTTTGACTAAAACCGCGAAATGTAAATTAGCGGCTCTACAGAATATGGATGGGCGCAATTTATCGAGCCTGCTTTATGATATAAGTCCTGATCTTGTGCAAGGAGACTGGAAAAAAGTGGGGGAGCTACGTTACCTTTTCAGGCTTAGTGTCTCTTTGATTGTAAGTGCCATAGCCTTGTCTTAACCATTAAGTGAGAGGCTACCTCTTAGAAGGCTACGCCTTTTTCAAGGATGATAGCAGCGAAGGATAAGGGTGATAGGGTGATGTTGTAGATCTGTTGCTGTTACGGTCAGACCCTTTACTGGAGAAGAGTTTCAGAGTCTGGAAACACAGATTTACAACATTACCAGGTGGGTGATAGAAGCAAAGGATATTGATTGCATCTAAAAAACTTTGGAACTCCTCTGTGGAGAATTAATCATGACTGTAACAACGACCACTTTTCCAATTGACTTAAGTACCTATCAGCCTCTGGCCTTAGACCCAGTGCAAGGCGAATTGACCCAACAGCAGCGGGATGCTCTCAAAGCCAACATCCAACTGTGCCGCGACGCGATCGTCTTCTTTACCGCCACTGGTGCTGCCAAAGGAGTAGGCGGACACACGGGCGGTCCTTACGACACTGTCCCGGAAGTCATGATACTCGATGCCTTCTTCCGGGGTGCGCCCGACAAATTCGTCCCCATCTTTTTCGACGAAGCGGGGCACAGGGTAGCTACCCAATACCTGATGGCAGTGTTGCGGGGTCACTTGTCTGCCGAAGTCCTCCTCCACTATCGGGAAGCTCATTCTAAACTGCCGGGACACCCGGAACTGGGACTCACCCCAGGCATCGAGTTCAGTTCTGGGCGGCTGGGACACCTCTGGCCCTTCGTCAATGGAGTTGCCAAAGCTAATCCCAACAAAATCGTCTTCTGTCTGGGTTCCGACGGGGCGCAGCAGGAAGGAGATGACGCAGAAGCCGCCCGCTTTGCTGTTGCCCACTCTCTCAACGTCAAGTTAGTCATCGACGACAACGACGTGACGATTGCCGGCCATCCCTCCCAATACCAACCTGGTTACGACCTTAGCCGCACCTTGGGGGGACACGGACTGGCGACCTTGGCAGGAGAAGGGGAAGACCTAGACAACCTCTACCGCCGACTTTGTCAAGCGGTTGCGACAGATGGACCGGTGGCTGTCATTAACAGGCGGAAGATGTGCGTCGGCATTGAGGGACTGGAGGGTTCGCCCCATGGACACGACGTGATTCCCCTGGACTTAGCGATTGCTTACCTGGAAAAGCAGGGGCAAGATGCTGCCGCAGCATACCTCAAGGGCATCCCCAAGCTGAAGAATCCCTTCACTTACCTCGGTTCTAGCAGCCGTATGGGGTCGAATCGTAATGTCTTTGGAGACACAGTCGTCTCCATCCTCAGTCGGATGGGCGAAGCCGAACGTCAGGAAAAGGTACTGTGTGTAGATAGCGACTTAGAAGGTTCCTGTGGGCTGCAACAAATTCGCCAAGCCTATCCCGAAATCTTTATCAGTGGGGGAGTCATGGAACGGGCCAACTTTTCGGCGGCGGCGGGCTTTGGCATGGAAAAAGGCAAGCAGGGCATCTTCGCTACCTTCAGCGCCTTTTTAGAAATGTGCATCTCCGAAATTACCATGGCGCGGCTGAACTTCTCCAACGTCCTCTGTCACTTCTCCCACGCCGGTATTGACGATATGGCGGACAATACCTGCCACTTTGGCTTGAACAATATGTTTGCCGACAACGGACTGGAGGATGGCTACGAGACTCGCCTCTACTTCCCTGCGGATGCAGTACAGATGAAAGCCTGTGTGGAAGCTGTATTCAACGATCCGGGACTGCGCTTTATCTTTTCCACCCGTTCCAAAGTTCCTAACCTCCTCGATGAGTCAGGCAAAGACCTCTACAGCGAGGGCTACACCTTTATTCCTGGCAAGGATGAAGTTGTCCGGGAGGGAACGGCGGGCTACATTGTCAGCTTCGGCGATAGCCTCTATCGCGCTCTGGATGCGGTGGAGCGGCTCAAGCAAGAAGGAATTGACGTGGGCTTAATCAATAAACCCACCTTGAATGTAGTAGATGAGGAAATGATGGAAAAAATCGGTCAGTCCCCCTTGGTGGTGGTGGTGGAAGCCTTCAACCGACGGACGGGATTGGGGAGTCGCTTTGGTTCCTGGTTATTGGAGCGAGGTTTAACGCCTAAGTACGCCTATCTGGGCACTTACCGAGAAGGTTGTGGGGGACTGTGGGAGCAATATCCTCACCAGGGGATCGATTCGGACGGGGTTATGAACGAAGTCAGAAAATTGGCGAGCGAATAAGTGATTCAACCTTGAATGGAGCCACAAACTCTCAAAATAGAGGCGCGTGATGCAGCAGGATAACCTGCAGATGTCTTCGACAGATCCGACAGACTTTCTGGTTTGTGGCTTGGGGAGTTTGGGGCAGCATTGTGTAGTGGCGCTGAAAGAATTTGGCGTGACGGTGAGGGCTATTGACCTCACCAATAAGGAGTACTGGAATATTCCCGAACTGCCGGATTTGCTAGATCAGCTCCTGATTGGGGACTGTCGCTACCCTAAGACGCTAGAAACAGCAGCGTTAGATCAATGTCGAGCTGTGCTGCTGGTGACCAGCAATGCGCGGATTAATATCGAAGCAGCCTTTGCTGTGCGATCGCTCAACCCAACGGTGCGCTTAGTCATTCGCTCCGCCCAGGATAATCTAAATGCACTGTTGGCCCAACAGCTTGGCAATTTTGTAGCCTTTGAAGCCACCCAGCTCCCGGCAACGGCCTTTGCCCTGGCCGCCTTAGGAGGAGAAACCTGCGGCTTGTTTAAGTTGGACACCCATCTGTTTCGCGTGGTGCAGATGCAGATCGACCCAACCCATCCTTGGTGCGATCGCCGTAAACTAGCTGAACTCAATACTTCCACATGCCGGGTGTTAAGCCATATTCCGAAGGGTGCCTCGCTCAGAGAAGGTTTTTACCAGTGGGAACCGGAGGTCATGGTCCGAAATGGAGATGTGATCGCTTACGTTGAGGTTAGCGATGAACTGGCCCTTTCGTCTTCCACGACGCGCCCGAGGACGCCATCCTTCTGGCAACGGTTGCAAACCAGCCTGGCCGAAAAACGATGGTGGCCTGTCGATTTATGGCAAGGGAATCAGACCCAACGGGTTATCTTTCTATATACGGGCGTCATGCTAGGTCTATTTTTATTAGGAACCCTGCTGTACAAGTTGAACTATCCAGATATTGGCTGGCAGGATGCCCTAAATGTAGGAATTGTGTTGGCGATCGGCGGGTTTGATAACTTGTTTGGTCAGCTAAAACTGCCCTTTCCTATTCCCTGGTGGCTGCACCTATATAGTATCGGTCTGACCGTGGCGGGAACGGTATTTATTGGGATTCTCTATGCCAGTCTGACGGAACGAGTCTTGGCTGCTCGCTTTCAGTTTCTTCAGCGGCGTCCGCCTCTTCCCCGCCAAGATCATGTTGTCCTGGTTGGGTTGGGCCAAGTCGGTCAGCGGATCGCAAAACTCTTGCTAGACCTAAAACAATCTGTGGTTGGCATCAACGGCACGATGCTAGATCCTGACGACTTACCCCAAATGCCCCTGATCGTAGGCAACTGGAGCAGTGCGTTTGAGAATGTAAACCTCAAGACAGCCCGCAGCTTGATTGCCGTGACCGATGACGAAGTCGTTAATCTCGAAATTGCCTTGATGGCCCATGCTGCCAATCCAAAGCTAAATCTGGTCATTTGTACCTTTGACGCACTCTTTACGCAGAATGTGACGCAGCTGATGCCCTATACCAAAGTGTTAGTCCCCTATGCTTTGGCCGCAGAGGCTTATGCCGGCACTGCGTTTGGTGAAAATATTCTGGAGCTGCTGCACCTCAATAACCAAACTATTCTGGTGACGGAATACCATGTTGAAAAAGCGGATACCCTGAACGGATTACTATTGGCTGAAGTGGCCTATGGTTATGGGGTCGTGCCCATTCTGCATCAGAAAAAACCCTCTGACCCCGTTCGGCTAATGCCCTCCTCGGAAATGCGCCTGCAAGAGGGCGAGCGTCTGGTTGTGTTTGCAACCATTGAAGGACTGCGGCGCATTGAGCAGGGAACGTCCCTAGCGCGTCAGTGGCAAGTGCACATAGAAAAGGCTTTTTCAGCAGAAGCAGCGTTTGAGGGAGGGATGGCGATTGTTCGGGTGACTGGTTGTGACATCAGTACGGCACGGGAGTTGATGAACCAACTTCCGGGGATCCTACCTTTCCTGCTCTATAAGCACCAGGCGCTGCGATTGGTGTACAAACTCAGTAAGGTTCGAGTTTCTGCTCATCTGATTCCGGCATCCGCACACTCTGAAATATTGTCTTGAGGGTTTAATTGGTTGGATGACAGCCCTTTAATTTCCTTTTTGCTAAGAAAAACAACGGGTTTCTGGGAAAAACAAGGGTTTTCATCGCAGACACAGTTACGTTCTTATTGTTTGCTTAAGGTGCCATAGCCTTGTCTTAACCATTGAGTGAGAAACTACCACGTGAAAGGCCAAGTCATTTTGAGGATGATGGCAGCCAAGGATAAGGGTTACATCTAAAAACTTTGGAACTCCTCTGTAAAGGAAAGGGATAGCGACTATGGTCACAACACCACAGAAACCGACCCAGGATACCTCTATTAGTGCTTTTGGGCAGGCAAGATCTACCATTCAAGGTACTCCGCTGAGTGCTGAAGAACTCTGGAAGCTTCATGCTTTCTGGCGAGCCTCTAATTATCTAGCCATTGGCATGATTTATCTGCGGGACAACCCCCTGCTGAAAGAACCCCTTAACCCTGAACAAATCAAGCTGCGATTGTTAGGTCACTGGGGCTCCAGTCCCGGTATTAGCTTTCTTTACACCCACTTAAATCGAGTCATTAAGAAATTTGACCAAGACATGCTGTTCATGGTGGGTGCAGGACACGGTGCGCCCGGTTTTCTAGGTCCTTGCTACCTTGAAGGAACCTATTCCCGGTTCTACTCCGAATGCAGCGAGAACGAAGCTGGAATGAAGCAGTTCTTCAAGCAATTCTCATTCCCTGGCGGCGTCGGAAGTCACTGCACCCCTGAAACCCCTGGTTCCATCCACGAGGGCGGCGAATTGGGTTATAGCCTCTCCCATGCCTTCGGTGCTGCTTTTGATAATCCCAATTTAATTGTGGTTTCTATGCCTGGGGATGGAGAGGCTGAAACAGGGCCTCTCGCAACCTCCTGGCATTCCAACAAATTCATCAATCCGATTCGGGATGGAGCAGTGCTGCCTGTGTTGCACCTGAATGGGTACAAAATCAACAACCCCACGATTCTTTCTCGGATTAGTCATCGAGAACTGAAGGCATTGTTTGAGGGCTATGGGTATGAACCCTATTTCGTGGAAGGTTCTGACCCAGAGTCGATGCATCAGGCAATGGCTGCAACCTTGGATCACTGTATCTCAACAATTCACAGCATTCAGCAGGAAGCCCGTTCTAGCGGTGTTGCAACTCGTCCGATCTGGCCGATGATCGTCCTGCGAAGTCCAAAGGGGTGGACAGGTCCTGGGTCAGTGGATGGTCATAAAGTCGAAGGGTTCTGGCGTTCCCACCAGGTACCCATGGGTGGAATGCACAGCAATCCAGAGCATGTGCGTCAGTTGGAAGAGTGGATGCGGAGCTACAAGCCGGAAGAACTTTTTGATGCCAACGGCACCTTGCTTCCTGAGATTAAAGAAATGGCACCAATCGGTGACAAGCGACTGGGTTCCACTCCCTACGCGAACGGCGGGTTGCTGCTACACGAGCTAAACATGCCTGATTTCCGGCAGTATGGGGTGAAGGTTGAAAAACCAGGAACGATCGAGGTTGAGAACACTAAACCTCTGGGGGTGTTCCTGCGGGATGTCATGAAAGAGAACATGACCAACTTCCGCGTCTTTGGTCCTGACGAAAACACCTCTAACAAACTGGGTGCAATCTACGAAGTCAGCAAGAAATTCTGGATCGCTGAATACCTGCCAGAGGATGCGGACGGTGGCGAACTGTCTCTCGATGGTCGCGTGATGGAGATGTTGAGTGAGCATACGCTGGAAGGCTGGTTAGAGGGTTATTTGCTATCCGGGCGGCATGGTTTCTTCTCCACCTATGAGTCCTTTGCCCATGTGATTGATTCCATGTTCAACCAGCACGCCAAGTGGTTGTCTATCTGCAATAACATTCACTGGCGAAAAGATGTTGCATCCCTCAATCTGCTGATTACCTCCACGGTTTGGCGACAAGACCACAATGGTTTTACCCACCAAGATCCGGGCTTCATTGATGTGGTGCTAAATAAGAGTCCAGATGTGGTTCGCATTTATATGCCGCCTGATGTAAATACCTTGCTGTCGGTGGCGGATCACTGCTTACGTAGTAAGAATTACATCAATGTCATTGTGTGTGACAAGCAAATGCACTTGCAGTATCACAGCATGGATGCGGCGATTAAGAACTGCACAAAGGGAGTTGATATCTGGGAGTGGGCCAGCAACGACCAGGGCGTAGAACCGGATGTCGTGCTGGTTACGGCGGGTGATATTCCCACACAGGAATCACTGGCGGCATCGTGCATGCTGCGGGAACATTTCCCTGATTTGAAGATTCGCTTTATCAATGTGATTGATCTATTCAAGTTGCAGCCTGAATCAGAGCATCCTCACGGGTTAAGCGACCGCGACTTTGACAGTCTCTTCACCCCCGATAAACCGGTCATCTTCAATTTTCATGGTTACCCCTGGCTCATTCACCGACTCACCTACCGCCGAACCAACCACCAAAACATCCATGTGCGCGGCTATAAAGAAGAGGGTAACATCAATACCCCCTTAGACTTGGCCATCCAGAACCAGATTGATCGCTTTAGCATTGCGATCGATGTGATTGACCGAGTTCCCAAACTCAAGGTTGCAGGTGCTCACGTCAAGGAAATGCTCAAAGATGAGCAAATTGCTTGCACGAACTATGCCTATGAATACGGCATCGATCGCCCTGATGTTGTCAATTGGAAGTGGCCTTATTAGTTGATTCACGAGGTAAAGGGAATTAAAACTTTTGTCTGAATTCCCTTTACCGTGATTTGTGATCCAGAAGTCTGTGACTGAAACAAATGTTTTAAGACTGAGGGAGAATTTTCTGTGAAAAGTTACACCGTTTCAACGCAACCATTTTCTGATCAGGAACCCGGCACATCCGGACTTCGTAAGTCCGTTCCAGTTTTCCAACAACCCCATTATTTGGAAAATTTTATTCAGTCCATCTTCAATAGCTTGGAGGACTATCAAGGGCAAACCTTAGTACTGGGTGGAGATGGACGTTACTACAACCGAGAAGCTATTCAAATCATTTTGAAAATGGCAGCG
>Ga0208716_1001126_pt1 | contig 10379 bp, 8 predicted proteins | sample NGESurdeep092012_8_FD_184482 | JGI IMG/M metagenome (GOLD analysis project Ga0208716, IMG submission 184482) | Arctic peat soil microbial communities from Barrow, Alaska - NGEE Surface sample 415-3 deep-092012 (SPAdes) | ecosystem: Environmental > Terrestrial > Soil > Wetlands > Peat ...
GGTGATTCCGTACCCCGCGCCCAAGGGATTCGGCGCCCGCCGCGAGTTCGCCGCCCGCCTGCGCGCGGAGCGCTTCGACGGCGCGATCCTGCTGCAAAACGCCTTCGACGCCGCGCTGATTGTGTGGCTGGCCGGCATCCCGGAGCGTATCGGATACCGCCGCGACGGGCGCGGCATGCTCCTGACCTGTGCCATCCCCGTGCCCGAACCCGGCGACATCCCGCGCCATGAGCGCTTCTACTATCTGGAACTGCTGCGTCGCGCGGGCCTGATCGAGCGCTTCCCGGAGAGCGGCGCGATCCGCTTGGACGGCATCGGGGAAGCGCGGGCGGCGGGCGCCGCGCACCTCAGCGCGCTAGGAGTGGCGGGCCCGGTGATCGGCATCAGCCCGAGCGCGGCCTATGGCGACGCCAAGCGCTGGCTGCCGGAGCGATTCGCGGAAAGTGGGCGGCAGCTTGCCGGCCAGCTCGCGGCATCGGTCCTGGTGTTCGGCGCGGCGGCGGAGCGCCCGCTGTGCGAGACCGTGGCGGAGCCGTTGCGCCGGGCGGGAATTGAGGTGAGGAACCTGGCCGGCGAAACCAGCCTGCGGGAATTCATCGATCTGGCCGCCGCCTGCCGCCTCTTTCTGACCAACGATTCCGGCGCGATGCACATCAGTTCCGCGCTCGGCGTCCCGACGGTAGCGGTATTCGGCGCCACCGACGACACGACCACCGGCCCCACCGGTGCGCTAGCGCGCGTGGTCCGCGAGCATGCCGAGTGCAGCCCGTGCCTGTTGCGCGAATGCCCCATCGATCACCGGTGCATGACGCGGGTGGCGGCGGCGGCCGTCACCGCGGCCGCGTCACCGCTGCTCAGCCCCACGGAAAACCAATGGACACACGGACCAAAATCCTGAACCCTGAGGCGGCGCCGCGCGCCTGCACCGTGGTCACCGGCGCCTTCGACGTGCTGCTTGCCGAGGACGCTCGCGAACTGGAGAGAATCCGCGCGAGCCACCCCGGCCGGCCGCTTCTGGTGGTGGTTTTGCCGCTCCCCGGAGAGTTGCTGCCGCGGCGCGCGCGCGCCGAATTGGTGGCCGCGCTACGCATGGTAGACTACGTGGTGACTGCCGACGATGCCGCCCCAGATGCCGCTAAAGACGCGCTACTCGCTTCGCTCGAACCAGCGCAGTTGGTGCGTCTGGAAGCGGCCCAGGCGATCCGCAAACGGCAGTTGATGGAGCATGTTCACCGCCGGCAAACCAGCTAGCCGCCGCATCCTCGTGGTGCGGCTCGGCGCCATGGGCGATATCATCCACACCCTGCCCGCGGTGGCGTTTCTCAAACAGAGTCATCCCGGTTCGCTGCTCACCTGGCTGGTGGAACCGCGCTGGGCCCCGCTGCTCGAAGAGAACCCGTACGTGGACCGGGTGGTGCTGCTGCGGCGCCAGAGCTTCGCCGGTCTGGTGGAAACTCGCCGCGAACTGCGCGCCGCGCACTACGATTTCGCGGTGGATTTTCAGGGACTGCTGAAATCCGCCATGGCTGGCAGCGCCGCGAATCCCGATCGGTTCTTCGGCTTCCATCAGTCGCAGGTCCGCGAGCGCCTGGCCGGGTTGTTCTACTCCCACAAGACGTTGAGCCGCACCGCCCACGTGGTCGACCGGAATCTGGAATTGGCCGCGGCCTGCGGCGGCAGCGGAATTCAGTCGCGGCAGCGGCTCTTCCCGCTGCCCCCGGGCCGAGCCGAGGGCGATCTCCCGCCCGGCGATTTCGTGCTCGCCTCTCCGCTGGCCGGATGGGTATCCAAGCAGTGGCCGATGGGCCACTACCGCTCTCTCGCCGCTCGCCTGCGCCACGAACTCGGCATCCCGCTGGTAATCGATGGGCCGCTCGGCGGCCCGCCGGGCGCGGACTTCACCGCAGCCGAAGCCGCCATCCCGCACTACTCCAGCCTGCCAGGATTGATCCACGCCACACGCCGCGCCGCCGCCATTGTCGGCGTGGATAGCGGCCCGCTCCACCTCGCCGCCGCGCTCGCAAAACCCGGCGTCGCCATCTTCGGACCCACCGACCCGGCGCGCAATGGCCCTTATGGCGATTCCCTCCGCGTCCTGCGCACGGACGCCGCCGCCACCACGTACAAGCGCGGCGCCGCCACCGACCCCAGCATGCGGAACATCTCTCCCGACGAAGTTTTCGAAGTTCTGCGCGGAATTATCGGCGCGCGCCGCCGTCCCGCGGGAAGCCTGGCCGAATGATTCCCTTCCCCAAACCCTATGCCGACGCCGTCGCGCGACTCCGCGTCCCCAGCGGATTCCTGATCGTGATCGTCTTCGCCTGGTTTTCGCGTCCCACGCCGCCATCCATGGCCATCGGGGTTCCGCTCTCCCTGCTCGGCCTCGCCCTGCGCGCCTGGGCAGCCGGATGTCTGGCGAAGAATCGGCAGCTCGCCACCGGCGGGCCGTACGCCTACACGCGCAATCCGCTGTACATCGGCACTTTGCTGGTGGCGGCCGGCCTGGCGGTGGCCTCGTGCAGTATCGGCCTCGCGGTGCTCTTCATTGCGGTCTTTCTGCTGGTTTATCTGCCGGTGATCCAGAACGAAGAACAGCACCTGCGCAAGATTTTCCCGGAGTACGCCGAGTACGCCGAACGGGTTCCCGCCCTCGTCCCATGGATCACCCCACGGATCACCCAGGCCCGTGAAAATAATCCGAATCCTTTTCGCGCCGGGTTATATCTAAAGAACCAAGAGTACCAAGCCGGTCTGGGATTCTTGGCCGGGATGCTGTTTCTTCTTTGGAAAATGCTGGGTTAAGCGCCTGCACTCACGGGGCAAGCCTCACGGTTTGCCCCATTTACTTTTTGAAATACGGATGCGGCTCCGGTACCGCCGCGCCATCTTTCCTCGGGTCCGAGGCTCCGTACTTCACGCCGGTAGCGGAGTTGTAGACCACGGCCTGGCCGCCGCCCATCTGATTGGAGAAATCCCCGGTCACCTTCACCTCGTGCCCCTTGGCTGCCAGCGCGTCGCGGACCTCCTTCGACACGCGATTCTCCATCAGCACGTCGCACCCGCCGAACTTGAGTTTGGTGAAGCGCGGCGCCTCCAGCGCCAGTTGGATATTCATCCCGTGATCCACCACGTTGCTGACGAACTGCGCGTGCGCCGGAGTCTGGTTCAGGCCGCCCATGATGCCGAACCCGATGTGCACGTCGCCCTTCTCCATGAAGGCGGGGATGATAGTGTGATACGGCCGCTTGCGCGGGGCCAGCGCATTCGGGTGCGCCGCATCCAGTTCGAACATTGCCCCGCGATTCTGTAGCGCGAACCCGTAATCGTCCACCACTACGCCCGACCCGAAGTGCTGATACACAGACTGAATCAGCGATGCGATGTTGCCCTCCCGGTCCACCACGGAGAGGTACAGCGTGTTCCCCGCCATGGTGTCCGGCTTCCCCGGCGATTCCTCGCAGCGGGCGCGATTGGCATCGATCAGCTTGGCCCGCTCCCTGGCATACGCTGGTGAGATGAGACCTTCGATCGGAACGTTACTCATTCGCGGATCGGCCAGGTAGCGGTGGAGGTCGGCGAACGTCAACTTCTGCGCCTCGATTTGCGCGTGCAGTTCCTCGACTCCGCGCTGTGCGTAGCTGCCCAGCGGAAATTGCGCCAGAATGTTCAACATCTCCAGCGGGCCCACGCCCTGGCCGTTGGGCGGCAACTCGTAGACCTTCCACCCGCGATACTCGGTGGAAATAGGCTGCACCCATTCGCTGGAAAACTCGCTCAAGTCGGCGGCCGACATCTTGCCGCCCAGCCGCTCGCTGGTTTTCAGAATCGCCTTGGCGATGGCGCCCTTGTAGAATGCCGCCGGCCCCTGGTTGGCGATCAGTTCCATCGCCGCCCCCAGTTCCGGATTGCGGAAGAGTTCCCCCAGCTTGGGAGACTCGCCGTTTTTCAGGTACACCCGCCGCCCGTTCGGATCCTTAGCGAGTTTCGCCGCCTCCTCATGCCACGTCTCGTGAATGATCTCCGTCACCGGATAGCCGTTCTTCGCGTAGTAAATCGCCGGCGCGAAGACGTCTTTCCACGGCAGCTTGCCGAACTTCTGGTGCAGCTTGGCCCACCCATCGACGCACCCCGGCACGGTCACCGTCTGAATCCCCAGTAGCGGCATGGTGGCATTGCCCATGGATTTCAGCAGTTCGATGGTGAGGCCCTGGGGCGCCCACCCGCTGGCGTTGATGCCGGTCAGCTTGCCGGTCCTGGCCTCGTAATAGATGACGAACAGGTCGCCGCCGATGCCGCCGCGTTCCGGTTCCACGACGCCCAGCGTGGCATTGGCCGCGATCGCCGCATCGATGGCGCTGCCGCCGCGCGCCAGCACCTGCGCCCCCGCCTGCGATGCCAGCGTCTGCGACGTCGCCACAATCCCGCGATCCGAAAGCACCATCGAGCGCGCTTGCGACCGGTCCTGGGCGGAAGCCCCTGACGCAATTAATGACGCAAGCAACAAAAAAAGGAGCACCATGACATAGAATTGTTTCACATGTCCGCTCTCCGCGCGCTACTCCTTCCGGCCACCCTCCTGCTCGCCGCGTGCAGCCGCGAGCAGCCTCCGGTGGACCCGCAACTCGCCGCCGAGATCGCCGGCATCAAGGCCATCGACAACCACGCTCACCCCGTACTGGCCGCGCCCGGCGACCGCGAGTTCGACGCCCTGCCGGTGGACAGCATGGAGCCTCAGTCCGACCCCGTCGCCATGCGTCCCGGCGCCTTCCAGACGCCGTTCACCGCCGAATCCAAGGCCGCCGCCAAACGGGAGCGCGGCGATCAATACCCGGCCTGGGTGCTCGATCAGATGGGCGTCGAGATCATGCTGGCCAACCGAGTCGCCATGGGACCAACGGTCGAGCCGCCGCGTTTTCGCTGGGTGCCTTATGCCGATGCCCTGATCTTCCCGCTCGACAACTCGCAACTCGCGGCGAAAAACTCCGACCGCAAAGCCTTCTTCGTCCTCGAAGACAAACTGCGCGCCCGCTACCTCGCCGAGGCCGGTCTGAGCGCGCCGCCGGCCACGCTCGCCGATTACCTGGCGCGCGTGGTCACGCCGACGCTCCAACGCCACAAGCAGGGCGGGGCGGTGGCGGAGAAGTTCGAGGCCGCCTACCTGCGCTCGCTGGCCTTCGATGCCGCCGATGCCGCACAGGCCGATCGCGTCTACCGCCTGCGAACGCCCTCCGATGCCGATTACAAGGTCTTGCAGGATTACCTCTTCCGCTACATCGCGGCCGTTTGCGGACGCCTGGGCATGGCGGTTCACCTGCACACCGCGGCCGGCGCGGGCGGGTACTTCGACGTGGCCGGCGCCAATCCGTTGAACCTCGAACCTGTCCTCAACGACCCCGCGCTGCGCAAAACGAAATTCGTCATGGTGCATGGCGGCTGGCCGTTCACCAGGGAGATCACACCGCTGCTCGAGAAGCCCAATGCGTATCTCGATTTCTCGGCGCAGTCGCTCTTGCTCACGCCCGCCACGCTGGCCGGCACGCTCCGCCAGTGGCTGGAACACGTGCCGGAGAAAGTGATGTTCGCCACCGACGCCTATCCCTACTCGAATGAACTGGGCTGGGAAGAGAGCGGCTGGATCTCCGCGCACAACGGCCGCGAAGCCCTGGGACGCGCCCTCACCGGCATGATGCGCGATGGCGCCATCACGCACCAGCGCGCCGTGGAACTGGCGCGCATGGTGTTGCGCGAAAACGCGCGAGCGCTGTATGGCTTCTAAGCTCCGCGCGCTTACCGCTGGCTCTTTTCGGCCGCCGCCACCTTCTGGTGGCTCGTCTGGGAAATATGTGGGTAACTGGCGGGCCTCAGCGCTGGGATTGAGTGAGGAAGCGGTGGAACTTGCGGCAGGTGGCGTCGAAGGAGCGTTGCTCCTCCTCCGAGCCGCTATGAACAAGCGGGCCACCGTCCTCGTGGATCACGTTACGGAGAAGCCGGTCAGCCGCCTTCTTTCTCAAGGGGGGTCGTAGTGCAGGTCTCGGATGATCTCCCCGCCCAGCAACCAAAGGTTGTTCACATGCCGGCGAATGGTCTCTGGACGCTAAGCGATCTCTGCACACCGTGGTGCGTACATGTGGCGGCGACGCTCGGGATCGCCGATCACCTTGTGGCGGGGGACATGGAGATCGGGCCGCTCGCCGCCGCGTCGGGCGCCGACCGCGACTCGCTGTATAGGGTGCTGCGGCACCTGGTGAGCAAGGGCCTCTTTGCGGAGCCGGCGCCCGGGCGCTTCGCGCTCAACGAGGCCGCGCGCGGGCTGCTGGAGGAACCCATTCGCCTGGGCCTCGATCTCGATGCCTTTGGCGGCCGCATGGCGCACGCCTGGGGGACCCTGCTATCCGCCGTGCGCAGTGGCAAGCCCGCCTATCACGAGGCTTTCGGCCGCGGGTTCTGGGAGGATCTGGATGCCCATCCGGCGATCGCCGCCGGCTTCGATGCGCTGATGGGTCCGGCCGGGCACGGCGTACCGGATTGGCATGTCCTGGTGGATCCCGCGGACTGGGAATCGGTGCGAACGGTGGTCGACGTCGGCGGCGGTACGGGGGCGCTGTTGGCGGAGATTCTGCGCGCGCGGCCCGAGGTCCGCGGCACGCTCGTCGATCTGCCGCGGACGGTGGCGCGGTCGGTCGAGGTCTTCCAGGCGGCGGGCGTGGCGGATCGGGTGACGACGGTGGGGCAGAGTTTTTTCGACCCGCTGCCCGGCGGAGGCGACCTCTATATATTGAAGAGCGTCCTCGGCGATTGGCCCGATCGCGAGGCGACGGCCATTCTGCGACGCTGCGCGGAAGCGACGCGCCCGTCCGGCCGGGTGGCGGTCTTCACCGGGGCGGGAGCAGGCGAGGACGCATCGCCGGAACTGCTCATGATGGTCCTGGGAGGTGGCAGGGGTCGAACGTTGGACGAGCTGCGCGAGATGGCTCACCAGGCAGGCTTGGAAGTGAGGGCGGTGGGGCGGCAGGCTTCGGGGCGAGTGATCGTGGAGTGTTGGCCCATCTAGGCAAACCCGGGGACAGACCCGGGGTGAAACCCGGGGACAGACCGGGCTGTCCATGCGGCGCAAAAGGCGCGCCTTGGGACAGTCTGGTCTGTCCCCTAGCGTGCCCTTGCGTAGGCGCGTGAGACCACGGACAATCAAGGGCATGAAATCGCTTCGCGCCGCGTTGGCGCTTGCCCTTATGCTGCCCTGCCGCACGCCGGCCGCCGCGCCCGATTGGTTTCCGCGCGCCGATCTGATGACCATCGGCGTCTACTACTATCCCGAAGCCTGGCCCGAAAATCAGTGGGCGCGCGACATGGCCAACATGCGCAAGCTTGGCATGGAGTTCGTCCACATGGGCGACTTCGCGTGGGCCTTCATGGAGCCAGAGGAGGGCAAGTACCAGTTCGACTGGCTGGAGAAGAATGTCGCGTTGGCGGCGCAGAACGGCATGAAAGTGATTCTGTGCACGCCCACCGCGGCGCCGCCGGTGTGGCTCTCGCGCAACGCCTTTACGATCCACTCCGGGATTTCCTTGGGGAAGACGAGGCCTCGCAGCAACTGGGCGAAACGATCTTCCAGGTGTATCGGGCCACCCTATTTGCCCCCGCCGAAGGCGGAATTGGTCATGATAATTTCCCCGGCCTACAGCGTGAGAATTCTCCTTCAGCGCGTCGCTCCACGGCGGCCGCTGCCGGCCAGATTTCTCTGGTGAAGCTCTGGAGCGGAGGCCTTGAGCATGCAAACGCGAAGACCGCCCGCAGGGCGCTCCAATTCTCTGCGCAACAAATCGAGAACGTGGGGCCTCAATTCCATTTCCCCAGCCTAGCGCAGCCGGTTTCGGACTCAGAATTGCTAGGGAATACGAGATGGCCCTTGGAGAATACAAACGCAAACGCAACTTCCGGAAGACACCCGAGCCGTCCCCGTCCCGTCCGGCCGCGCGAAAGCGCGAACTGTCTTACCTCATTCAGAAGCATGACGCCACAAGGCTTCACTATGACCTCCGGCTGGAACTGGAGGGCGTCCTACTTAGTTGGGCGGTGACCAAAGGACCCAGCGTGAATCCGGCCGACAAACGGCTGGCAGTGCGTACAGAAGACCACCCCCTCTCCTACGGATCATTTGAGGGGACCATCCCGAAGGGTCAATACGGTGGCGGCACAGTGATGCTGTGGGACCAGGGAACATGGGACCCCGAAGGCGACCCGCATGCAGGTTTGAAAAAAGGGCACCTCGCTTTTACTCTCCACGGCAAGCGCCTAGCCGGCGGCTGGGACCTCATTCGCATGCGCGACGGCGGCAAGCGCGAGAACTGGCTTCTCATCAAAAGGAACGACAGCGAGGCCCGCCACGATGACGGCGCCGAGCAATTCCTCGATGAGCACACCTCGAGCGTCGCCAGTGATCGCTCGATGGACGATATCGCTTCGGGCCTCAAGCGAAAATCTCAGAAGTCCGGCAGCGGATTGACGGAGTTGATGAGGCGCTATCCCGAAGTGCAGCTCGCTACTCTCACCGACAGACCTCCGGCGGGCGATGAATGGGTCCACGAGATTAAGTTCGACGGGTATCGTCTGCTTGGATTTCTATCGGGAGGACAAGCGCGGCTGCGCACTCGCAACGGAAAAGACTGGTCCGAGAAGTTCGCCGGCATCCTGGCCGCAATGGAAGAGCTGAAAGCCAAGGACGCGGTGCTCGACATGGAAGCCGTAGTCGTGGATGAGCAGGGCAAAAGCAGTTTTCAGGGCCTCCAAGCCGCACTGGGCGCGGGCCGCAAGGCATCCGACGAGATCATCGGCTATGTATTCGACCTGCTTCACCTGGATGGCAAAGACGTCACAAAACTGCCACTTTTGAAGCGAAAAAGCGCGCTTAAGAGCCTCTTGACGACGTCAAAACGCACCTCTGCGCTCCGCTACAGCGATCACATCGCCGGAGACGGCGGCGAGATTTTCGAGAAGTCTTGCGGGATGGGACTCGAAGGTATCATCTCGAAAAAGGCCGGCGCACCCTACATAACAGGCCGCCACAAGGGCTGGCTCAAATCAAAATGCGGCAAGCGCCAGGAGTTCATCATCGTCGGTTACAGCCTCGCTCATTCCGGCGGACGTGCCATGGGCGCACTCTACCTGGGATACCGGCAGAATGGAACGCTGCGTTATGTGGGCAAGGTAGGCACTGGTTTTTCGATGAAGGGCGCCCGCGATCTGGTGAAGAAGTTCGACGCGCTCTCCAACGAAAAGCCCGTCTTCAAAGCGTCCGAGATGGCAATCGTCGGGGCGGGCGAGTGGCGAGCCATCCGGTGGGTTCAGCCCGAACTACTGGCGGAGGTGACGTTCTCGGAATGGACCGGCGACGGCCACCTTCGCCATCCATCCTTTCAGGGCCTACGTGAAGATAAGGACGCCGGCGACGTGAAGAAGGAGACTCCAGTGCCAGTCAAGTCCGCGGCAAATTCAGCTTTGACCCTGAACGGCATCGAAGTCACACATCCCGATCGAGTGATCTCGAAGACCGGAAACGTCACCAAGGGCGAACTGGCCGAGTACTATTCGGCCGTAGCGCCGTTTCTATTGCCCGAGATCAGCCGGAGGCCGCTGAGCCTCCTGCGCTGTCCAGCCGGGATCGACAGCCAATGTTTTTACCAACGGAATCCCGGCAAGGGCTTGGGCCCGGACGTCCACCCTTTCGAATTCAAACACAAAGGAAAGACGTACGAGTATCTCTACATCGATGGCGAAAAGGGCTTGATGGAACTCGTGCAGATGGGAACCATCGAGATCCACCCGTGGGGCGCTCGCATCGATTCAATCGACCATCCCGATAAGCTGATCTTCGATCTCGATCCCGGACCCAAGGTGCCCTTCGAAGCCTTGAAGCTGGCTGTGCAGGACCTGCGCGAACGGCTCAAGGAGCAGGGTTTGGAATCGACCCTCAAGTGCTCGGGAGGCAAAGGCTTACATGTCATCGTACCGCTTTCGGGAGAGGCGACCTGGTCCGAAGCCAAAGCATTTGCGGCATCAATGGCCCGGAATATGGTTAAGTCCGCACCGGAAGCTTATGTGGCCACGATGACCAAGGCGAAGCGGCCAGGCAAGATCTTCATCGATTACTTCCGCAATGACTACACGGCCACGGCCATCGCGGACTATGCCGTTCGCGCGCGGCCCGGCGCGCCCGTGGCTGTGCCGGTGGATTGGAAGGAACTCAAGACCCTGAGCGCCTCCAACCAGTTCACGATGAGCGATGTGCTCAGCCGCTTGAAGCGAAAGAAACCATCGCCACTACCGAAGGGTCAAGCCGTGCCCGTCTACGCTGCGCGGTGACGGCCTGGAGGCTTGCGGGG
>Ga0208716_1001127_pt1 | contig 10374 bp, 7 predicted proteins | sample NGESurdeep092012_8_FD_184482 | JGI IMG/M metagenome (GOLD analysis project Ga0208716, IMG submission 184482) | Arctic peat soil microbial communities from Barrow, Alaska - NGEE Surface sample 415-3 deep-092012 (SPAdes) | ecosystem: Environmental > Terrestrial > Soil > Wetlands > Peat ...
AGCGCCACCGGCACGACACTCTCCTCCACCACGCCGAGATCGACCGGCCACGACTCCGGCTCCCGCGTGATCGCCACGAGGCGTGCGAGATCGGTTGGCCAGACCGGGTCGACGAACGACTCGTCGACGCCGCGCCAGGAGTGGCCCTGTACGGAGAGGCGCTCGAAGTCGGTGTGTCCCGAGATGTCCACGTCGTACGGCTGCGACACGTACGTGACGAAGATCTCCTCCGACTGCTCGGTCACCTGATCGCTGTAGCCGTGCAGCGCGACACGTACGGCCACCGGTCCGTACAGGTCGGCGTCGTCGACGACGTACCCCGACTCCTCGGCCAGCTCCCGACGCGCGGCCTCACGTGGCGTCTCGCCACCATCGATCCCCCCGCCTGGCAGCGCCCACCAGCCCGATCCGGGAATCCCCGGGTCACGGTCATGGAACATCAGGACGCGGGCGACGCTCTCCACCTCTGCCAGCACCACCACTCGTACAGCCCGGCGCGTCCGGAACGTACGCTCCTCAGGCGACACCGCAACCCCTCGGGTGCGGAACGGCTCGGCCATGTCCGCCATCGTACGGCGCATCGCCGAGTGGCTTCGTCGACAGACGGTTTGTACGGTGGGGTCGTGACCCTGCCTGTTCTCGGATCGCTGATCTCACTGCCCGTGCTGGAACGGCTCGACCTCGTTGCGTCGGCCACGGCCGAGGCGTTCAGGGCGTGGTCGTACGCGGATCAGGTGGCGGTCTGCGAGATCGACCCGGACCTCGCCGACACCGCTGCCCTCACCGCAGCCTTCGATCTTCCGCTCTCGTCGAGCGGGAACTGCGTGCTCGTCGCCGGAACCCGTGCCGGCGACGAGCGCATTGCCGCCTGCCTCGTCCCGGCGAACACCCGCGCGGACGTCAACAACCTGGTGCGGCGTGAGCTCGACGTCCGCAAGGCATCGTTCCTGCCCATGGACCGCGCGGTGGCGGAGTCGGGCATGGAGTACGGCGGGATCACACCGGTCGGCCTGCCCGCATCGTGGCGGTTGCTGATCGACGCGAACCTCATCAGCGAGGACGTCGTCTGCGTCGGCTCGGGGATCCGGCGTTCCAAGCTCCTCATCCCCGGACCCGTGCTCGCGCACCTTCCGGGCGCCGAGGTCGTCGCCGACCTCGGGCGCTGATTCGACACGGATCCGGAGCACGACTATCGTCTCGCGTCTGCCCATTCGAAGACTCGCCCACGCGAGCCCCCCTCGGCAACGCCTGAAACAGCCTTGACCTGGAGTGGTCCATGTCCTCGCACGATCCCGTCCTCTCCTCCGAACGCCGCCACCTCATCGAGTCCCGCGCCGCGCTGCACCGCATGCGCGAAGCAACCACCCGCGTCGAAGACGCCGTGGGCGGCGACGCGGTCTCCACGCAGTATCTGAAGCAGACCCTCTACCGCCGCATGCGGTCCCTGGAGGACGACCCGTCCGTACCGCTGTTCTTCGGTCGCCTCGACTACGCCACAGCGCTCGGCGCCGAGCTGGACGAGCGGCTGTACATCGGGCGTCGCCACGTCACCGGCGAGCTCGGCGGCGAGCCTCTCGTCATGGACTGGCGCGCGCCGATGTCGCTGCCGTTCTACCGCGCACGGCCCGGCGACGCGATGGGTGTGGCCATGCGGCGGCGGTTCGGATTCCGGCACGGCGAGATCACCGCGTACGAGGACGAGGACCTCACCTCAGTCTCGGATGCCGGATCGCGCCTGCTCGCCGAGGAGATCGAGCGGCCGCGTACCGGTCCGATGCGCGACATCGTCGCGACGATCCAGCCGGACCAGGACGTCCTGGTGCGTACGGATCTGACGACCAGCCTCTGCATCCAGGGCGCCCCCGGTACGGGGAAGACGGCCGTCGGCCTGCATCGCGCGGCGTACCTCCTGTACGCGCACAGAGACCAGCTGTCACGCTCCGGGGTGCTTGTCGTCGGCCCGAACGAGTCGTTCCTCGGCTACATCGGCGACGTCCTGCCGGCCCTCGGCGAGATCGATGCCCGACAGACCACCGCCGACGGGCTGCTCGCAACGGCGACCGGCGCGAAGCTGCGCGGCACGGACCGCTCCGACGTGGCCACGCTCAAGGGCGACGCGCGTCTCGCGGACGTCCTGCGTCGCGCGGTGTGGGGGAAGCTGGCGGAGCCGACCGGTCCGCTCGTCGTCCCGTACGGATCGCGGGTTGTCCGGGTACCGGCACACCGGGTCGCCGCGGCCGTTGAGTCGCTGCGGGAGCGAGGGGTGCGGTACGAGGCGGGCCGCAAGCTCCTTCCGCAACGACTCGCCCACGAGGTGCTGCTGCGGCTCGAGGCGACGGGCGAGACGACCGACGACCGTGTGCAGAACGCAGTCGCGCGATCCGCGCCGGTGAAAGCCCTTGTCGCACAGGTGTGGCCGGCGATCACACCGGCCGTCGTGCTGCACCGGCTGCTCTCGGACGCGGACGCTCTCGCCGCGGTCGCCGACGGAACCCTCAGCCCCGACGAGCAGACGGCGCTGATCTGGCCCAAGCCCTCCCGTACAGCCGGCTCCGCGGCGTGGTCATCCGCCGACCTCCCCCTGCTCGACGAGCTGGCGGACCTGCTCGACCGGACCCCGTCGGTCGGCCACGTGATCGTCGACGAAGCGCAGGATCTCGCGCCCATGGCACTGCGGGCAGTCGGCCGGCGCGCGTCGACCGGGTCGATCACCGTGCTCGGCGACCTCGCACAGGCGACGACGCCGTGGGGAGCCCGCGACTGGGCCGTCGCCCTCGCCCACCTCGGCAAGCCGGACGCGGCGATCACCGAGCTCACCGAGGGCTTCCGCGTGCCGGGCGCGGTGATCGAGTACGCGGCGAGGCTCCTCCCGTCGATCGCGCCCGGCCTCCGTGCACCCAGGTCGGTACGTCACAGCCGCGGCGACCTCGACCTGCGGCTGGTGGCCGATCCGGTGAAGGCCCTCGCCGCTGCGGCAACGGAGGCCGCGGCGAGGGAGGGCACGGTCGGCGTGATCGTCGCCGACCCCCAGCTGCCGGCGGCGCGCAAGGCGCTCAGCGGGATCCCGTACACCGAGCTTGGTCAGGCGACGACCACCGAGGCGTTCGAGTCCCACCTCGACCTCGTACCGAGCTCGCTGGCGAAGGGGCTCGAGTTCGACCACGTCGTCCTGGTCGACCCGGCCGCGATCATGGCCGCGGAGCCCGACGAGATCACCGGAAGGCGCCGCCTGTACGTGACGCTGACCCGCGCCGTCACGTCCCTCATCGTGCTCCACGACGGCAACCTCCCCGAGCCGCTCCTCTGACGACCGCACAGGCATTCTGCAGGCCTGTGCGGTGGAAGTTTCGCCTGTGGAGTCGGAGTTTTGCCTGTGGAGTCGCGGAGGGGGTGCGACTTCACAGGCATTTCTCCGACGAAGGGCGCAATCAGCAGGTCTCGATGATCCGCTGCAGGACGCGTGCGCCGAAGCGAATGGCGTCGAGCGGTACCCGCTCGTCGACGCCGTGGAACAGGGGCGCGAAGTCGAGGTCGGCGGGCAGCTGCAGCGGCGCGAACCCGTACCCGTGGATGCCCAGCTCGCCGAGGGACTTGTTGTCGGTGCCAGCGCTGAGGCAGTACGGGACGACGCACGCGCCCGGGTCCTCGGCGTCGATGGCCGCCGCGATCGCGTCAACGAGCGGTCCGGTCTGCGGCACGTCGAGCGGCGGGACCATGCGATCGACGATCAGCTCGACGTGCTCTCCCGCAAGCTCGCGCAGCGTCGCGAGGATCTTGTCGTCCGAGCCGGGAAGGAAGCGGCAGTCGATGGACGCCTCCGCGACGCCGGGGATGACGTTCGACTTCTTGCCCGCGAGCAGCGTCGTGAGGTTCGCGGTGTTCGCGAGCGTCCCGGCGACGAACTGACGGGCACCGCCGAGCTGCGGCAGGAAGGCGGCGGGGTCGGCGGCGCTCCACGGGATGCCCGTCACGTCGCTGACGTGGTCGAACAGAGTGATCACGGGCGGGATCAGGTCGATCCCCCACGCGTACGCATCGATCCGCACGATCGCCTCGGCAAGCCGCACGATCGCGTTCTCGTCGTTCGGCACGGATCCATGGCCGGCGCGTCCGGTCGCACGCAACCGCATCCACGCGTAGCCCTTTTCCGCGGTCTGGAGGAGGTACGACCGCGTCGCCGGGCCGCCATCGGCCGGTTGCAGCGTGATCGAGTAGCCGCCGACCTCGCTGATCGCCTCGGAGCAGTCCGCGAACAGCTCCGGCCGGTTCCGTACGATCCACTCCGCTCCCCACACCCCGCCCGCCTCCTCGTCGGCGAGGAACGCGAACACGATGTCGCGCGGCGGGGTGATGTTGTTGGTGACCAGGTGGCGCAGGTTGGCCAGCATCATGCCGACCATGTCCTTCATGTCGACCGCGCCCCGCCCGTACAGCACCCCGTCGACCACGTCGCCCGCGAACGGGTCGTGGCTCCAGTCGGCGGCGTCCGCGGGGACGACGTCGAGGTGTCCGTGCAGGATCAGGCCGGGGCGGCTCCGGTCGGCGCCGAGGATGCGTACGACGAGGCTGGAGCGCTTCGGCGCGGGCTCCACGTACTCCGGCTCGAGGCCGACCTCGCGGAGCAGCCCGAGCACGTACTGGGCCGCCTCGTACTCGCAGGGGCCCGAGGAGTCCCCGAAGTTCGTGGAGTCGATCCGTACGAGCTCGGTCGTGATCCGTACGGCCTCATCATCAAGCTCGAGCGACATGGGTGCCACTGTATGCGGTCGTACTTTTTGGCTGTGCGGTCGTACTTTTTGCCTGTGCGGTCGGAGTTTTGCCTGTGAGGTCGCGGACCGGCCGGCCTTATGAGTGCGTGCTGGTGATCGCGAGGATGAAGACCAGCGTGACGAGGACGATGACGAGCACGATGGCGCCGAGCAGGATGGCGACCGTCGACCACCAGCCGGGCTGCCCGAGGCGGATCTTGGCGATCACCCCGGTGACGATCGCCGCCGGAGCCATGAGCGCGGCGGCCCAGAACGCCAGCCCCGCACCCGGGGCGAGCCGCGAGGACTCAGCGGCCGCACCGAGCAGCGAACCCGTGAGCAGGGCGACGAGGATGCCCGCGAGGGCTCCGACGCCCAGCCCGAGCGAGGCGGCAGCCAACCGCGAGGGCTGGAACAGGGTGCTGGTCACAGGTGACAGTGTGTCATCACGTGCCCGGGGGGTGGCGTACCTCGGAGTCGATGAGGCGCCGCCAGGAGCGGACGAGCCCGGGGTCGACGTACGACGTGTAGCTGCGCTGCGGCCGCGCGGGCGCCCCGATGTGGAACCCACGGATGCCCGCCTGGGCCAGCCAGGGCACATGTTCCGGCGCCAGACCGCCCCCGGCCATGATGAGCCTCGCGATCGAGGGATCGGAGTGGGCGCGAGACATGAGGTCGTCGAGCCCGTACCGCAACCCGCGTGCCGACCCGCTGGTCAGCACCCGGTCCAGGCCGGGCAGCGTCTGTACATCCCGCCACGCCTTCACGGGATCGAGCGCCGAGTCGATCGCCCGATGGAACGTCCAGGGCCAGCCGCCGTTGCCGGCGAGCTCGGCGCACACCTCGAGATCGACCTGGCTGAGCCCGTTGAGGAAACCCATGACGATGCCGTCGGCGCCGGCGTCCATGTAGGCGGACCCCAGCCCCTTGAGCCGCGTCGTCTCGCCACCGTCCGTACCGAATCCGCCGCGCAGCCGCAGCATCACGCGGAGCTGAATCGAGGTGGCGCGCCGTACGGTCGCGACCAGCGCCGGCTCCGGCGACAGGCCGCCCTCGTGCATCGTGCCGACGAGCTCTACCCGGTCGGCACCGCCCTCGGCGGCGTTCTCGGCGTCCGCCGCCTGGAGCACCACGACCTCGAGCAGTCCCGCCATGTCTCTATGGTGCCGAGGCGGAGCGGATATGGCCGTAGGCGCGCGGTCGCGACGCCGCTACAGAACGCTCAGCTCAGGCGATAGCCCGAGCCGCGTACGGTCTCGACGACATCGGCGCCGAGCTTGTTGCGCAGGTAGCGCACGTACACGTCGACCACGTTGGAGGTCGGGTCGAAGTCGTAGCCCCACACCGCGCTCAGCAATGCCTCGCGTGAGAGGATTTCGCCCGGGTGCTTCATGAAGGTCTCGATGAGCGTGAACTCGCGGGCGGTGAGGTCGACCTCGTGGCCGGCGAGCGAGGCTTTGTGGGTACGAAGGTCGAGCTTGAGCTTGCCGTGCTGCAGCACCAGCGAGGCCTCCGAGGGCGACTCGCGCCGCAGCCGCCGGCGTACACGCGCAACGAGCTCCTCGAAGCGGAACGGCTTGGCGATGTAGTCATCGGCGCCGTACTCGAGGCCCTTCACGGTGTCGGTGACCGAGGAGCGCGCGGTCAGCATGATGACCGGGATCCGACTGCCCTGGGCGCGGACGCGACGCAGCACCTCGAAGCCGTTCACGTCGGGCAGGCCGACGTCGAGGATCATGAGGTCGTACTCGCCCGACAGCGCCTTGTGCGCGCCAGCGACACCGCTGGCCTCGGTGGTCGCCGGAAAACCCGCGGCGCGCAGGCCTTTTGCGAGGAACGCGGCGATGCGTTCTTCGTCCTCGACGATCAGGATCTGGTTCATGAGGCGGGCTCCGTCACAGGCTGGCGTGGGATGACGAGGCTCACGGTGCTCCCGAGGTCGGGGACCGAGTCGATGTCGACTCGACCACCATGCGCCAACGCAATCGAGTTCACAATAGCGAGTCCGAGGCCCGCGCTGTCCGTACGCTTCGCACCCGCACGGCGCGACCGCCCGAACCGCTGGAGCACGAGCTCCTTGTCGTCCTCAGTGAAGCCCATGCCGTGGTCGCGTATCCAGAGTCGTACGTTGTCGCCGTCGAGCTTGCTGCCGATGCCGATGTCCGTGCCGTCGGGCGAGTACTTCACGGCGTTCGCCGCGAGCTGGAGCCAGGCCTGGGTGATGCGCTGCGGGTCCATCATGACGCTGGTGTCGGCCAGTGAGTCCATGATCCAGTGACGATCGCCGAGGACCCGTACCTTCTCGAACGTCTCGTCGGTCAGCCGTCCCGCGTCGACGTCCTGCAGGACGACGAAGTCGGAGCGCTCCGACTGTGCGAGGAGGATGAGGTCGTTGACGAGCGAGCTCATGCGGGCGAGCTCCTCGAGGGCAAGGGCCCGGACGACCTCCGCGTCCTTCGGGTCGGTGGTGTCCATCAGCTCGAGGTGGCCGCGGACGATCGTCATCGGGGTCCGGAGCTCATGACCGACGTCGTCCAGCAGGCTCTTCTGTGCCTCGACCGTCGACTCCAGTCGATCGAGCATGCCGTTCACGGTCGTGGTCAACGCCGCGAGGTCGTCGTTGCCGCGCACGGGGATGCGGCGTTTGAGATCGTGCTCCGTGATCTCCTCGGCGGTGCGCTGCAACCAGCTGATCGGTTGCAGCAACCGCGCCATCACCAGCCACGTGATGACGGCGGTGACCGCGATCGCTCCGACCCCGACGAGCGCGTACGTGACGAAGGTCTCGTTGAGGGCCTTGCGCTCGATGGAGAGATCGATGACGCGGACGAGTGCACCGGTCTCGCCGGTGGAGATCCACGAGACCGGGACGACGAGGTACGCGTAGTCGGTCGAACCCGACGTGTACCGCTCGGTCGTCACGTTCGACAGCTTCGACTTCTCCAGCACGAGCGCCACGAAAGCCGGGTCGTTCTCCGGCCGTACCGTCACCGACGAGTTGGCCTTCCACACCACCTTGCCGTCGCTGATGCCGAGGATGCCGCCCGACTCGGAGAGCGTCTTGCTCTGCAGCGCGCCGCGCAGCAGATCCGAGACGTCCGTGAAGGGTTTGCCGGTCCCGGGATCGATGTTCAGGTACGCGAGCTCACGGAAGTCGGACGCGTCGCGGCTGAGCTGGGCGTAGGCCTGGCTCTGGATCCTGGCCCACTGCAGCACGTACGCGACCGCACCGGACATGCCGATGCCGAAGAACGTGAGCAGCAGGATCGTGACGACAAGACGCTCACGGATGCTGGCGATGCCCGGCGCCCGCTTTCGTCGACCAGCCGACGCCTGCCCCGCCTCGGCCGCGGGCCGAGACGTGTGAGGGCGGGTCAGCGATGGTGGCACGTCAGCGCACGGCTACCAGGTCGCACACAAAGATGAGCGTCTCGTTCGGGCCGATGACGCCGCCGGCGCCGCGGGGACCGTACGCAAGGTGGGGCGGGATCATGAGCTGCCGGCGGCCGCCGACCTTCATCCCCTGGATCCCCTGGTCCCAACCGGAGATGACCTGTCCACGACCGAGGCCGAAGTCGAGCGGCTGGCCGCGGTCATAGCTCGAGTCGAACTCCTCGCCGGTCGAATGCGCCACGCCGACGTAGTGCACGGACACGATCTGGCCGGCCTCCGCCTGCGGGCCCGTGCCCTCGACGAGATCGGTGATGACGAGTTCTGCCGGCGGTGGACCGTCCGGGAAATCCACGAAGGGCTTGTCCATGCCCCGGATGCTAGTGGCGCGCGGCGCTCACACACCCCATCGATGACGCGAGTCTCACCTCAAGTTGCCGAGAGGTACAGACTTTGCCGACAGCGGGCCGGGAGTACGAGCCCGGACAGGGCCGGTTCGACAGGCACTTTGCGCTGTCTCCGACGGGTTCGCTCGCGACGTTGAGTGCCCTTCGGGGTTTGCACTCGCCTAGGTCGAGTGCTAAACATGGGTTAGCACTCTCACGCGTAGAGTGCTACGTCAGTCGGTGAGGTCATTGACCGTCCGTCGCGGGCACTGACAGGCGCGACCAACGTCCAATTGGGGACAGACCCCGACACAGCCGGAGGAAACCCGGAACACATGGCAAAGCTCATTGAATTCAACATCGAGGCTCGCCGCGGTCTTGAGCGAGGCATGAACATCCTCGCCGACGCCGTAAAGGTGACCCTGGGCCCCAAGGGCCGAAACGTCGTGCTCGAGAAGAAGTGGGGCGCCCCGACGATCACCAACGACGGCGTCTCCATCGCCAAGGAGATCGAGCTCGAGGATCCCTTCGAGAAGATCGGCGCCGAGCTCGTCAAGGAGGTCGCCAAGAAGACTGACGACGTCGCGGGCGACGGCACCACCACGGCAACCGTTCTCGCTCAGGCGATGGTGCGCGAAGGTCTGCGCAACGTCACCGCGGGCGCCAACCCGATGTCGCTGAAGAAGGGCATCGAGAAGGCAGTCGCCGCGATCGTCGCCGAGCTCGGCGCGATGGCGACCGACATCGAGACCCGCGAGCAGATCGCGGCCACCGCGTCGATCTCTGCCGCTGACACCACCGTGGGCGAGATCATCGCCGAGGCGATGGACAAGGTCGGCAAGGAAGGCGTCATCACTGTCGAGGAGTCGAACACCTTCGGCCTCGAGCTCGAGCTCACCGAGGGCATGCGCTTCGACAAGGGCTTCATCTCGCCGTACTTCGTCACCGACGCTGAGCGTATGGAGGCCGTCCTCGACGACCCGTACATCCTCATCGTGAACTCCAAGGTCTCCTCGCTGCGCGATCTGCTGCCGGTGCTGGAGAAGGTCGTCCAGAGCGGGAAGCCGCTGCTGGTGATCGCCGAGGACGTCGACGGCGAGGCTCTCGCGGGCCTGCTCGTCAACAAGATCAAGGGCACCTTCAAGTCGGTCGCCGTCAAGGCTCCCGGCTTCGGCGATCGCCGCAAGGCGATGCTCGCCGACATCGCGATCCTCACCGGTGGCCAGGTCATCGCGGAGGAGGTCGGCCTCAAGCTCGATGCCGTCACCCTCGAGCTGCTCGGGCGCGCCCGGTCGGTGAGCGTGTCGAAGGACGAGTGCACGATCATCGACGGTTCCGGCGATGCCGACCAGATCGCTGGTCGCGTCACCGAGATCCGTCATGAGATCGAGAACTCCGACTCCGACTACGACCGCGAGAAGCTGCAGGAGCGGCTCGCCAAGCTGGCCGGCGGCGTTGCCGTCATCAAGGTCGGCGCGGCCACCGAGGTCGAGCTCAAGGAGCGCAAGCACCGCATCGAGGACGCCGTACGCAACGCGAAGGCGGCCATCGAAGAGGGCATCGTGCCCGGTGGTGGCGTTGCGCTGCTGCAGGCTGCGAAGAACGCCAAGCTGCCGGATCTGTCCGGCGACGAGGCGATCGGTGCAGCCATCGTGTACACCGCGTGCGCTGCTCCGCTGAAGCAGATCGCGTTCAACGCGGGTCTCGAGGGTGGTGTCGTTGCCGAGAAGGTCGCGGGCCTGCCCGCGGGCCAGGGCCTCGACGCGGCGACCGGTGAGTACGTCGACCTCATGAAGGCCGGCATCATCGATCCCGCCAAGGTGACCCGTTCCGCGCTGCAGAACGCGGCG
>Ga0208716_1001128_pt1 | contig 10373 bp, 15 predicted proteins | sample NGESurdeep092012_8_FD_184482 | JGI IMG/M metagenome (GOLD analysis project Ga0208716, IMG submission 184482) | Arctic peat soil microbial communities from Barrow, Alaska - NGEE Surface sample 415-3 deep-092012 (SPAdes) | ecosystem: Environmental > Terrestrial > Soil > Wetlands > Peat ...
TTTTATTTTAAACCAATCAATTAATTAACCACAAGTGGATCTGAAACGCTAATTCGAATATCATTTGTTAAACCCCCACTAGCAATAAAATTGAGCAAACTGCCAGATACTGTGTATGCTCCACCACCATTAAGTGTAGAGACTGTGGCTGTCGTGCTTGTTGCGGTATCAAAGTCTCCAATCCCCAGCGTTTGGGTTCCGATTTCCACCGTTGTCTCACGAACTGTTAGATTTGTACCTCCCCAAGAGTGTGCACCACCATAGTCGTATGTTGCTATAATGAGCAGTGTCTCGCTAGAAGATTGATAACGTGAGTTTGTTCCATTGATTGCTCCAGTACCCTTAATAGCGGAGCCGGCGAATGTGAATGAACTTGGTGCAGTATATTCGATAATTGCAATACTAGAACCGCTGCCACTGGCTAACAATCCTGTCGCTGTTACGCTGTTAGCCCCAGCATTGATGTTAAGCGCAATCCATATTTGAATAGATGAACTGCCGTCACTACCAGAAGCAACCAAATTATACGAATTGCCTTGTGTATCGTTTACGGCTGTGACACTCGTATTGCTGGTTGCCACAACAATCATATTCCCAGCCACGTTGGCTGATGGAAACGCAAGAGCAGCATTTCCACTCTGACTCGCACTTTGGAGATATGCAAAAGCGCTCATTTTGTTATTTCAAACCCATCAGCCGATCTGAATTTCGTCTGTTTCGCATCAAAGTACGGAATTGGTCCAGAAGACCCAGATAATCTTTAAGTGATTCTGAGGCTTTCCCCCACTCCTGAGCTTGTTCCCACAAATCTGTTATGCAGTAATATTCGAGAGCCGCTATGTGCTCATCTGGAATTGGAATTGGAGTTGTGTCATCCAAAGCTGGAGCGGCTGCACGATAGAAAACAAACATCTGACCATAATTAGCTACTGAAGGTTTTTGCCAAATTGCGACATAACGATGATTAATAGGGCAGAAATAGTAAGGAGTCCCATAACATGAGTCCCAGTCGACTCGTTGTTGATTGAGCTTTCTGAGTGAAGTTGGAAACATCCATCTACGAATGGTATTGTTCCAGATTGCGACGACTCCGATGTAATCGGGAAGCAGGGTAAGCAAATCATAATATGTCTTATTCTGCTGAAAGGGCAGAGCGGCTGACTTGTAAATGCAGCCGGTAAATGCACAAACTTCATCCAAACCATCTTGAATACTGTCCGAAACAGCCTGTTTGTCGTAATAGATGGAATTACTAAAATTGATTTCGAGTTCAGCCGCTAGATCAAGTCTGGTTTCCATCAGATTGTAACCCGCTTAAATTTGTGGCTCACCATATCTTTTCTAATTAAATCTTCGTATCCAATTGGTGCAGCAGCTTTAACACAAGAAACGATTGTATTAAATTTTTCATCCTTTTCTGGTACTGCTCGTATCCCCCCAAATCCCCAACTCTTTAATTTCTTGACAAAGTCCGGTGTATGCATAATTGTTACATGTGCATCGCCAGGATAAAGCTGCCTACCATAAATTACATTCTCCCAAAAATCTTTCTTACCCTTGTAATTAGTTTTCCAATTCTCAACAGCTTTAAGAAATTCTGGATAGGATATAATCAAACGCCCACCAGGCCGCAAAAGCCTCCAAATTTCAGTAAAAAGCTTTTGATGTAAACTTCTGTGAATATGCTCGATGCAGTGAAACATCACAATTTCTTCAACTGTGCCAGCTTTGTATGGAAACTTCTCCAAAATATTGTGGAGCACATCTGGCTTACAAGTGGCTTCACCATCAATATTTACATAATCAGGCAGTTTGTTTGAGCCACAACCCAGATTAAGCTTGAGAGGTTTTTTTACCATTTAAAACCCCCTTTACTTCAGCTAGATATTTTGGCCCTCGAAATTCAGAATCATTGATGCCTGGTTTTCCAAATTGAGCTTCCCAGTATTTAATATAATTCTTCTTGTTGTTCTCATCAATGATTTCCGCCCAAAGAATATGTCCACAAGTAATACTGGTATCAGCGATAATTGTGACATTTGGAACTTCTTCCTGTGCTTTAACACAAAAATAGATGTCTTCAGTATTTGAGACTCCAGTTATGAAATAGGGTTTAGAGAGCTTTTTGAGTAGACTTGTTTTAATTAAACAAACTGAAAATCCTACAGCACCACAGGTAAGTGGACCCCGCTTCCGCGGAATCTTACTCAAAGCAGTGAGCCCGGTTTTGGCTTTGTCCCATTTAAAAATCATATGTTGGAATGGATACCCACGAATAAGGACATCAGCAGCCGCTATATCGACATTTAATTTCATTAGCTTATCAAGAAAATCAAAAGGTAGTGGTAAAAGTACATCATCATCAATAAAAAGAAGATGAGTTGCTTCGATATCCAAAGCCACTTCAGCGGCTAGATTTCTCATTCTGTCAATTGACATGCGGGGTGGATTTACAAAACAAAAATCGATATTTGGAAAATGTTTTCCAAACCGATACCACATTTGACAATGATTTGAATAAGCTGCTTGTGTTGTGGAGGTTAAAGAATTGACTCCAACAACAATTCTTGTTCTAAGAATAGTTTTTTTCATGGGAAAAATCGGGGGAGTTGCGGTCCTCCCCCAGTGGAGGTTTGAGCTACATCATACGTACAAATACTTTGACCGCATTTGTAATTGCTGTACGGGTGTCACCAGTTGCGGAAGCTGAAGCGGCTGAACTTGCAAGGGAAGCAGCCAAAACAGCAGCCCCTCCGAGAGTTCCCAAACTCCCAACCATACTTGCATTTCCAACTAACGCGTTATTGATTGATTCCCAACCAAGGGCAATTCCAGAGGCTGAACTCTGTGAGGAAGTCCAAGAATCTGTAGATGCCGCCCTGGTCATTTTTGTCATTAGCGCATATGGGCAATATCCAAAAATCTGAGCTTCCCCATACGCACCAGCAACTAATGCGGCTGTTGCAATCCCGTACTTGAATGAACCATTTTTGGCATCACCCGCAGTACTGGGAAGTACAACTTGAACCCCATCTTCTGTTCCGTTAAACAAAAGCGTAACAGGTGATCCTTGTGGAATTGATGCAGACGCCTCTCCGTTTTTAATAACAACGTAGCAAGAGTCTCTTTTGTTACCTACCGATTTAAATCGCATTTGAAGTTTGTCTCCTTCTTACTTCGTTGGTTTATCTCCCAACGGAATTACGGTGCAATCAGAGTGCGAGCAATTGTTCCCATAACACCCTGCTTTCTGCGATTGGTGCATGTGAGATTGCCCATCCAAGCAACGTGACCCAAGCGGCTGTCACCATTTATCGGTTTGAAAATAGTTCTACCGGAGTCGTCCTTCAACATATTGAAGTCGGATTCAGACTCATAAATGATTTTGAAAAATGTGGGATTGATCATAAATATGGACCCATTGGTCAAAGTGCTGGGATCACCAGAACCACCAGTAAGTGTTGGGACAATATTGTTAGTAACGTCAGGGACTTTGTCATCCATTACGAAATGGGCGCCTTTGTAGACGACATTTTCGAACGGATAGGCTTCGTCCACTTTGTTTTGGGTGTAGCGATACTTCTGATAGAGAGCGTGGATGAAAAGCTCATAAGATGTCTCATCCAAAAGAACCAACTTCGGCTTCCCACCAGTGCCAAGAGCGCATCGATTGAAAAGACGGTCAACTTCAAGAAGGAAACCATCATACGTGGTAGCGGCTGAAGTCATGGTCTTATTCTGCCACCAGCTATAGGTGCCTTGATTAATATTGCCAACAGAAGTAGAAGTAGTAGGAGTAAAGTCGATAAGTTTGGAAATTGGCTCAATTGCAGAACTTCCATTGATAGGGGAAACATAAGGAGTTTTGATTGATCCGCCGGCCTGGTTTGCGGAACCAAACATCAGAGCTTGGGAGAAAAACTCTTGCAATCCCATCTCAGCCTGTTTGATACGCGCTTTAACCAAATTGACAAGACGCTGTTTGTTCTGTTTGACTTCTTTCATCGAATAGACGATTGCGGCTGCACACTGTGACCATTGATAGATGCAATCCGTCACACCGTCCACAGGAATGCTGGCCAATTCATCATATCCGTCGTACGAATCAGCAACCTGCAAACCATACATCAAAGGAACTTGAATGTATGTTCCGCCATCTTGCGATTCGTACAGATCTTTTCGCATTATCTCGAAGAAAAATGCGTTTGTTGCACCGATGTTGTCGATAAGCTCCTTCCGATAAGCAGGGAGGCTCAGACCGAAAAGAGAGTCTAAATTAGTTGTTACTTGGCTTGGAGCGCTGGTAGATCCGAATGTAACTGCCACGATTTATCCTTTTTTACCCTGACGAAGTTGCTCTTGAGCCCAAGCAATAGATTCGTCAAGGTTCATTTTCTTAGTTGGGATTTCCACAGTACTAGAAACTCTTTCAGAAGCTGTACTTCGCAGCCGCGCTGGGGCATCTGCTGCATTCCTTCTAATTTGATCGGCAACTTTTTGTGGAGACGACTTTCGCTCATTGCTGGCGATAGTGTATAGTCTCCCCATGTATGTTGCAACATTCATATTGCCAATCGGAATTTCCTCTGAAAGAGCCGCCATACGTGCTTCAAACTGCTTAGAAGCACCCTTTGTTTCTGTTGCCAACTTATCGTAGGCAGTTACAACTTCTCGCTCCACATTTGACTGTTGGAGTTCTGCAAAGCGGGTATCCGAAGATTCCCGCTCTTGTTTAACTACAGCTTCAATTGCAGGCGCTAAGCGATCTGCTAGGAAGCCATATTCTTTGCCAAGTGCCTCAGCAAAAATGTCTTTAATTTCTTTGCGGGCGGAAACCTCTTCTTTCTTAGTGAGAGGTGCTTCGCCAGCTTTTGGAAACAATCCGGCTTGTTGTGCAAGTGCTGCTATGATTGCATTCGCTTGTGGACCGGAAAGAGCTTTGTAGAGATTTTTTGATTCAATTAATTGTTCTGGAGTGAGATCGTCAGAGGTTTCATGAGTTTCTTCAGGAGTTTCCTCTGTTGTCTCTTCAGTAGTTTCTTCTGCTACTGGGGTTTCTTCTGGTTTCTCTGAAGCTGGAGCTACCTTGTCGGATTCAGCTTTCAACTCAGCGGCTGCCGATTCTATTGCGGATTGTAAAGAAGTGTCTGCCATAAAATTATCCTATCCTTTGAGATTCATAGTTACCACGAATATACTGATTGAAGTATTGGCCGCGGCTGCCAGCATGATTGAACTCAGCATAAACTAGTGGTTCTATCCCTTTGTAGAGATATGATCCACGTTTTTCAAAATGAACTGTCATTTCATTTGTATTCATATCATATTCGAGTGCATCAACACATTCAGATGTATAGTCTTTAGGGTTTAATTGTGACCATTTGTAATCAGGTTTACTCTTATGATAACCAAATTGATTATAACGCGCCATTTCACACCCTGTCTTGCAGACGGATAGTAATAACTAAATCTTTTGTTTCCAGGATTTGTACAATACTGGTCACAGCAGAGACGGCACCGGAAGCAATCTCTTCAATCGCTTTGGCCGCTTGCTGTCCAAACTGTTGAGCAATTTTGTCTGTATCAATTAGTGCCATTATAGTCCCAACTTTGAAACCCAAGAGTTAAGAGGCTTCCAAAAATCAATCCAGCCCTGCCATATTTGAGCCTTTTGTTCTGGAGTTTGTCCATCAATGAGTTTGCCCATCAGGGCGAAACCAGCAATTATCGCATCCTCGTAAGGACCATGAATTGCAGCCTTAATAGGCACAGGAATTGCTGGTGTGGTTGCCATTGTTTCCTAGTCAAACATGTGGTGGTAAATCCGAGACAACATATCATAGGCACTTAGTCCATCAGCACCTGGAGTATTAATTTGAGTTGGCGTTGTCTTCGGAATTACTAAATCGGCCAGTGGCGGATCGAAGGGAGCGTAAGTTACTTTTCCCATATCATCTACAAATTTTTGTTGTGGCTTATCCGGAGCTACAGGAGTTCCTGTGAATTGTCCAACATCCAATGGGCCTTGAATATTGGATAAATCTTGATTATATTTTTGTATGATTTTAGCATTGTCCAGTTCATTTTGTTTCTGCAAACCCAGAGTGACCAACATGGAACTGAACCATGCACTGTCTGTTTTGTTGTGTGAAAATTCTTTTCCCTTATCATCCACACCGATAAGTGTATTTCCGTCTGAGCTATACTTTATCATTTCTTCTCCTATTGTTGTTGCGCTCCATTAAAGGGCATATTCTGTAGTTGCTGGCGGATCTGTTCCTGTGCAGGAGGGGTTGCTTGTTGCAACATCTGTTGGGAGTTTCCGCCAGCAGGATCTGGTGCTCCTTGCGGACCCAAAGCACCTTTTAATTGCTGCATCCGAGCTAATTCCATTAAGAGAGCCATCTGCTGAAATTCCGCAATAGCTTTTTCATTCCGGTATCCAATTCGCACAGCGGCTTCCCGTACGAGATATGGTGAAAATGCAACATATGGGTTTTGTTGTAAGAAAGCTGTAAATTCGAATAGTTTTTGCTTTTCATCTTGGGCAGCCGCTTGAGACATTGTTGACAAATCAACATCGATTCTAAAGTCATAACTATCCTTCAGATCATCAGCTTTGATAAATTTCCACGCAGCGATTGCCTGTGGATTCACAGACTGGCCAAATCCTTCACCCTCCGGACTAGTAAGTTTAACAACTGTTTGTCCAGTAAAATTATCTTTAATTACAAGGAGGATTTCTCGCCCAATTTCGCAATACCATTTAACAATTCGATCTCGATCTTTCGTTTCTCTGAGAGCAGTTCTTTGATTAACAATTGTAGCTTGGGTTGCGGTCGTTCTGTCAGCCACTCCTCGGCTTTCATCAGATGTTCCAGAGATCCTGTTAAGGTCATCAGCTGATGTTTGTATACTTTCCGTAAGGGAATTTCCAAGGTCGGCGTTGTCGATTGGCTTAATAGCTCCATCTTGTTTAACTTTAACCATTGCCCCATCTGGACCAGTTTCAAACTTTTCCAGTTCTTCATCATCAATCATTCCTTCACGAATTTGGAATTTGCGGATGAAACGACGACGATGAGTTCGGAGCATTTCTCGAGTTTCATTATATTCATCTTGTGGGCTGAGCCAGTGGAATGCGGGCGGAATTGGGTAGAAGCCAGCAATTTGCAGACGTTTGTCAGTACGGAGATCAAATAATGGCAGCCGCTCGAACTTCCTTTGGAAAACTGTAACGCAGGGCGAATCTACGATGAGAAGTCTCATCATACTGCGGAGGTCCCAAATACGCCATATTTTAATTCCAGAAGTTTTGTATCTCTCTCCGATTGTCTCTCGCTCAATTTCTTCATCACGGAAATCAGCAGATTGAATCTTATCCTTATTCATTATTTTAGGGAGGGAGAGCAAGTCATCTTTATTAACATAATCATAATAGCCCACCCAACCACAACGATTAAGATATTTATGATCCATCCCACCAATCCGGAATGTTTTTGCCGGAACATGTTTAATGAAGACACGTTCATTTTGTGGAAGTTCTGGAGGTTCTTCCATAATCCGCCGGCGTCTTTCAGGAGAGAGATTTTGCTGTACATCTGCGCCTAAAAGTGGACGCGGGGCATTTGGATTGATAATCCAATCAGCCTCATATCCCACCTCGACAATACCAAACCGAAAGAAGGAATCTTTGAATGCCTGCTCCATTTCTTCGGCAAAATTGAGGCGTTGCTCTTGAATTTGTGTATTAAGTAAATCTGATTTGAGATTTGCGGAGGCTGAAGCGGCTTCCAGTTGATCCTCATTCGACGGTTTCGACGATACTGTGAATTTCGGAAATGTCGGTATAAAGGATGAGATCTTAATTTGGATCGTCTCATAAATCTTGTTGATTGTGTAAGGGTTGTATTTTAACTCACTTTGGCTTTTCCACTGGAAACCCTCGTAATACTTATCCAGAATTTCGCATTTGAAAAGAGTCTCCCATTCCTTGTAGTACTTGTCAGCCGCTGTGAGTCGCTGAGACCAAATGCTATCTTCAACTAATTGTTTAGCCATTGAAATCTACTGTTGGGTGGCCCCTTGGCGATTTGCGAAAATTCTCATCAAAGTTTCTTTTAACTTGGGATCTTTAATGTGTGCAGCCGCTGCATCTACATATTGTTTATCAAGAAAGGGTGAAGTTGCTGTTGAAAAACTTAATCCTTCATTAGCAATTTGATCTGGACTGCCAGCATTTGACATTTGATTATAGAGAGGGGATTGCTGAATATAATTTGATGTTACCTTTGGGACTAATTGTGAAAGTTGTGAGGCGGATTGGGATAAATTGGCCTTATTGTAAATTCTGTGAGCAACTTCGTGTGCTAAAAGACCGGAGGGAAGATTTTCCAAAGGCCCGGCTGCTGAAATACTATCCGATCCAGGATCGTAAGAAGCTCCAGCTCCTGAAATTTGCTGTCCTTGCACAATTGGAGTTCTCATATAACGATCTTGGGCCACAACTTGAGGTTTCTGTGTAGCAAAATAGTCCATTATTGATTTAATTATGTCAGCCATCAGGAACTCATCGGTTGCAGCCGCAACTGTTTTGCTCGCTTCATACATTCAGCGTAGTATTTCATTGAGAACCGCGGTGGTTTGGGGTGGGACTCTGTGCGCCCTGCCCCGTGCATCGCGACAAAGTATCGTATACAGTCGTATGCATGATCTGCGACGGATTCTTCACGATCGTCGCAGAAAATCTGTTTCCCATCAATGTAGCCAAGAGATTTTCTTCGTTGGGATTGCAGCTCAGAAATCGCGTGATAGCATCCCTGTGGGTATTCGTAAGATTTTTTGATAAAGTAAATCCCTGGAGCTGGGGTTGCAGCTGTCTGTGGGTTTCTCCACAATCCATTTCGCAGTCTCTCATTAAGTCTGTTCCTCGTGGCGAATTCATTATTGTCAGCCGCTATCCAATGAAGTGGCGGAGCGTCCAAAGAAGTATCTGAATACTCGTCAGCGGTTGTCCAGAATCCACCATCTTTTTGTGAAGTAGTTTTGAATATTTGGGGGTCTGCATAATTCCCTGAATACCGCTCCGCGCCAGAAAGTTCACTTATCGCCTTACGGTGATATGAAATAGGTCGTCCAGGTACATAATACTCACGATAACATATATACACACCATCCAAAACGGCAAACCAGAGACAACAAGTAGGACTAGCGTCGCCATGATCCAAAACACGAAAAAGATTACCCTTACGAAGTATTCTTTCCACAAGTTCTTGTGTGTAATCGAGTTGCGACTCACCAAACAATCGGTGGATTTGTGCAGAGCTGATTCCCCACTGACCTTTGACATACTTGTTTACCCATTCCGCATCATGTGTAATAGCTTCTGCGTAGGTTTCGGAACTTCCAAGATTTGGATCCCATTCCCCTTCGGTGTAAAAAAAAGCCGGCCGTCTTTCAAGAGAGTCTGGGTGGAATTTGCGGAAAATAAAATGGAACTGGCTATCGGGATTACAGAGCAACATGTGGTACGACGGAGCAAGAAGTTTATTCGTTGTCCTATTGCGTGGCCAATCTGGGTATTTGTCCAAAAGGTCTGCTGGCACTTCCGCATCATCCCACCGTCCTATTCGTCCATCAAGTACATCAAAAACTTTTTCTTCAATCTCTTCGGCTTGGTCAATGAGGGCGGAATTGATTTCCAAACCACGCAACGTACTCTCATCGACTTTATCAAGATGAAGCCAGTGTATAACTGATTTGTTGATAAATTCTGTGTAGCCATCTTGCTCATTGTGTCTTTGAATTATTCCAGCTGGACAGATTTTAAAGAACGTCTGCATCGTCGTCTTTTTAAGATCTGAGTAAGTCTGACGAGCAATGATCATGCGATAATTAGAGAATGTTGAGAGCAGAGTGAAAGCTTTGCAGCAACCACCAAATGACTTACCATTATTAAAACCGCCGGAGAAGCACTGGTTACGAGCAGTTGAGAAATAAAACTGACGCTGGGCGGCATTTACGAATTTAATTTGTAGTTCCAAATGGGGTTACTTCTTCGCTTTCTGACGCTCTGACCATAACTGATGTTTTACTTGACTTTGTGAGGCTCCGCTTTTTCTCGCTTTGAGTATAGCGGCTGCCATTTTCGCCGGGCCTGATTCGGGGCAAGGGAGTTTCATCGTTTTGGTTACCTCATTACTGCCGGAAGGGATTTTAAAACTGATTTGGGGAGCTTAGGAAGTGCAGTGGGATATTTTTGGTGAAGAAGAATGTGACTAGCTATCTTAGCAGCTAAATTTGGCATCTTGGGTAGGGAAAGGGGGAGGGATTTCATTTCGATTTTGGTTGCTCCTTACTCTCCAACTCCAGCG
>Ga0208716_1001131_pt1 | contig 10354 bp, 8 predicted proteins | sample NGESurdeep092012_8_FD_184482 | JGI IMG/M metagenome (GOLD analysis project Ga0208716, IMG submission 184482) | Arctic peat soil microbial communities from Barrow, Alaska - NGEE Surface sample 415-3 deep-092012 (SPAdes) | ecosystem: Environmental > Terrestrial > Soil > Wetlands > Peat ...
TCACCTGACGGCTACTAATCGGTTCGATTTGATACCCCGTGATCATCGCGGGTATCCCCCTGAAGGAGCGCCATGACCAGCACCGAGGTTTACACCGCCGTCGCCACCCAGGCCCGGCAGGCGACCGAGAAGTCCGTGGACGCGTTCCGCACCGGCGCCAAGACGTTCACCGACCAGCTCGACAAGGCCAAATTTCCGACCGTGGACCTGACCGAACCGGTCGCCCGGTACTTCGAGTACGTGCAGAAAGCTGTTGACCTGAACCGTGACTTGGTCACGAAGTGGGCGGAACTGGTCACCAACCTGTCAGGGTCGGTTCGCGAGCAGGCCGAGAAGGTCACCGGCATCGTGGAGGACCAGACCAACATCGTCGCGGATTTGACTGTCAAGCAGGCCGAGAAGGCGGAGCAGGCGGCGAAGGAGGAGGCCGACACGGTCGAGCGGACGAAGCGCGAGCAGGAAGCAAAGATCGAGGAGGCCGAGGAGGCGAAGGCCCGGGAAGCCAGGCGCGTCGAGCGTGAGGAAGCCAAGAGGGCCCAGCAGCAAGCCGAGGAAGCCGAAGAGGCCGAGAAGGCGAAAGCCCGGGAAGCCAAGCGCGTCGAGCGTGAGGAAGCCAAGAAGGCCCAGGAGAAGGCTCGGGAGGCCTACGAGGGTCTGACCAAGGCCGCACTGTCCGATCAGCTAGCCGAGCGCGGCCTGCCCAAGACCGGCAATCTCGACGAGCTCATCGAGCGTCTCGTCAGCGCCGACAGCGAGTAATCAGCACCAATTCCCAGATGTAGATGACGCCGGCGTCGGCAGCCTCACGCTGCCGGGGCCGAGGTCGTCGTTGCTACCCCGCCTGCGAGCTAGAGCCCATCGGGCTGCCTGCGATGACCAGTCGTTCACAGTGCCGCGACACACGCTCAGCCAATGCCCGCCCGCCGCGCACGCTCGACGGCCTCGGCCCGGCCCAGGACATGCAGCTTCGCGTAGATCGCCGAAGCGTGATTGGTCACGGTCTTCGACGCCAGGCCCAGGCGCACGCCGATCGTGCCGATGGGCAAACCCTCCGACAGCATCTCCAGCACCTGACGCTCGCGCGGTGTCAGCTGCGGGAACGGGTCGGCGGCCCGATCGGTTGCCGAGAACCGGTGAAGGACCCGGTGCGCGACCCCCGGGCCGAAGATCGCTTCGCCGGCCGCGACGGCACGGATCGCCCTGACGATCTCGTCCTGGGTCGCGCCTTTGAGCACGTAGCCGGCCGCTCCGGCCCGCATGGCGGCGAACACCGAGTCGTCGTCATCGAACATGGTGAGCATGAGAATGCAGACACCAGGTGCGGCTCTGACGATCTCGCGCGCGGCGCCGACGCCGTCGAGTTCGGGCATCTGGACGTCGAGGACGACGACATCAGGACTCAAGGTGACCGCCGCTCGCACCGCCTCGCGGCCGGTCCCTGCGGTCCCGACGACCTCGATGCCAGCCACCGATGACAGCAGAGCCGACAATCCATCCCGTACCACCGGGTGATCATCGGCCACGACGACCCTGACGAGCCCGCTCACGGTGCCGGCTCCGAATGCGCAGACGAGACCTGAACGGACGCCAAGGGTGCCATCCCCAGGTCTGTGGGATCGACAGCGGAAGAATCCGGATCCTCCTGTCCCGCAGGACCTTCCGCCGAAGGATCAACCCCACTGATCGACCCGCGCAGCGGCTGGCCGATCGGCAACCGGACGATCACAGTGCCTCCAGCGGAACCCGGGCCGGCCCGCAACGAGCCGCCGAGCTCCGCCGTCCGTTCCCTCATTGCGACCATGCCGACGCCGGGCTGCCAGGGCTCAGTCGAATCGCCGTCATCGATGACGGCGATCTCCACGGCATCGGCGACGGTCACCGTCACCTCGATCGTGCGGGCGTGAGCATGCCGCACCGCGTTCGTCAGCGCCTCCGACACGATCCGGTAGGCGGCGACTTCGACGGCCGCCGGCAGCTCGGGCAACGCGGCGGGTGCGTCCATGGTCACCGCCGTCGATCCCGAATCCAGATGGTCGACCTGCCGGCGAAGCGCCCCCAGCAGACCGAGCTCATCCAGCGACGGCGGACGCAACGCGTACACGAGCCTGCGGACGTCTCCGATGGACTCCGCCGCCTCATGACGTAGTGCGGCCAGCAGCGCCTCTGCCCGGTCAGGATCGGTGCGGACCAGATTGCGGGCCGCGTCCGCCTGGAACGCGATTCCGGTCAGGGCGGTTCCGAGCCCGTCATGCAGATCGCGGCGAAGGCGGCGCCGCTCCTCCTCCCGGGAACTGATGATCTCTTCCCGGGAGCGCTGCAGATCCTCACTGAGCCGGGTGGCGTAGGCCGCCACCGACAGCGGCGCAGCCAGCAGTTGCAGTGCCGCCCGATCCGCCCGGTCCAGCTCGCGGTCGCCCGACCGAACTCCGATGACGATCTCCCCGACTGTCGCGCCCTGATAGGCCAACGTGATCGTTTCCGTGTTCTCCGGCTCGACTCCGAACGACGCCCGCTCGGTGCCGTTGATGACGAGTGCGGCCGAGGGAAGCCGCAACGTCTGGGCCACCGCGCGCAGAACGTCCTGCTGGTCACCGCCGACCAGCTGCTCACCGATCCGCGAGACCACCCGGACCGGGTCGGACCGGTCGCCGTAGAGCGCCCGGTCGACGATCCGCTGCAGCCGCACCCTGACCGGATTGAATCCGACGGCAATCACCAGCACGATGAGCGCCGTCGTGCCACCTGCCGGATCTGTGACCACCAGCCCGGTGGTACCGACCAGTGCCAGGTACACCAGCACCACTGCGGTGGACAGCACCAGGTAGAGCACTGTCCGGGACAGCACCAGCCTGATGTCCAGGAGTTGGTAGCGAAGCACTGCGATGGTCATCGATATCGGGACCAGCGCGATCGCCAGCAGATTCAGCACGGCGAAGCCGTCCACGAGCGGTCCCCACACGGCTTGCGTGACGATGGCGACGATCAGCGCCAGCACCAGCCACAACAACTGACGGCGGGTCCGTTCATCGCCGCGCCGGTAACGGACGACGAGCGCCACGAGCGCGGCACCGTAGGTGCCCCTCACCACCCAGTTCGCGATCTCCCAGAGCATCTCGAGCTGCCGATGGTCGGCGATGGAGAGCCATGTGGTGATGGGGGCCCCGTCCGGGTTCGAGCCCAGGCCGATGGCGGTGATCACGCCACCGGTCGCCCCCACCCACACGAGCCATCGCCAACGCGGACTCGGCATCCGGCCATCCGGGAAGAGCAGCAGGGCCAACGGCAGGCAGACGGTGATCGACCAGGGCCAGGCATAGAAATAGACCGTGAGGATGCCGCGGGTCGCCTCGAGTGGCCAGGCCCGGTCGATCGACGCCTGCAGCAACGGTGCGACGGCAGCCGTCATCGTCTGCAGGACACCAGCCGCGGACAGCAGCCAGCCCACCGGATTGCGCGGTCGGTGCCACGCGATCAGGACGCCACTGGCGGCGCAGCTGAGCCCTATCGCGCAGTTGGTGACCAGATAGGAGTCCAACGCATCCTCGAAGGTCATGCCAACGAGCGCCCCGCCGACGATGGTCGCCACGACCTCGATCACCGTCAGCACGAACAGCCCGACGGCGATCACCATCGTGACGCTGGTGCGACCGTGCCCGTCGCTCGTCATGTCGTCGATCGTGGCACCGTGACCAGGCATTTGTCCCGGGCGATTCCCCCGTCCCGACCGGGTATTTGCCCGGAACGCCCGGTCTGCTCGCCCTGCCGCTCAGGAGCGCACCCACCGGATCGTGATGTGCAACGACCACCATTGCCCGCCAACCAGGGAGCGCATGATGACCCAAGTCCCGTCGAGAATCTTGCTGCCGAACACAGTCCCGGCCGGTCCGCCGAGAGGCGTCTGGTGGAAGGGTGCCGCGTTGTTCGCAGTCGCGGTCTCGGTGGTGGCGTGCTCGTCCGCGACACCCGCCGCGTCCTCCGGTGAGACGTCCTCCTCCGGCGATACGTCGACCACATCACCAGCCCGGTCTGCCGCCCCGTCCGCCCCGTCCTCCGCGTCTGCCTCCTCTGCGGAGTCGTCAACGACGGTTGGGGCGGGGACGTCGATGAATCCCGGCAGCGACGTGGCCGCGGCCTGCGAGGCGGTCCTGACACTGAATGCAGCCCAGCCGCCCGGAACCGACCCGGACGGCCCGACACCGACCAAGCAGGAATTGGCCACGTGGGCAGGCAAGGTACAGCCGGCGCTGACCATGGCGGCTGCCGGCGCCCCGGCAGAGCTCTCCGCCAGCTTTGCGACCCTGCAGAAGACTGCCGACGCCGCGAAGAACGGCACACCGGTGAACACCGACGACCCTGTCTTGAACGAGGCGCTCAGGACGATCAATGCCTCGGTTCACGACAACTGCGGCTTTCAGACGCTGGATGTGACAAACTCCGGCGGCGCGCTGGTCGGGGTGCCGGCCACCCTGGACGCCGGACCACTCGCCGTCGAGTTCACCAATTCCACCAATCCCGGAAAGGCGAGTTTCGTTCTGCTGGTGGCTCGGATCAAGGACGGCCAATCCGTGCCGCTCGCTGACATCCAATCCGGGAAAGCAGATCTGGCCAAGGTCTCTGACGTGCTCGCAGGTGTCCAGCCGACCGGACCGGATCCCACCTATACGACGACGACGCTGACTCCGGGGCACTACGTGGTGGCCAGCCCGCTGGGCACTCCGCCCAGCTTCAGCGGCATCATCGCTGTGGAGTTCGACGTCAAGTAATCGCCGGCCCGACCCGCTGCCCAGCTTTGTACTGTGCGGGCGCGGTCCGCGTGCGCGAATCTGTGCTGCGCACGGCGGTCCGCTGCGACAGTCCGTGCTGCTGCGGAACTTCCGGGCGCGTAATGCGACTGTGGTGTCTCGGGTCATGGTTGACAGGTATGTCTCACGTCTTGGTTGACATTCGTTGGGTTGGAAGGGGGGTCTCTCCGCCGTCGATGGTGCGCCGTTTGGTGCTGGCCGTCCAGCCCCCCTCCCACCCGCGGCTGCGCGATTCTTCGCGGGGCCCCCCTTCGGTCCGGGATTGTGGGCCTTCCTGGCTGCAGGATTTTCTGCCTTCGTTCGTCGGTGTCAATGTCGTTCGTCCTCGGTGCCGTTCCGCTGCAGCGTCCGGCGGCCTGCGGGCGCTCCACATTGACGCCTCCTCGCTGCGGCAGGGATGGCAGCTATCGAGGAAGGCCGGGGTGCAGTCAGGCCGGGGTGTAGTCAGGCCGCGGTGCCCCGGCTTCGCCCCCCTTCTCCCGTGGACCGTGAAACACATTGTGCCCGTGACGATCTCGTACCGGCTAAGGTAGGACCCCCATCCCCCCGGTTGGCCGGGGGGGCAGCAAGCCGAGCTACGTGACCCGTCTTCGTCCGGCTCGTGACGTTTCGGTGCCGACGGTGCCCGCGGCCGGCAGCGGTTCACGGGTGCCGCGGGGGAAGGGGGCCTCTGGTCCCAAGGGTTGGTTGAACCGGGTCGGGTCGGCGTCCAGTACCCGGACCAGCCGGGTGCCGGAGAAGATCGTGATGTGGTCGCCGTCGCAGATGATGTCGACCTGGTGACCGTCCCATCGTCTGCCTACCCCGACGGCGTACCCACCGGCGCCTACTTTGCCGCTCTGCACGGGTCGGTTGGTGACCCGCACCGGCGCCGGCAGCGGTCGTCCAGCGGGTCGGGCCTTGTCCGTTGCGGCGAATGCCTCGGCCGGGGTGCACTGGTGCGGCAGGGCACGATGCCGGCGGTCGGTGTTGTAGTACGACCTGAACTGATCGAGCAGATCGTTGAGCTCGGCGAGCGTGGCCGGGGTGTCCCTGGCTCGGAGCCAGCGCTTCAGGGTCTGCCAGAACCGTTCGATCTTGCCGCAGGTCTGCGGTTATCCGGCTAATCCGGGGTCCGAATGGTGGGGTTCCCCAGGGGCAGTGGACATCGGAAGCGGGCTCCCTGGTGGGCCGGCTGAGCTGAATGGTTACCTTTCCTCAGGATCATCCCGGAACCGTTCTGGCTCAGCTCAGCGTGCGTTCTTCATCAAGACCGCTAACTTGCGGTCTCGCAATGCGGCAGGGGCGAACCGGCACCGTTCCTCTTGCGCAACCGGGGAGGGCGCGTAGTAGTACATGCTACGAACCCAGTCTCGGCTGATACACGTTCAAGTCCACGCGGCCGATGCACTCGAACCGAAAACCACATGATCATCGGGGACATCGGCGACGGTCCGCGCTATGGTCTTCACAGGCTCCGGTCGGTGATCAAGCGGCCACCGGCCACCACTGCCATAGGGCAGTCATATACCCGGCCGACCCCGCCGTCACGGGTCATTCTGCTGTTGCAGGCGCATGAGGGCGCGGGCAAGACGTGGACGATCGGGCGCATCCGGCGGACCGGCGTAGGCCGCGACCAGCGGCCCAACCCGGTCCCCGTCGCGGATCTCGCACCGAGAAGGACCAGCGGCCGGACGATTGTTCTGCAGGTGGTCAGCTCACGACTGGCTTTGACAAAGGCAGTCGGTGTGGCGATGAAGAAGCGTCGTGGGAGGGTGCACGGGAGGAAGCCACCGATGAAGGAACTCTCCGGGAAAGTTGATCAAGCACGTGCGGCGTTCGGGCAGCGCGAGTGGGCGGCCGCGCGTTCGTTCTACGCCAGTGCCGACGCCGATCACCAACTCCATCCTGCCGATCTCGAGTCGTGGGGTCTGGCGGCGCTGCTGACCGGCCACGACGACGAGTCCGATGCTTTGCGGGAGCGAGCCCACTACGCGCTTCTACAGGCAGGCGATCTCGACGGGGCGGCTCGGGTTGCCTTCTGGCTGGGTCTATCCCTCGTCCTGCGGGGCGACGCTGCAAGGGGGCGAGGGTGGTTCGCGCGACCACGAAGTGTCCTCGGTGACGAAGCCTTCGCCGGGTCCGTTTGGCTCGGCTACGAAAGGGTCAACTTGGGCATGGCGGCGCTATTCTCACGTGAGCACGGGCGAAGCCTGGACCTCCTCGCCGAGGCTGGAGAGATCGCGGACCGGCACAGTGACACTGACCTGCGGCTGCTGGCAGGCAATGGTCATGGGCAGGCGCTGCTGGCGCTGGGTCGGCCCGCTGAGGGGATGGCGGAGCTGGACGGGGTCATGGTGCTGGCCACCACTGGGGACGCTAACCCTCAGGCGGTGGGTCTGGTGTATTGCGCGGTGATCGCGGTCTGCCGCGGTTGCCTCGACATCGCCAGGAGCGCGGAGTGGACCGAGGTGCTCAGCCGTTGGTGTGAGAGCCAACCCGACCTTGTGCCCTATCGCGGCCAGTGCCTGGTGCACCGGTCGGAGGTGCTCCAGTTTCAGGGTCGGTGGGACGAAGCGACCGCCGAGGTCGAGATTGTCCGCGAGCGTCTGCACGCTTACGCAACCGACGTCGCCGTGGGCATGGCGCACTACCAAAGAGGTGAGCTGCATCGTCTCCGCGGCGAGTTCCGTGCCGCCGAACAGGCCTATCGAGAAGCGCTGGCTGCCGGCCACGACCCGCAGCCTGGACTGGCGTTGCTGCGGCTGGTCCAGGGTCGGGCGCAGGCGGCGCTGCTCGCGCTGCGGCGAGCATTGGAGGAGAACCAGCGCATGTTCGCCCGCTTGCGGCTGCTGCCTGCTGCCGTCGAGGTGGGCATCGCGGCAGGCGACCTGGACACCGCCCGATCGGCCGCGGCGGAGCTCACCGCTGAGGCCGGCCGGCTGGACTCGGCGTATCCGCGGGCGGTTGCCGCCGCGGCGCGCGGTGCGCTGGCCCTCACCGACGGCGAGTCCGGGTCGGCACTTGCAGCGCTGCGGTCTGCGCTACAGGAGTGGATCGGTCTCGGTGCGCCCTACGAAGCGGCGCGGTGCCGTGTGCTCGTGGCGCAGGCCTGCCTGGCTGTCGGTGACCTCGAGACCGCCGAGCTGGAGACCGAGGCGGCTCGACGGTCCTTCGCCGGGTTGGGCGCGAGAGTTGACCTCGAACGGCTCGACGCAGGAAAGAGGGGTGCTGTAGTCGCTCTTGACGGCCTGACGCCGCGCGAGATCGAGGTCCTCCGCCTGGTGGCGACCGGCGCGAGCAACCGTGAGGTCGCCGAACAGCTGGTGCTCTCGGAGCGCACCGTTGCCCGGCACGTCGCGAACATCTTCGTGAAGATCGGAGTGTCGACGCGGGCTGCGGCGACGGCCTACGCGTATGACCACCAGATGGTCTGAGGAAAAACTACATAACGATCTGCATAGTTCTGCCGACGCCGCCCACGCCTCTGCGCGCCTACCTTCTCCAGGAGCAGTCGAGGAGGCGGGAGATGAGGCAGGGCGACACGGGTCCATCGGTTCCAGGTGACCGAGGGTGGACCCCTGAACCTCCTCGACCTCGACGCGAATCCCTCGTTGAAACATACCTCGACCGAGTGGAAGGAACCCACGATGAGCACGTTCTACAACATCGCCTACGCCGTTGGCTTCACACCATGGGAGAAGGCCGGTCAGGCCGACGGTGACCGCATCGCCTGGTTGTTCGAGCGCGAGGAGGTCGACCGCGGCGGCCCCGGCAAGGCCCTCGACCTCGGCTGTGGGTCAGGCTTGCACGCCGTCACGTTGGCGCAGCGGGGTTGGGACGTCACTGGTGTCGACCTCATCGGCAAGGCACTTGACCGGGCGCGCAGGCGCGCCGCCGCTGCTGGAGTGAACGCGACCTTCGTCCATGCCGACGTGACCCACCTGCCGACCGACACCGTTGGGAGCGGGTTCGACTTTTTCCTGGATATCGGGTGCTTCCACGGGCTGGACGCCCAGAACCGCCGAGCGATGGCTCGTTCCGTCAGCGCGCGAGCGACACCGGACGCCACCTTGGTCATGTTGGCGTTCGGCAAGCCGGTCGGCCCGCCGTTTATGCCGACCGGCGCCCAGAGGAGCGACATTGAGGACGCGTACGTCGACTGGGCCGTCGTCGACGTCCTCAAGCCACCGACCGACATCGCGGGTCTTCCGAAGATCTCGCGGCGGTCCGAACCGACCTTCTACCGCCTGGCCAGGCGCTGACCCAACAACCATGGCAGAGGAGGACGAGATGCGAGCTCTCGTCGCCGGCGGCGGACCCGTCGGAGTCTTTACCGCAACGGCATTGGCCCGTCGTGGCCACGAGGTCACGGTCGTTGACCGCGACCCCGGCCCAGCCACCGACGGCACTTGGAAGCGGGCTGGCGTCATGCAGTTCGAACACGCGCACGGCTGGCGGCCGCAGGTCGTCCAGTCGCTCCGTGCGGAGATGCCGGGTGTCGTCGAAAACCTGCACGCCGCGGGCGCGAAGCGGATGCATCCCCCAGGGATGCCCGAGATGGAGGCCCTAGCCGCGCGCCGTACCGTCGTCGAGCGAGTCCTCCGCGAGTACGCCGCGCAGCAGGAGGGCCTCGTCTGGCGCACTGGTCACGTGGACGGGATCGCTGTAACCGATGGCGTCGCCACGGGACTGGTCGTCGATGGCGAGACACTGGTCGCCGACGTCACCGTTGTGGCGACCGGGCGGGCCAGCCATGTCGGCGACGAGCTGCGCGGGCCGGTTGAGGGCGGCTCCTGCGGCTTCTCCTACGTGAGCCGCCTCTACCGCGCCCGCGAAGGTCAGGCGGGCTACGACCGGTTCTTCCCCTCCTTCGAGACCGGACCGGGCTACGTCTCGGTGGTGATGGGCCATGACGCCGGCACCCACTCGGTGGTGATCGCCTACCCCAGCGACGCCGAGGAGTTCACCACCCTGCGCACCAACGACGGCCAGGATCGTGCCTGCCGGGTCATCCCCAACCTCATCCCCTGGACGGACCCGAACCGGTTCGAGCCCCTCACCGGCGCACTCGCGGGCGGTCACCTGACGAACACCTACCGGTTGCAGGGGCCCGCACTCGGCCTCCCTCCGGCCAGCGGCCTGTACTTCGTCGGAGACGCGGTGATGACCACCAATCCGGCCGCTGGGCGCAACCTGGCTCTGCTGCTTCCGCACGCGCGGCACTTCCTGGCCGCGCTAGACGACCCGGAGCAGGATCTCGACGACGCCTCGCTCGCCCTCGACGCCTGGGCCGAGATGCACCTGCGTCCCTGGTACCGCGACCACGCCCATTGGGACCGGACGCTGCTGCGCCGCTTCGCCGGGCTGGACATCGACCTGAGCGACCGGATCCCCTCGGACGTGATCGTCGCCGCGATCGAGGTCGACGAGAGCATCAAGCCGTACGCCGGCATGTACGGCGGCATGGTCGCCGGTCCGGAGATTCTCGACCCCGTCGAGGGCCGGGTCCGCACACTCCTCGAACAAGGCTGGCGGCCGAAGACACCCGGCCCGACCGGAGCCGAGCTCAC
>Ga0208716_1001135_pt1 | contig 10343 bp, 6 predicted proteins | sample NGESurdeep092012_8_FD_184482 | JGI IMG/M metagenome (GOLD analysis project Ga0208716, IMG submission 184482) | Arctic peat soil microbial communities from Barrow, Alaska - NGEE Surface sample 415-3 deep-092012 (SPAdes) | ecosystem: Environmental > Terrestrial > Soil > Wetlands > Peat ...
ATTCACCATGTCGGCCAGTCGAGACGGCTACCTGGAGCTGGGCGAGCCCGGTGCCGGCAGGGGCTGCCGTCTGAAGCCTCTGGCCGGCGGTTGGACGGGCCTCGACGGGTACTACTCGGGAGAGACGCTCACCGTGGTGCGCGATGGCTCCGGTCGAGTCAGTCATCTTGACCTTGGCTCGTTCCGGTTCACCCGCACCCCGTACGACCCGTCGGCCGACGTCCCGGGCGGCGTCGACCCCGCTGGCTGGCACTAGGGCACGGGTGTCACCCAGTCTGCGAGCTGGGTTGCCACCTCCGGATGGGGGAGCCGGCCCTCGGCGTCGCCCACGATCAGCTCGCATGCCGGATCGTGCGGACGGGAGGTTCCTCTGCGGCATACCCGCATTCGTCATGTCTTGGCTAGGTTGGCAAGAGTCGGGATTGACCCTCACGCGACGTGAGGCCGCACGGTAGGGACATGACCGCAATGACGACAAGGAACAGGCGGGTGCTCACCGCTTCGACGGTGGGCCAGGTGGCCGGGCAGCTCGGCATAACGGTGCGCACGTTGCACCACTACGACCAGATCGGCCTGCTGGTGCCGAGCGAGCGCACCGCCGCGGGCTACCGGCTGTACACCAACGAGGACATCACCCGCCTGCAGCACGTGGTGGTCTATCGGCGGCTTGGCTTCGCCCTGGGCGAGATCGCTGTCCTGCTGGAAGAGCAGGCAGCGGCCGACAGCGACGCAGTGGTCGGGCACCTGCGTCGGCAACGTGAAGCGGTCATGTCCCGGCTCGATGAGATGGGTAACCTCGTAATGGCTATCGACCTAGCACTGGAGAAAGAGATGTCAGGTGACAAGTTGACCAAGCAAGAGCAGAAAGAGCTGTTCGGTGACGGCTTCTCCGATGAGTACGCAGAGGAGGCCGAGCAGCGGTGGGGTGAGACGGAGGCGTGGCAGGACTCGCAGGAGCGGATGTCGAACCGCACCAAGAAGGACTGGGTGCGGATCCAGGCCGAGGTGGAGACCTCCAATGCGGCATTCGCGGCGGCGATGGACGCGAGCCTGCAGGCCACCAGCGAGGAGGCCATGGACACTGCGGAGCAGCACCGGCTGCACATCCAGAGGTGGTTCTACGACATCACCCCTGAGTTCCACCGCAATCTGGGCGACATGTACATCTCGGACCCGCGGTTCACGAAGAACTACGAGAGCATCAGGCCGGGGATGGCGCAGTACGTCCGCGACGCGATCCACGCGAACGCCGACAGAGCAGCGCTCGCAGGCGAGCAGTCCTAGAGGGCGGTATGCCGTGTTCTTCACCTCAGGTGCGCAGGGCATGGCATACGGCTCTGTCCCGCACCACTGAGTGGGGCCCTGTGGGCGCCCTGACATAGGCTCAGACGCGTGACCCAGCCGGAGCCGTCGTTGTCCTCGCGAGGGGTGTTCATCGCCCTCGAGGGCGGTGACGGAGCGGGCAAGTCCACCCAGGTCCGGTTGCTGTGTGCGTGGCTCGAGGCGCTTGGTCACACCGTGGTCGTGACGCGCGAACCGGGCGGCACCGCATTCGGCCGCACCGTTCGTGAGCTCGTGCTGCACGGTGATCATGTTGCCCCTCGGGCAGAGGCCCTGCTTTTCGCCGCGGACCGGGCCCACCACGTCGAGACCCTGATCCTGCCCGCGCTGGGGCGCGGTGAGGTGGTCATCACCGACCGCTACATGGACTCGTCAATCGCCTACCAGGGCGCCGGGCGCGACCTGGGGGTCGACGAGGTGCGCGGGCTCAACCTGTGGGCCACCGGCGGTCTGGTGCCCGCGCTCACGGTGCTGGTGGACCTGCCGGCCGACGTCGGCCGGGCGCGGCGCGGTGGGGTCCACGACCGGCTCGAGTCCGAGTCCGCAGACTTCCATGGTGCCGTCCGTGATCTGTTCCTGGTGCTGGCCAATGCTGCTCCCGATCGCTATCTCGTCGTCGATGGGGAGCTGCCGCCCGAGCAGATACATGAGCTCGTCCGGGCCAGGGTCGCACTGCTTCCAGGGGGGCTGGGGGTGGCGCGGTGAGTGTCTGGGACGACGTCATCGGCCAGGAGCCTGCTGTCGCCACATTGCAGCGAGCGGTCACCGAGCCCGGCGCGATGACCCATGCCTGGCTGCTCACCGGGCCCCCGGGATCAGGCAGATCCGTTGCAGCCAAGGCATTTGCGGCCGCGTTGCAGTGCCCCGAAGGCGGCTGTGGCACCTGCCGTGAGTGCCGTACCGCGCTCGAGGGCACTCACGCCGACGTCGATGTCATCGCCACCGAGGGTCTCACCCTGACGGTGGCGCTGGCGCGTGACCTGGTCCAGCTGGCTGCCCGGCGTCCGTCCGTCGGGCGCTGGCGGGTGATCGTCATCGAGGACGCCGACCGGTTGCACGAGCGGGCCGCCGACGCGTTGCTCAAGGCGCTGGAGGAGCCGGTCGCCCGGACCGTCTGGATCCTCTGCGCACCTTCGCTCGAGGACGTGATCATCACGATCCGCTCTCGCTCGAGGCACGTTCGGCTTCGCACGCCCCCGATCGAGGCGGTCGCTGCGCTGCTGGTGCGTCGCGACGGCATCGACCCCTCCATGGCTACGTTTGCGGCTCGCGCGGCCCAGTGTCACGTGGGACTCGCCCGCCGGCTGGCACTGAATGAAGGCGCGCGCATCAGAAGACACGACGTCGTTGCGCTCGCAGGGAAGATCCGCAGTGTCGGCGACGCGGTTGGCGCGGCAGCCGACCTCGACTCCATCGCGAAGGAGGAGGCCGTCGCGGCCTCCACCGAACGCGACGCCACCGAGAGAGCCCGGCTGATGGAGACCCTGGGTGCCGACCCCGGCGCGCGCGTCCAGCCGCCGCACGTGCGCGCACAGGTCTCGGCTCTGGAGCGGGAGCAGAAGACCCGGGCTGTCCGGTTCACCCGGGATGTCATCGACCGGTCGTTGATGGACCTGCTCTCGATCTACCGCGACGCTTTGGTGGTGCACACCGGCACCTCGGTCGGGCTGGTCAACCAGGACATGACCGAGCAGGTCCGGCAGCTGGCACGCGTCCTGTCACCCGAGCAGCTGCTGGGTTGCATGGATGCCATCGGAACTGCACGGGAGCGGATCGACGCCAATGTCCAGACCCTGCTGGCTCTCGAGGCGATGGCGATCTCGCTGCAGCTTCCACGTTGAAGTCCCGAATCGTTGACACCACGCGCCTGGCGAACAGTTGATGCCAATCCCCTGGCGAACCGTTGACGCCAACCTCCTGACAGTCCGACTCAGGGTTCCGGGGTACCGTCGGGACGCCAGCAGAACAACGATGGGAGCACGGGCGTGACATCCACGGGGGACATTCCCTTTATCCACGCGCCGTCCAGGCGACGTCTGGTTCTCTCGGTGGCCGGCGCCCTGACGGCAGCTCTGACCCTCTCCGGATGCGTCGTCATCCCCAACGGGTCGAGGCAGGCCAAGACACCCAGCCCAGCTGAGAAGACCGCGGCACAGGTGCCTCCGACAGGTCAGGTGACGCTCTCGAAGTTCTACAAGCAGGACCTGGCATGGTCGAACTGCGGCGAGAACCAGTGCGCCAAGCTGACGGTGCCGATCGACTACTCCAACCCTGAGGGCGGCACTCTCCAGCTGTCGGTGCTCAAGGTCCCGTCCAAGAACCCCTCGAAGCGGATCGGTTCTCTGGTGGTCAATCCCGGCGGCCCCGGTGGGTCCGGTGTGCTCTATGCCGCCGGTGCCGAATTCACGGATCAGATCCGCGGGGCATACGACGTCGTGGGCTTCGACCCCCGGGGGGTCGGGACCTCAGCGCCGGTCAAGTGCCTGACCGACCGCGAGCTCGACAGCTTCCTCGGCGCCGACCCCACGCCCGACAACGCGACGGAGGAACAGAAGCTCGCGGGCTCGGCCAAGGCTTTTGCCGACAAGTGCAAGGCCAACGGTGGCGCGTTGCTCGACCACGTCTCCACGATCGAAGCGGCAAAGGACATGGACGTCCTTCGCGCGGCCTTGGCCGAGCCGAAGCTGAACTACCTGGGCAAGTCCTACGGCACCTTTCTCGGCGCGACCTATGCCGACCTGTTCCCCAGCAAGGTCGGCAGGTTCGTCCTTGACGGCGTCATAGACCCGAATCTCACGTCGAGCCAGGTCAACGAGGGTCAGGCTGTCGGGTTCGAGACTGCGACCCGGACCTATGTCAAGGACTGCATCAGCCAGGGAAACTGCCCCCTGGGTAACTCTGTCGACTCCGGTATGGCCAATCTGCGCGGCTTCCTCAAGCAGATGGACGCAAAGCCGCTGCCCTTGAACGACCCCTACATCAAGAGACTCACGGAGGGGTGGGCGTCGCTCGGGATCGCCGGCCCGATGTATGACCCACAGCGGTGGCCCGAGCTGACCGACGCACTGCGCGAGGCTTTTGCCGGCCACGGCGGTCCATTGATGAGTCTTGCCGACGACTATGCCGAACGGACCAGCGGCGGTGTCTATCTGGGGAACCTTATGCAGGTCATCTATGCCGTGAACTGCCTGGACCGTTCCGACGTCAAGTCCTTGCCCCATTACGAGTCTGAAGCGCGGTCGTTGACCGCCACGGCACCGACCTGGGGCCCGTTCCTGGCCTGGAGCACTGTGCCGTGTGGTTACTGGCCGGTGCCTGCCAACAACGCGCCCAAGAAGATCACGGCAGCAGGCAGTGGCCCGATTGTGGTCGTCGGGACAACGCGGGACCCGGCAACGCCGTACAAGTGGGCGCAGGGTCTTGCCGCCGAGCTGCAGAACGGGCATCTCATCACCTACAACGGCGACGGTCACACGGCATACATGAGGTCCAACTCGTGTGTCGACGACGCGGTCGATGCCTACCTGGTGAAGGGTGTGGTGCCGCCGCCAGGGCTCAAGTGCTGACCCGTTGTTCGTCGTTCGGGGGACCTGGGCGGACCGGGAAACCGACCGGTTCGGAGTTCCGCCCGATCATCCGTATACTCGTGCATCGTGTCCCATGGGCACCTGCCGCCTTAGCTCAGTCGGCTAGAGCGATTCACTCGTAATGAATAGGTCATCGGTTCGATTCCGATAGGCGGCTCCACCGCATCACCGCAGGTCAACGGGGGTTTACGTCCTCGATCACAGGGTCCGATCCGAGTCAGGATCCAGAGGTCATGACATGGTGAGTTAGATCATGTGTGGATCGGGTGCTGTTTGACGCTGTAGACGAGGGTCAGATCGGTGCCTGGGTAGCGCGTTTCGGTGTCGTTGAGTTCGGTGCAGAGCGCGGCGAGGGCCTTGCTGCGGCGGGGTGCTGAGGCGGGGTCGAGCCGGACATGCAGTTCGGTGCCGACGATCTGTAGGTCACCGGACAAGTTGAAGGCTTCGCGTAGCAGCGCGCGGCCTTCGCGTTCGCTGCGGCTGTAGTGCGGACGCAGCAGCCGGGCCAGGGCGCTTTCGCTGTTGTAGGCGCTCATCCGGATCGCGTGGGTGAGCAGCTTGCGTTCGGTTTCCAGCAGTCGGCTGCCAGGCCGGACCTGGCCCAGTGGTAGGTGGCTCGGGGTGTTGGCCGAGGCGTTCTTGGCGACGACCAGCTCGGTCTGTGCGGCCGTGAGGGCTTGACCGGCGGCCGGGTCGACGGTGGCCTTTCCGTTGTTGCCAGGCTGTCCAGCCTTGATGATCGCGGCGTCCAAGGCGTCGGCCATGTCGGCGTGCGCGCCGATCAAGTCGGCGCGGGCGCCCGCGACCTGGTCTTTGGCGCAGGCCTTCGCCGGGTTGGGCACCAGCCGGTCGAGGTCATCGGGGTGGTCGGCGTAGCTGTCGAGGGCGTCCAGGGCGAAATGCTCGCGGGCGTACTTGAAGTAGTTCTCCTGCCGCCACCGGTTGCTCATCCGGTAAGCGATCTCGGCCGCCGTGAGGTCGTTGCGGCTGGTCAGGATCGGGGTCTGGTGCCCGTCCGGGCTGCGTCGGATGATCAGCCGCAACGTGACGGTCCTCGCCGGTATCGCCGGCGCATGGGTGGTCGCGTGCTGGCCCGGGACCGGCAGCGTGATCGTGCGTTCGGCGAGCTGATGGCTGTGGCTGCTGCCGTCCGGGGCGGTGAAGTCGACCGTGCAGAACTCCTTGACCGCCGAGCGGGCCCAGGCGCCTTTGAAGTAGGTCATCAGATCGAACCCGGCCGCGATGATCTCGGTGAACACCTGTGGGGAGTAGCCGCCGCGGTCGAACACCACCGTGCACTTGCGGTTCGCCCCGACCAGGGCCCGCAGGTCCGGCAGCAGCCGGTGCAGCTCGGCGGCCAGCGACTGCGACGGGGCGGCGGTGATGACCATCACCGGATCACCTTCGCTGTCGCCGACCCAGGTCTCTTCCGTTGCGGGGCCGGCGATCCGCATCCGCGCGATATGGGTCTTGGGGAGCTGCCGGCCGCCGCTGTAGACCCGGACGTGCCCGTCGAGGTAGAGGAACCCGACCGCCTCGGGACGCACCTTCACGTGATGACGACCCAAGGCGGCTTGCAGCTGCGCACCCTTGCCATGACTGGCGAGCTCGGCGAGTTTGCGGCGCAACGTCTTGACCTCCGGGGCCCGATCCAGCCCCAGGAGCCGGCCTAGATCTGCTGGTGGCATTCGGGTTGCTGCCTCGGCGCGGGGCTGCCGGAGCAACGCCATGAACACCGCCATCAGCAGGGTGACGCGCAACCCGTAGAAACCCTTCCGCATTGCACCGAAGGTTTCCTGCGCAACGTCCAACAGGCCGGTCATCTCCAAGGCCGGTAACGCCAGCAGCAGACCAACCTGTGGAAGATGAGCACCCTGGGTGATCTGCACCGGAGCCTCGGTGAGATCCCCAAACCGGGCCGCGACCCGCTCAGCGGTGCGCGGCACCGGCGGCGCCAACACCACCAGCTCGGACACCTCAGCAACATCAGCGACCGTCACCACGTCCTGCTCGTCGTCCTGCTCGTCGTGGTTGCCTTCGTTGTCGTCGAGGGGGCTGACCGCCAGCGGCTGGGCGGCCTGCTGTGGTCGGGTGCCAACTCGGCCCAGGGCGACCCGGACCGTCGCGGTCGACACCCCGGTCCGCGCGGCGATCTTGCTCAACGTCGACCCAGCGGCGTCGGCCGCCACAATCTGTGCCCGCAACTGCGCGGTGAGCTTGCTTGGCCGCTTCGGACCTGACTGCTCCGGCACCAGTGCTGCGACACCGCTGTCAGCGAAGGCACCGACCCATCGCCACAGCGTCGTCTCGCTGACCCCGAACCCCGACGCGACCTCCCTGGCCGAGGCGATCTTCGTTGTCACCAGCTGCACCGCAGCCAACCGCCGACCGGCCCGGTCGGAGCAGGCGAAGGTAAAGCTGACCAGCCCGAACACGAACACCACGCCACCGTCAGGACCCTCCAGCAGTCCCACCGACGGACCGATCGAACGGGCCTCCGCTGGCAGCAAGGGCAATACCGGCTGACTCACCCGACCCATCCTGCCGCCTGTGATAGTCACACATGAATTATCTCAGAACAGAGGCAGAAAACGATCCTCCGACACACCCGAAAACCCTTACACAGCAGGCGAACTGCGCGACTTACCCATCACCTATGTCAGGACCTCTGGATTCCAGAACTCCTGACGTGGTGAGTTGATCTATGCGACGTCGTGGTCTTTGACGCTGTAGTTGATGGTGAGGTCGGTGCCGGGGTATTTGGTCGCGGTGGCGGTGAGTTCGGCGGCGAGTGCGGCGAGGGCTCGGCTGCGCCTGGGGGCGGAGGCGGGGTCGAGGCGGACGTGCAGGGTGGTGCCGATGATCTGCAGGTCCCCGGTCAGGGTGAATGCTTCGCGGAGCAGGGCGCGGCCTTCGTCGTCGCCGCGGGGGTAGTGCGGGCGAAGGAGCCGGGCCAGGGCACTCTCGGTGTTGTAGGCGCTCATCCGGATCGCGTGGGTGAGGAGCTTGCGTTCGGTCTCCAGGAGGCGGCTGCCGGGGCGGACCGCGGACAGTGGCAAATGGCTTGAGGTCATGCGCGAGGTGGTCTTGGCCGCGGCGAGTGCGGTGTCGGCACGTGTCAGGGCTCGGCCGGGTGCGGGATCGACGGTGGCTTTGCCGCCGCTGCCGGGGCGCCGCGCACGGGCGGCAGCGTCGTCGATCGCGGCGACGATGTCGCCGTGCGCGGCGCCGACCTGGGCGCGTGCGGCGCTGACCTGGTCGTGGGCGCGGGCCTTGGCGGGGTTGGGGACGAGCCGGTCGGGGTCGTCGGGGTGGTCGTCGTAGCTGTCCAGGGCGTCCAGGGCGAAGTGCTCGCGGGCGTATTTGAAGTAGTTCTCCTGGCGCCACCGGTTGGCCATCCGGTAGGCGACCAGTGGCGCGGACAGGTCGGTGCGGTTGGTCAGGATCGGGGTCTGGTGCCCGGTGGGGCTGCGCCGCACGATCAGCCGCAACGTCAGGGTGCTCGCGGGTTGTGCGCCGGTGGTGGGCGACGCGGGTCGGGCCGGGACCGCCAGGTCGATCGTGCGTTCGGCGAGCTCGTAGCGGACGCTCGCCCCGTCGGGAGTGGTGAAGTCGTGGAACGTGAACGCGTCGGGTTCGGATCGGGTCCAGGTGCCCTTGTAGTAGGTGAGCAGGTCGAACCCGGCGGTGAGGATCTCGGTGAACACCGCCGGGGAGTACCCGCCGCGGTCGAACACGACGGTGCAGGGGCGCCTCGGTCCGATCATGGCGCGCAGGTCGGGCAGCAACCGGGCCAGCTCGGCGGCCAGGGATGCCGAGGGGGGCGCGGTGATGACCATGACGGGGTCCCCGTCGGTGTCGCTGACCCAGGTCTCCTCGGTGGCCGGGCCGGCGATCCGCATCCGGGCGATGTGTGTCTTGGGTAGCTGGCGGGTGCCGGTATACACCCGGACGTGCCCGTCGAGGTAGAGGAACCCGACCGCGCCGGGGCGGGTCCTGGCGTGGTGCGCGCCGAGCGCAGCCTGCAGCTGCGCGCCGGCGCCGTGGGCGGCGAGCTCGGCCAGCTTGCGGCGAAGCGTCTTGACCTCCGGGGCCCGGTCCAATCCCAGGACCCGGCCCAGGTCGGCGGGCCGGATCCGGGTCGCGCCCTCCGCCCGGGGCTCACGCAGCAACGCCAGGAACACCCCGGTCATCAGGGTGGCGCGCAGCCCGTAGAACCCGTTGCTCATCGGCCCGAACGTCTCGGTGGCCACGTCCAGGAGCCCGGTCATCTCCAATCCGGGCAGCGCGAGCAGCAGCCCGGCCAACGGCAGCTGGGCTCCCTCGGTCAGCACCACCGGCGCCTCGGCCAGGTCCCCGAACCGGGCCGCGACCCGATCCGCGGTCCGTGGCACCGGCGCGGCCAGCACCACCAGCTCGCCGGCCAGCGCAATATCTCGGTCCTCGCCAGGGTCCTCATCGTGGTCGTGGTCGACGGTCGCAACGACGCCGTTCTGCACGAGGGCGATTGCCTGCGCGGGCTGCTCGCGGCGCGGTCCGACCCGCCCCAGAGCGACCCGCACCGTCGCAGTCGACACATCTGCCGCCGCGGCGATCTCGCGCAACGTCAATCCGGTCGCTTCCAGCCCGACGATCTGCGCCACGAGCGGGCCGGTGAGCTTGCTCGGCCCTTTCGGGCCCGAGCGCTCACGGACCAGCCCGACCACTCCGCCCTGGGAGACGGCCGCCGTCCACCGCCACAACGTCGCCACACTGACCCCGAACGCCGAGGCGACCTCGACGGCCGGCGCGATCTTGGTCGCTGCCAACTGCACCGCTGCCAGCCGCCGCCCCGTCTCGTCCGCGGCGCCGTAGCTGAACGTCGCCAGGCCGAACACGAACACCACCCCGCCGTCCGGGCCCTCCAACAGCCCCGCCGACGGACCCACCGAGCACGCCTCAGCGGGGAGCAGCGCCAACACGGGCTGACTTACTCGACTCATCACGACTCCCTCGGTAACCGTCGCAACGATTATCTCATTGCTCGGCCATCACAAGACGCCACGACACGCCGAAAGACCTGGTCAAGCGACGAAACAGGGAAGTCAGCCAACCGCTATGTCAGGAGATCTGGAGTCATGCGACACCATGCTGTCCGAGTTTCCCGGCTACCTGTTGTGCGCCGGGGAGGATCGCCCGAAGAACCGAATCGGTCACAATCTCAGCAACGTCGAGCGAGTCTTGGAGGGCTGTGCGGGACCGCCCGGGAGCGCCTGTGCCGACTGGACAGGGTCCGAGGTCTTCGCCGGGTTTCTCGTGTTTGACGCGTGGGTGGCCAACACCGACCGCCACGCAATCAATTGGGGTGTCCTGACATGCGAGGAGGACGGCCGACACGCTTTGGCAGCGTCCTTCGACCACGGCAGCGCGCTGGGG
>Ga0208716_1001136_pt1 | contig 10332 bp, 7 predicted proteins | sample NGESurdeep092012_8_FD_184482 | JGI IMG/M metagenome (GOLD analysis project Ga0208716, IMG submission 184482) | Arctic peat soil microbial communities from Barrow, Alaska - NGEE Surface sample 415-3 deep-092012 (SPAdes) | ecosystem: Environmental > Terrestrial > Soil > Wetlands > Peat ...
ACACATCGTGGCGCTGAAAATCTGGGGGCGCAATGGCCGGGTCATCTACGACAGCGCCGATCCCTCGGCTGTGGGGACTGTCTATGCGATGGAACAACCGCTGGCATTGGCGTTCTCGGGCGAGGTGCGCTCGCGCATCGTGGAAAAGGCGGAACTGCTAAAGGTATTCAAGAACAGCCGCTGGCCACGCCTGGTTGAGACTTACACGCCGTTGCGCTCCGACGCCGACCGCTCGGTACTCGCGGTCGCCGGGTTCTTCCACACCGCCGAGGGCCTGGAGCAAAGCGTGCGCACAGCGCAACTGCGCAGCTGGGGCGTGCACGGTGCGATAACGCTGGCGATGCTGGTGTTATTGGCGACCCTGGTGAGGAAGGCAAATCACACGATCGCGGCACAGCAGCGGGAGCTCGGCGAAAAGGTGAGCCAGCTTACTTCTCTGCTGGTTCAAAATGAGCACCTCCACGATCGGGTGAATCGCGCCGCGGCGCGCACGATGGCGCTGAACGAACAGTTCCTGCGCAATATCGCCACGGACTTGCATGACGGACCGGGGCAGGGATTGGCGCTGGCGTCGATGCGCATCGAATCGCTCGCGGAAGTCTGCGGCAACTGTGGCCGTTCGGCTGGAAACAACCTGACCGTGACCGAGGATTTCCGCACCATCCACTTGGCGCTGCAGTCCGCGCTGGCGGACCTGCGCGCCATCCTGCGCGGCCTGCAGCTGCCGGAAATAGAGAAATTCTCGGTGGCCGAAACCTTGCAGCGCGCGGTGGACGACCATCAGCGCAAAACGGGCGTGGTCGCGTCGCTTGCGTTCGACCATGCCCCTGAGGAAGCTCCGCTGCCGGTGAGGATCACCTTGTTCAGGGTGTTGCAGGAATCGCTGGCCAACGGGTTTCGCCACGGCGGCGGCTGCAATCAGCGCGTCTTGGTGACTGGTCCCGCCGGCCACCTGAGCGTAGTGGTGGCCGATGACGGCAAAGGCTTCGACCCCAAGGCGTTGAAGGCAGACGGCCACTTCGGGCTGGACTGGATGCGCGAACGCGTCGAACTCATGGGCGGCAGTTTCGAGGTCGACAGTGCCGTCGGTCACGGCACCATGGTTCGCGTCTCGATGCCCCTTTCGCAACTAGAGCACAATAATGGCTGAGCGCATCAGCATACTGGTGGCTGACGATCATCCGCTGTTTCGCGAGGGCGTAGTGCATTCCCTCGCGGCTCAACCCGATCTCGATGTCGTCGGCGAGGCCTCCTCAGGCGAGGAAGCGTTGCGGCTAGCCCGCGATCTTGTCCCCGACGTGGTGCTGCTCGACATTTCGATGCCCGGTTGGGGCGGCATTGTGACGGCGGAGAAAATCGGAATCGCCTGTCCCACAACCAAGGTGATGATGCTGACGGTGATGGAGGATGAGAACAAGCTGCTGGCGGCGTTCAAAGCCGGCGCTCGCGCCTATGTGCTCAAAGGCATTTCCGCGCATGAATTGGCGCGCGTGGTTCGCTCCGTCGCCGATGGGGAGGTATACGTCACGCCGTCGCTTGCGGCGGGAATTCTGGTGGCGCTCAGCCGCAGCGCAGCGCCACAGGATCCCCTGGAAGAACTGAGCGAGCGCGAAGCGGAAATACTGAAACTGGTGGTGCAGGGATTGACCAATCGCGAAATCGGCGAGCGCCTGCATCTGTCCGAGAAAACCATCAAGCATTACATTACGAATATTCTGGAGAAACTGCACGTGCGCAGCCGCATGGAGGCGGCGATGCTGGCGGTGCGCGGCGCGCGGCGCGATCCGGACTAGAGATGATTTCGCAACGCAGGATTGGCTCCTGGAGTCTGCGCATATCGTTCCTTCGTGGTAAAATATTTTGAGAAATTGAAGCAAGAATATCCCGGGCATGCCGTTGAACTTGATCCCAGATTTTGTCCATGCAGCGGCGTTGGCACGCAATTGAGATATATTGCATATACGGATGATTGGTCGAGGGAACGCTGATGAAACGAAGCGCGCGGAGTTTTTTCCTGGCGATGTTTGGCGCCAGCTTTGTTGGCGGCTTGCTGGCGACTTCGGCGGTGGCCCAAACCATCAATTTGGGTGCCGCCAATAGCGCAGATTTCAAGGTGGTGTACGCGACAGCCCAGGACGTGGCCGAAGGCAAGCAAGTGGCTGATACCATGTGCGCCCGCTGCCACGGCATCAACGGGATCAGCAAAGAGAAAGGCGTGCCGCACATCGCAGGTCAGCGGCCAGTCTACCTTCTCCTCGAGATGAAGGTTTATCAGGCTGGCGGGCGCAGCAACAAGGTCATGACCAATACGGTCAAGTACATGAACGACGATGCCATCATGAAAGTGGCGGCATATTATGCGAGCCTGGAGCCCGCCGAGCCGACGAGCGGCGGCAGTGCAAAAGCCGCCCCGGCCAAGCCGAGCGCGGTCAGCGCCGGCAAAGCGGCTGCCGCAGGTTGCGGCGGATGCCATGGTGAGGACGGGGTCAGCGCGACCCCGGGGATGCCCAGCCTGGTCGGGTTGGATCCGAAGTATTTCATTGCGGCCATCAACGCCTACAAAGGCGGGCAGCGCAAGCATGACATGATGAAGACCCTGGTATCGGGCTTGAAGGAGGCCGATCTCAATAACATCGCGCTTTACTATGCGCTGCAAAAGCCGGGCAAGGCGCAGACGCCGGCGCCGGGCAACGCCGCCGCAGGGAAGACAGCCGCCGCCGGTTGCGTTGGTTGCCACGGCGAAGGCGGTGTGAGCGGCAATCCGGCGACGCCCAGCCTTGCCGGACAGGAGGCGCAATATTTCGTCGATGCGATGCGTGCCTACAAGAGCGGGGTACGCAGCGACGCGACGATGAAAGGTCCGGCAGGTTCGGTTGACGAAACCACCGCCAAGAATTTGGCCGCCTACTACGCGGGACAGGCACCCCAGGCGCCCAAGGTCGGCAAGCCCCTGACCGTTGCGGAGTGGGCTGAGCGTTGTGACCGTTGCCATGGCGTCAATGGCAATAGCACCGATCCGCGTGCGCCGGCCTTGGCCGCGCAGCGCTTGGACTATTTGGAGAGGGTGCTGCGCGCATACAAGAAAGGCGAGCGCAAGAGCAAGGAAATGGCGGTGATGTCCGAAGGCCTGGATGACGCGCTGGTCGATGGCTTGGCCGCCCATTATGCGCGGCAGAAGGCGCGCGGCCTCGCCTACCTGGTTCTGCCTCCACCCAAATGAAAACCTGCTAGAACCTTGGCAATACCCGGATTGTATTTGGAATATTCAGCCCACCCAACATACGGATAGATCATGAGAGCTACGCCACTGCACCGCCATTACCTGCATTTCTCGGAACTGCCCACCAGCATGCGCGTCATGTACACGGCGGTGCTGCTCCTCCTGGGACTTGCCTACATGTTTGCCGCGATCTATCTGTTCCACACCTATTCCGGGCGCGACGGAAACCCGAAGGACATGTCCTATGATGACCTCGTCATTGCCTATTCGGGCAGCGGCAAGGGTTCGCGCCTGGAATCGGCGCTGCGTGGCCCGATGTCGAACATGCTCCCGCCCGAGGAACTCAACGTGCTTGTTTCCTGGGTTCAGCAGGGGGCCGACAAGGCGCAATTCGAAACCACAGTCAAGCCGGTTATAGAAAAGCGCTGCATGGCCTGCCATGACGGCAGCAATCCGCACCTGGCGAACCTGAATGGCCTGGACAACCTGAAAAAGGTGACCGAGCAGGACACGGGGACCGACATCTTCACGCTGGTTCGCGTCTCGCACATTCACCTGTTTGGCCTGACGTTCATCTTTTACCTGGTAGGCACTATTTTCAGTCACGCGTACTGGCGGCCGGTCTGGCTGAAGGCGGCTGTGGTCGGACTGCCTTTTCTTTGCCTCGCCCTGGATATCATGTCCTGGTACATGGTCAAGCTGTATCACCCCTTCGCCTTCGTGACCATGGGCGCGGGCGCGATACAGGGGCTGAGCTTTGCCTTCATGTGGGTCGTTTCGATGTATCAGCTGTGGTTCTCCGGAACGCCGGAAGCCGTTGCGCGCCGGCACGGTGTGGAAGAGATTGCGGTTGGCTGAGGAATATGCGCGCTGCAGCCGCCGCAATGGCGGCTCCGCAGTGCGCGGTATTGCCACGCCACGCCTCACCTCGGGGTGAGGTACTTGCTCGCATACTGTTCAAGAACGGCCTCTCAAATACGGCCGCATGTCACAAGCGGGCTTGCGCGCTGCGCGCCGACTATCGACAATACCAAGGACAGCGAGGGGATCTCATACAAGATCGCCGATTGGGCTCGGATGTGCTTTTCATCCGTGCCCAATCGGCGATCCGCGCGGACGGGCCGCCGTCCGCGCAAAGTTCGAGCGCCACGGCTCGACGTATCCTCCTACGCCCGCTGTGTGAACTAGCTGCCATTGCGCGCTCTGCGCGCCAACCATGATTTTGGTACGGATGAAAAGCGTATCCGTACCAAAATCATGGTTATGGACAAAAGCAAAGGCGGCGCGCGATTTAGGGCGCTGGGCGCAGAGACGCAAACGCCGCCGGGCTTTCGGCCACGGCGGCGTTCTTTTGTTGGAGACGGTGAGGTACTACTTCGCCGGCTGGCTCGCGTACCAGGATGCGAGGCCCTCGATGATGGCATTGCTATAGGGGAAGCTCATGTTGTGCATGGTCGTGCTCTCGCGCTTGCCATCACGATAAGCTCTCAAGGCCATCACCAGATAGTCCTTGTCCTGGCCTTTCATCTTCGGCGCAGCCATGGAGGGATTGTCCTCCTGGTCATGGCAACGGTTGCATTTCTCCGCCAGATCCTGGGTTGAGCTCGGTATCTGGTCGCCGGCCTTGGGTGCCTGAGAAGCATAAAACGCGACTATGTTGTCGATGTCCTTGTCGCCCAGGTTGGCGACATAGCGTTGCATGCCCCAGTTCTGGCGCGTCGTCCGATAGGACTTGATCGCTTTCGTCAGGTATTGCGCATCCTGCCCGGCGAGGCTGGGCGTTGCCGCGTCCACGCTGACACCGCGTGTACCGTGGCAGCCGCCACACATGGCGCTAAGGGGCTCGCCAGCGGCCGCGTCGCCGCGAGTAGGCGCGGCGCGCTGCACCGGCGTTTGCGCGGCGAAATACAGGGCGAGGCTTTCCAAGTCCAGTCTGTCGGAATCGCGCATGATCGATTTCATCGAGGTCATCTTGCGATCGTCGCGGTGATACTCGAGGATCGCCGCGATCAGGTAATTCGGCTGCTGGCCGGCCAGCGTGGGCGTTCCGGGCGTCTTGGCGTTGCCGTCTTCGGCATGACATTTGGCACATTCGGCCGCGAGCACTTTACCTTTTTCGTAAGGCGAGGTGTGCTTGACGTCCTTGGCCGCGGTGCCCGGAATGGGTGGCAGGCTGGCAAAGTATGCGGCCACGTTGCGCAAATCCGCCTCGCTCATATGCGTTGCGATGTCCCTCAGGGCGGCGTGCGTGCGTTTTCCGTCCTTGTATTCGTTCAAGGAAGCGAGCAGGTAGCGCTCGCGCTGCGCCGCCAGATGCGGAATAGCCGGCGCCACGCTGCCGCCATCCGCGCCGTGACAGGCCTTGCAGGTCTTCTCCGCCAGAGCTTTTCCGGCTGCCACATCGCCCTTCACCGTTTTGACGGCGGTGTCCTTTTTTTCTCCGCAACCAAACAGCGCCAATGACAAAACCACAATGCCTAGAATCGATTTTTTCATGGAGAATCTCGAAGATTAATTAATGCATCAGCCGTTTCCGATCGCCCGCTTTCAATACGGCCAATCGCGCCGAAGACCTCGTTAATTATTATATGCCCATATCGACCGGAAACATAGCCGCTGGATGCCGCTCCGGCGCGCGTCACGGATGAATCGGCGCTGGCAGTGAACATGCGCCGCCCGTGCCGGTCCAGCCATGCGCCCGATATCGACGCGCGTACCGTGCTCGCGCATCACCTGCCGGTCATGTCCCCAAATACCCCAACCAGCACGAACACAAGCAGCAGCAAGCCGAATGCGATCAGTGTAAAGCCCAGTATTTTCGACCCCAGGGTCATGGGTTTCGAAGGAGCGTCAACCAGGTATTTTTCGAGTTCCCCGGACGCGACCAGTCGATTGTATTCCACCGTGTGCTCGTGCTTGAAATCTTCCAGGCGCATCGAACCGGTGAACATCACCACGTCCAGGGGGAACTTGTCCGGTCTGAAATGGTTGTTGAAGAAATGCACCGTAAACAGGAACAGTGCGGCGAGCAGCGCCTCCTCTCCGTGGAAAATCGTCGCCACGTTGAACGCCCAGCCCGGCAGAAACGTGGCAGTCACGTTCGGAATCCACAGCATCACACCGGTCGCGCCGATGATGGTCACGCCCCAGAACGGCGCCCAGTAGTCGAACTTCTCCCAGTAAGTCCAGCGATCGAACACCGGCCGCGGGCCCAGGCCGAAGAACCATTTGAACATCGCCAATATATCCCACAGATCCTGCCAGCGCGGGACCAGGGAGTTCGGTCCGAACCAATTGAAGGTTCGCCAATTGCGGGCGATGCGCATCACCATATAGACCAGTTGCGCGAAAAATACGACGGCAAATATCACCGCGAATGTCCGGTGAATCACAGCCGCGACCTTGGGGCCGCCCAGCCAGTGCATCACGATTGGCGCCCAGTTCGTGTCCGCGTAGAACACCGACATGCCGGTCAGGGTCAATATCATCAGGCTCAGGGCAAAAGTCAGGTGCGCGATGCGCCAGATCAGCGGGAAGCGCTGGTAATGCTTGCCTTTCGCCTTGCCTTCCAGCAATTCATCCGTCAGCACGTGCGGCCGAGACTTGCGCGCCTTGCGCTCCTTGTATTCCCGGTAAAACCACAGCGCAGTGTGCGTCCAGAAAAAGGCAAAGGTGCCGGCAAGCAGTTGCAGCATGAACTTGGATGCGATCCAGATATAGGGATAGCGGGCGAAGTCGTGGGGCGTGCCATGCGGCTCGAAAGTGGTGAAACCCTTGGTCGCCTCGGTGTGGCATTTCTGGCAGGTCTTGAGGCGGTTATCCGGATGCATGGTCGATTTCGGGTCGGCTACCCGCTGTATGCCGTGGCTTCCGTGGCAGTCGAAACACTTGGCCGTGTGCGCGTAGCCCAGGGTATTCACCTGTCCATGATAGGTTTCGGTGTAAGTCTTCAAGCTTTCGGCGTGACAGCCGCCGCAGTTCTTGGTGATCACCAGTTTGGTCGCGTCTTTCGCCGGATCTTCGACGTCGTGGGTGGTATGGCAATCCGAGCAGATGGCTGCGACCGGGTTCTTGTCATTTAGCACTGCCTTGCCGTGCACCGAAGTCGCGTACTGCTCGCGTTCCTTGGCGTGACACTTTCCGCACGCATTCGGAACGCTGAGTCGCCATTCCGCGCGTTCAGGACTGCCTTTGGCATAGATATAGTGGGGCGCGTGGCAGTTATAGCAGGTCGCGTTGGTGCGCGACTGGTCTTCCCTGTTCGGCCGCGCATGGATGGATTTCATGTACTTGTCGATTTGCTGTACCACCACCCCGAGTCTGGCGTTCTCCTCGGTCTTGTTCTCCATCTTGGCGGCGTCCCACAACGCTTCATGGCAGGTGACGCAGCTGACCTTGTGGGTTACGCCGGTCTTGTGCGGAATTTCGGTAATGTCGGTATGGCACTCGACGCAGGCGCGCTTGCCGTGCACGCTTTTTCCGAATTTGTCCTTGATCACGTGCAACTGGCGCATTTGCCCGTCTGCACCCGGCATCGCAAACCCTTCGTTCCCGTGACAGGCCAGGCAGGTGTCGTTCTCGGGATTCCCGACCTCCGGTTCGGCGGCTTTGCCGCTCTTGGCGGCGTCCGCGGCATTGGCGTGCTCCGGCCACACAATCGACGCGCCCGCCAGACACAAGGCGCCCACCATAAACCAGGTTGCAAGTCTTGAAACGCGCATGGCCTTCGATTCCCCGGTCAAATAAACAACGCCGCTGTCCGGTCTCGAACAGGACTGACTCATTTCCTCGAATATTTCGCCTGCGAAGGCGAACCGCTGTTATTTTGATGAAGATACTAAACGAACATAAAGTGCTCGATTTGACGTACATCAACCCGTGCCGCGAAAGGACGCGGCCGGTATCTTCTCTAGCCGGGGAGCAAGGCCGGATCTTGCACTAGCGGCGATATCGGACGCCGGGGTCCTGCCGCCGAAGCCGGAACTAGGTCACCCGGAAATTGCGGAACTGCCAGGGATCGGAGGCATCGATGTCATCCGGATACAGGTCGTCGCGGCCAACGAGCGGAGTCCAGTCGGTATAGGCGCCGACCAGCTTGCCCAGGTAAGGCATGCAAAGCTCGAGGATCGCGCGGTAATCGAGTTCGTCGGGCTCGACGATGCCGGATTGGGGGTTTCTCAGAGCCCAGATGATGGCCGCCGTGAACGGAGCGTTCACCTGCAGGCTGGTGGCGTTGTTGTGCGGACACAGCTTGCGCGTTTCCTCGATGCCCAACTGCGAGCCGAACCAGTAGGCCCCGCGCTTGTGGCCCATGAGCAGCACGCCCAGTTCGTCGAAGCCCGCATCGATTTCCTCGCGCAGCAGCCGTTGCTGCGGCGGGAAACGCCAGCCGTTGCCGGCGAACTCGTCCAGCGACAGCACGGCGTCGTCGCAGGGGTGGTAGGCGTAATGGCAGGTCGGCCGGTAGACGGGCTTGCCGTTCTCGCGCAGGGTGAGGTAGTCGGGAATGGAGATCGCCTCGCCGTGGGAGATCAGCCAGCCATGGAACGGCCCCTCGAAAGGCGCCCAGGAACGCACCTTCGTGGCTACGCCCGGCCGGTCGAGATAGATCGCGGCGCCGCAGCCGAAGCCGTATTCGCGCGCGTCCTGCGGCCAGTTGCGCTCGTGCGTGCCCCAGCCGAGTTCGGCCGGCTGCAGCGACTCGCCGCAAAAGGCTTCGCTCGACCATGTGTTGACGAATTCGCCGTTGCGCTTGTGCACGCGGCTGGTCTGGTGGTCGCGCTCGGAAACGTGGATCACTTTCACCTGCAGCCGCGCGGCGAGCCGGGCCCAGCCTTCGCGGTTGGGCGGCGCCGTTGCGTCCATGCCGAGCTCGCCGGCGAGATTGAGCAGCGCCTGCTTTAGCAGGTGGGAGACCAGGCCCGGATTGGCGCCGTGCATCAGCACGCCGGTCGGTCCCGCCGGATGCTTGCTGCGCAACCCCAGCGCCTCCTCGCGATGGGCGTAGTTCGAGCGGCGGCTGGCCGGCAGCGACAGGTCGGTATGGCCGCCCTGCCAGGGTTCGAGGCAGGCGTCGATGTAGAGCACGCCGTGCTTCTGGCACCATTCGACCACCGCGACGCTGGAGACATCGAACGAAACGTTGACCAGAAAATCGCCCGCGCCGAGTTCGCGCTCGAGGATGGAGACATAGTTCGCGCGCGTAAGCGGCTCGACCCGGAATTTGATTCCGTATTCGGCGGCAATGTCCTTGCCGAAGTCATTGGCGGTGACGATGGTGATCTGCTGCGGGCGCAGGTCGATATGGCGCAGGATCAAAGGCAGCGAGCCTTGTCCCACAGCGCCAAATCCCACGATCAGCATCTTGCCTGGGAAGGCAGCGTATTTTTTGTGCGTGCTCAACGTCGCCTCTCGGATATGGCGGCAGAAAAATTGCCTGAGCGTTTATATCCGAAAGCGGCCGCTATCGCAATACGCCGCGCCGCGCAATTCAGCCTGGCGCGGCAAAGAATCGCTTAGCTTTGAGATCGCTCAAATTGCTGGCGCACCTGGTCGCTGCGCAGCGTCACTATGGTCACGCCGCAGAGCGCGACCAGCGGCAGCGCAACCAGCAGCACGCCGGCGACCGCGACGACCCAGCCTCGGGGCGTCAGTTTCTCGCCTTGCGGATGCTGATGATAAGAAGCCAGACGCGTGCCGCCGGAGAGCAGGATCAGCGCGATCAGCACCCAGCAGAAGTACTCCAGGCCGGTGCGTCCCCAGGAAAAGCCGTTTAGCAGGCCGAACGCCGACACGAGCCCGATCAGCCAGACCAGGAGCAGCGCGAAGTCGCTGATGATGCGCGATTGCAGGTATTCGGGCGGGATTTTTCCGCTCCGGAAAAGCTGGTGCAGTAGCAGTATGCCGATCGCCAGCGCAGCGAAAGACACGATCGCAAAAAACCAGCCGATGAAGGCTAGCGGCGGCGTCGGGATGGCCATGTGCCGGCTTCAGGCCGCGCCGTGCCGGCCGGAACTGATCGCGGTGAGTATGCCCTGCATCAGCGCGGCCGGCGTAGGCGGGCAGCCGGGCACGGCGACATCCACCGCGATGACATTGCTCACGCGGCCGCA
>Ga0208716_1001137_pt1 | contig 10330 bp, 8 predicted proteins | sample NGESurdeep092012_8_FD_184482 | JGI IMG/M metagenome (GOLD analysis project Ga0208716, IMG submission 184482) | Arctic peat soil microbial communities from Barrow, Alaska - NGEE Surface sample 415-3 deep-092012 (SPAdes) | ecosystem: Environmental > Terrestrial > Soil > Wetlands > Peat ...
TCGGGACGCGGCAGACTGAGAGTCCGCGCCACGATTAGGCCTGTGACCACGCCGGGCGGTAAGCTGGTCTTGTGGTGGGATGCGAATGATGGCCGGCGTGTCGCCCAGGGTGATTCTCCTGCCGGGCCTTCTGATGGCGCTGGCCGCGAGCGCGTCCGATGGCGTGGAATCCCGCCAGAGCCAGGCGCCAATCCCGCCGCGGGCACGCGCCACAGCGGCCATCACGATCGATTATCCGGAGGAAGGATCGATTTTCCCGCCTGAGATCACGCCCCCGACGTTCCTTTGGCGCGATGGCGGGAAAAGCGCCGTCTTCTGGCGGATCGACGTCTCGTTCGGCGATGGCCCGGCCACGCTTCACGCGACGTCCAGGGGCGAGCGCTTGCGCATTGGCAGGATCGATCCGGATTGCGTCGCCGACACCAACCAGCCGCCCAAGCTCACGCCCCAACTGGCGGCGGCGCATTCCTGGACGCCCGACCTGGTAACGTGGCAAGCCATCAAGCGGCATTCGGTCGCGAGCGCCGCCACGGTGACCATCACCGGCTTTCGTGGTGACGCCCCGGAGCAGGCCGTCTCCCGTGGAAAGGTCGCCATGCGCACTTCAAAGGACGCGGTAGGCGCGCCCATCTTCTATCGCGACGTGCCGCTGATGCCCTCGGAGCTGGAAAAAGGCGTGATCAAACCGCTGGCCGCGGAGGCCATCCCGCTGGTCGCCTGGAGAGTTCGCAACGTGGGCGAAGTCCGCAGCCGGGTGGTGATGGACAACCTGCCGCTGTGCGCCAATTGCCATTCCTTCTCCTCAGACGGCAAGACGATGGGGATGGATCTGGATGGCCTGCAGGGTAACCGGGGGATGTACATCCTGGCGCCGGTTGCGCCCGAGATGGCAATCCGCCAGCAGGACTTGATTCAGTGGAGTTCGCCGGAAGGCAAGCTGAAGGGCAACGTCCGGGTTGGCTTCATGTCGCAGGTCTCCCCGGACGGGCAGTACGTGGTCACCACGGTCAACCCGGCCTCGATGGCTGCCACTTCGCAAGAGCCCCCCAGCAACTATTACGTGGCCAATTTCAAGGACTACCGGTTCCTCCAGGTGTTCTATCCTACCCGCGGGATTCTGAGCTGGTACAGCCGCCAAACGGGAGTGCTGCAGCCCCTGCCCGGCGCCGATGACCCGCAATATGTGCAGATGGGCGCCGTGTGGGCCCCCGGCGGAGAGTACCTGGTATTTGCCCGCGCCCAGGCCACGGACCCCAATCCGCCGGGTGTGCCGCTGGCGCAATTCGCCAACGACCCGAACGAGCTCCAGCTCAAGTACGACCTCTACCGGGTTGCGTTCCACAACGGCCAGGGAGGCACAGCGGAGCCGATCCCCGGCGCGTCGCGCAACGGCATGAGCAACACGTTCCCCAAGGTGTCGCCCGACGGACGATGGATCGTGTTCGTGCAATGCCGGAATGGGCAGCTCATGCGTCCCGACAGCCAGTTGTACATTGTGCCCGCGGGGGGCGGGCGGGCGCGGCGTATGCGGTGCAACACACCCCGCATGAATTCGTGGCACAGCTTTTCGCCCAATAGCCGCTGGCTGGTGTTTTCGTCAAAAAGCAGGTCGCCCTACACGCAAATGTATCTCACGCATATCGACGCGGAGGGCAACGACAGCCCGCCCATTCTGATCGAAAACGCAACCGCGGCCAACCGCGCGGTGAATATTCCGGAGTTTGTGAACATTGCGCCGGATGGCTTGCGGCAAATCGGCGGGCCCGTGGTCGATTATTACCGCCTGTTCAACAGCGCGGCATACCTGCAGAGGACGAGATCGTACGAGGCGTCCGCCGCGAAATGGAGGAGAGTCCTGGAACTGAGCCCCGATGACGAAACCGCCCACCGCAACCTGGGAACCGTGCTGCTCATGACCGGCCACCGGGAAGAATCCGCGGCGCATTTCCGGAAAGCGTCCGAGATCAAGCTCCGCGCGGCCCTGGAGGCCGATCCCACGTCCGCCCGGGGATTCAACGATCTCGGCGTGCTGCTGGTGCAGACGGGGCGCCTGGAGGAAGCCGTGGCGCAATTCGAGAGAGCGGCCGGACTGAAGCCGGATTTCGCCGCGGCGCACGCCAACCTCGGCGGCGCGCTGGCCAAGGTTGGGAGGCTGGACGAGGCGCTCATTCAATTGCGCAAAGCGCTGGAGGCGGACGCCGGGTACGCGCCCGCGCACTACAATCTGGGGTTGGTTTTGAGCCAGCGGGGGGATGCGCCGGGAGCCATCCGGGAATGGCGGAGCGCGCTCGAGCTCGACCCGAAATATGCCGAAGCCCACGATAGCCTGGGGGCCGCGCTTGATGCCCAAGGGCGGACCGCGGAGGCCCTGGCACACTGGCGCGACGCTATCCAACTGCAACCCAACGACGCACTAGCCTTGCGGCGGGCGGCCTGGGTACTGGCGACCTCGCCCGATGCCACAATCCGCCACGGCGGCGAGGCGCTGGCGTTCGCCGTACGAGCGGTTGAGATCTCCGGCGGAAACGACGCGCGGCTGCTCGACACGCTCGCGGCGGCGTACGCCGAGAAGGGGCAGTTCGCCAACGCGGCACTGACGGCGCGCAGGGCTCAGGCACGTGCTACCGAAGAGAACCAGCCCGCGCTGGCGGACGACATCGGGATCCGGATCAAGTTGTACGAAGCGGAGCAGCCGTTTCGCGAGCGGTGACCTTTGGGTTAACGCTGCCCCTTTTCCGTGATCTGGCGAAACACGCGGAGCAGGTTGCCGCCCAGGAATTTGCGGATCCGCTCTTCGGAGTAGCCGCGGCGCAGCATGGCGTCGGTAATCATCGGCAGATCGCGTATGTCGCGCATGCCGCGCGGCAACGGCGGACCACCATCGAAATCGCTGCCCAGGGCGACGTGGTCTTCGCCCACCAAGTCTATGGCGCGGCCAACCACGCCGACCCAGTCGTCCACGGTCATTCGAATATCCCGCGGAATCTCGGCGGGCAGCATGGGAAACTGCGGCCCGACGATTTTGTCGAGCTCGTCAATCGGAACCTGCGTACCGCGCCGCAAAATGTCGGTGGTGTCCCAGAACGCTTTGCCGGCATGCGCGGCGCCCCAGTCGAACGCCTTGCGGTTGTGGAACTCGTTGCCGAGTTGGAAGCCGATCACACCGCCCTTGGCCGCCAACTTCTTCAGCAGCGAGTCCGGCATATTGCGGGGAATGTCATTGACGGCGCGCAGTCCGTGATGGGTGGCCACCACCGGGCCGGCGCTCGCGTCGATGGCCGCCGAGATTGCCTCATCGGAAGCGTGCGACACGTCGATCACCATGCCGAGGCGGTTCATTTCGCGAATCACCGCGCGGCCGCGATCGTTCAACCCGTGCCATAACGGCCGCGAGCAGCAGGAGTCCGCATAGTTGCTGGTCCAGTTGTGCGCCGAAAGCTGGACCGAGCGCAGCCCCAGGCGGTACATCTGCCGGATCACGGCCGGGTCGCCGTCCAGATCGAAGCTGCCTTCGATGTCGAGGACGGCGGCGATCTTGCCGCTCGCGTGAATGCGTTCGATGTCCGAGGCGGTGCGGGCGATTTCGATGCTCTGGCTGTTGCGGCCGATCTGTTCGAGGGCGCAATCCAGCATGCGCAGCGCCTGTTTGGTTTCGAGGCGGGCGGGATAGTAGTCCTCGGTCACGAAGATGGAAAAGAAGAGCGCGCCGAGTCCGCCTTCTTTGGCGCGCGGCAGGTCGAACTGGCCGTCGGCCTTCCGCTGGCCGATGTCGCCGCCGTGATAGAACTCGCGATCCACGGCGTGAACGTGGCCATCGAAGACCAGCGCGCGGGCGTGCACTGCGCGGGCGCGTTCGGAAACGGCCGTGCCGTCCGGGGTCTGCGCGCCCAGCCAGACCGCGGCGGCCGCCAGACAAACCAATCCGCACGCCGCTGGCATATAATCGTAGCTACCCGGGAATCCTCCCATGAGCAGTCTGATGCGTCCAAAGCTCGCCGCCATTGTCACCGCCTATTTCAAATACTCGCACGCGCAACACATCGTCGACCGCCTGCTGGATGGTTACGGCTGGAACGGTACGCACCATTATCCTCCCATGGATCTGGTGTCGCTCTATGTCGATCAAACCGGCTCGAACGATCTGAGCCGCGAGCGCGCGTCGCGGCACTCCGGCATGAAAATCTATCCGACCATCGCGGAAGCCCTGACTGCCGGCGGAAGCAAACTGGCGGTGGATGGCGTGGTGATTGTGGGCGAGCACGGCAATTACCAGCGCAACGAAAAAGGGCAGACGAAATACCCGCGCTACGAGTTTTTCGAACAGGTGGTGAAGGTATTTCGCGATAGCGGACGTTCGGTGCCGGCCTTCAGCGATAAGCACCTCTCGTGGAATTGGGAGTGGGCGCGTAAGATGTACGACACCTCCCGCGAAATGGGGTTTTCGTTCATGGCCGGTTCCAGTCTGCCGGTGACATGGCGTACGCCCTCCGTCGAGATGCCCCTGGGAGCGCACATCGGCGAGGCGCTGTGCCTGTGCTACGGCGGCGTGGACAGCTACGACTTCCACGGTCTGGAAACCGTCCAGTGCATGGTGGAGCGGCGGCGCGGCGGGGAGACCGGGGTCGAGTGGATCCAGGCCTACCGCGGCGACAAATTCTGGGAGGCGCTACGCCAGGGCGTCTGGCCCAAGCCGCTGATGGATGCCGCACTTTGCCGCAGCCACACGCTGGTGCCGGCGCGGGCGGGCTTCAACCATGTTTTCCCGGCCGTTGAGGATATGCGGCGGCTGGTGAGAGATCCGGTAGCATATCGCTACCAGCACGCCGATGGCCTGAAGTGCACCGTGCTGCTGATGAACGGACTGGTTCGGGACTTCAACTTCGCGGCCTACGTGAACGGCCGGAGCGAACCGTGGTCCACCCAACTGTACCTGCCGATGCCGGATGGCCGGACCACACTCGCCGATTTCTTCAGCCCGCAGGTGAATCACTGCGAGACGATGTACCTCTCCGGCAAGGCGGCCTATCCGTTGGAACGGACGCTGCTCACCACCGGGCTGACCGCGGCCGGCGTGGAGAGTCTGTTCCGCGGGCAGACGCGTTACCTCACGCCGCATCTCGCCATCCGCTACCAACCCACCAAAGAGTCCACCTTCTGGAGAACATGACGATGCTGACGCGACGCAGCTTTCTTCAGACCACCACCCTGGCCGCCGCGGCCCCCGCGAGCCAACCGAAGCGCATCGCGATCGTCGCGACCGTATACCGCCTGCTCTCGCATGCCCAGCACATGGGCGACCGCTTCCTCGTCGGCTACCCATATGGCGGCGTCTGGCACAAACCCGACATGAAGGTGGTGTCGCTTTACGTGGACCAGAAGCCAGCGGGCGACCTGAGCGGCGACCGCGCCCGCGAATTCGGATTCCAGGTCTATCCCACCGTCGCCGAAGCCCTGCGCTGCGGCGGCAAGGAACTGGCTGTGGATGCGGTGCTGATCGTCGCCGAGCACGGCAATTACCCGCGCAACGAAAAGGGGCAAACGCTGTATCCGCGCTATGAGTTCTTCGAGCAATGCATCCAGGTATTCGAGCAGGGCGGCCGCGCGGTGCCCGTCTACAACGACAAGCACCTTTCCTACAGCTTCGAGAAGGCCAAAGCGATGGTGGACGCTTCGCGGCGCCTGCGGTTTCCGATGCTGGCCGGATCGTCCCTTCCGGTGACCTGGCGGCTGCCGGCGATCGACCTGCCGCTCGGCTGCAAGATCGAGGAAGCGTTAATGGTGGGTGAAGGCGGGAGCGACGCGATGGACTTTCACGCGCTGGAAGGCATGCAATGCATGGTGGAGCGGCGGAGCGGCGGCGAGACCGGCGTGAAGGCCGTGCAATTGCTGGAAGGCGACGCCGTCTGGAAGGCCGGCGATGAGGGCCGCTACTCGAAGGCATTGCTGACCTCGGCGCTCTCGCGCAGCGACACGCCGCTCGGGCTCACCGTAGAAGACGGCCGCACGCAAGACCTGGTGGCGTCGGGCCAGTTGCGGGTGCTGGCGAAGAATCCGGCGGCCTACTTCATTGAATATCGCGATGGTCTCAAGGCGGCCATGCTGATGCTCGACGGGGCCATCAAGGATTTCAATTTCGCGGCGCGCTTGAGCGGCGTCCAGCAGATCCAATCCACCCAGTTCCTGCTGACTCCGGAGCCGAACGTCACTTACTCCGCGTGTCTGATGCACAAGGTGGAGCAACTGATCGAAAGCGGAGCGGCGCCCTATCCCGTGGATCGCACGCTGCTGGTCAGCGGCATGCTGGAAAGCTGCCTGACGTCGAAACTCCAGGACCATCTACGGCTGGAGACGCCGCACCTGAATGTCGCCTACCAGGCGCCGCGCCAATCGCAGTTCGCGCAGGCGTAAGGAGGTTAACCCATGCACTGGCTGCTCACTTTCCTGCTGTTTCTGGCTGCCGCCGACCCCGCCGCCGTGCTCGAGAGCACTTACTCCCGCCGCGATTTCGATCTCACGGCCGACCCGAATTCAGAATTGTGGGCCACCGCGCCTCACGTCACGGCGGACCGTAACTATCTGGGTCAACTTATCCCCGGGGCGCCCACCGAAATCCGCTCGCGGTGGAGCGACCGGTATCTCTACTTACTCTTCATCTGTCCCTATGACGAGTTGAATCTGAAGCCCGATCCCAACCCCGCCGCCGAAACCCCGGAGTTATGGAAGTGGGATGTTGCCGAAGCCTTCATCGGAAGCGACTTCGAGCACATCGCCCGGTACAAGGAACTCCAGGTATCGCCGCAAAGTGAGTGGGTGGATCTGGAGATCGATCGCGACAACCCGAAGACCCAGGCGGGGATGGCCTGGAACTCGGGCTACATGGTCAAAGGCCGCATCGATGCGCAGCACAAGGTCTGGTATGGCGAGATGCGCATCCCATTTGGCGCCATCGATGGGCGCCCGCCGCAAGAGGGCCGCGAACTGCGCATCGGTCTGTTCCGCATCGCCGGCGCCGGCCAGAAGAAGGCCTTCTATGCCTGGCGCCCTCCCCTGGGGACCTCCTTCCACGTACCCCAGGCGTTTGGCCTCCTCCGGCTGCGTTAATTCCCCGGCGGGCTACTTGGGCACTTTGGTGGATTGCGACGCTACGGCTCTCCACTTGCCGTTCTGCTTTACGAACACATCGGTCCAGATATACTTCCCACTGGTATCTTTGCCGTTTTCCGCACTCTTCTCGGTGTCGCTTCCGGTCACGACGGCGGTGTTACCGAAGATACGAACCTTCATGGGGCCCATTTCAAAGCTGTCCAACGAATTGCCAGGCGCTTTCAGGTCCGCCAGAGCCTTGGCCTTGTCCGGCGTCTTGCCGTCCCAGCCCAGTCCCACCCAGCCGTCGGCGAGAATATCCCCCAGCTTTTCCGCGTTCTTGGCCTTCACCGCATCCGTCCAATCGTTTTCGATCTGCTTGAGCTCATCCGCGGCAGCATTGCCCGAAGCTGCCGGCTTCTTCGCATCCACGGCCTTGTTTTGGGCCTGTGCGAGTGGCGTTCCGGCGCAGAGCGCCATCATCAACAGCGTTCCCATCGGTAGTTTCATTGAGTCGTCCTTTTTGGTTAGTGTTGACCGGGATTTTCTATTTCCCCCTCCCCGGTGCAATGTAGTATATACCAGCGTGCCTCTTTTGGATCTCGTGGAATGCAAGTTTATTTTTTGCCTCAAAGATCAGGTCCCTTTATTGGGATCCCGGCGGGAGGTTTGACCCGGGTGCCCTCGTGTTGTACACTCACCACCGTGGATAGACGAATCTTTCTGCAAGTGGCTGCCGCCGCCCCGCTGCTCGCCAGTCCAGCGGACGAACCCACCTATCGCGTGGTCACCGCGTATAAACCCGCGGCGCAGCCTGGGATGCCCGGACCTTATCCGGGCCAGGTGGTCAGAGTCCATTCGGAGAACTCGATCGACGCCGGTTCCGGCAAGGTGAATCGGGAACTGGTCAAGCAGATGCTCTCTAGCGGCATGAAGACGCTCACCGGCGATGCCCGCCAGGAAGACGCCTGGGCGCGCTTCATTTCGCCCAAAGACGTGGTCGGTATCAAGGTGAACTGCTCGGGAGCGCCCCAAATCCGCTCCAGTCCGGAAGTAGTGGCAGGCATCGCCGAAAACCTGATTGCCGTGGGCGTGCCGGCCAAACAGATCTACGTGTACGAGCGTTTCGAAAACCAGATGCAGAGCGTGGGCTACGGCAAGTACTTGCCCGCGGGGGTGAACATTTTTGCCGCGGAGACTACGCGCAGTTCGATTCTCAACTACGATCCGAAGACTTATGTCGAAACCAGTTTCTTCGGCGAAGACGATACCCGGTCGAACGTGGTACGGCTGGTCTCGGAGACCTTCACCAAGATCGTCAACGTGCCCAACCTGAAGGAGCACCAGGCGTCCGGCGTAACCGGCTGCCTGAAGAACATCGCCTACGGCAACTTTTCGAACGTCGCCCGTTCGCACAACTCCGAGAAGACCCACACCAAGTCATTTATCGGGGTCCTCGCCGCCGTCGAACCGGTGCGCTCCCGCGTGGTGTTGCATATCATGGATGGCTTGCGCGGAGTCTGGCACGCCGGCCCGTTCAGCGATCTGCCGCAATTCCGCTTTTATCCCAAACAGATGATGTTCGGCACGGACCCGGTGGCCATGGACCACAAACTCATCGAATTGATCGAGGAGAAACGCAAGGCCGAAGGCGCCATTACCATCTTCGACCGTTCGATGTCCCATGTGGGGAAGGATAATACCAACCCGAATACCAATCACTACATCCGCGAGCCCGGCCACGTCGAGTACGCGTCGACACTCGGGCTGGGTGTCTTCGACGCCGCCAGGATCAAACTCAAGGTGATCGAGCTGTGATGCTTCTCTTGCTGGCGGCTTTGCCGGCGCTGTTCTGGGATGGCGCGGCGGACACCGCGCCCGCGTTGCGCGATGCCGGAATCCACCAGATCCTGGCGCCGGCGGCGCGCCTGGCCTCGTGGAAGAACGTTCCCGAAATTACGGCGGAAGCGGCCGACATCGAAGGCGCGGTGAAGTTGCTCCCGCCCACGGTGAATTACCGAATGAATGTGGCGTCGGCGACGAGCGCTCCCTGGTTAGTGGCCAACGGCTGGAGGTTTATCCGCCGGCCTCAGGGCCGTTTCTATTACGACGTCACCGGCAAGCAGGCGGCGCTGGCCGCGGCCGAAGCTTTCTGTTATGGCGCCAATGCCATGATCCGGACCGATGCCGCCGGGCTCAAGCCCCTGGCGGAGATGCTCGGTTTTCTGCGCACGATCACGGGCGAGCCGTTGCCGCCGGTGGCCGACATCGGGTACATCGACGATGGCTCGGCGGCATCCGGCGAAGTGATGAATCTGCTGGTGCGGGACAATCTGCTGTTTCAGTTGGTGGCCTCACCGGACCGGCGCCTGAAGTTGAATGTAAAACTCGGCACCCGGGAGTATCCTCTGGAGGACGCCAGAAACCCGGGTACGGTGGCCCACGCGGTGCGCTTCAACCTGACCGATGAAAAACGGTCCGTGCGAATTTATGGCAGCCCGGTAGTGGTCGTCCGGCTTACCGCCTCGGCAGGCCACGCCCGGCTGCATTTACTAAATTATGCGGGGGCGTCCCGGAAGGTGGACGGGATTCGCGTGCGCGTGCTCGGCCACTACTCCAAACACCAGTTGTGGCTGGCGGACGGCGCGGGCGTCGAACTGCTAGACTACAGCGCGGAGCCCGACGCCACCGAGTTCACGCTTCCGGAATTGAAGACTTATGCGGTAGTCGATCTGTCGCGGTGAGTTTAGTTATGCGATTCGTTTCAGATACAGTGCGTCTGACGGTTATGATTTGCATGGCCGGTTATGGGTTCAGCCAGCCCGCCAGCTCGCCCGCCTATGACTTGCTCCTGCAAGGCGGACACGTCATCGATCCGAAGAACGGCATCAGCGCGGTGCGTGATGTTGCCATCAAAGATGGCTTCATCGCGGCCGTGGCCGCGCACCTGGATCCGGCCGCGGCGTTGAAGGTGGTCAACCTCGCCGGCCTGTACGTCACACCGGGGTTAGTCGATATCCACGCGCACGTGTTCACCGGCACCGGGGAGCGCGGCTCTTATGCCGGCGATCTCAGCCTCTACCCGGACGGCTTCACCTTCCGCGTGGGCGTGACTACCGTGGCGGATGCCGGCTGCTCCGGCTGGCGTAATTTCGAAGACTTCAAGGACCGCATCGTCGATCGCTCCAAAACGCGCGTGCTGGCGTTCCTCAATATCGTGGGAAACGGCATGCGCGGCGGGAAGTAC
>Ga0208716_1001138_pt1 | contig 10327 bp, 9 predicted proteins | sample NGESurdeep092012_8_FD_184482 | JGI IMG/M metagenome (GOLD analysis project Ga0208716, IMG submission 184482) | Arctic peat soil microbial communities from Barrow, Alaska - NGEE Surface sample 415-3 deep-092012 (SPAdes) | ecosystem: Environmental > Terrestrial > Soil > Wetlands > Peat ...
GACGATGGGTCTGTACAAGCGCACGGGGACCAACCCGTTCTCGTCCTGTCTGCCGATCCTGCTGCAGTCGCCGATCTTCTTCGCGCTCTTCCGGGTGCTCAACAGCCTCACCGCGATTGCTAATGGGAAGAGGGTGCCGATCGGGCCGCTGGACCGATATATGGCCCTGCAGGCCAACGAGTCGACGGTCTTCGGTGTTTCCCTCTCGTCCACCTTCCAGCACATGCTCGCGGTCGTGGGCAATGTCATCCACGTTGTACCGTCCGACCTCAACACCAAGATTGTCTGTGTGGTGATGATCGTGCTCATGTCGGCCACCACGTTCACCACCCAGCGTCAGCTGATGATGAAGAACATGCCGGCGAGTGCCCTGGACAACCCGTTCGCCAAGCAGCAGAAGGTCCTGCTGTATCTGATGCCGTTGATGTTCGTCTTCTCGGGTGTCACCTTCCCGATCGGCGTCCTGCTCTACTGGCTGACCACCAACCTCTGGTCGATGGGCCAGCAGTTCTACACCATCCGGCGTATGCCGGCGCCCGGCTCACCAGCCGAGAAGGCCCTGGAAGAACGCCGGCTCAAGAGCGGCAAGGAACATAAGAAGTTCTCCATTCCCGGTCTGAGCCATGACGATGAGCTTGAGGAAGTCCAGGACACCCCAGTCGCCGACACCAAGCCGAAGTCAGGTCAGCGTCAGCAGCCCAAACGGAAGCAGCGCGTCAAGCCCACCGGACAGGCGGACGGAAAGCCGACTCCGACACAGCAGTCGGGCCCAAGGAAGCAGTCGGGCCCGAAACAGAAGCCGGGCGCCAAACCGCCGGCACCTGTGGACGGCGACGCCTGACAGCGACACCAAGGTTAGTGAGCAGTAAGTTGCTGACCTGCGGCGACGCCATTCTCGTGACGCTTGAGAGTGACGGAGCACCTCACACTTCGTGGACCGACCCGGTCCGGCATACGGCACGATCAGGAGACGGAAATGACCGAACAGGACACTTCACCAGTCGAGCAGGACTCCTGCTCGGTGAATGAGAGCTCGGCGCCGGATGTGCCGGCGCAGGGTGTTGAGCCGGACGTGCAGGCGCAGGGTGTCGTGAAAGACCTTGAAGCCGAGGGGAAAACAGGTGGCGAGTCAACCCGGCCCACCACGACATCGCTTCTCGAGCGTGAGGGTGAAGTCGCCGCCGACTTCCTTGAACAGCTCCTGGATATTGCCGACATGGATGGCGACATAGACGTGGACGTCGACGGTGACCGTGCAGCGGTGGCCATCGTGGATTCCGAGGAGGGCCGCGTGTCCCGCCGCCTCGTGGGCAGTGATGGCAAGGTTTTGGAGGCGTTGCAGGAGCTCACCCGCCTTGCGGTTCAGGCCGCGACCGGTGAGCGGAGTCGGCTCATGCTTGACGTGGCCGGATACCGGGCCGAACGCCGTGCAGCGGTGGTGACGGTCGCCCAGGCCGCCATAGCTGTCGTGAAGTCCACGGACGAGAAAGTGGCGATGGGCCCGATGACCGCATTCGAGCGCAAGGTTGTGCATGACGAGGTGGCCGCAGCCGGCCTGGTGTCAGAGTCCGAGGGCGTCGAACCACAGCGTCACGTGGTTATTCTGCCCGCGTGACCTACGACCGTTCGGGTGTGTTTCACGTGAAACAAGCCGAGAAATGGCCGGTGCCCTGTGGTCGCTCCGGCTGCCGTCGTTGCGAGCAGTGACACCGCAATGAGTGATGTGAGGGGCGGCGGCGTCTCAGATAGGGCCGTCTCAGATAAGGCCTCAGGCAACACTGCCTCAGATGACCACGCTCCGGCGATGGCCCCCCAGGAGCCTGACAGCATCGCCGCACCCTCAAGCAATGAGGAGCGGGTCGCTCCGCTGCCGCCAACCGGTGCTGGTCGAGTCTTCGGCGACCGCCTTGCTTTGGCTGTGCGGTTCACTCAGATTCTGACAGACAGTGGGGTCTCTCATGGACTGATCGGCCCACGTGAGGTTCCTCGGTTGTGGGAGCGACACGTGCTCAACTGTGCGGTCATCCACCCCGCGATAGCCGCCGACGAGATGGTGATCGATGTCGGGTCGGGGGCAGGACTGCCGGGGCTTGCGCTGGCCATTGCGCGTCCCGACCTTGACCTTCATCTGATCGAGCCGATGTTACGGCGTACCAACTGGCTGTCCATGGTCGTTGAAGACCTGGGTCTGGCGAACGTTACCGTCCACCGAGGGCGAGCTGAAGAGTTCTGGGGAATTCTGAGAGCGCCCGTCGTGACAGCACGTGCCGTTGCGCGCTTGAGTGAGTTGGCTACGTGGTGTTTGCCATTGCTGTTGCCGGGTGGGTCACTGCTCGCGATCAAAGGTTTGAGTGTCTCTGAGGAGGTGGAGACCGACCGCGCGGTTCTGAGGCGGTTGGGCGCTATTGATGAGGTCATCGAAAGCTTTGGGAACGGAATCGTGGATCAGGAGACAACCGTTCTTCGCGTGGTTATGGGTGATCGGCCGGCCCCGCGCGGAAGGCAGAAAAAGAAAAAGTCGAAGGGGAAGCGCCGAGGTTGATCATCGGCTCGCGCCCGTGCCAGCGGCTACGGTGGAGCAACCCAGTGTTCAACAGTCTGATGGTGGCGAGGGAATGAGGTGGCACGTGTCGACGTCAGGACTGGCCCAGTCAGGTTTGGGGTGGCCAATGGAGGGCCCAACGCGCGATGGCTTCGTGTCATCAGGTCTGGGGTGGCCACATTCAGGACCTGAGCCCGCGGTTGAGCCCGAGGAGGATGCAAAGAAGAACACTCCCTCGCCAGGGGTTCAGCCAGGGGTTCAGCCAGGGGTTCAGCCTGGAGTGGTTTTTGCCCCAGTTGGTACGGAAACCACTGATGGCGATGGTCTGCAGACAACTGACGTCGTTTCACGTGAAACAGCTAATCAAGGTGGTGTGGAGCACTTGTCCGAGCGTGAACAGTTGGCAGCGTCGCTGCCGGATCCAGGTGCGGAGACGCCCCTGGCCCAAGCAGTTGCAGAGGACGCCCGCCGCCGCATCTCATTGAGCGACAAGATCTTCCCAAAGCCGGACCACACGCGCATCCTCACGGTGGCCAACCAGAAGGGAGGTGTGGGTAAGACAACGACGACAGTGAACGTTGCTGCGGCGTTGGCGCAAGCTGGCCTCCGGGTGCTCGTTATCGACATCGATCCCCAAGGAAACGCCAGCACTGCCTTGGGAATCGACCACCACGCTGACGTCCCGAGCATCTATGACGTGTTGGTCGACGGTAAGCCGATCATTGACGTCATCCAGGAGTGCGTGGATATTCCCAATCTCTGGTGTGTTCCGGCAACGATCGACCTGGCCGGGGCTGAGATCGAGCTGGTTTCGCTGGTTGCCCGAGAGACCCGGATGGAAAGAGCCTTGACTGCCTATGTCGGCGGCGCGGCCGATCGTGGCGAGGAACGTCTGGACTACGTATTGATCGACTGCCCACCAAGTCTGGGACTGCTCACCGTCAACGCGTTCGTTGCGGCCGACGAGGTGTTCATCCCCATCCAATGCGAGTACTACGCGCTCGAGGGACTTTCCCAGCTACTGAAGAATATCGAGCTGATCAAGAGCCATCTCAACCCTGGCCTGCACGTATCGACCATCTTGTTGACCATGTACGACGGTCGCACCCGCCTGTCGGCCCAGGTCGCCGACGAAGTTCGCTCACACTTCCCGGCACAGGTCTTGCGCACATTGGTGCCTCGTTCCGTGCGAATCTCCGAAGCCCCCAGCTTTGGACAGACCGTGATGACCTACGACCCCACTAGTAGCGGGGCGTTGTCCTACCTCGAGGCGGCCAGTGAGCTTGCGGACCGTGGGGCGCCCAGTGATGTTGTGGACCGTGGAGAATCCAGCTAAGCATGGTCGGGCCGGCGAGCCCTACCGAGGACGTAGCTGAAGAATGGTGAACCTGTATCCAGCCCGGGCGAGTACCTCGCGTCGGTCGTGTTTGCTTCAGAGAGGTCGATGGGTATGAGTGCGAAGCGGCGTGCATTGGGTCGTGGGCTCGGAGCCTTGATTCCGACGTCCCCGGATGGCAACGGGAGCAGTAGCCCGATGGACGTCTTCTTCAAAGGCAATACGGCCACGCGGCCCAACGATTCACCCCCTGTTTCACGTGAAACAACCGACGGATCGGATCTGGGGACGGGGTCGAACGCCGCCACTACCACAGCAGCTCTGGACCTTGCCCCCGTTCCAGGGGCTCGTTACGCGGAACTTCCGGTGCTCTCCATCCGGCCGAATCCGAAACAGCCACGCAAGGCATTCGGCGATGACGAGATGGCTGAGCTCGTCCACTCGATCAGTGAGATCGGGATACTGCAGCCGGTGGTGGTGCGGCCCATTCCGTCCGACGAGCTGGTCAATATGGCAGGTCAAAGTCCTGACGGGGTCGCGCAGCCGCACTTCGAGCTGATCATGGGTGAACGTCGGTGGCGAGCCACCCAGGCCGCCGGACTGGCCGTCATCCCGGCGATCATCAAGGACACGCACGACGACGACCTGCTCCGCGATGCCCTCCTGGAGAACTTGCATCGTAGCGAGCTCAACGCGCTGGAAGAGGCCGCGGCCTATCAGCAGCTGCTGGACGACTTTGGCTGCACCCACGATGAGCTGGCCGCCCGGATAGGTCGCTCACGCCCTCAGATCTCCAACACCCTGCGCCTGCTCAAACTCCCGCCGTCGGTTCAACGCCGTGTTGCGGCGGGTGTGCTGAGCGCTGGTCACGCTCGGGCTCTGCTCGGACTTGAGGACCGTGACGCTATGGAGCACCTCGCGCAGCGGATCGCGGCCGAGGGACTGTCTGTACGCAACGTCGAAGAGATCGTTGCGCTCGGGGATGAACGGACTCCTCGTGCCCGCAAGCCGCGCGCGGGTGCGCACCACCCGCAGTTGGACGGCCAGGCCGCCCGGCTCTCTGACCGTTTCGACACCCGTGTGCGGATCAACCTTGGCCAGCGGAAGGGCAGGCTGACGTTCGAGTTCGCCTCGGTAGAAGACCTCGATCGCATCGTCAGGTTGATGGGCGGCGACCTGGTTGGCAACAACGGAGCCGGCAAAGCGGTGGTCGGCGAGGCTTCCGCCTAGTCGGATCAGGCGGACGCGGCCGATAACGCACAACCCGGTCGGGCCGCGCACGTCAGGTCGTGCTGAGTGCGCGCTCCACAATGGCGGCGTAGACCCTGGTGGCATCCATGCCGGCTGCCTCCACCGCCATGGGGAGCAGGGACGTCTCCGTCATACCGGGGGAGACGTTGGCCTCCAGGAACCACGGACACCCGTCCGAGTCGATGATCAGATCAACCCGACTCAGGTGCTGGTGGCCGAGGGTGTGATAGGCGGCGAGGCTGACTTCAGCCGCCGAGTCCGCCACTGACCTGCTCAGGCGGGCAGGCGTGAAGAACTCGGTCGCACCCGCGGTGTAGCGGGCTTCGTAGTTGTAGACCCCACCGTCCGGCACAATCTCGACGGCGGGAAGGGTCTGCGCCCGGCCCTGGGCGTCCTCGACGATAGAGAGAGCAACTTCAGTCCCCTCGATGAAGCGCTCGATCAGCGTGATATCACCATACGCATAGGCGGTGACCATCGCTGAGGGGAGCTCAGCCGCGGATCGGACGATGGTCAGGCCCAGGGACGAACCGCCTCGCGCCGGCTTCACGGCCAGAGGTAGACCGAGCGAGTCGATCACCGTCTCCAGGAGGGCGGGCGCCCCCAGCTCACGGAAGGTGGCATGAGACAGCGCCATCCCTGCCGGGGTTGAGATGCCGGCCGCACGTACCAACGCCTTGGCGACTGTCTTGTCCCAGGTCAGGCGGCACGAAGCCGGCCGGGAGCCGATGTACGCAATGTCCAATGCCCCCAACACATCCCGTAACGCCCCGTCCTCACCACTGGCTCCATGAAGCAGCGGCCAGATCACCTCAGGACGCGAGCTCCTGATCGCTCCGAGCAGCGTCGGGTCGACGTCTCGCACCTCGGCTTCTGAACCGGAACGGTTCAAGGCTTCGGCCACCCGGCGACCTGAGCGCAGCGAGACGTCGCGTTCGTGGCTGAGTCCTCCGGCAAGAACCAGGATGTGTCTCATGTCGGAATCCTCACTACAGGGGGAGCGTAGGCAAGAGCCCACACTATGACCACGGGCGCCGCAGGGCCCATGGATAATCTCACGCAGTGCATCACGAGCGGCGGTGCATCACGAGAGGTCGGGAGCGGGGAACTGCACGCCTGTGGAGGGACCCGAACCACGGCCGGTGGCGTCATACGGTCCGAAGGTCTCCAGCAGCTCCAGCTCGGACTGCACCACGCCGGCGAACCGGCGCACACCCTCGCGGATCCGGTCCGGGTCGGGGTAGCAGTAGGAAAGCCTGACGTTGCGTTGTCCGGTGCCGTCTGCGAAGAAGGCTGTGCCGGGCACATAGGCCACACGCTCAGTGACCGCTCGCGGCAGCATCGCCTTGGCGTTCAGTCCCTTGGGCAAGGTCACCCACACGTAGAAACCACCGTCGGGGTGGGTCCATGTTGCCCGGGGCAACAAAGCACCCAGGGACTCGATCATGGCGTCACGACGTTCGCGGTATAGCTCGCGGAACACCTTGATCTGGGCCATCCAGTCAAATGTGGCCAGATACGTGGACACGGTCATCTGGCAGAAGGCGGACGGACACAGGATCGCCGACTCGCTGGCCAACACCAGCTTCTCGCGGATGGCGTGTGGTGCCAGCGCCCAGCCAACCCGAAGCCCCGGTGCGAAGGTCTTTGAGAAGGACCCGAGGTAGACGACGCCTTCGTCGGACAGAGTGCGCATGGCGTCATATGGCTCACCATTGAAGCCGAGCAGGCCATAGGGGTTGTCCTCGAGCACGAGTATGCCGTACCGGTGACAGATCTCGATGATCCGCGGCCGACGTTCCAGGGACATCGTGGTGCCGGCGGGGTTGTGGAAGTTTGGGACCGTGTAAAGGAACTTGATCCGCTTCCCGGCAGCTTTGAGGCCCAGGATTCGCTCTTCAAGGGCCTGCGGAACAAGACCGTTGTCATCGGAGGCGACATGGGCGACCTGCGCCTGGTAGGCCGCAAAGACCCCAAGAGCACCGACATAGCTTGGCGCCTCGGCGAGCACCACATCGCCTGGGTCGATGAAGATCCGGGTGACCAGGTCCAGCGCCTGCTGGGATCCGGTTGTCACGACGATGTCGTCGGCGTGAGCGGAGATACCCTCCTGTGCCATCACCTCAAGGATCTGCTCGCGCAGCGTGGGGTCGCCCTGTCCCGAGCCATACTGCAGCGCGGTCAGCCCCTGCGTCCTCAACATGTGGGCAACCGTGTCGGCGACGGCGTCCATGGGTAGCGCAGTGAGGGAGGGCATACCGCCGGCGAGGGAGACGACCTCAGGGCGCGAGGCGACTGCGAACAGTGCGCGGATCTCCGAGGTGGTCATGCCAGCCGTGCGCCGTGCGTAGGACTGCGTCCACTTGTCGAGTCGCGACCCGTGCTGGCCTCCTGGCGAGGTCATGACCAGTCTCCTCTCCCAGTGATCGGGAATAAGTGGAACCATGGGGTATGCCCGGCCGCACAACCTTCGTAAGAGTCTCCCATGGCGGGTTGACTCTGAGGCGAACCGTCTCGTGATCGGGATGCGTGTCACATGAGAACTCACTGGGCGGGAGCGTGCCAGTTGTGCCGGTTGTGCCTTGGCGGGGGTGAGGCGTCGTGAGGGGGGTTGGACGTGAGGTCTTCTCGCTGACACTCGATCGCCTCAAAGATCTCCCGGAACCATGTATCTCGTGTGTCTTCTGGGAGCTGGACCCAGCGTTTGCCGCGGGATCGATTGCTAGTGGTGAACCCGGCCTGGACAAGGAGTCGTGGCTGTCCTCGGCCCTGCTCGAGTGGGGCAGCGTGGGTCAGATCGTGTACGCCGACGGCGTTCCAGCCGGCTACATCACCTATGCCCCCGGGTATCTCGTTCCGCGCGCGGCGGCCTTCCCGACCGCCCCCATCGCTGCCGATGCCGTGATGCTGATGACAGCCCGGGTGACCCCTGACTTTGCCGGTCAGGGTCTCGGGCGGGTGCTTGTCCAGGCCGCGGCCAAAGACGTGATGCGACGCGGGGTCCGGGCTGTCGAGGCCTTTGGGTATCTCGGGAACCCCGACTCGCCGAAGGCGGCGTGTGTCCTCCCCGCGAAGTTCCTCACGGCTGTGGGCTTCAAGACGGTGCGCGAGCATCGCACCTATCCTCGCCTGCGTCTGGACCTACGCACTGCCCTGACCTGGCGTGAGGATATGGAGGCTGCGGTAGAGCGCCTCCTGAGTGCAGTCAGATCCCCGAGCCTGAGCCAGGGCCGGCGCGCGTCCGATGCCGATGCCGGGATCCCCAAGGCGTCGTCAGCATGAGCAATGCCGACGCTCAGTCATCTCACTTCGTGGAGGCCTGCTGCTTCGCGTTGTAAGCCCCGAGGTCTCCAAGGCGCAGGACGCCTGTGGCGTTCGTATCGTCCTCGCCGAGGTACATCCGTTGAAGAGCGATCACGATCGCCTCAGCCAGGGTATCCAGGAACGCCGGGTCGGCCAGTCGTGCCGCGTCCTGCTCGTGGCTGAGGTAGCCTGCCTCGATCCTTACCGTGGGCATCCGGGTGCGTTGCAGAAGCTGCCACCCGCGAGGGTGTGAACGACAGTCGGCCAAGCTTGTTCGCGACACGATCTCACGCTGGATCAGGTTGGCAAGATGCTCGCCCACCGCTGACCAGGCCCCGAAACGCTCCAGTCCCCAGAAGAACGTGGCGACCCCGCTGGCCCGGGCCTGATCGGTGGAGTCGCAGTGCAGCGACAACATGATGTCTGCGCCGGCCTGGTTGGCCATCGTTGCCCGGAAGAGATCCTCAGGGCCGGTCGTTGCCGATCGGGTGAACAACACTGTCACGCCGATGGCACTGAGCCTGCCTTCGATTCGACGGGCCAGGTCGAGCGTGACCTCGGACTCGGTCAGTCCGTGGGCCACAGTCCCGGTGTCGTCGCCACCATGACCGGGATCAAGCACGACTATGCGGCCCAGCAGACGATGGCCGGAGGTTCGGACTATCTCCTCTTCACGAAGAGTGTGCGGTGATCCTCCGGACACCGAGCGGGTCAGATCTGCGAAGGCCCGCAGGGTCTCGGGGCCGACGCTGCCATCGACAGCCAGTCCCACGCCGCCCTGAAATCGTCGAACCGCCTGCTCGGTGTTGGTTCCGAACACCCCGTCGACCCGGTCGGGGCTGAATCCGAGCGATAGCAGACGCTCCTGAAGCTCGGCCACGTCATCGCCCTGAAGCATGTGGCCGGGGATGTGGGAGACCATTCGGTCGCCCAGCTTCCAGTGGGCCCCATCCAAGGCGACGTGGGTGTGCGGTCCGAGCACTCCGTCGACGATCAGGCCTCGCCGCTGCTGGAAGGCGCGGACTGCTTCGGCCACATCTTCGTCGTAGACATCGGAGGCATCGAGGGTCGATTCGTCTTGTGTGTCGCGTGGAGCAAGATCCCCACTGGCGTGCAACAGGGCGCGAATCGACCGCACAGCTGCTCCCCGGTCGCCGAGACGATAACGCGCAACAGGTTGGTCCGACATGCCTACCTTTTCGGTGTGGAGCCGTCAGGGACGACAGTAAGAGCTGAGCCTACCGGCAAAGAGAAGGCGCCGGTGTGCACGCAACGGGGCCGCGAACCCCGTTCTTGTGCCCACACTCGATCAGTTGAGGTAGTCGGCCAGCTCACGGACCAGTTTGGGCTTGGGCAGCGCACCGACGAGGGTCTTGACAACCTGACCCTGGACGTAGACGTTCATCGTCGGGATCCCGGTGATGCCATAACGCGCGGTGATCTCGGGATTCTCGTCGGTGTTGAGCTTGACGACGGTCACCTTGCCGGCGTGTTCGGTGGCCAGCTCCTCGAGGATGGGGGCCACCAGGCGGCAAGGCCCACACCACGGCGCCCAGAAGTCGACGATGACGGGCACTTCGCTCTTGAGTACGTCCGCGTCGAACGTCGAGTCGGTGGTCTCTTTGGTGGCTCCCACGGCGGGGGTCCTTCCTGTTGATGCTTGGCTGTTGATGCTTGGCTGTTGAGTGCTCAGTGCGTGTGGAGTGCTCAGTGTCTTGAGATGCTGACATGCGGAATGCTGCTGGCCCCCGACCCGGGACGGCTACGAACCCACGCCAACCGTGTGGTCGGATTGCTCGGCCTGAGCGGGGGTCTGTTCGGGGGTGGGTTGGAGGTCGCGGAGGTAGTGCTCGGCGTCCAGGGCCGCGGCACAGCCCGAGCCCGCGGCGGTGATC
>Ga0208716_1001139_pt1 | contig 10320 bp, 7 predicted proteins | sample NGESurdeep092012_8_FD_184482 | JGI IMG/M metagenome (GOLD analysis project Ga0208716, IMG submission 184482) | Arctic peat soil microbial communities from Barrow, Alaska - NGEE Surface sample 415-3 deep-092012 (SPAdes) | ecosystem: Environmental > Terrestrial > Soil > Wetlands > Peat ...
CGCAACGTCAGCGCTTCGCCGTCGAGCAGCGCGCGCGGATGCCCGGTGGCGCCGTCGAGCAACACGTACAGCGCCGACACCGTGGCGGCGCCGCGCTCGCGATTGCGCGGGAATACGGTCACCAGTTTCACGCCCAGATCCTCGCCCGGCCGCCAGGCCGGCATCAGCAGTAGGCGGCCGCCCTCGCCCCCGACCTCGTGCACATGGCGCAGGGGCGCCGTGCAGCCTTGCCGGAACGCCTCGCGCAAGGCGTCGACCAATAGGTGGTAATCGAGCGCGGCGTGGACCTGCTCGGCTGAAAAGAATGGCAGTTGCATAGCCGCGTATGGTACTGCACGCCGGCGATGCACGGCCCGCGGAGGGAAAGAAACGGTGTGGGCGAACTGGGGCCGGCATGCAGCCGGCCCCGGTCCGATCAGGCTTGTTTCAGCTCCGCGGCGTCGAACGGCAGCTTGCGCACGCGCTTTCCGGTGGCCGCGAACACGGCATTGGAGACCGCAGGCGCAAGGGGAGGCAGCCCCGGCTCGCCAATGCCACCGGGCGGCTCGGTGCTCGCGACGATATGCACCTCAACCTTGGGCATTTCATCGATACGAAGCATCGGATAGTCGTGGAAATTCGACTGTTCGACCTTGCCGTCCTTGAACGTGATCTTCCCATACAAGGCCGCGGTGAGGCCGAAGACGATCGCGCTTTCGATCTGGCGCTTGATGATTTCAGTATTGACGGTCATGCCGCAATCGACTGCGCCGACCACGCGGTGCACCTTAACCTTGCCATCCTTGCCGACTGAAACTTCGGCGACCTCGGCGACATAGCTGCCGAACGATTGCCCCACGGCGATGCCGCGGTGCATTCCGGCCGGCAGCGGCTGGGCCCAGCCGGCCTTCTGCGCGGCGAGATCGAGCACGCCGCGGTAGCGCGGCTGCTTGTCGAGCAGCTCGCGGCGAAACTGGTACGGGTCCTTGCCCGCGGCCGCCGCCATCTCGTCGACGAAGCTCTCGATGAAAAAAATATTCTGCGAATGCCCGACCGAGCGCCAGAACCACACCTGCACGCCGGGCTCCTGGCGCGCGTATTCCACGCGCAGACTGGGGAAACTGTAGGGGCAGTCGCGTATGCCTTCGACCGCGAACGTGTCCACGCCGTCGGCGGGAATTTTCATGAAGTGCGAGCCTTCCATGATCGAGGGCGAGGCGACGCGCGCGGAAAACGATACTGCCTTGCCGCTTGCATCGAGACCGCCGACAAAGCGCGTAACCGAAGCCGGGCGATAGAAATAGGCCTTCGTATCGTCCTCGCGCGTGTACACGAGCTTTACCGGCTTGCCCGAAATCTTGGAGAGCAAGGTGGCGTCGATGGCGAAGTCCGGCGCGAAGCGCCGGCCGAAACCGCCGCCCAAATACATCGTGTTTATCTTGACCTTGCCCGGCGCGACGCCGCCCACCTGTCCCAGGATGCCCTGGGCCGGACCCTGCGATTGCGTGCCGGCCCAGACTTCGATTTCGTTGGGCTTGACCCAGGCCGTGGCGTTCATCGGCTCCATGCAGGCATGGGCAAGATAAGGCGCCTCGTACTGGGCCTCTATTTGCTTCGCCGCGGTGGCGCTCGCATCGCCTTCGCTGCGCGCGAGCACGCCACCTTTGGCAGCCGCCTCAGCCAGCATTTTCGATATTCCGTCCGAGGACAGCGCAGCATTGGCGCCATCGTCCCACTTGACCGCAAGCGCGTCGCGTCCCTGCTTGGCCGCCCAGTAGCCGTCGGCGAGCACGGCGACGCCGCTGGGCAGCTGGATCACCTGTCGGACGCCGGCAATCGCTTTCGCCTTGCTGTCGTCCACCGACACGGCCTTGCCGCCGGGCACCGGCGGGCGGGCCATCACCGCAATCAGCATGCCGGGCAGGCGCACGTCCAGACCGAACTTCGCACTGCCGTTCACCTTGGGCGGCGTATCGAGACGCTTCGCCGCCTTGCCGAGTATCCTGAAATCTTTCGGATCCTTGAGCTTGACCTCGGCCGGAACCGGTTGTTTAGCCGCGGCATCGGCCAACTGCCCATAGGAGAGCTTCTTGCCGCTTTTGTGCACGACCATCCCCTGCTCGGTGCGGCAATCCGCCTGGTCCGCTTTCCATTTGCCGGCCGCGGCGGCGACGAGCATGGCGCGCGCGGCGGCGCCGGCCTTGCGCATCGGCTCCCAGTGCCCGCGCACCGACGTCGAGCCGCCGGTTGCCTGCATGCCGAACGCCGGATTGTTGAACGCCTGGTCGACCGGCGCCTGCACCACCTTGATTTTCGACCAATCGGCATCGAGTTCTTCCGCGATCAGCATCGGAATCGCAGTGTGCACGCCCTGCCCCATTTCCGACAGGCCGCAGATCACCGTAACTTGATTGTCGGAGCCGATGCGGATAAAGGCGTTGGGCTTGAATTCGGAGGCGGCGTGGGCCAAGCGCGCAGCGCCCGGCAGGGTGAAACCGATCAGCAGCCCGCCTCCGGCCAGCGCGGAGGTCTTGAGGAAGCCGCGGCGCGATGCATTGATGATGGCGCTCATGTTCAGGCTCCCTTGGTCATCGACTGCGCCGCATCTTTGATCGCCGCGCGAATCTGGTTGTAGGTGCCGCAGCGGCAGACATTGCCGCTCATGGCCGCGTCGATATCCGCGTCGCTGGGTTTCTTGTTCTGCGCCAGCAACGCGCTCGCGCTCATGATCTGGCCGCTCTGGCAATAACCGCATTGAGGCACGTCGTGCTTGACCCAGGCAGCCTGCACCGCCTTGCCCACCGGGTTGGCGGCCATCGCCTCGATGGTCGTAATTTTCTTGCCCACCGCGGCCGACACCGGCGTCGAGCAGGAGCGCACCGGCTTGCCATCCAGGTGCACCGTGCAGGCGCCGCAAAGCGCCACGCCACAGCCGAATTTGGTGCCGGTCATGCCGAGCGTGTCTCGCAGCACCCACAAGAGCGGCGTGTCGGGGCTGTCGTTCACGGAAATCTTTTTGCCATTTACGCTAAGTGAAATCACTGCAGTTCCTCCCGGGTTTGCGGACTCAATCGACGTGACGCAAGCGCGCGATCTGCCTCGCTTGCCGCAGGCATCATAAGCTGCAGCGCGAACGCTTATCAACAATACTGGCAGTGTGGTTTTACCCGGCGATTGGGGCGAGGATTGGAAGCGTGGGCTGCGCGCGGCTTGTTACGCTCCGCGCCGGGCACGGGGCATACGGCTCGTCCCGGTTCAGAAAACGATGACGCCGCGCGCGTTGCGTCCCGCCTCAAGATCCGCGAACGCCTGCGCCGCCTCTTCGATGCGATAGGTGCGGGTGATGAGTTCGTCCAGCTTGAGTTTCTTCGCCTGGTACAGCGCAATCAGCCGCGGGAAATCCTCGCGCGGGCGCGCCGAGCCGTAGTAGCTGCCGGTCAGGGTCTTTTCCTCGAAAGTGATCGAGGCCGTCTTCAGTGTAGTGTTGTCGTCGCCGCGCGCCACGCCCACTACCAGGGCGGTGCCGCCCTTGCGCAAGGCGCGGAAGGCTTGCTCCACCATCTTGCCCAGGCCGATGCACTCGAAGGCGTAGTCCGCCCCGCCGCCGGTGAGCTTTTTTACCGCCTTGACCAGGTTCTCTTCGCGGCCTGCGTCGAGCGTATGCGTGGCGCCGAACTGTTTCGCCAGCTCCAGCTTGTGCTCGGCCATGTCCACCGCGACAATGATGCCGGCGCCGGCGATGGCGCAGCCCTGAATCACGTTCAGTCCCACGCCGCCGGCACCGATCACCAGCACGCTCGAACCCGGCTCCACCTTGGCCGTATTGAACACCGCGCCCACCCCGGTCATCACGCCGCAGCTGATCAGCGCCGCCTGCGCGAGCGGCATGCCGGGCGCGATTTTAACCACGTTGTCCACGTGCAACGTGGCGTATTCCGCCATCACGCCGCAGGCGGAAAAAATATTGAGCGGCTTGCCCTGCGCATCGCGCGTGCGCAGGCTGCCGTCGGGCAGCGAGATGATCGCCTTGGCGCCGACGTCGCACAGATGCGGGCGGCCGGTGACGCAATAGCGGCATTTGCCGCACATGTTGACGAAGGAGCTGATCACGGTGTCGCCGGCGGCGAACTCGGTCACGCCTTCGCCGACTTCGACCACGGTGCCCGCGCCTTCGTGGCCGAGGATCAGCGGCAAAGGCATGCCGATGGTGCCGTTGACGGCCGACAGATCGCTGTGGCACACGCCGCAGGCTCCGAGCTTGACCATCACCTCGCCGCGGTGCGGCGATTCGACCTCGATCTCTTCCACCACCACCGGCACATTGTTCTGGCGGCATACCGCTGCTTTACCCTTGCGTGCCATGCTCATCTCCTCGATCTTGCTGCCATGGCAGCATTATGCCTTTGCGAACGGGAATCGACCAGACGCGCCTGTCGGACCCCGGGTTGACAAGGCCGAAACAGGGTGACTAAACTGCCTGCACCCTAGTCGCAGCGGCCAATACCAACAATAGATAGGCCGTCGCACTATAAGAATAATAATCCGAATAATTCCGACGCAAGAGGTCCTGATGGCCGATTTCTCGCCAGGTTACTATAAGACGATCAAATACATCGATACGTTTACCGAGCAGACCGGCAAAGCCGTCTCCTGGCTGTGCGTCCCGCTCGCCATCGTGGTCTTCTACGAAGTTGTGGCGCGTTATTTCTTCAACGACCCGACGATCTGGTCCTACGATCTGTCCTACATGTTGTACGGCGCGTTGTTCATGCTCGGCGCCGCCTTTGCGCTGCGCCGCGGCGCCCACATCCGCACCGACATGCTGTGGGAAAAATTCTCCGACACCACCAAAGGCAAGATCGATTTCTACGCCTACATCGTGTTTTTCTTTCCGGGCATGATCCTGCTGTTTGCCACCAGCATCGACGACGCCTGGCACGCCTTGATCATGGGCGAGTTGTCCGAACAAACGCCCTGGCGCCCGTACCTGTGGCCGCTGAAATCGGTGGTGCCGCTGAGCGCGCTGCTGCTGCTGATCCAAGGGGTGTCCGAGATCATGAAGAGCTGGTACATGATGCGCACCGGCAAGGAATTCGAGCATAAGCTCGGGGGCGAGATATGACCGGCCTGGAGGGTTTGGGCCTCGTCATGCTGATCGTGATGATCGGCGTGATTTTCATCGGTTTCCCTATTTCGTTCACCCTGCTGATCCTGGCGCTCGTGTTCGGCTATTTGGGCCTGGGACAGATGGTGTTCGACCTCGCCTATCTGCAGACCATCGGCCTGATGAAAATGGAGGAACTGGCGGCGGTGCCCCTGTTCATATTCATGGGCTATCTCACCGAGCAGGCGGGGTTGATGGAGCGGCTGTTCCGCGCGTTTCGCGACCTGCTCGCGCCGGTGCGCGGCTCGCTTTACCTGGGCGTGATTCTGACCGCAACCGTGTTCGCCATGGCCACGGGCATCGTCGGCGCCGCGGTTACCGTGCTCGGCATCATGGCCGCGCCGATCATGATCAAGGCTGGTTATGACTCGCGCATGTCCGCGGGCGCGATCGCCGCCGGCGGCACGCTCGGAATCCTGATCCCGCCCTCAGTGATGCTGATCGTGATGGGCCCGGTGCTGGGCGTATCGGTCGCCGACCTGTACTCGGCGGCTTTCGGCCCGGGATTCCTGCTTGCCAGCCTGTACATCGCCTACACCATGTTGCGCAGCTTTATCAATCCCAAGCTGGGCCCGCCGGTGCCGATCGACGAGCGGCCCACATCCTGGGCCGTCGTGATCAGGGAAATGTTTTTCGGCATGGTGCCGCTGGGCATGCTGATCGGCTGCACCCTGGGCTCCATTCTGCTGGGCCTCGCCACGCCGACCGAAGCCGCCTCCGTCGGTTGTTTCGGCGCATTGGTGCTGGCGCTCGCCTACCGCAGGTTCACCTTCGCCGGCCTTAAAGCCGCCTGCATCAGCACCATGAATACATCGAGCATGGTGCTGTTCCTGGCAGTGACCTCGAACATATTCGGCGCGGTATTTGCCCGGCTGGGCACGGCAGAGTGGATCACGCGCTCGCTCCTGGCCCTGCCGCTGCCGCCGATATTGATGCTGTTGCTGGTGCTGGTGCTGATCTTCCTGCTCGGCTGGCCGTTTGAGTGGCCGGCCATCATCCTGGTGTTCCTGCCGATTTTCGCCCCGGTGGTGCAGGCGCTCAATTACAACCTGGTCTGGTTCGGCGCGCTGGTGGCGGTCACGATGCAGACGGCGTTCCTGTCGCCGCCGGTGGCGATGTCGGCCTACTACTTGAAGCAGGTGGTGCCGCAGTGGAGCCTGGGCACTATCTACAAGGGCATGTTCGATTTCATGTGGATCCAGTGCGGCTGCATTCTGATCGTGCTGCTCGTCCCCAGCATCGCCCTGTGGCTGCCCACCACCTTGAGCGCGAGGGCCACCATAGAGCGCATGGCACCCTCGAGCACGGAAGATGCCGCCACCGAAGATACACAGGGAAAAGGCTCGCTCGAAGACGAGTACAAGGGGGAACCGGCGGAGCAGGAAGCAACGCCGAAGGAGCAAAGCACGACCACGAAGCAATGATGTATGGGTGATAAGTAGACAGGTTCATCCGGTTTTTTTACCGAAAGGAGAAGACAATGCGATTATCAGCTTTGAAAACCCTCGCGCTTGCAACGGCGGCAACCATGTGCCTGGCGGCAAGCGGACTGGCGCCGGCGCAGCAGGCGGCCCCGGCGCCGCGCGTGCTCAAGATGCAGTCGACCTGGCCAGCGAGCGGGACGCTGCAGGAAAACTTCAAATTGTTCGCCGATCGCGTCGACAAACTCACCGGCGGTGCGCTGAAAATCGAGACCATGGCGGCCGGTCAGGTGGTGCCGGCATTCGAGGTGCTCGACGCCATCAACAAGAAGGTCCTCGACGGCGGGCAATCGGTGACTTACTACTGGCAGGGCAAGAACTCGGCCGCGACGCTGTTCGCATCCACGCCAGCCGGGCCTTTCGGCATGGACCACATGGATTTCCTCGGCTGGATGTACGAAGGCGGCGGGATGGAAATGTACTGGGATTGGTACCAGAACACGATCAAGATGAACGTGGTCGCATTCCCGATCCTGCCATCGGGTCCGCAGGCCTTCGGCTGGTTCAAGCGGCCGATAAAGGACCTGAAGGACTTCAAGAACATGAAGTGCCGCGAAACCGGCATCGTCGGCGACATCTTCAAGCGCATGGGCATGAACACGGTCAACATGCCCGGCGGCGAGATCGCAGCCGCGGCGCAGCGCGGCGTGATCGACTGCGCCGAGTGGGTGACCCCCGCCGAGGACATGAGCCTGGGCCTGCATCAGATCTACAAGTACTACTACATGCCGGGCATGCACGAGCCCAGCGTCGTCGGCGAGTTGCTCATCAACGCCGACGTGTGGAAGAGCTTGCCGCCGCAACAGCAGGAAGCGATCCGCTCCGCCACGATCGAAACCTATATACGCTGGTGGGTAAAGTTTCAGAAACTGAATGCGGAGGCGCTGGAGGAGATGCGCACCAAATTCGGCACCCAGGTGCTGCGCACGCCGCCCGAGATTCTGACCGCGTTCCTGAAGACCTGGGACGAAATGGCAGCGGAAGAATCGGCCAAGAACCCGGTGTTCAAGAAAGTCTATGACTCGCAGCGGGCGTACGCGGCCAAAGTGGTCCCGGCCAAGCGCTTCATGTACCCGCCGTATTCTTTCGCCGCCAATTACTACTGGCCCGAAAAGGGCGCCAAGAAAACCGCTGCGCCGGCGAAGAAGTAGAGCCTGCGCGCAATACCCATACCACCGGACCGGGCATTGCTACCCGGTCTTTTTTTTGCAGGGCCGCCGCGCGCCGCCGCTGTAGGGGAAAACGCGTATATGGCTGTTTGGGGTGTAATTCGGCTAGAATAATCGTTTAGATTATTGGCGCGCGCCGCCAAGAAGCGGGCGCCATGACTAGAAACCTATTCACTCAAATGAGGAGATCACAGTGCAACGTCGTTCCTTCCTGAAAAAAGCCGGCCTCGGTTTGGCCGCAGGCGCAGTCGCCGCGCCGGCCGTTGTCAATGCACAGGCACCCGCCGCGGGACTGCCAACCATATCGTGGCGCATGGCCGGAAGCTGGCCGAAGAGCCTCGATACCCTTTTCGGCGGCATGGAGCAAATCGCCAAGCGCGTCTCGGCGGCGACCGGCGGCAAATTCACCATCAAGGTATTCGCTGCCGGCGAGATCGTAGGCGGGCTGCAGGTCCTAGATGCGGTGCAGAACGGCACCGTGGAATGCGGGCATACCGCGACCTATTACTATTTCGGCAAGGACCCCACATTTGCCTTATCCTGCGCCGTCCCGTTCGGCCCGAATTCGCGCCAGCAGAATGCGTGGATGTATCACGGCGGCGGTCTCGAGCTGATGCGCGAGTTCTACAAGGGCTACAACGTCATGCAGTTTCCCGCAGGCAACACGGGCTGCCAGATGGGCGGCTGGTTTCGCAAGGAAATCAAGACGGTCGCCGATCTCAAGGGTGTAAAATTCCGCGTCAGCGGCTACGCCGGCCTGGCGCTGGGCAAGCTGGGCGTGGTGCCGCAGCAGCTCGCCGGCGGCGACGTATACCCGGCGCTGGAAAAAGGCACGATCGACGGAGCCGAGTGGGTCGGCCCCTATGATGACGAGAAGCTCGGCTTCTACAAGGTGGCGAAGTACTACTACTACCCGGGCTGGTGGGAAGGCGGCCCCGAACTCGACCTGCTGGTGAATATCAAATCCTGGGAAGCCCTGCCCAAGGAATACCAGGCCATCCTCGAAGCGGCATGCGCCGAGGCGAATATCTCGATGCTGGCGAAGTACGACACGCTCAACCCCGCCGCACTGAAGCGACTGATCGGAAACGGCGTACAGCTGCGGCCGTTTTCGAACGAAATCATGGCGGCCTGCTACAAAGCCGCCAACGAGGTCGCCGAAGAAATCTCGGCCAAGAACGCCAATTTCAAGAAGATCTACGAAGCCATGGTCAAGTTCCGCAACGAACAGGTGCAATGGTTCTCCATCGCGGAAAACCGTTACGACAACTTCATGGTGGCAGCGGAACGCCTGACCCAGCGCGCGCCGAAGAAGAAGTGAGGTCGGCGGACGGCGCCCGGTTCGGGCTCCGTTTACGGCTGGTTCAAGAAAAAACCCCGCTTGCGCGGGGTTTTTTTTGACCTGCAAACGCTCCGGTGCAAGCCGCCCGTTTCGCCGGCAGACTCCCTACGGCTTCTTCCCGTCGGGCGGTTTAACGGCCGCCCCGCTTGTAGCCGCATCCGGCTTATCGGCGCCGCCCGGGGCCACGTTCTTCCCGTCCGCCGGGCGGCCACCAGTGGTGTCGTCGCCGAGCTCGCGTTCCAGCGCATTTTCCATATCGCTCTCGCCCTTGGCGCCGGGTGCCCCAGTCGCATCGGGCACCTGGATTTCGATCTTGTCGATGTTCACGGCCGCCTTTTTCGTCAGACCGCCGCTGACTATTTGCGGCACTGCGATGATCAGTGCGACCATAATTACCTGGATCAGGACGAAGGGCACCGCGCCCCAGTAGATCTGGCCGGTGGTCACCATGGCCGTGCGCTTGCCGCTGACCCGGTCGATGTAATCCTTGACCGGGGCCACGCTGCGCAGATAGAACAACGCGAAACCGAACGGCGGGTGCATGAACGAGGTCTGCATATTGATCGCCAGCAGCACGCCGAACCAGACGAGGTCGACGCCGAGTTTCTCCGCCACCGGCGCGAGCAGCGGGATGATGATGAACGCCAGCTCGAAAAAGTCGAGAAAGAATGCCAGCAGAAACACAAGGATGTTGACCACGATCAGGAAGCCGAGCTGACCACCGGGAAGCCCGCTGAGCAGGCTCTCCACCCAGAGGTGACCGTCGACCCCGTAGAACGTCAGGCTGAACACGCGCGCGCCGACCAGGATGAACACGACGAAGGAGGTCAGCTTCGCCGTCGCGTCCATCGCCTGGCGCAGCAGCGGGAACGAGATGCGCCGGCGCGCCAGCGCCATGATCAGCGCGCCGGTGGCCCCCATCGCCCCGCCCTCGGTGGGCGTCGCCACGCCGAGGAAAATGGTGCCCAGTACGAGAAATATCAGCGCCAGCGGCGGAATCAGGACGAAGGTCACGCGCATCGCGATCTTGGACAGCAGGCCGAGCTTCAGCACATGGTTGAGCACCGCTGCGACAAAGGCGACGCCGACCCCGACCGCGGTCGAAACCACCAACAGTTCGTCCATGGGCGCATCGGGCGGGTAGTGATATTTGGAGAACGCGACTGAAACAACCACGGCGATGAT
>Ga0208716_1001140_pt1 | contig 10318 bp, 11 predicted proteins | sample NGESurdeep092012_8_FD_184482 | JGI IMG/M metagenome (GOLD analysis project Ga0208716, IMG submission 184482) | Arctic peat soil microbial communities from Barrow, Alaska - NGEE Surface sample 415-3 deep-092012 (SPAdes) | ecosystem: Environmental > Terrestrial > Soil > Wetlands > Peat ...
GAAGTGATGGCCGAAGCCGGACGCATCGCCGCCGGCGAGGCGCGCCCGATCAGCGATTTTCGCGCCTCCGCCGATTACCGGCGCGACCTGATCGCAGTATTGACCCGGCGCGCGCTGGCGAATGCCTACGCGCGCGCCGTGGCGCAGCGCGAAGGAGGAAAACGGTGACTGAGCTGACCATCCGCATCAACGGCGAGACGCGGACCGCGTCGGTGCCCGACGAGACGACGCTGCTTGCGCTGTTGCGCGATCAGTTCCAGCTTACCGGGTCCAAGCTGGGTTGCGACGCGGGCGACTGCGGCGCCTGCACCGTCATCGTCGATGGCAAATGCGTGAACGCGTGCCTGATGCTGGCCGCGCAGGCCGACGGCCGGGACGTGCTGACGATCGAAGGGCTCGCGACGCAGGAGCGGCTGCATCCGCTGCAGAAGGCGTTCGAGGACCACGCCTCCTTGCAGTGCGGATTCTGCGGCCCGGGCGTGATCCTGTCGGCGAAAGCCCTGCTCGATGAGCATCCCGATCCGACGGCGCGCGAGATCCGCGATGCGCTCGCCGGCAACCTGTGCCGCTGCACCGGCTATACCAAGATGATCGAAGCGGTTCAGGAGGCCGCGCGCATGTTGCGCGGGAAGCCGGTCGGCGAAGCCGGGGGCGCGCAAACGCGGACGACAGGCCAAGCGGGTTCGACGTGATCACGGCTGCGATGCAGCAGCAACGTTTGAGGAACCAGCCATGACTAAGAAAGCAAAGGTCGCGGATAAAACGCAAAGCACGACGCTGCGGACGCCGGGCAGCGCCGGCGACCTCTTGCGCCTCCCCGCGGTGACGCTGCCGGTCGCGTTTCCGGTTGAAACCCTGGTGCCGGAGGTGCGTCTGCAGACCCCCGCGGTCGGCCAGCGCGCAACGCGCCCCGATGGCCGCTTGCATGGGCTTGGCCAGACCCGTTACATCGACGACCTCGCCTTTCCCGGCATGTTGCACGCGAAGATCAAGCGCGCGGGCATCGCTGCCGCGCGCATCCGCAGCATCGATACGCGCGAGGCCGAGGCGATGCCGGGGGTGCTGGCGGTGCTGACGGGCCGCGAGATCCCGGTGAACTCGTTCGGCCCGTCGCTGCAGGATCAGCCGGTGCTGGCCGATGAGCGCGTGTTCCACGCAGGCGACGGCGTCGCGGCGGTGGCGGCGCTCACCGAGCAGATCGCCGCGGAGGCCATCGAAAAAATCAAGGTCGAGTACGAACCGTTGCCGGCGGTGTTCGATCCGCTCGAGGCGCTGCGCGAGGACGCGCCCAGGGTGCATGCGCCGGACAGCAATATCTACGCGAGCAAGGTAATCCGCAAGGGCGACGTCGACGCGGCATTCGCCAGGGCGGATCACACCTTCGAGGGTCAATACCGGACCCAGATGGTCGAGCACGTCCCGCTCGAGCCGCACGCGGCGATCGCGATGTGGGATGCCAACGGCCGGGTGACCATCCATACCACGCTCGGCCGGATCACGCTCGGGCGCGCCGACGTCGCCCGCACCCTGAAACTGCCGCTCAACCGGGTGCGTCTGGTCGCCACCATCGTCGGCGGCAATTTCGGCGGCAAGAACGAGATCACGCAGGAGCCGGTCCTCGCGCTGCTGTCGAAAAAGACCGGCCGGCCCGTCAAAGGCGTGTTTACCCGCGGTGAAGAGTTCGCATCTTCCACCACCCGGCATCCTTTCATCATGGATTACAAAACCGGCGTGTCCAAAGACGGCAGAATCGTGGCGCGCAAGGTGCGGCTGGTACTCGATGGCGGTGCCTATTGCTCCTGGAGCGAAACCACGCTTGGCAAGGCGTGCATCCTGTCGGCCGGGCCGTACCGGATCGACAACCTGCACGTCGAAGCCTATGCGGTGTACACGAACAAGACGATGACCGGCGCCATGCGCGGGTTCGGCGCGCCGCAGGTGTGCTTCGCCTATGAATCGCAAATGGATGAAATCGCCGCGGCGCTCGGCATGGATCCGCTCGAGATCAGGCTGCTCAACGCTTTCGAGGAAGGCTCTGCGAGCCCGACGGGCCAGGCGCTGCACAGCGTGGTGCTGAAGGACACGCTGCGGAAGGCGGCCGAGCGCTTCGGCTGGAAGGAGCCGCGGTCATGAAACGGCGCGGACGCGGCATCGCCTGCATGTGGTATCCGATCGGCTTCACGGTTTCGGCCAATCCGAGCGCGGCAACGGTGAAAGTGAACGAGGACGGCACGGCCACGCTGCTCACCGGCACCGTGGAAACCGGCCAGGGTTCGCTGACGGTGCTCGGCCAGATCGCCGCGGAAGAGCTCGGCATCGCCACCGACGACGTGCACGTGGTCTCGGCCGACACCGACGCGATGCCGATGGACACCGGCGCCATCGCCAGCCGCACCACTTATGTCACCGGAAACGCCGTCCGGCTCGCGGCCGAAAAAGCCAAATGGATATTGTTCGAGGCCGCCGCGACACTCCTGGGCGTGAAGCCCGAGCAGCTCGAAGCGCGCGACCGCAAGATCCAGGTCAAGGGATACCCGCAGCGGAGCATCGCCATCAGCGAAGCCGCACACCGCGCCCAGGTGGTGCTGGGCCAGCCGCCGATCGGCAGCGCCTCGTGGAACCCGCCTACGGTCGCGATGGATCCCGAGACCGGGCAGGGCAAGCCTTTCAGCACCTATGTCTATGCGACCCAGATCGCCGAAGTCGACGTCGATGATGAAACCGGCGAGGTCGAAGTGCTGCGCATCGCCGCGGCGCACGACTGCGGCACGCCCATCAACCCGATGCTGGTCGAGGGCCAGGTCGAAGGCGGCATTTCGATGGGGATCGGTTTCGCGCTGCAGGAGCAGATCCTGTTCGACGGCGCCGGCCGGCAGATCAATCCGAACCTGACCAATTACATCATGCCGACCAGCCTCGACATGCCGGAGATCGAGGTGGATATCGTCGACAGCTACGATCCGACCGGTCCGTTCGGCGCCAAAGGCGTGGGGGAGCCGACTTCGGTGCCGACCGCTGCCGCGATACTCAACGCGATCCACGACGCCGTGGGCGTGCGCATCACCTCGCTGCCGGCGACCGCGGAGAAAGTCCTCGCCGCGATCAAGGCGAAACAGGCGCAGGGCACCAAGGGGCTGTTGCGGAATCGCTGAAGGAAAAGGAATAGGCGAATAAAGGAGTAGGCGAATCAATCCGGGCGCGAAGTCTGAAGGGCCCGCCGGTGCGCTGCAATCTGTTGCTTGAGCTTGCTGGGGACGGCGCGGATGCATCTTATGTTAATTTCGCTCACCTCCTCACCCCAAAGGGGAGCGATCGGAGCGAGTTTAGCGGTAAAACACGCCGCCCGCGGCGACCACGAACCATTTGAAAACCGGCAGCAGGCCGTGAATCAGCTCGGACGAAACGTCCATGAACAAGCTGACGAGGCCGAGCATCCAGATGCCGCGCGGCATGGGAGGATTGCTTTTAGCCGTCAGGAAGGTTGAAAAGTGCGCGCGTGCCCGGGCCGGGCATCGTCTTGAACGCCAGCGCATCGATCTCGAGGTTGCGAGCCGCACTGTACACTTTTGCGTAACCGGCCTGGTGCAACGCTTTCAACAGCGATTTTTCGGTAAAGCCGGTCTTGTGGGAAAAGAAATCCTGTCCGCTTCGCTCGATTTCAAGGCTATGACCGTACAGCACTTCCAGAACCGTGATCGGCCCGGCAGGTGATTCGACCACTCCGTCATCGATATCTAAACCTCGCTCAACAGCAAGCCGCATCAGTTCGCCGATGTCGGGCACGACGATCTGTGCGAATCCGTCGTCCTTGAGCACATGCAGAAACCCGGCAAGGACCCTCGGGACATCATGATGGTAGTAGTGCTCGAGGTTATGCGAGCAATAGACCGCGTCAAACTGGCCGGCTCCAAGCGTCGCGAGCTGGCGCGCATCGCACACAATGTCCGGCGCAGCTTTCGCGTCGATATCGAGCAGCACATGCTCGAATTCGGCGTACTGGGGGGGCAGCGGAATCGCCTTGCTGTTTCCGCCTACGTTCAGAACTTTTTTCCGTTTCAAATCTTGCCTTCCATGCATCATGGGGGTCCACGCTTCGAGGAAATAGCGCGGGTCACTGCTCCCCTGCGCTTGCACATTGAACTGCCTGTCGTCTGTTCCAGCAGAGTCTAAGGCATCGCCGCGAATAGCGCTTCCAGGCGATGCCGCCAAAGATGCGCCTTAAGCGCGGTTTCGCGCAGACGCGCGGAGCGCGCTTCGATTTCCTCCGGACGCGCAAGCAGTTCCCGCATGCGCTCGGCCGCCCCGGCGAGATCGAGCGTTGAATAGAATTCCACTGTGCCGCCGAACGCTTCGCGCAGATACTCATGCGCGTTGCTGAAGAACACCGTTCCGTTGACGGCGAACTGAACGGCCCGGTCGTTTGCCCCGCCGAGATAGGTGGAGGTGTCAAGGCACACGCGCGCGTCGCCGATGAGGCCCAGGTAGGCTTGGTAGTCCACCGACGGGTGCAAGCGTGCGCTCGGGCCCAGCTGTACCGCATCCCACCCGTTCCCGTAGACCTCCATCGGCAGTCCGGCGGCGGCAAGCGACGTGACGACGTGGTGACGCTGTCGATTGCGGAGGAAACATTCGAGCGCGCGCTGCGCCGCGAGCCGCTCTTCCTGTGTAAGTTCGAGGTCCAGCGATCTCCGCACCTCCTCGATCGCGCGATGCAGCGGCACCTCCGGCCGCGCATCGATTAGTCCGGCTGCGCCGGCGTATAGATCGCGTTGCGGCAGGTCGGCCCAAAATGGCTCGATCGCACCCGGTTCGAGGTTGCCCGCGTAGAGCAGCGGGATCTGCCTGTCGCGCCAGCGAGCCGGCGAACGGTCGTTTTCCGGTCGCGTCGCCGGCGGCATGAACAGCATCGCGCTCGGGCGCAGTGCGGGATAGATTGAGGCGATCATCTCCGGATGGCCGCGGTCGGGGTAGCCTAGAACCAGCGACTCCGAAAGGATCGCAGACACTGGCTGAAAGCACGGCTGATCGAACATTAACGCGACATAGCGCGCGCCAAGCCAGTCGAAGATCGTGGCGCCCGCCGCGGATTTTCCGTCCCACTGCCTCACCCTCGAAAGCGCGAAGCCCCAGCAGCAGACGTCGAGCACGAGGTCGCATCGAGACGTCCGCGTCCAGGCGAAAAACCGCTCCATCTCCGCCTGGGAAAGGGCGCCTATTTCCGCGAACCCGAAGCGCTCGGATGTGTGCCCGAGTTCTGCGAGTGCCGACTCCAGCCCGTCGATGAAGTCCTGGTAGAAGGAGGGGCCGGGGATCGTGCAGAATGGAATGAGGGCATGCATGCTTGCGTCCTTGATCTTACTATATGCGGTCTCGCGATTGCCCGCCCGGCCTTTCGCTGCGGACGCGCAAAGCCGGCTGTCCCCGTGGCAACATTAGCATTGGCGCCGCGCCCTTTTGCCCGCCATTTCGGCGCGAAAACAGGAGTTCATTGATGCTCCCCAGACTCTACCTCGCCTGGCGCCTTTACGTCCGCCTCAATTATTCATGGCGTCTTGCCTGGCACAAAGCGGCGCGCCCGACTTAGCTCGCGCACTCCGGCGAAAAGGCATCGCCTGGGAGTAGGGCGGGCCCGAGCCTTTCCGGGGTAAAATCGGCGAGGCGAGGGAGCCTGTCGCCCAGCCGGGAGCCGGCCGTCCAGCGCGCCGGGAAAGTCGACCAGAACGAATCATGCCGATGCTGGAGAATGCCAACCGAACCTTTGTCTGCAGCGTGCTGTTTCTCGACATCATCGAGTATTCCAAGCGCTCGGTCACCGACCAGATCAGGCTGAAGGAGCGGTTCAACTCCGATCTGTCGGAGGCCATCTCGGCGGTCGCCGTCGATGACCGCATCATCCTCGACACCGGCGACGGCGCGGCGCTGAGCTTTCTCGGCGATCCCGAGGACGCCATGTTCGTCGCGCTCGGCATGCGCGATGCAGTCACCAGCCGGGCCGCGCAGGGCGAGCCGCTCGCCCTGCGCTTCGGCATCAACCTCGGCCCGGTGCGGCTGGTGAAGGACATCAACGGCCAGCCCAACATCATCGGCGACGGCATCAATGTCGCCCAGCGCGTCATGAGCTTCGCAGACTCCGGCCAGATCCTGGTATCGCGTTCCTATTACGAAGTCATGGCGCGCCTGTCCGAGGACTACGCCGACATGTTCCACTACGAGGGCGCCAGGACCGACAAGCACGTGCGCGAGCACGAGGTGTACGCAGTCGGCGCGGCGCCGCGCCGATATCGGCCGTCGGGGAGCGCCGCATCCGCGTCGCGCAGCGGCTCGCGCCTTGCCCGCCTGCATCCGCGCGCCGTGGCGATGGCCCTCGGCGTCAACACCAAACTGCTTCTGGCGGCGCCGCTCGCCTTCATCGCCATCGTCGGCGCCGCGCCCGCGCTGCGCAGCTACCGCAGCGCGGGCATCGACGAGCAGCCGGTCTTGCCCGCAGCGCGCGTGCAGCCCGCCGCCGCACCGAAGGTGGCCGCGGCGCTGCCGGTCCCGGTAAGCAAGGCCGAGCCGCCCAAGGCGGCGCCGAAGGCCGAACCCGCGGCCAAGTCCAAACCCGCGCGCGCGGAAGACGTCGCCACGGCGAAGGCGCCGGCGGCCGAGGCCGTGATCGCCATCACGGCCCTTCCCTGGGCGGAGGTTTACCTCGACGGTAAGCTGCGGGGCGTAAGCCCGCCGCTGCACTCGCTTCCCGCCGCCCCCGGCAAGCACCAGGTCGAGTTGAGAAACTCTGCGTTTCCGGCCCATGTCGAGACGGTTGACCTCGGGCCGGGCGGGCGCGTTACCATTCGGCACAGATTCCACCGCTGAACAGGGACCACCATGACTTTACGCCGCTGGCTCGCTCCGCTTCTCGTCTGCACTGCGCTCTGGGGATGCTCGTCCGGGCCGCTGAAGGACATCGGCGGCAAGATCTCCGACGTGGTTCAGCCGAAAGCCGAGAAAGAACTCGCGGCCGGCGTCAAACTCTACGAGGACGGCGAGTACCGCCGCGCGACCAAACTGCTGCAGGAGAGCCTCGACGACGGCCTGCGCAGCACGGCGGACCGGGCGAGCGCGCACAAGTACCTCGCGTTCATCTATTGCGTCACCAGCCGCGAGCGTCTGTGCCGCGGCGAATTCAGGAAGGCGCTGGACGCCGATTCGGCCTTCGACCTCGATGCGGCCGAGGCCGGGCACCCGATCTGGGGACCGGTGTTTCGCGGCGTCAAAGCGAAGAAGTAATGGCGCGCCGATGACCGGCCCTGTGAAGTTCGGCCGCTACCAGCTGATTGACGAGCTGGGCAAGGGCACGATGGGCGTGGTGTACAAGGCGCACGACCCGATGCTCAGCCGCACCGTCGCGATCAAGACCATCAACATGGACGAGGCCGAGCAGGAGGGCCTCGCCGAATTCGAGGCGCGCCTGTACCAGGAGGCCAAGGCGGCCGGCGGCCTCAATCACGCGAACATCGTGATCGTGCATGACATCGGCAAGAGCGGCAACCTCCTCTACATGGCGATGGAATATGTCGAAGGCGGCGATCTGCGCGACATGCTGGCCGAGGGCCGGCTGCCGCCGGTCGACAAGGCGCTCGACATTGCCGCGCAGGTGGCCGATGGCCTTGCCTACGCGCACGAGCACCACGTCGTCCACCGCGACATCAAGCCCGCCAACATCATGATCACGCCGCAGGGGCGCGTGAAAATCGCCGACTTCGGCATTGCGCGCATGCGCTCGGCCGAGTCCCGCACCCAGACCGGCGTGATCCTCGGTTCGCCCAAGTACCTCTCGCCGGAGCAGGTGACCGGCCAGCGCGCCGACCATCGCGCCGATATTTTTTCGCTCGGGGTCATCCTCTACCAGATGCTCACCGGCAGCACACCCTTCAACGGCGACAGCGTGGGCTCCCTGATGTACCAGATCACGAATCTGGATCCGCCGGCGCCCAGCACGGTGAACCCGCAGGCCCCGCTGATGCTCGACTACATCGTCGCCAAGGCCCTCGCCAAGGCCCCGGAATCGCGCTACCAGAGCGCCACCGAACTGGCGAGCGACCTGCGCGAATGCAGCCGGCGCCTGGCGGCCGAGACGCAGGCATTGAGCGGCTGGTTTCCCGAGTCTGGGTCGCTTCCGGCTGCGGCGACTACGCCGCCGGTGGAGAAGACCCTGCCGCTGGGCACGCGGCGCGCCGACGCGGAAAACCCGGCAGCGCCCGTCCCCACGCGCGGCGTCTCGCGCGCATTCGATTCGCAGGAAGCCACCCTGCGCCTGATACGGGAGATCGGCGAACCCGAAGCGCAGACGGGGGCGCAAGCGGCTCTTCATCCGGCGTCCGCCGCGACCACGATACCCACGCCGGTGGCGCTGCACGCCCCGGTGAGGCCGGGCGAGCGCCCCTGGGGGCGGCGCGAAAACACGATTTTCGCCGCCACGGTCGCTGTGGCGCTGGCGATCGCGGCGGCGATTGTTCTGGCCTGACGCGCCGCACGGCGATATCGGACGCCCGCCCAGTTCCGAGTACGCTCTACGCCCCATGGACCGCGCAAGCTTTCTGCTTCCAATCCAGCGCAGGGCAGCAAGGGGCTGTTGCGCAATCATTGACCGGATAAGAACGATAATGGCATCATGCGTCAGCTTCAGCGGACAAGTTCGAGCAAATAAGAAGGAGGAGACATAAAATGAAAAAGCTTTTGAGCGTGCTTTCGGTTTTCCTGTTAGTTCTCGGCTTTGGCACGGCGCTCGCCGCCGAGCCCAACAAAATCCAGGTCGGCATCCTGCTGCCGCTCACCGGGACGTTTGCGGCGGTGGCTGAAACCCAGAGGGATGGTGCGTTGCTGGCGGTCGATGTCGTCAACAAAAGGGGCGGGCTCAATATGCCCGGCGGCAAGGTCATGGTGGAAGGCGTGGTTGCCGATGACGAAGCCAAGCAGGACGTGGGCGTCCGGCGCTACCGCTACATGGTTTCCGAAGGGGTCAAAGGCGTGGGCGGCCAGACCTGGGCGCCGCTTGCCTACGCCATCAACGCCATGGTCAGCAAAGAGCCGATGCCTTATTTCCCCGTCTGCGTGATGGCCAAGGAAGCTTTCCAGAAAGGCAAGCTCGCCGATTCCACCTTCGCCACCGCATACAGCCCCTGGACCGTGGGCTACATGGCGGGCCAGGCGGCGGCGAAAACGCTGGGCAAAAAGCGCATTTTCTTCCTCGCCCGCGCCGATAGCTGGGGCTGGGACATGCGCGACGGCGCCACTGCCGCCGCCAAGGAGTACGGCGCCGAAATCGTCGGCTATGACGAAGTCTCGCTGGGAACCAGCGACTATACGACCGTGTTGCAGAAGGTTCGCGCGGCGAAGCCGGATGTTTTCATCGCCTCCCAGTTTGCCGCCGATGCCGTTGCGCTGCTGAAGCAGGTGCAGCAGATGGGGCTGAACAAGGAAATGACGATTTTCAACGCCTTCATCACCAACGTAGTGGCAAAGGGATTGCCCCCAGAAGCTCTCGATGGCGTCTACGCGATGCATTATTTCTACTACGACCTGGCCAACTTCCCGGACAAGGAAGTGGCAAAGAGCGCGAAGGAGTTCACCGACCTGTATCGCGCGAAGTACAACCGGCCGCCCGATGCCTACGCAGCCATCGCCTACATCGCGTACATGGAGATGTTCCGTGGCTTCGAAGCCGCCAAGTCCTTCGATCCGCAAAAGGTCTCCGCCGCTCTGATGGCAAATAAAGGGCAGTTCAACTCGGTCAAAGGCCCGGCCAGATGGCGCGAGGACCACGCGGCCGAATACAAATACGCCGCCTTCCTGGTGAAGGGCAAGGGCGCCAAGGAGCAAAAGAACGAGTGGGATCTGTTTACGGTCCTGGGTTCCGTCGGCGGCGAGTCCGTGCTGCCGACACTGAAGTCCCTCGGTTACTAAGACCGACTTTGCTCCGGCAAGCCATCCGTAGCTCCGCCCCGGCGAGCGCCTTGCGTTCACCGGGGCTGGAGGAGGACCCGTTTTGAGCACGGATCTGCGCGCAGAAATAATCCAGGCCAAGGGGGTCACAAAACGCTTCGGCGCATTGATCGCCGTCGATCAGGTCGATTATTCCCTGCGCGAGCACGAAGTTGCCGGCATCATCGGCTCCAACGGGGCCGGGAAGACCACCTTCTTCAACCTGCTGACGGGGTATTTCCCCCCCGATGCGGGAACCATCCTGCACAAAGGCGAAGACGTCACGCGCATGACGCCGCAGCAACGGGTGGCCAGGGGCTTGATGCGCACTTTCCAACTGACTTCCACCTTCGAC
>Ga0208716_1001141_pt1 | contig 10307 bp, 10 predicted proteins | sample NGESurdeep092012_8_FD_184482 | JGI IMG/M metagenome (GOLD analysis project Ga0208716, IMG submission 184482) | Arctic peat soil microbial communities from Barrow, Alaska - NGEE Surface sample 415-3 deep-092012 (SPAdes) | ecosystem: Environmental > Terrestrial > Soil > Wetlands > Peat ...
CGAGTTCCTTCCACTTGGCGACGCGCGGCGCCGGAGCCATCTTCTCGACCAGCGGCGACGGGCTCTGGTGGTCACGGTTGAACTCCGCGAGGATCGCGCCGGCGACGCGCTTGGGCAGGGTGTCTTTGGGTTCGACAGCCTCGCCGACGACGCCGGCGAGCAGCTCGAGCTTGCTCCAGTCCTTGATCTCGTAGGTGCCGCCGGGCTTGGCCTGGGCCAGGGTCTTCATGACCTCGGTAGCATGGTAGGAGTAGGTGGCCGTGCCCATCGTGTTCTGCAGCAGGAAGTTACGCATCGCCATGCCGTCGGCGTCGATGCCGCAGACGCCGCGCGGGGCCCTTTCGGTGATGCGGCAGGGGCCCTGCGAGCACAGCGAGCAGCGGATGCCCTGCTCGCAGAACTCGCAGCGCGTGCCCATATCGTCCATGCGGTCGAACGCCGTGCTCTCGCCCGCGGCGCGGGTCCGCTCGAGCATCGTGTTGACTGAACCGTGGTAGCTGTCTGCCATGGGTCCCTCCTGGGAGTTTTGGGAGCTTTCAGGCGCGGAACGCGCCGCTCAACCGTGGATCAGGGCGGGGAGGCACTTGACGCACACCCAGGTGCTCTTGCCTTGCTTGCGGCACGGGAAGAGGATGGCGTCGTTCTCGCTGCGTCCGCAGTTGAAGCAGTTCTGCTGGATGGTGATGCGGGCGGCGAGCTTCTCGGCCATCTTCTCGGCGGCGGCCTCCTCGTCGAACTCGGGCGCCTCGCGCTTCTCGACCGTCAGCGCGCCTTCTGGGCAGACGGCCAGGCAGAAGCCGGCGCCGTCGCAGAGCTCCTCCTTCATGACCTTGGCCTTGCCGTCGACGATCTCGATGGCGCCCTCGGCGCAGGGAGTGACGCAGATGCCGCACCCGTTGCAGAGCTCTTCATCGATGTGGACGATGCTGCGGACTGCCATGTGGTCTCGCTTTCTCGCGGGGAGGCGCCGGAGGCAGCTACGCCTGCCGGCGCGTCATTGACACTACGGTGACAGTGCTTACCTTATACGCTCTGCATCGGAGGTGCATTGACCTCGGTCAAGGCTCGTGCGGCGGAACCCCACGTCCGCTCTACGGCTTCCACGCGTCAGGGCCCGGGAATGGGTAGCCCACATACAGGGAGGTGACTATGTATATCTGAGGCGGACTCCTCGTCGTGATAGTGATAGTTGTCGTCGTCGTCCTCGTACTCAGGTAAGCGAGGTCAGATGTGCACACCACTCGGCACGCGAGGCCGCCTTGAGGCCACCTCGCGTGCCTCAGGTTCCGCACGCTGGGGTGAGGTCATGCATGGCGGCAAGAGCGCGAGTCACAGCTCTGATCCCGTGCACATCGAGTCCGTGCTGGCTCGACGTTCGCCGCTCGTTCAGGCCGCGCCCCGCAGCTCGCCGGTGGCTTCCGAGACCTTCTCGTCGGCGTCGTCCACAGTCCCGGAGAGCTTCTCGCGGGCGTCGCGCACCGTCGCCGTAGCTCGTTCGCGCGTCTCGTCCGCGACGCGAACCATTCTGCGGCGCGTGCGTGGGTACAGCAGTGCTGCTGCCAGACAAGCGACCATGATGCCGAGCCCGGCGCCGATGACCAGCGCCCTGCGATCCAAGCGTCTGCGCGCGTCTCGCCTGACGCTGCGGGCGCTGCCTTGAAGCGAGTCGATGATGCGGTCCACGTCTCGCCGCACCCCGTCGTCAGTAGCGAGCGCTCGCGCCCGGACGTCACTTGAAAGCTGGTTGTAGAGACGGTCGGCCGACTTGACGAAGTGCTTGACGCTTGAGCGCAAGTCCTCGTCAGCCATGAGCTTACGTGCGTAGGGAGCCGCCCCCGTAGCTGCGCCGGCGGCCTTGCTAACGCTCCTGATCTTGCTGGTCATCACCACAGGGACGCACCATCCTTCATGTAGTTGTGTACTTGCTGTGACACTTCCCCGCGCTTCACGGTGTCTCACCGTTGGCTCCCGCGGGGCAGGTCAGGCGGCCTGCCACCCGGAGTCCGTGGGGGCGAATCGCACCCGTGTCGTGGCCGTGTAGAGACCGTCGCCTCTTGCATCGCCTGGTCAGCGCCGCAGCCGCAGCGAGTTGAGCACCACTACCAGGCTGCTGACCGACATGGCCACCGCCGCGAAGACCGGGGTGAGCAGGCCGAACGCGGCCACCGGCACGGCGACGGCGTTGTAGGCGAAGGCCCACCAGAGGTTCTCGCGCACGATCCCGCGGACCCTGCGTGACAGCTCGATGAAGCGCGGGACCAGTGTGAGGTCGCGGCGCAGGAGAACGATGTCCGAGGTCGCCGCCGCGATGTCCGTGCCGCCCGCCGCGGTGAAGCTCACGTCGGCCTGGGCGAGGGCGGGCCCGTCATTGGCACCGTCGCCGACCATCGCGACCCGGTCGCCGCGGGCCTGCCAATCGAGGATGCGCGCCGCCTTCGCCTCCGGGGCGACGCCGCCTTCGCTCTCGTCGAGGCCGATCGCTCGGGCGACGGCGGTGGTGGTGGCGGGGTCGTCTCCGGAGAGCAGGGTGGCCGTGATGCCGAGGGCCCCAAGGGCGGCGACGGCCGCCGCGGCCGTCGGGTTGGGCTGGTCGCGCAGGGTGATGAAGCCCAGCTCGCGGTCGCCCTCCGCCACCCACACAACCGTCTCACCCCCGGCGAGGTGCTGTAGGGTCTCGCCGACGAGCGGGGAGTCGTCGGCGACGCCGGCGAAGCCGGCCGACCCGACGAGGACGCGCTCACCGCGACGCTCGAGCCGGGCGCTGACGCCGAGTCCCCGGAGGCTTCTTTGCTCGGACGCGGCGAGTTCCGGGCGCGGGCAGGCGGCGGCGATCGCTCGCGCCACGGGGTGCGCGGAGCGCACTTCCACGGCGCTCGCGAGGCACAGGAGCTGCTGCCGGTCCAGCCCGGAACCTGGGACGACAACGGCGCCCACCACAGACATGGCTCCCTCAGTGATCGTGCCGGTCTTGTCGAAGGCCACGCGCGTGATGCGCGCGGCGGTCTCGAGGGCGGCGGCGTTGCGCACTAGGATGCCGGCGCGGGTGGCGCGGCCCAGGGCGACCGACAGGGCGAGCGGTGTCGCCAGACCGAGAGCGCAGGGGCAGGCGACGACCAGGATGGCGACGGCGGTCAGGAGCGCCTTGCCGGGGGAGCCGCTCGTCAGCCACCAGCCCACGAAGCACACCGCGGCCGCGATCACGATCGTCACGGCGAGGATCGCCGAGACGCGGTCTGCCAGGCGCTGCGCGGGGGCTCGGGTGGCGAGCGTGCGCTGTACGAGTTCGGCGACCTGGGCGAGCCGCGAGGAGCGCGGTATGTGCGTCACGCGGTACACGAGGGCGTTATCGGCCACCAGCGAGCCGCCGAAGACGAGCGAGCCCGCCCCCTTCTCCACCGGTGCCGATTCGCCCGTGAGCAGCGACTCGTCCACGGCCGCGGCGCCTTCGACGACTTCGCCATCCGCGGCGATGCGTTCGCCCGGCCGCGCGAGGACGACGTCCCCCACGGCGAGATCGTCGGCGCGCCCGTCGACCCAGGCGCCGCCGACACGGCGTGACGCACGATCGGGCTGCAGGTTGAGCAGCAGGCGGACGTCCTTGCGCGCCCGGGCGCCGCCCACGACCTCGAGGTAGCGGCCCAGCATGATGATCGCGGTGATCATGCCGACCGAGTCGAAGTACGTGGCCTCGCCACCGCGCAGCGTCGCCCAGACGCTGTAGACGTAGGCGCTCAGGGTACCCAGCGCGACGAGGGTGTCCATGGTCGCGGTGTGCGCCACGAGCGCCTGCCAGGCGCCGCGCAGGAAGGAGAAGCCGCCGTAGAACAGCACCGGCGTGGTCAGGGCCCACGCGGCGTACTCGAAGGCGTCCACCTCGGGCAGGTCGAAGGCGCCGCGCGAATACAGCGGGTAGAGGCGGAGCACGTAGATCAGCATCACCTGCATGCCGAGCGCCACGGAGACGACGAGATGCAGGAGGGTGCGCTCCTCGAGCCTTTCGCGCGCGCGCCTGCCGGGCTCCGTCAGCAGGCGCGCGTCGTAGCCCATGCGGCCGAGCACGCCGAGGGCGGCCGGGGGCTCGACGACCCTCGGGTCGTACTGGATGCGGCCGCGCTCGGCCGCGAAGCTGACGTCCGCACTCTTGACGCCGGGCTGCCGGCCGAGCGCGCGCTCGGCCGCGACGGCGCACCCCGAACACCACATCCCCGAGACCGAGAAATAGGCGGTCTCGCCGCGCCCAAGAACGACGTCGAGCGACGGCGCCTGAGGGCGGCGTCCCGGCAGCACGTCGTCGAGCATGCCGCTCCGTGCGGCCACGTCGTACACGCGCCGGCACCCTTCGCAGCAGAACCGTTTGTCGGCGCCGTCGAAGGCTGCGGTGAGCGGCTGGACGGGCAGTGGCAGGCCGCAGAGGTCGCAGCTGTCGGCAGGTCTCACCACAGCATCAGGCCGCCGAGCTGCAGGTGCGGGAGAAGGCTCAGCTCGGCGGCGCCACGCAATGCCAGCTGGGCTCCCACGAGGACGATGAGGGCGCCGGCGACTCGGGTCAGTACCGCCCGAGGGCGGGCGCCCAGGCGCGAGGCGCCCAGGCCGACGGTGATCAGCACGGGTATCGTGGCGGCACCGAAGACGATCATGGCCACCGCGCCGCCAAGCGGGCTGCCCCCGGCTGCCACGGCCAGCAGGGCGCTGTACACGAGACCACAGGGCAACAGACCGTTCAACGCGCCCAGAGCCATGACGCCGGAGACCCCACCGCGCTTCACGGCGTGGCTCATGGCGCCGGTGAGCGCCTCACCACCCCACAGTGCTCGGCCTGCCCAGCCGGTCCCTGCGACGAACGTGACGCCGAGCACCATCACCATGGCCCCGAGGACGAGGCTGAGGAGGCCTGCCGCGGTGCTCAGACCGCTGCCGAGACGGACGAAAGAGCCCACCGCTCCCGCCGACAGGCCGAGGAGTGCGTACACGCTTACGCGACTGGCGTGGTACAGCACGTGGTCGCGCAGGTGAAGCCGCCAGCCGTCGCGGCGGGCGGTGACGCCGAGGATGGTGACCAGTGGGCCGCACATGCCCACGCAGTGCCCGAAGCTTCCGACGAGGCCGGCCAGCGCAAGGGCGCCCAGCGACAGGCCGTTGAAGTCCACGTCTGCCGCCTCTAGTCGGCGGCGAAAGTGAACGAGATCTCCAGTGGCTGGCCCGGCGTGTCGACCTCGACGGTGAGCTGCCACTGCCCCGCCATTGAGAGCATGGCCGTGGCCTCATAGGTTCCGTCGCCCACCTCGCTCACCGACGGTCGGTTAGGGGCCATCGTCATCGAAGGCATCGAGAGATCGAAGACAACATCGCGACCCGCCGCAGGTCGACCGGACGCATCGGTGAGGGTCACGGAGAGGCGCAGAGGCTTCATCGCGGCGGCGGGTTCAGGAGACATGATGAGGCACGCCGTCATGCCGCCGTCCGTGCGTTCGAGGACGGCGGCGTCACCCTGCACCGAGCTGCTGCCGCACGCCCCCGCCGCCAGGAGAGCGACGGCGACCAGCGCGGCGGCGGCGCGGGCAGGCGCGGACACTGGCGGCCGGCCACAGCGAGACCCGCTTGGCCACCAACCGCCTCTCACCGTCAGATCCCGATCTGTCTGAACACCTGGGATTCGGGCGGATGCTTGAGGAAGCCCTTGCCCCAGGTCGCGAGGAACAGCTGCGCGTCGAGGTCGGAGCCGATATGCCGCTGCAGGTCAGCCCAGCTCTCCCAGATGCTCTCGAAGATGACCCGAACTGGTGCCTCTTCGTCGAACGAGTGCATCTCGATAGCGCTGATGAGGCCTGGCTGGCCGGGCAAGCCCGAGCGCACGGAGGCGGCGAGGGCTTCGAGCTCCTCGCCGATGTCCAGCTCAGCCGCCTGGTCTTGGGTCAGCTCGATCTGCGTCTGGTAGATGTAGGTATGGAAAGGCACCTCGTCACCCCTAGTGCTTGTTCCAGTAGATGATCAGGTAGCTCAGCCAGCAGATCGGGACGCCGATGAGCACGACCCAGCCCAAGATCGGGAGAGGGCCTTCCCCCTCTTCGGCGTTCTTGTTGAACACGTCGATGACCCCGCCGGGACGGCGCTTCTCGTCGTCGACCGGCGCGCTGTCGGGGAGATCGCCTCTGCGCCAGGCTGCGCTTCTCCGAAGTTTGCGGGTCGACATGCCGAGCACAGCGGCAACGGACCAGATGAGGAATACCGCGATCGCCATGACGATGGAGAACGTCACCCAGTCGATCCGCAGCGGCGCTTCGCTCATGTGACCTCCTCTCTGTCAGGCGCCCCGTGCCGGGTGGGTCTTGCGTGGCCACGGCTCCGGGTCGCGGTCTTCGAGCATCCTGTACTTGGACGCCTCGATGTCGCGGAACTGGCCGTTCCGCCAGCCCCACGCGAACAGGGCGCCGCCCACCAGGGCCATGAACGCCATCCACGCCACGATGAGCCACACTCCAAGAGCCATGTGTTACCTCGCTTTCCCGGCGTTCAGTGCTTTGGCTGGCGCGACGCCAGCTTGCCGACATACAGCGTGAGATCGCGCAGGTCGGCCTCGGTGAGCGACTTGGAGCCGCCCGTCAGAGGAGTCGTCGCGACCTGCGACTGGAACTCAAGCGGTGCGTATCCGGGCATCATGGACTCCGGCACGCCCTCTGCTACGCGCCAGTAGACGTACCCCTCGGCCATTCCGGCGGGGAACGCTGCCGGGCGGCCACTCGCGGCCGCGCCGAGAGCGTCACCGTCGCCCTGCCCTTGGGAGCCGTGGCAGCCGGCGCAGAACGAGCCGTACAGCGCCTTGCCGTTCGCCGGCGACAAGGTGCCGCCTTCGCCCACGAAGATCGCGTCATCGTAGGTGACGTAGGAGTCGGGCGCCGCGCCGCTGCCGAGGACACTGGCCGTCACCGGCTTGCCAGTCTGGAAACCCTCGACGATGAACTTGACGAGGTCCCAGCGCTGGTCGATGGGCAGCCACTCGCCCCACGCCGGCATCGCCGAGTTGCGGATGCCGAAGGTGAGCATACTGTTCAGCGCCTGCGGCGGGTCGGGGTTCGATGCCTGATTCTGCAAGTTGGTCGGCCGCGGGTTGAGGTACAGTCCATTCGGGCCGCGGCCGTCGCCCGCCTGCCCGTGGCATTGCGAGCACATGTTGGCGTAGAGCGCCTTGCCGCGCTCGAACGACGCTGTGGCCGGCATCGTCTGTTCCTGGTACAAGGCCGGGTAGTTGAAGCGCTGGCCTTTGACCGGCTTCGGCAGGGGCGGCTCGGTCTGCGTGAACATGGTGCGCAGGTAGTGCACTACGGACCAGAGCTCGTCGCTCGAGTACTGGAGGCCCCAGACCGGCATCGCGGTCCAGGGGACGCCGACCTCCAGTCTCCAGAAGTAGTCGGCGTCCGTGTACTTGCCGTAACTGCCGTCGCCGAGGTCCGGCGGCAGTGGCTCAAGGCCGGTGCGGTACGGACCTTCGCCGCGCCCCGAGCTCCCGTGGCAGACCTGGCATTCGCGGGTGTAGATGGCCTTGCCGCTGTCGAGCACGGCGTATGAGTTCGTCAGAGGGTTGGTCTTGCCCGCGTAGGGCGGCGGCGGATCGCCCTCATCGGGAGCGTGGTAGAAGGGGTGAGCAAACAGCTGCTGCGCGTAGTCGATGACGCGCCAGAGCTGCGCGTCACTCAGGCTCGTCTTCCAGACGGGCATCAGCGTGCCCGGCACGCCCTCCTTCACGTGCCAGATCCACTCGTCGTCCGGCATCGCGCGGAAGGGCTCCTGCCTGAAGTTCACCGGCGTCACGGCCATTGTGCCACCGTAGGTGCCGAGGCCGTTGCCGGCGCACCCGTGGCAGGTCTGGCAGTGAGTGATGTAGAGCTGCTTGCCTTCGTAGAGCCCGGAGGACTTGAAAGTCGCCCACCCTTGGGGCGTGCTCGTCAGTCCCGGTGTGGCCTTCGCCTCGCGCAGAGGGCCTGTCAGATTGAGGTAGGGAGTGTTGTACGGACGCACCATCCATGCCGCGGCGTTCCGGTCGCCGAGATTGAAGAGGTAGGCGACGATGTCGTGCTGGTCCTGAGCCGAGAGCCCGGCGAAGTTGGGCATGATCGACAGGGGCGAGAGATCGCGCGGGTGCTGCAGGTGCTTGAGCTCCCACTCCTCGCTGCGCTTGCGGCCGATGTACGAGAGGTCCGGGCCGGTGCGTTCGGAGCCGAGGATCATCGGGTTGTCCTCAGCATAGTTGCCGCCCTGGGCCTGCGGCCCCATGGCGACGTCCTGCTCGCGCACGTACTGCGTGTGACAGTAGTTGCAGCCGTTGGAGTAGAACAGCGTGCGGCCGCGGCCGACGTCTCCTGTGTAGCCTTGGGCGATGACGGTGCGCTCGGGGTGCCACAACGCCGTCGGCAGGAAGACGACCCAGGTCACCACGGCGAAGAAGCCGACGAGCCCGCCGACGATGATCACCTTGAACGTCATCCTCATGACGGTCCCACTTCCGCCGTCGTGACGCTCAGCGGCGGCTGGCCGGTGTCAGGCCCGGCCGTCCGCTGCCGCCCGAAGGAGTAGTGCGGCTCCGTGTTGGGCAGGCGCTTGGCGAGTGTCCCGAGGACGATGACGGGCATCATGAGGAAGCTCGCGAACATGAGGCCTCCGCCGAAGACGCGCAGCGCCATGTAGACGCGGATGCCGGGCAGGACCTCCCAGACCGGCAGGCCCTGCATCACCCAGTTGGACCCTTGCACGAGGCCCGCCACGGTGAAACCGATGAAGAAGAAGGAGAAGCCGACGGCGTACAACACCCACTGTACACTCGCCAGGCGACGTCCATAGAGCTCGCAGTTGAGGATGCGCGGCAGAGCGTAGTAGATGCCGCCGATCACGATGGAGCCCGAGAAGAAGAGCAGGCCCAGATGCGAATGGCCCGGGACGTACTGGGTGAAGTGCGCCAGTGAGTTCATGCCGAACAGGGCCGTCTGCGTGCCCTGGAACGAGACGATGATGTAGGCGATCGCCCCGAGCATGGTGAAGCGCAGTGATACGTTGGAGAAGAACCGGCTCCAGTTGCCGCGCATCGTCATCACGGCGTTGATGAAGAAGGCGGTCACGGGCAGGATCATGCCGATGCTCTCTGCCACTGCGGTGACCTTAAGCCATCCCGGTATGGGGGCCCAGAGCAGATGGTGGCCGCCCACGCCGGTGTAGAAGAGCAGGGTACCCCAGAACGACATGAGTCCCAGTTTCACGCTGTACAGCGGCGTGTGCGTTTCCTTGGGCAGAAGGTAGTAGAAGACGCCGAGCATGCCCGTCGTGAACCACAGACCGAGAACGTTGTGGCCGTAGAACCAGTTCCAAATGGCGTCGTTGATGCCGGTCAACGCGCCTGTCGGCGGATTCCATACCACGTTCCCGATCGCGTAGAGGAGCGGCATCCACATGGCCGTGCCGATGATGAACCACAGTGTGACGTAGAGCTTGGACTCGACCCGGCGGGCGATGGTCATGAAGACGATCACGAGATTGATCAGCAACGCCGCCAGGACGGCGATGTCCACGCCCCAGACCATCTCCGCGTACTCCCGGCTCTGGCTGTGCCCCATCGAGATGAGAAGCACGCCGATGAGCACGCCGCCTGTCCAGAGTGCGAGCACGAGGTTGGCGAGCGGCTCGCTCCACAGGCGTCGGCCCGTGAGCCGGGGCAGGATGTAGTACCACAGGCCGATCATGCCGGTCGAGAGGAAGCCGAACATGACGGTGTTCGTGTGCTCCTGGCGAAGACGCGAGAACACGAAAGGCAGCCAAGACATGAAGTCGGGGAATACGAACTCGATGGCCAGCAGCAGGCCCATGGCTGTCCCGAACACCAGCCAGAGTGCGGTGATGACGAAGAAGTTGCGCGCCGCGCTGTCGTCGGCGCGGAACAGCCGGTGGCCGAGGCTACCGACTTGCCGCGCCGTCGCCGCGCCGCCGGGTGACCCCGGTGCGGCATCCATGGCCTCACCCCCCATCCACAGCCGTCGTCCCCCGAGGCTACGGCCGCACTCTTACGTGGCTCCTTGCCTCGAGTATATCCGATGCCGTCGCCGCCCTGAACAGGGCACTGGCGACGCGCCGGGAGGCTAAGGTCTTGGCCGCCAGCACGCTGACCGTGGGCGCCGCTGTCGGCCTCGCGCCGCGCGGCGGCGATACTCATTGCAGCGCCGGTTCCTTGGGTCGTGCGTGCCGTGGAGGACGACCCAAGGAACCAATCACACCGTGCCGGCGTCTCCGGGTTGTGAGCGCGCCTGAGCAGGGTTGTGCTGCCGGCC
>Ga0208716_1001143_pt1 | contig 10266 bp, 7 predicted proteins | sample NGESurdeep092012_8_FD_184482 | JGI IMG/M metagenome (GOLD analysis project Ga0208716, IMG submission 184482) | Arctic peat soil microbial communities from Barrow, Alaska - NGEE Surface sample 415-3 deep-092012 (SPAdes) | ecosystem: Environmental > Terrestrial > Soil > Wetlands > Peat ...
CAGGCGGTCTGGACGATCCTCAAGTACTTCCGCTGGGAGGCCCCCGAGAGCGACGTCGGGGCCATCACGCTGCGCCGGATGGGCGAACTGTCGGTCTACAATCGCTGGCTTCACGACCGATTCGAGGCCTGGCTCGGGTCGCGCGTTCTCGAGGTCGGATCGGGTGTGGGAAACCAGACCCGCTTTTTCGCGGACCGCGAACGCGTCGTCGCGTCGGACATCGAGCCGCACTACGTGCGGGAGCTCCTCAACCGATTCGAGAAACAGGGCAGCGTGCGCGTCGCCTCGTTCCGGTTTCCGCTCACCGAGAAGGACCGCGCCGACCTCGAGCGCGAGCGCATCGACACGATCGTCTGCCTGAACGTGCTCGAGCACATCGAGGACGACGCCGGCACGCTCGCTGACTTCCTGCGCGTTCTCCAGCCCGGAGGGCACCTCGCCCTGCTCGTGCCCGCCCTGCCGGCGCTCTACGGCACGCTCGACGAGAATCTCCGCCACTACCGCCGCTACGAAAAGGGGGCCCTCGCAACGCTCGTCGCGCGCACGGGCTTCGCGGTGGAATCGGTCCGGTACCTGAATCGGCCCGGCGTTCTGGGCTGGTGGCTCAATTCGCGCCTTCTGAGACGCCGCGTGCTGCCGAGGAGGCAGCTCGGCGCCTTCAAATGGGTCATGCCCCTCCTCCGGGCGGAGGAAAACACGGAGCCGTCGTTTGGGATGTCGCTCCTGGTGCTCGCGCGGAAGCCCTGAGTGACGTGACGCGCGCACCGGAGGAGCCCCCTCGCCCCCGCGCGAGTTCCTTCGCATGGGCCCTCGCCGCCGTCTTCGCGGCCGCCGCGATCCGCTTCGCTCCGTTCCTGACCGGCGGCACGCTGTATCGGCGCGACGCGGGCTTCTTCTTCGTCCCGTGGAGGCTCGTCCTGGCGCGGCTCTTCGGGTCGGGCGAAATGCCCGTCTGGAACGAGTGGATGTCGGCGGGACGGCCCTTCGCGGCCGACCCGAACGCGGCCGTGTTCTGGCCGCTCTCGCCACTCCTCCTCGTGCTTTCGCCGACGGCTCTCGCTTTCGTGAGCATCTTCCTCATCCTCGCCGTCTTCTTCCTTTCCCTGCGGCGTCTCGGGCTCTCGCCCCAAGCGTGCGCCGCGGGGACACTCGTGCTGCTCTTTTCGGGCGTGTTCCAGTCGCTTCCCGTCTACGCGACGACGTGCGCGGCCGTCCTGCCGCTCGCCTTCGCGCTCGCCGAGGCGCCGCGTCTCGCCTCTTCCGACGCAGCCTCCCGCGGTCGCGCGCGCGCCTTCGCGGCGCTCGCCTTCGGCCTCTCGGCGCTCGGCGGCGAACCGGCCGTCACGCTGATGGGCGCGGCGGCGTTCTTCGCGGTCGCGGCCTTCGGCGCGGGGCAGGCGCGAGGGCGCGCGATGGCCGCCGCGCTTCTCGCCCTCGGCCTCGGCGCGGGCCTCGCGGCGGTCCAGATCTGTCCGGCGGTCCTCGAGCTTTCCCGGTCCGCGCGGGGCATCGAGATGCGGCCCGAGCACGGGGCCCTCTTCCGGTCCGTGCGGCCGTCGCGCGTCCTCACGCTCCTCGAACCGCGGCTCACCGGCGACCCGGAAGGCGACGCGGTGTACTACTGGGGCGCGGGCACGTTCGACGCGGGGAGTCCCTACTTCGAGGATCTCGCGCTCGGGCTGATCCCCCTCCTCTTCGCGGTGTCTGCCTGGCGGGACCGGCGCGGGCGAGCCGCGGTGCTTCTCGCGCTTGGGGGCGCGGTGCTCTCGTTCGGGCGGTTTCTGCCGGGCGCCTCGTTCGTGGCAGCGGCCCTTCCGGTCTTGCGGTATCCGGAGAAGTGGTGGCTCCTCGTGACATTCGCGCTTGCGACGGCGGCAGCGGTCGGCGTGGACTGCGTCTTCTTTGGCGAAACCGAGGCGCGGGCACGAAGGCTTCTGCTGAAGACCGCGATGGTCATGGCGGTGCTTTGCGGCGCGCTTCTCGTTCTGGCTCTCGGCGCTGAAGATCTTCTTAGAAAGGGTCTATGGGCTCTCGGACTGGGCGCCGGACCCACTTCTGCTGCGGCCGTGGCTTCGGCTCTCCGCCCCCTCCTCCTTCTAGGAAGTCTTACTGTTGCTCTCGTTGCCGCACTCGCGTGGCTCGTCGCGCGCAACCGGCTGCCCGCGCCTTTCTTCGCAGCAATTCTTTCTCTTCTCTTTCTCGCCGACGCGGCGCGGCGGGTCGCCGGGACGTGCCCAGCCGGGCCGCCGGACCTCTACCGCCGCGAGACGCCCGAGGTTGCGCTCGTGCGCGCGCAGGCGGGGGCCGGGCGCTTCTACGACGACGGCGCCGACGACGCGTCGACGGTCGCGCGCAGGACCCGCGAGGCCGGCGGACTCGACCCGTTGCTTCCCGCCGCGGGCGTGGCCTTCGGGATCCGATACGCCGGGGAGAACGACGTGGACCGCATGACGGCGGCGCCGTCGGCGCGCTTCGCCCGCGCGCTCGCCGGACTCCAATGGGGAGAGGAGAAAGTCGCGCGCCTGCGCACGCTCGGAGTGACCCTCGTGAGGACGGCGGCGACGGCTCCCGATCCGGCCGGCGTCGTCGAGATCGGGCGCTTCGGAGAGGACCGGATCCTGCGCGTCGAAGGCGCGCGCGCGGAGTTCTCCGTTCTCCCGAGGGGCGCCGGGACCGTCACGGTGGAGGAGCGCCGGGCGGGCCGGGCCCGCCTCCGGGCGCGGGTCGGCCTCCCGGCGGCCGTGCTCTCCGTTGCGCGGACGTTCGACCCGAACTGGCATGCCCGGTTGGACGGGGCGGAACTCGCGATCCGCCCTTCGGACGGATACCTGATGGCCGTGGACGTCCCGGGGGGAGACCACGAGATCGCGCTCGCGTACGAGAACCCCGCCTTCCTCGCCGCGGGCGCTCTCTCTTTCGCGTCGCTCCTGGCCGTCGCCCTCTTCGCGCGGCCGCGGGTGCGCCCTTGAGGGAACGTCTCCGCAAGTCGCTTCCTCTCTTCGGGGCGCTTGTGCTCGCGTTCCTCCCGCTGCGCGCGTTTCTCGGTTCCGGCGTTCCGGTGGGCCGGGACCTCCTGTTCTATTTCTTTCCGCTGAAGGCGCATCTCGTCGAAGCGGTCGCGCGAGGAGAACTGCCGTGGGTGGATCGATTCCGATGGGGCGGGTCGCCGCTCCTCGGCGCTCCGTCGGCGGCGCCCTTCGACCCCGCGAACGTTCTCTTTCTGGCCCTGCCGCTCGGGGCCGCGATGAAAGCGTGGACGCTTCTGCATCTCGGCGTGGCCCTCGCCGGATTCGCCGCTTTCGCAAGGCGCCTCGGCCTTTCGCGCGGCCCGGCGGCCGTCGCCGGCCTCGTCTTCGCGCTCGGCGGAACGACGGTGTCCGTCGCCTCGTTTCCGCCCACGCTGTCCGCTCTCTCGATCCTTCCGTGGTTCGCCGCCTTCGTCTTCGACCTCGTGAAGGCGCCGCGCATACGCGAGGTGGCGGCGGTGGCGATCGTGGCGGCGCTGATTCTTCTCGCGACGGCGCCCGAGTTCGTGCTCTATGCGACGTTCGTCGCCGTGGCGGTTTTCTTCGCGGCGCAAGGAGAGGGGAGTGGGCCGCGCGAGATCGCGCGGCCCCTCGCGGCCCTGGCGGTCGGCGCGCTCGTCGCCGCGAGTCTGGCAGCGGTCGCCGTACTTCCCGCCGGCGCGACCGCGGCGCGCAGCATCCGCTCACCGGAAGGTGGAGGGAGCCTCGGCAAGGGAGCCCTGAAGCCGTTCGCGGTGTCGCGCATCGCGGACCTCGCCACGGACGGGATCGTCGCGGACTGGACGGTCGTCGCGTGGGCCCCGGGGGTTCCGGACTATCCTTACCTTCCCTCCGTGACGCCGGGGCGGGTCGCGTGGGTTCTCGTCCTCGCCGGTCTCGTCCGGAAAGGGCCGGGACGGATCGCGGCGGCGCTGCTCGCGCTCACGGGCCTCCTCCTCGCGCTCGGCGACGCGACGCCGGTCTTCGGTCTCGCGAGGCGCGTCCTGCCGCCTCTCGGTTGGATCCGCTATCCGGAGAGGCACCTGATCCTCGCGGGGTTCGGCCTCGCCTGGCTCGCCGCGCTGGGGCTCGCGCGCCTGGTGGACGCCGTCTCGCCCCGCGCCCTTCGAATAGCCCTGCCGCTCCTCGCTTTCGCGGTCTTCCTCGACCGCGAGGGAATCACGCGTCGCCTCTCGCCGGTCGAGGACGCGTCCGTGATCGCGCGCGCTCCGGCGCTCCTGGCCCCGCTTTCCCCGGTCCGGGTCGGCGCGCCCCCGCCGCGCCTCTTTTTCTGGGACATCTATGCGCCCGTCCCGGTGTACGACCTGCGCGACCTCGCGGCGTCGAGCCGGGTCGGGCGGGAGACTCTCCTCCCCGCGTACGCGTCGCTGTTCGGCGTCGCCTATCAGTTCGAGGTCGATTACGACCTGTCGCTGTCCGGGGAGGCCTTCGAGTGGACGCGCCTCCTATCCCGCGCCGTGCCGGAGACGCCTCCGCTCGCCTTGCGCTTCATTCGGGACGTCGGCGTCTCGGCGATCGTCCGCAGCGAGCGGGGAGAGGACGGGCGCTACCGGCCGCGTCTCGAGCGGATTCTCGACGCGGTTCCGCCGTACCGGTTCGCGGGGAGACTCGTGGCGTCGGCTGACGCGCGCGCGGTCTTCAAGCGGCTCCTCGAGGACGGCTTCCCCGTCGACACCGCGTACGTCGACGAAGCGGTCCCGGGGGTTTCTCCCGCGCCCGCGGCGGGCCGGATCCTCGCGGTCGACGACCGGCCTTCGGGACTCTTTCTCGACGTCGAGGTCGAGGGGCCGGGTCCGGGCTTTCTCATGCTGTACCGGCTGCGGGAGGCCGCGGAAGAGGCCACGCTCGACGGCCGCCCGGCCGGAGTCTCGCGGGTCGCGTTCGGGTTCGCGGGCATGGCCGTCCCTGAGGGACGTCATACGGTGCGTTTGCGGCCCGACACGCGGTGGGTGAAGATCGGGTCCGTGATTTCCGCGGTCACCGCGCTGGCGCTCGCCGCCGCCCTGCTCGTTCCGCGGCGCCGGCCCGCGTCCGGGAACGCATGAAGCTGGGCTCGGATGGAAGACGGCGCATCGCCCTTTACGGGGGTGCCGCGATCTTCGCCTCTCTCGCGCTCTGGGGGGTTCCGGCGCTCGTGTCGCGGCTCGCGACTCCTCTCTCGATTCGCCGGATGAATCTCGAGGCGGACGCGGCCATGGAGACCGAGGCCGTGAAACTCCTCGTGGAGTACGTGCGCATCGACACGACGAATCCGCCCGGAATCACCCGTCCCGCGATCGACTTCCTCGCCCGGGTCCTCGCGTGTGAGGGGATCCCCGCGACGATCACCGGCGCCGACCCGGAGCGCCCGATCCTCGTGGCGCGAATCAAGGGCCGCAGAGAGGACGGAGCGCTCGCCCTCCTCAACCACGCGGACGTCGTCCCCGCCGGGGACCTCGGCGCGTGGACCAAGCCGCCGTTCGCGGCCGCGCGCGGCACCGGCCTCGACCGCGATCACCTCTTCGGCCGGGGGACGCTCGACATGAAGGGGCAGACGATCGCAAACCTCCTCGCGATGGCCTCGCTCACGCGTGCGGGCCTCGTGCCCCTCCGCGACATCGTCTTCGTCGTCGAGTCCGGAGAGGAGACGTTTCGGGAAGACCTCGGCATGGGCTGGCTCTTCGACCACCGGCCGGACCTCCTCGCGGGCGTGACGGACGTCTTCAACGAGGGGGGAGTCAACGAGGTCAAGACCCAGCGCGTCGAGCGCTTCGGCATCGAGACCATGGAGAAGGCGGTTCTCTCGGTGGACGTCCTCGCGCCCGAGGCGAAGACGCTCGAGGAGTTTCGCGAATTCCTGAAGGCGAAGGATGAGGAGCAATCCGTTCGCGTGGTCCCCGCCGTGCGGGAATTCCTGCGGTTCATCGCGCCCTCGCGGTCGGACGTCTGGGGCCGCTACATGATGGACGGAGCCGAGAAGCTCGTTCCTCAGGCGGAGTTCTGGAAGTTCGTTCCCGAGGTCTACCGTTCGCTCCTCAAGGACAGCATTTATGTGGGCAAGGTCGAACGGACCGCCGAGGGCTTTTCCCTGCGCGTCGTGAGGACGCTGCTGCCGGGAAGCCCGGTCGCGTCCGCCCGCACCGAGCTCGAGGGCTGGGCCCATGTCAGGGGCCTCGGTTTCCGCAGCATCCTCGAGACCAGGGACTGCGTGTCGAGCCCCACCGAGGGGAACGCGTATCGCGCGATTGCCAACGTGTTCGGTCTGGACCCGGAGAGCGCGCCCGTCGGGCCCTACATCCTGAGCGGTCAGTACACGTCGGCGGCCGCCATTCGCGCCCGCGGCCTCCGCGTCTATGGCGTGTCTCCCTTCGCCGTGAACATCTATGATGCCTTGACGATCCATCACACGAACGAGCGCATTTCGCTGCCGTTTTTCGTCGAGGGGATCGACCGGATGAGGCGGGTCCTCCTCGAGTTCGCGACGGCCCCCTGAGGGAGCCGGCTGGTACACTGGCAGATACGGGTCTGGCACGCTCCTCGCGTCATGGAGAGACCCGTGCCGGCGCGGCCGGGCATCCCGTTCAGGAGTTTCGATGAAAGCTTCCTTTGTCCTTTGCACGAGCCTTTCTCTCGCGGGGCTCGCCGCTCTTCCGGCGTTCGCGCAGATTCAGGTTCAGACGAGAGAGACGGGTCCCCAGACCGGCGCGGCCGCCCCGTCAACCGGTGCCCCCGCGGCGCAGCCCACGCCTCCCCCCTGCCCCGGGATGGCCGGCCTCGAGATCGGGCAGACCCGCACATTTTCGTTCGAACGCATGGCGCTGCACGAGCCGTCGAAAAAGACGGTCGTCCGTGACCTGAAGGTCCTTCACACCCCCGAGGGACGGCCGTGGACGGTCGACGTGACCTATGCCTCCGACGCGCTCGACGCGAAGGTGGTGGCGCTGCATTACCTCCTCGACCCGCCCTCGGAACTCTACGAAGGCATCCTCGAACGCTACGGCAAGGGAACGCCCGTCGCATCCGATCCGGGAATGTCGTCCTGGGCGGTTCGGCAGTGCGGGATACGCCTGCGCTATCGCAGGGGCATGTCCGAGAACGGGCAGCGCCGCGTCGAGGAGATGTGGGTCGAGCCTCTCGCGAAGCCGGCCCCCGCCAAGAAAAAGGGCTGAGACCAGGGGCGGTAAATTGCTCGAGCCGTTGACGGACGCGGTCGCCGCATGAAGCGCGTGCTCGCGGGAATCGCGGCGGCGGCCGTCGCCGCGGTGCTGCTCGCCGGTGCCACGCTCGGCGTTCTCGTGTCCCGGAACCTCCCGGACCTCTCGTTTCCGAAGATCCCCGGACTCCGCGCGAAGGTGACGGTCGCGTTCGACGACCGCGGCGTTGCCACGGTCACGGCGGCCGATGCCGGAGACGCATATCGCGCCCAGGGGTATCTGACGGCGCGCGAAAGGCTCTTCCAGATGGAGCTGCAGCGAAGGCTCGCGGGAGGCGAGCTCGCCGAGATCTTCGGGCGCGTCGCGCTTCCCTCGGACCGGCTGCACCGGATCTACGGCTTCTCGCGCGTCGCCGAGGCGGCCGTCCCGCTTCTTCCGGCGGACGAGCGCGCGGACGTGGCCGCTCTGACCGACGGCATCAACGCCTTTCTCGACACGCACGCGGGGCGCTGGGGGCTCGAGTTCACCCTCCTGCGGTTGACGCCGCGAAGGTACACGCCCGCCGACGCGCTGCGCGTCCTCCTCATGATGTGCGAGGAGCTGTCCTCCACGTGGCGCAAGGACATTGCCGCCGAGCGCCTCCTCTCGCGGCCGTTCTCCGTGCGGCGATTCCTCACGTCCGGATTCACGGCCGACGATCTCGTCCTCATTCCCGATGCGGGGAAGCCCGAGCTGCCGCCGGTGCCGGGCCTCGGCGACGCGGCGCCGCTTTCTTCTCCTCTCTCGGCCCTCGGCTTCAGGGCGGCGGACGATCCGGACGAAGTTCCGGGATCGAACAACTGGGCCGTCTCCGGCGCCCTCACGAAGAGCGGCAAGCCGATCCTCGCGAACGATCCTCATCTCGGGATCAGCGCGCCGGGAGTCTGGCTGCCGATGCGGTTCGTCATCGGCGGGCATCTCGTCGAGGGGGTCACGCTCCCCGGCCTGCCCGGCGTGACGATCGGGCGGAACGAGCGCGTCGCGTGGGCGTTCACGAACCTCTACTCCGACGTCGAGGACCTCTACCGCGAGACGATCGTCGACGGCCGGGCGAAGCGGGGCGCCGAGTGGGAGAAGGTCGTCGAGCGCGAGGAGACGATTTCGGTCCACAGAGCCGCCGCGGAACGGCTCGTCGTCCGTTCGACGTCGCACGGTCCTTTCGTGACGGGGAATCTCGCCCTGAAGTGGGTCGCGCTCGACCCCGCGAATCTGAGGCTTCCATCTTCGAGCGTGATGCGAGCCGGGGACCCCGAGGGCGTCGAGAGGGCCCTCGACGGATTCCTCGCGCCCGGGCAGAACGTCGTCTGGGCGGACGCGGCGGGAAATATCGGCTGGCGGGCCACGGGCCTCGTACCGATCCGCCGCCCCGGGACGGACGGCAGCATTCCCTATGACGGCTCGGACGCCCGGAACGACTGGCGCGGTTTCGTTCCCCAGGACGAAATGCCGCGCCTCGTGAACCCCAGGGAGGGTTTCCTCGCGACCGCGAACCAGCGCGTCGCGGGCACAAGCTGGACCCACGTCCTCGGGACCGACTGGCCCTCGCCCGCACGGGCGCGGCGGATCGCGACGCTGCTCGAAGGAGCCGGGCGCGCGGGGCGGAAGCTCGATCGCGCGGCCGTCGAGGCCGTGCAGCTCGACACGGCGTCACCCGTTCTCGCCGCCACGATGGAGGCTCTCGCGCCGCTTGTTCCGCCGGAATGGAGCGGACGCTTCCGCGGCTGGGACGGACGCGCCGAAGCGGCCTCCTCGCGCTTTCTCGTCGCGCGCGTGTTCCGTCGGAAATTCGGAGAGCGGGCCCTCAAGGCGTGGCGCGTCGCTCCCAGCTTCGGCCTCGCGGAGTACCGCGTCCTGGATCTCGCGCGGGCGGACGACGCGGCGTTCCGCGGCGCCGGTCTCGGCACGAAGGCCGCCTTCGTGAAAGGCGCATGGGACGACGCGCTCGCCGATCTCGAGGCGAAGAACGGCAAGGACGCGTCTCGGTACCGCTGGGGCGAGGCCAACCGGCTCGCCGTCCGCCACCCCCTCGGACGCGTACCCGGCCTGTCCTGGCTCTTCGACCCGCCGTCGTTCCCGCAGGCGGGGGCGACGGGCGTGGTGCGCGTCGCGTCCCCGGGGTTCGGGCAGTCCATGCGTTTCATCGTGGACTGGGGCGCGCCGGACGAGGCCACCCTCGTCGTCCCGTTCGGGGTCTCGGGACACGCGGGCTCCCGGCATCGCCTCGATCAGCTTCCGTTCTGGCGGGACGGCGATCCGTCGGGCGCGGCGACGCGCCTTTCGAGGCCCGCGCGGGAGACGGCCGGGTTCGTCCCGTGAGCCTCGCGGGCACGGACACCGCCCGCTGAACTAGACTTGCCTCCATGAGTGTTTCGATCACGGGCAAGCTCACCTCTTTAACCGGCACCGAACTCCGCCATGGCCCTTCCGGAGCGCTTCTCGAGACCACCGCGCCGAAGGACAACGGCGGCGACGGAAGTCGCTTCTCGCCCACGGATCTCTGCGCCGCGTCGCTCGCCGCGTGCGCGGCGACGACGCTGAGCCTCTACGCGACGCGGAGCGGAATTCCCGTGACCTCCGTGACGTTCGAGATCGAGAAGCACATGACGCCCGAGCCCCCGCGACGCATCGCGAAGCTCGTGGCGCGCTACCGGATCTCGTCCCCCTGCGGCGGCGCGGACTTCCAGAAGCTCGTCAACGCGGGCAAGACCTGCCCCGTGAGGCGTTCGCTCCACCCGGACGTCGTCGTCGATGAGGTCTGGGAACGGGCGTGAAGGGTCAGGGCACGGGATTGAACGTGCCCGTCGGGCTCATGGGAATTCGTTCGACCTCGATCTCGTACCCGGCCTCCTCCCACGCGTCGAGCCCGCCTTCGAGCGGCCGGACGAGGGTGAATCCGCGGTCCATGAGAAGGCGTGCCACACGGGCCGCCGAGGCTTCATTCGGTCACGTGCAGTAGAGGACGATCTCCCGGTCGGTCGGCAGGTGGCCGATCTTTTCGTCCAACTCGAGGATGTTGACCACGATGGCCCCCGGGATGCGCCGCGCGTCGCGCAGGCGCGCGTTGTTCG
>Ga0208716_1001145_pt1 | contig 10261 bp, 10 predicted proteins | sample NGESurdeep092012_8_FD_184482 | JGI IMG/M metagenome (GOLD analysis project Ga0208716, IMG submission 184482) | Arctic peat soil microbial communities from Barrow, Alaska - NGEE Surface sample 415-3 deep-092012 (SPAdes) | ecosystem: Environmental > Terrestrial > Soil > Wetlands > Peat ...
ACGCGGCGCGTCTTGGCCATCGGGTGACTCCACTACGAAGGATACTGCGAAATGTAAGATACCTATACAGTTAATGGCAAGGTTGAATCTGTATAACGAGAATTAGGAAGTCACGTTATCCCGCGCCGTGAGCGAAATTCCTTCGCCGCTCGCAGCCTATCGCGCGGACTCCCATTTTGAGTATGAAGCGCAAGAGCTGCGCTGGCAACTAGTTGGACGTAATCACGCTAGGCACATGGCGCGCGTTAGACTGCGGCCGCCCGCAGCATAACCGCGCAGGTGATGTCGCTGACGCGATAGGGCCGTCACGTCGAGCATCACGACGCCGGGACCAGAGCTCGTTGTGCATGCTGCGCGCGCTAACCGCCTACCACTTGTCAGCAGGACTGTTCACCGCCCGACCGCCTCGATTCAGGACGTGCGTGTAGATCATCGTCGTCCGCACGTCCCGGTGCCCGAGCAGGTCCTGAATGGTCCGGATGTCGTATCCGTCCTCGAGCAGGTGCGTCGCAAACGAATGCCGGAACGTGTGACAGGTCACGCGCTTCGGGATCGCGGCTCGACGCGCCGCATCCGTCACAGCTCGCTGGATCACAGTCTCGTGCAGGTGGTGCCGGCGGCGCACGCCACTACGATCATCGATGTAGGGCCGGGTCGCGGGGAATACCCACTGCCACTCCCAGGCGCGCTCCGCGCCAGGAATCTTTCGCGCGAGTGCGGCAGGGAGTTCGACAGTCCCCGCACCCACGCGAAGATCACGCCCGTGAATTGTGCGCACCTCGCGGAGATGCGCGGTAAGCGGCGCGACCGCGCTGCGAGGAAGAACTGTCACCCGATCCTTGTCGCCCTTGCCGGCGCGCACAGTCAACACCGCGCGCTCCAGATCGAGGTCTTTCACCCGCAGCTGCAGCGCCTCCATCAGCCGGAGGCCGGCACCGTACAGAAGAAGCGCCACCAACCGCGCGGTGCCGCGCATCTCACCCAGCACGAGTCGTACCTCCTCGCGCGTCAGCACGCTTGGCAGTCGTTCCGGCCGCCGCGCGCGCACGACCTCGTTCAGCCACGGCAGCGGCTCGCGAAACACATCGCGGTACAGGAACAACAGAGCCGCAAGCGCCTGATTCTGAGTGGAAGCACTCACCCGCGCACGAACGGCAAGATGTGTGAGAAACGCCGTGACTTCGGACTCGCCGAGCAATCGAGGATGCTTGAGCTCATGGAAGCGCACGAAACGTTTGATCCACGCAACGTACGCCTCCTCGGTACGCACACTCAAACGCCGAAGACGCATCCGGCGGCGCACCATCCCGATCAGCGAATACTTGCGCTCGTCTCGAGGAAGCTCTGGGTCGGACTCCGGCACGCGCGGCATGCCTGGAAATCAACGCGCCGACTCTCCCACCATGCGCCATCAATAGCGCGCGTCCGGCAACATTCGACCGCACCTCGCGCGATCAGACGGCCAACCGCCCCGCCACCACCTCCGCCACGTCGTATACCTCGACGTGTGAATCGCGCGACTTGATCGAGTCCGCCATCATCGTCATGCAGAACGGACACGCCACCGCGATCGCATCAGCTCCCGTCGCGAGCGCTTCCTCAGCCCGCTCGGCGTTGATGCGCTTCCCCACTTTCTCCTCCATGAACATCCGCCCGCCGCCCGCGCCGCAGCACAGCCCGCGGTCCTTCGACCTCGGCATCTCCACGAGGTTCAGCATCGGCAGCGCGCGCTTCATGGTCTCTCGCGGCGCATCGTACACGTCGTTGTAGCGTCCGAGATAGCACGAGTCGTGATACGTGAACGTCCGCACCGGCTCGTGCAGATCCTCGCGCAACGGAACTCGCCCCGCCGCCATCAACGACTCGATATACGTCGAGTGATGCACCACCTCGTAGTTCCCGCCGAACTGCGGATACTCGTTGCCGATCTGATGGAAGCAGTGCGGACACGCGGTCACCACGGTCTTCACGCCGTACCGGTCGAGCGTCGCGATGTTCTCCTTGGCCAGCATCTGGTACAGATACTCGTTCCCCATCCGGCGCGCGACGTCGCCGTTGCACTTCTCTTCCTGGCCGAGGATCGCAAAGTTCACGTGCGCGGCCTTCAGGATCTTCGCGAACGCCACGGTCGTCTTCTTCGCGCGGTCGTCGAACGAGCCCATGCAGCCCACCCAGTACAGCACTTCGGGCCGCTCGTTCCGCTCCGCCATCTCGGCCATCGTCGGAATGTCCAGGCCCGCCGCCCACTTCCCCCGGTCGCCCGGATCGAACGCCCACGGCGAGCCGCGCTGCTCCATCGACTCGAACGCGGGCATCACTTCCGCAGGGAACCGCGACTCGCCGAGCACAAGATTCCGGCGCAGCTCGAGAATCACGCTCAACTGGTCGATCGAAACGGGACACTCCTGCACGCACGCCCGGCACGTGGTGCAGCTCCACAACTCTTCTTCCGTTATGAAATCGTCGAGCAGCGTCTTCGAGTGGTCGCCCTTCGCCTCGGCCTCGAGCCGCTCGCGCACGTTGATCACGATCTTGCGCGGGCTCAGCAGCTTCCCGGTGATGTTCGCGGGACACACGCTCGTGCAGCGACCGCACTCGGTGCAGGCGAAGCCGTCGAGCAGGCTCTTCCACGAGAGATCGGTGACGTCCTTCGCGCCGAAGACGGCCACGTCGCCCTCAAGATCCATCGGCCGCATTGCGCCGATCACGCCGGGGCCGCTGGTGTTCGAGAGGAACACGTTGGGCAGCGAGACGACCACGTGGAGATGCTTCGAGTACGGCAGGTAGTTCAGGAAGCCGAGCACGAGGAGCGCGTGCGACCACCAGAAGAGATCGTGCAGCACGCCCGTGGTGGCGTGCGACGCGAACATCGTGATCATCAACACACCGATCCACGAGAGAATCAGCAGCGGATCGTCGGCGTGCGTCTCCTTGCCCTGCAGTCGCTTGACGCGCTTGGTGAGCCGTCGGAACAGCGCGAACGACACCGCGGCGATGACCAGCGCGCCCCAGAGATCCTGGTTCATCTCGTAGAACCTGTACAGGGGCGCAGGCACGAAGGGCGCGAACGAGAATCCCGGGAACATGCCGGCGACGATCATCTCCGTCGTCCCGAGCGTCAGCACGCAGAAGCCCCAGAAGATCGCCGCGTGCATGGGGCCCGCGACCGAGTCGCGGAAGATCTTCTTCTGGAAGAGTCCTATCTGGAGAAGATTCCAGAAGCGGCGCGGGAGGTCGTTCCAGCGCACGTCGTCGCGGTGGCCGAGCCGGAGCTCGCCCACCAGGCGCTGCACGTTGTACGCGAAGAAGCCGAGAGCGGCCACGACGACTACCGTGAACACCATGCTCGAGGCCGAGGTCACGCGCCCTTCTTGGCTTCCTTCACTGCGGCCGTCAGCACCGGGAGAATCTCGAGGACGTCACCGACGATCCCGTAATCGGCGACCTTGAAGATCGGTGCTTCCTTGTCGCGGTTGATCGCGACGATGGTCTTCGAGGTGCGCATGCCGGCGAGATGCTGGATCGCGCCGGAGATTCCGCAGGCGATGTACAGCTGCGGGCTCACGAGCCTTCCCGTCTGGCCGATCTGGTCGCTGTGCGGACGCCAACCTTCATCGGTGACGGCGCGCGTCGCGCCCACTGCCGCGTTTCCGAACGCGGCCGCGAGATCTTCGACGAGCTTGAAGTTCCCCGATTCCCTCAGCCCGCGGCCGCCGCTGACGATCACGGGCGCTTCGCCGAGGTCGAGCTTGGCGCCTTCGCTCCGCACGGTGGAGGTGACGACCACGCGAGCACTCGAAGGATCGATGGCCGACGTGATCTGCTCGACCGTTCCGGGCTTCGCGCTCTCCCTCGGCAATACTGCACCCGGGCGCAGCGAGAGTATGGCGGTCGCGGCCCGCAGCGTGAACGACTGAATGATCTTGCCGGTGTAGCCGGGATGCTTCACGGTGACGGCGTCGGCGCCGACCGAGAACTCGGTGACATCGGCGGCGATCGGGAGCTGGCATTTCGCGGCGACGCGCGGCGCGAGATCGCGGCCCTGCGCGCTGGCGATGAAGAACGCGGCGCGATATCCGTTTGAAGTGAGGCGACCTGCGATGGTCGCGGCCAGGGCTTCGGGATTGTAATTGGCGAAGCCGGGATTCTCGAGCACGAGCACCACATCGGCGCCGCACGCCGCGAGCTTCGCGGCGAGCGCGGCGATTCCCGGACCGCCCGCGAGCATCGCATGGACCTGGCCGCCCGTCGAATCGGCCACCCCACGAGCCGCCGTCACGGCCTCGAGCGCAGCGCGCCGCAATTCACCGCTGCGCGATTCGGCGAACGCAAAGACATTGGTGTTCGCCATCAGAGTACCTTCGCCTCTTCCTTGAGCAACCGCACGAGCTCGGGCACGGCATCCTTCCCTTCACCGATGATCCGGCCGGCCGCGCGCTCCGGCGGGAGTTCCATCTTGTCGAGCTTGTACCGTTCCTCGCCGACCTGCGCGGGCTTCACCTCGAGCGGCTTCTTCTTGGCCGCCATGATTCCCTTCAGCGACGGATACCGTGGCCGCGCGATCCCCTCGTCGATGGTCACCACGGCCGGCATCGGGCACTCGATCAGCTCGTACGAGCCCTCGAGTTCGCGGCGCGCCTTCACGCGGCCGCCCTCGAGACCGAGCTTCGATATCGCGGTGATGATCGGAAGGCCGAGCAGTTCGGCGACGATTGGACCGGTCGACTGGTTTGCGGTATCGATCGACATGCGGCCGAACATCACGAGATCGTAGCCGCCGCCCTTCAACTCGGCGGCGAGCGCGGTCGCAATCGCGTAACTGTCGTGCACCGGCGTGTCGCATTTGAGATGGATGGCGCGGTCCGCGCCCAAGCTCATGGCTTTCCGAAGCGTTTCCTGGACGACGTCGGGCCCGAGCGAGATCACCACCACTTCGCTGGCGGCTGGATCGGCTTGCTTCTCCTTGGTCTGGAGAGCCGCTTCAACGGCGTAGCCGTCGAAGTCGCTGATGTCGAATTTCAGGCCGGATTCGTCGACGGAGGTGCCATTCGAGGCGATTTTGAAGCGCAGGTCCATGTCGGGGACGCGCTTGATCAGGACGGCGATTTTCACAGAGCTAAGTTAGCGGTGGGGACAGTCTGGGAAAAGCGACTATGCCGTGAGCCTGAGGCTGTGATACCTTCTTCCCCATGTCTGCCACCGATTCCCTTACAGAACGCCCCGTCGCCCTGGTCACGGGCGCCTCCGCCGGGATCGGCAAGATGTTCGCGCAGCGGCTGGCTGCGAGCGGGCACGATCTGCTGCTCATCGCGCGCGACGGAGTGCGGTTGAAGCAGATCGCCGACGAACTTTCGCTGCAGTATGGGATCAACGCCGAGGCAATGCCGGCGGATCTCGCGCGCGACGAGGGGATGCGGTCGGTGGCGAACAGGATCGCGCAGATGGAGCGGCTCGACTACCTCGTGAACAACGCGGGGTTCGGGAGCAAGGGGAGACTGGCCAACCGGCCGGTCGCCGAGCAGGCGACGATGCTGGAGCTTCACGTCATGGCGCCGATGCTGCTGACGCGGGCTGCGCTGCCGGGGATGATCGCGCGGAACAGCGGGACGATCATCAATGTCTCCAGCGTGGCGGGCTTCACTCACGCCGTCGGCAACGTGAATTACTGCGCGACGAAGGCGTATCTGCGCGTGTTCAGCGAAGGCCTGGCCACCGAGCTGATCGGAACGGGGGTCCACGTCCAGGCCCTCTGCCCCGGCTTCACGAGAACGGAGTTTCACGATCGCGCGGCAATCGACATGAAGTCGACGCCGGGGTTTCTCTGGCTCGACGCGGGAAGAGTGGTGGACGATTCGCTCGCACAGGCCGCGCGCGGCGGGCAGACGGTGTGCATTCCCGGCTGGCAGTACAAACTGGCCGTGCTCCTGATCCGCTATCTCCCCCAATGGCTGGTGCGGGCGATCCGGACTCCGCTGATGAAATCGCGGGCGAACTAGGCAACGACGATGGAAGATCGAAGATGGAAGATCGAAGATGGAAGATGGAGTCGCACGTCACCGCGCCGCTTGTTCGATCTTCCAACTTCCATCGCCGTCACTTGAACGCATTGAACCCGGTCACCGCCTGCCCGATGATGAGCGTATGCACATCGTGCGTCCCCTCGTAGGTGTACACGCTCTCGAGGTTCGCCATATGCCGCATCGACGCGTACTCCGCGAGAATACCGTTCGCCCCGAGTAACCGCCGCGCCTCGCGCGCAATGTCCGTCGCGATGTTCACGTTGTTGCGCTTCGCCACGCTGACCTGCTGCGGATTGAACGTCCCCGCGTCCTTCATCCGCCCGAGATGCAGCGAGAGCAGTTGGCCCTTGATGATCTCCGTGACCATCTCGGCGAGGCGAACTTGCTGGATCTGGAATTGCGCGATGACCTTGTCGAACATCACCCGCTGCTTGGCGTACGCGAGCGCCTCTTCGTAGCACGCCATCGCCGCGCCCAGCGCTCCCCAGGAAATTCCGTAGCGGGCCTGGGTGAGGCACATGAGCGGGCTCTTGAGTCCGCCCGAGCCGGGAAGAATCGCGTCGGCGGCCAGATGGACGTCGCTGAAGACCAGTTCGCTCGTATCGCTGGCGCGCAGCGAGAGCTTCCCCTTCAGGTCTTTCGCGCTGAACCCCTTCGAATCCGTCGGCACGATGAACCCGCGGATCGATTTCCCTTCGGCATCGTTGTCCGCCGTCTTCGCCCACACGATGCACACATGGGCCGTGGACCCGTTCGTGATCCACATCTTACCGCCGTTCAGGATCCAGGAACCGTCCTTCTGCTCACGGGCGCGTGTGAGCATCCCGGCCGGATTCGAACCGTAGTCGGGCTCGGTGAGCCCGAAACAGCCGATGACCTCGCCCTTCGCCATCTTCGGCAGCCATTTCATTCTCTGCTCTTCGCTGCCGAACTGGTAGATCGGATACATCACCAGCGCGCCCTGCACGCTCGCGAACGAGCGCACGCCGCTGTCGCCGCGTTCGAGCTCCTGCATGATGAGCCCGTAGCTCACGTTGTTGAGCCCGGCGCACCCGTACTTCTCCGGAAGGTTCGCGCCGAACACGCCGAGCTCCGCCATCGGCGCGACGAGCTCCTTCGGGAAGCCGCCGGCGACGTAGCGCTCGCCGATGATGGGCAGCACATGCTCGTCGACGAACCGGCGGACGGAATCGCGCACGGCGCGCTCGTCTTCGGTGAGTGCGGCGTCGATGTTGAACAAGTCGCCGTCGCGCGGCTTCAGCTGCGGCGAGGCGAGAAAGGTTTCGGAGTCGTGAGAGGACATGCCGAAAAGATAGCGACTACCGGCGGAGGGTTCTACGGCGGAACCACGGAAACTGCCGGATCGATGGCCGGATGATCGCGGATCAATCTTAGGGGGAACGACAACGGCCGCAGAAGTAGTTCGCACGGCCGCGAAGCCGGGAGATCCCGACGGTCAACGCCTAGCGCGTCCAGATCACGATCGAACCGCAGCCTGTCGATGAGTACATATCATATTGCGCCGGGATGGTGCCGACGCTGGAGTACACCTCGATCCCCTTGATCGCTTCGGGGGGCACGTCGCTGCTCAACCCTCTGAAGTCGTCTCTTGGGAAGGGAAAGCCATCGACAAAGAAATTCGGCGAGCAGCGCAAGCCGCCTTCCGGACTACTTACGCCGAGGAGGTACGGCAACGGACGCGAGAGACCTCCAGTCTTTCCGCTCCCGCCAAACTCGATGGTTATTCCCCTGATCCCGTCGAGCACCGAGATGAGATCGGAAAAGCCGTGCCGAGCAATATCCTGTGCGGTCACATAGGCGCCCAAGCCTTGCTTCTGTCGCCTATAGAACCCGTCCCTCACCATCAACGACATGGTGGTCTCATGCTCCTTGACGGCGACCGGCTTCAGCGGCTGCGCCTGCCGGCTGACCGAGAGCGTCGTGTCGCGCGCCGCGTTCGTCGCGAAGTCCATCGACACGGTCATCGGCAACAAGCCGATCGACCGGACCTCGATGGTGCGCGTGCCGGCCGGGATGTGATCGATTCTGAACGCGCCGGCGCCGTCGGTGCGGGCCGAGCGTGTCGTGCCGCGGATACCGATGACGGCATTGCGCATCGGGCGGCTGTCGCCGCCGACCACCGTCCCTCGCAGCGACGCGGTGCCGGGCACGCCTGACACGATGGTGGAGGAGTCGCCGGGCACCATCGCGCGCGCGGCACTGTCCCTGCGGCTGAGCGCGAAATCGACACGGCCGATCAGGCGGTCGTTCAGCAAGAGCGGCGTGGGGCCCGCGCTGAAGCCGGCGAGTTCCGTGTGCACATCCAGGAGCAACGCGGTCGGCACGCCGCAGAGCAAGTACACGCCTTGAAGATTGGTCCGGGCCGTGTCGTGCACGCGGTGCCCGGCCACGTGGCCGGCCGCGATCGTGTACTCCGTCCAGTCCGTGGTGACCGTGGCGTCCGCCAGCGGTGATCGGTCGTCCACATCATGGACGCGACCGACGACCAGGCCGGTCTCCGCTGCATAGGCGTCCGGGCAGATGCGCGCGTACGCCGCCGCCGGGCCCGGCGTAAACAGCGCCACGGTCGTCCGCAGTCCTCCGGTCACATCGACCGCGACTACCGGCACCGTCAGGTCGAGCGAGTCGAGCACCGGGTGCATGATCCCGATCGTATAGCGGCCGTCGGGCACGCTGTCGATCTGGAAATACCCGTGCGCGTCGGTGGTGGCGTACCGCGACCGCTCGACCAGCACGACGGTCGCGTTCGCGAGCGGCGCGTGCGTGCTCAGCGAGTCGTAGACCGTGCCGGCGATGCTGCCCTGGGCGCCGGCGCGCACCGAATACAGCGCGAGTGCGGCACAGGCGAGCGTTGGGATGATCTTCAGTGTGGCCTCGCGGGTTCGCTCCTACCCACGAGACGTAGCGTGCACAGGGAATGAGTGCAAGTTGCGGTGCAGAATCAGGCCAATCTCTCGCGGCGGATAGAACTCATTTCGAGGATGTCAACAGAACCAAGCGTCCCCTAGTCGACCGCTCGGGACGCGCGCGCCGTGATTCCGACATCGCGCGCCTTGCGACGAAACTCCGAGCCGTGGCCAAGCGGCAATCTCGCCTCATCCTGCCACTGGTGGACCATCTCGTGCAGGAGCGTCTGCAGCGCCTGCTCGAACCCATGCCGCTTCACATGGCGCGCTGAGACGGCTATCTCAGCCGGCGCTCCCCGCTGTGCCGGCGCGTAGTGGCCGAGCCGGGAGCGCATGCGGCGCGAGACGCGCACGGCGATCGTCGCGAGCTTGCCGTCGAATCGCTCGGCGTTCAGCCTGCGATGCCATTCCTGCAACTGCATGGCAATCGGCTCGTCGTCGGGATGCGTGCGAACGAGGCGCGTGGCGCGCGCGGGTCGCGACGGTCGCGTGAGTCCGGCCGGGCGCGCGTGATGCGCGGTGCGCGCCGCGATCGCCGCGCGCACCGCGCGACGGATCGTGCGCATCATCTCGTTCAGCGAGGTCATCCCGCGGCAACGAGCGACGCGTATTCCGGATGCCGGTCGATGTACGTCTTCACGAACGGGCAGGTCGGGATCACCTTGCGCCCGGCCGCCTTGTCGCGCTCGAGCGCGAACTTCGCGAGCGCGCCGGCGAGGCCTCGCCCGCGCAGCTCCGGCGGAGTCTCGGAGTGCACGTACTCGACGGCGCCGTCCTTCATTCGGTAGGTGAGGAATGCGATCGCTCCGCCGTCGGCGATCTCGAGCCGTTGGGCGGCGGTGTTGTCTACGACGGTGGGCATGGTAGTCACTTCTTCACATGAAAGAGGAAAGCGTCGGGGTATTGGGGCTCGACGCCGTTCTTCACCTGCTCCACGGGCTTGTCGACCTCGGTCTCACGGTAGGCCGGCCCTTGATAGGGCATCCCCATCTTCGACTGCAGCTCGACGAGCGGGTTCGAATTGGGAACCGGCCGGTCCCTGGGCGCGATCAGCGGCAGCCGCATCATCACACACGGCGAATCGCACACCGTCCCCTGCGCCCGCGCCGCGACGGCGATCACGACAAATGCGGCAGCAGCGCCGCTCATTCTATTCAGGAAGCCGCTCACATTTCCTCCTCACTCGTCGCACTCACCGCGCATACCTCGCCCACATCACCCGCGCGAACGACTTCGACTCCTCGCTCCATCGCAAGACACTCGCCTGGATCGTCTTCTCGTCCACTTCGTAGCTGTTGATCGAGCCGGGCCCGC
>Ga0208716_1001146_pt1 | contig 10255 bp, 6 predicted proteins | sample NGESurdeep092012_8_FD_184482 | JGI IMG/M metagenome (GOLD analysis project Ga0208716, IMG submission 184482) | Arctic peat soil microbial communities from Barrow, Alaska - NGEE Surface sample 415-3 deep-092012 (SPAdes) | ecosystem: Environmental > Terrestrial > Soil > Wetlands > Peat ...
CCTCGTGGAGGGAGAGGTGCCGGACGATGTTCTCCGTGATCACCACCGCGTCGTCCACCACCAATCCGATGGCGATGGCCATGGCGCCGAGGGTCATCAGGTTGAACGTCTGGCCGAGGAGCCGCATCACGAAGATCGTGACGACCAGCGTCAGCGGGATGGAGAGCGCGCTGATCGCCGTGATGCGGAGGCGCCGCAGGAAGAGGAGGAGGACGATCGTGGCCAGGAGGGCGCCGAGGAGCATCGCGTCGCGGACGGAGGCCACGGCGTCCCGCACCAGCCCCGCCTGATCGTAGATCGGCTTGAGGCGCACACCGGGCGGGAGCTGTGGCGCCAGAGAAGCGACGGCAGCGGCGACGCTGTCGGCGATCTGGAGGGTGTTGCCGCCGGGCTGGCGGGTGATGTTGACGAGCGCCACCGGCTTGCCGTCCCCGGCGATGATCCGGACGTGATCCTCCGTGGCGGCCACGACGGTTGCCACGTCGCGCACCCGCACGCCCGGGCGCACCACGACCTGCGCGACGTCCTCGGTCCCGTGCGCCTCCAGGTCCGTGACCAGGAGGTACTGCTTGTAATCGCGCCCCATCCGCCCGACGGCCTCCGGGGTGATGCCCGCGCGGATGGCGGCCGCGAGGTCGTCGTAGGAGAGGCCGTGCGCGGCCAGCCGGCCCGGCTCGGCGATCACCTCGATCTCGCGGACGTCGCTCCCCTGGACGTCCACACGGCCCACGCCGCGGATGCGCGAGAGGACCGGCTTCACCTGGTAACGGGCGATGTCGAAGAGGGTGGCGGCGTCGCCCCCCTCGAGGTTGTACGAGAGGATGGGGAAGACCGACGGCGTGAGCCGCTCGATCTCGATCTCGAGGCCGGGCGGCAGCTCGGTGCGCACCTGGTTCACCCGCGCCTGGACGAGCTGGAGGCCGACGACCATGTCGGCGCGGGGGGAGAACCAGATCGAGATCTCGCTCGAGCCGCGGATGGACTTCGACCGCACCCGTTCCACGCCGGGCACCAGGCTCACCGCCTCCTCGAGGGGCCGCGTGACGCCGAACACCTCCTGGCGCGCGCCGAAGGACGATCCCTGCGCCACGACGACGACGCGCGGGAAGGCGAGCTCGGGGTAGATGGCCGAAGGGAGGACCAGGGCCGACCAGACGCCGGCGGCGCTGAGGAGCGCTGCGCAGAGGTAGATGAACCGGCGCTGGCGTGCCAGCACGTCGAACAGCTTCACGGCTTCGCCACCACCAGCTTCGCGCCGTCGTCCACGCCGTACGCTCCATAGGTGACCACCGTCTCCCCGGCGGCCACTCCCTTCACGATCTCGACGAGGGTCCCGGTGCGGATGCCGACCGTCACGGGCCGCGCGTGTGCGACGCCGGCGGAATCCACCACGAAGACCTTGAAGCCCTCACCGTCGGGGACGAGCGCCTCCGCGGGCACGGTGACGGCGCGCGGATGGGAGGCCACGGCGATGCGACCGGCGAGGGTCTCGCCGATGCGGAGGGACCGCTCGGGGCGGGTGACGCGGACGCGGACGGTGACGGCCCGCGTCACCGAGTCCACCGCGGGGACCACCTCGCTGACGACCCCCGCGGCCACGAGCGCCGCTCCCGCCTCGTCCCCCGCGTTCAGGGTCACGGCGGCGCCGGGCCGGACGGGTGCCGCATCGGCGGGCGCGAGGGCGACCAGCACATCGAGCGCCGACGGGTCGGCGATCTCCACCAAGGTCTGGGCGACGTCCACCGGGGCGCCGACCACGGCGGTCATGGTGGTGACCACGCCGGCGAGGGGGGCGCGCAGCGTGGCCAGCTCCAGCGCGCGCCGCGCGGTGGTCGCGCTCGCCTGCGCCACCGCGAGGTCCCCCTGCGCCTGGTCCACGTCCTTGCGGGGCACGACGCCCGCTTCGGCGAGCCGCGTCGCCCGGTCGGCCGCATGTTGAGCCGACGTCAGCGCGGCCTCGGCGCTGCGCGCGAGGGCCTCGAAGGGTGCGCGCTCGAACTCGATCAGCGGGGCCCCTTCGCGCACGGTCTGACCGGCCATCGCGAAGATCCGCGCCACGCGCGTGGCCCCCGGAGCGGAGAGGGCGGCGAAGCGGCCGGGGCGGGGAGCGACCGTGCCGGTCCCCGAGACCGTCAGCGGCACGTCCTGGACCGCCGCCACGGCGGTGCGCACGCCGACCGTCGCCGCCGCGGCGCCCTCTTCCTCCTTCTTGCCGCACCCCCAGGCCAGCAGGGCGAGCCCCGCGGCGACCACTGTACTGCGTCTCACGGTGCCTCCATCCCCGTCGTCGTCGTGACGAGCCGCAGCGCGGCCGCCGCCACGTTCGCCGCCGCCAGGTCGGCGACGGTGTTCGCCAACGCCTCCCGCGCGGTGCGCTGGGCCTCGAGCACGCTCGGCAGCGCGACCGCCCCTTCCCCGTAGGCGAGGAGGCTCATCGCCGCCACGCGCTGGGCGCTTTCCTGGAGGGCGCGGTCCCGCGCCACACGCCGCAGCGCCGACGCCAGTTCCCTCCGGGCCGCCGCGACCTTCGCTTCGCTCTCGCGGCGGGTCACTTCCGCCTCCACCCGCGAGCGGTCGCGCGCCGCGGCCGCGGTTTGGATAGCCCCGCCGTTCCAGTTGAAGAGGGGGAGCGGCAGCGCGAGGCCGACCGTGGCGAGAGGCCCCTTCTCGGTGCCCGACGGATCGCCCCCCTCCACGCCCACCGTGAGGCTCGGCGCCGCGAGGATGCTGCGGCGCGCGAGGGCGAGGCCGCGCTCCTGCGCCTCAAGGGTCGCGTCGGCCGCGGCGACGAGGAGCCGCACCCCAGCCACCGAATCGGACTCTACGGCAGGTACCGCCAGGGAGTCGGCGAGGGCGACCGTCACGCGATCCGAAGGCAATCCCATCACCGCCTGCAGCTCGAGGAGCGCGCCGACCGCGGCGAGGGAATCGGCCTCGGACGCGGACGCGAGCTGGCCCGCCGCCACCGTGGCCAACTCGACGTCGAGGGCGCTCGCGTCCCCGGCCTCGCGACGCAGGCGCGCCAGGACGAGGAGGCTGTCGGCATCCGCCGCGTTGCGGCGCGTGACCCGCGCCCTCGCCTCCGCCGCCGATGCCCGCACGTAGGCCACCTCGGCGTCGAACCGCGCGCCGGCCCGCTCGAAGGCGTAGCGGAAGCGCGCGGACGTCAGGGAGGCCTGCGCGGCGCCGACCCGTGCCGCACGGAGCCAAGGAAAGTCGAGGGGGATCTCGAGCTCGGCGTGGTACGTGGGCACCGAGCCGGTGTAGCTGGCGATGGCGGTCGGATTCTGGAAGGTGCGGGCGAGGGCCACGTCGGCGCGCGCCGTGGCCACGTCCGGGGCGGCGCGCAGCGCGCGCGGGCCATGCGCACGGGCGGCGGCCACGGCCTCCTCGCGCGTCACGGGCTGCTGCGCGCGGGCGGGGCGGGCGCCGCCCGCGAGGAGCAGCGCAGCAGCCCAAGCGCACAACCGGCCTCCGGGACCGAGCGTTCTCATAAGCCTCGGAACCTAACCGACCGACCTGTCAGCAGGGTTACACGGCGGCGGGGAATAGACGTCCCGCAGATTCCCCGTCGCGTACCGTCCCGCCTCGTCGTTGAAGTGCGGCGAGCCGGGTCGGCCGCTCTCTCCGCCCGCCGTGACCGCTCGTGCCCGCACGCTGTCCCCGAACTCGACCACGGCCACGAAGCTGTTTCCGCTGCTCCCGTACCACTTCCTGGTTCCGGGCCAGACTCGCGCCCCGAATGAGGCCAGCGAGCCCCACAGAGCGGATGTGAAGCCCACCGGAATGCTCGGCCCGGAGTCGTTGAAGGGCTGGACGATATCGCCCGTCAGGCGCTGGAAGCGGTTGATGTCGCCCCACGGCGTCCTCCAGGTCCGGAATCCGGCCGCGAGCGTGTCCGACGCCGCCGACAGCGCCTCGAGCAACGCGCCCGCCGCCGCCCGCGTGGCGACGTAGTCCTCGACTGGCATCCCCGCTCCTCGCGCATCGCGTCCCACCCGCCGCGACACGTTCTCTCCCCAGAACACGGCCAGGGACGTGGGGACGGACGTCACCGACCACCACAGGTCCCAGGCCCGCAGCAGCTCGATCTGCCCCTGCAGCTCCGCCCTCAGCGGATCGGTGGCCGCGGTCCCGTCCCACGCCCTCACCAGCGCGGGAATCGTCCGCTCGAACCAGGGCAGGTAGCTGTCGTACGCCGCGGCAATGAGTGAGTCGAGCGTGAATCCCCGCAGGTGCGCGAGCACCCGGACCGCGTGGCGCCCCCGGGCCGACTCTCCGCCGGTCTCGACGTAGACCGGACAGTCCTCCCGCCGCGGGCTGTCAGGCCCCGCCGCCGACCACGGCGCGTTGTTCGAGTTGTAGAGCCAGCCGCTCGCCGGGTTGAGGAGGTTCGGGCTCTCGTCCACGGACAGGACGCCGTGCCAGTCGGTGGCCGGATTGCTGCCGTCCACCGGCCTGGTCCAGTTGAATGCGGTGTCGCGCCGGGGAATGAAGTTGGCGTGGAAGTAGGCGATGTCGCCGTCGGCGCTGGCGAAGATGGTGTTGTTGGACGAGTTGGTGTGCAGGTCCATGATCCGCCGGAACGTGCGGTAGTCCCTGGCCGTGGTGCGCGTGTAGGACTGGATCAGGGCGTTCAAGGGATCCTGCATCAACCGGACGCTCACCCACTGGTCGCCGGCCCTCCGCACCACGGGCCCGTGCCGGGTGCGGTACACGGTGAACCGCCGTTCGGCCATGCCGTCCGGGGTCCGGTAGCGCAGGGTGATCGTGGAGGCGGCGACCGGCAGGTCCGCGCCCCCGTATCGGTACGTGTAGCCGCTCGCGTGCGGCGTCACCGTCTCCAGGTACTCGTCGATGTTGTCCACGCCGCTCGACGTGTGCATCCAGCCGATGCGGTCGTTGAAGCCCTGATAGACGAAGAACTGCCCCCACGTCACGGCGCCGTAGGCGTTGAGGCCCTGCGCGCTCGCCACCTGCACCTCGGCCCGGAAGAAGAAGGAGGTGTGGGGATTGATCAGGAGGAGCGCGTGCCGGCCGTGCGCGCGGGCGCGATCGCGATGCCGTTCGAGCCGGTGGGCTCGACGGCCGCGAGGCCCGCCTCTTGGCTCCTGGCTCCTGTCTCCTGGCCCCTGGCCCCTGTCTCACTCCCGTAGAAGGCCTCGAGCTGGGCGAGGCTCACTCGCTCGATGTCCCAGCCGATGCTGCCCTCCGTGAAGGTGAGCGCCATCCACGGCTCGAAGCGGGTGAGGACGCTTGGGCGCACCTCAGGATGCCGGGCGAGGTAGAAGTTGAGCCCGTCGGCCCACGCGTCCATCAGCCGCCTGAGCCAGGGCGGGCTCGCCCGGTAGAGCGCCCGCGTCGAGTCCGGGTCGACGACCAGCCTCATCCGCAGGTCCTGCCAGATGCGTGACGCGCCCTCCGCCTCCGCCATCCGCCCCATCGCGTTGAGGAGGTTCATCTCCACCCGGTTGAAGTCGTCCTCGGCCTGGGCGTACATCAGGCCGAAGACGGCGTCGGCGTCGGTCCTGCCGAACACGTGCGGAATGCCCCAGTCGTCGCGGATGATGGTGACGTTCCGGGCGTGGCGTACCCAGCGGGCGCTGTCCGGGGTCTGGGACGCGAGGGGCGCGTGCGAGGCGAGGGCGATCGCGAGGACGAGGACGAGCTTCTTCATGGGCGACCATTGCGCTGGGGTGAGGGCCCTACTCTCGTCATCAGGGTAAGGTCGGTGGACAGCCCAGGCAACCAGAGCGGCGCCAGCCCCTCGACGTCGTGGAGCAGTCCCGGCCGCCCGGCAGCAAGCGATTGACTGTCATCGACACCACGGCTTACACTGCGGTCATTCACCATGCACAGGGAGGGGCCCATGCGCCTCATCACCAGATCGGACTTCGACGGGCTCGCCTGCGCGGCGCTGCTCGCGGAGATCGGCGTCGTCCACGAGTACCTGTTCGTCCACCCCAAGGACGTCCAGGACGGCAAGGTGCCGGTCACCAAGGACGACGTGCTCGCCAACATCCCGTTCGTGCCGGGGTGCGGGCTCTGGTTCGACCATCATCTGTCCGAGGTCGAGCGGCTCAAGACCGTCAAGGAGCACGCCTTCGCCGGGGCCAGTAGGCCGGCGCCGAGCTGCGCGCGGGTCATCTACGACTTCTATGGCGGGGCGAAGAAGTTCAAGCAGTTCGACGACAGCGGCCTGATGCGGGCCGTCGACAAGAGCGACTCGGGGGACCTCACCGTCGAGGAGATCACGAGCCCCGCCGGGTGGATCCTGCTCTCGTTCGTCATGGACCCGCGCACGGGTCTCGGCCGCTACCAGGACTACCGGATCAGCAACCTCGCGCTCATGAAGGACATGATCGGCTACTGCCGCACGCTCCCGGTCGACCAGATCCTCGCGAACCCCGACGTCAAGGCGCGCGTCGACCGCTACCTCGCGCAGGAGCAGGACTACCGGGCGATGATCCAGGCGAACGGCCGCCTCGACGGCAATATCCTCGCGATCGATCTCCGGAACGTCGGCGAGATCCTCAGCGGGAACCGCTTCGCCGAGTACGCGCTCTTCCCGCGGGCCAACGTCTCGATCCGCGCCCTCTGGGGCCGCGAGAAGCAGAACGTGGTGTTCTCCGTGGGGCACAGCATCGTGAACCGCACCTGCAAGGTGGACGTCGGGTCGCTCATGCTCCAGTACGGCGGTGGCGGTCACGGGCAGGTCGGTACCTGCCAGGTCGAGGCCTCGCAGGCCGCCCAGGTGTTCACCAAGCTCGTCGCGGCGTTGAAGGGGTAGACGAAGGACCGGGAGTCCTCACTGGAGAGCTCCCGGGAACGATGGGGCGATCCAGCAGGCGGGCGTCGGCCGGATCTGTGGTGTCGCACCCGCTAGCGGGCTGCCACCTGCTTCATTTGCGCTGGCGAGGTTCCTCGTCTGCAAAGTCCAGTGCCGCGTTCAGCGTGTCCATGAACTGTCTGACCTTGATGGGTTTGGTGAGATAGCGGAAGAACCCCACGTCCAGTCCCTTCTCGATGTCGCCGGGCATGGCATTGGCGCTGAGGGCAACGACCGGGATGTGGGACGTGGCCGGGTCTTCGCGCAAGACCTTCAAGGCTTCGACGCCGCTGATGCCGGGCAGATTGATGTCCATCAGGATCATGTCCGGCAGCGAGGTGCGCGCGATCTGGATGCCGAGACTCGCGTCCGCCGCGCTCAACAGGCGCAGTTCGGGGCGTCGAGCGATGAGCTGCTCGACCAGTTTCAGGTTCGCCGGATTGTCCTCCACGTACAGCAGGGTGCGCAGTCGCGCGCCGTCCGGCAGTTCCGGTCGTGGCTGCTCGCTGGGCTCGGCCGGCGCGCCGTCGCCGTCTACCGCGGTGGCCGGGAGCAGCTCGATCCAGAACAGGCTGCCCACGCCGACCGCGCTTTCCACTCCAATGACACCATCCATCAGTTCGATCAGACGCTTGCTCACGACCAGTCCGATGCCGGTGCCTTCCTCTCCGCCTGCCTCCTGCCCTAGACGATTGAACGGCTGAAATAGCTGTGCCAACTGGTCCGGACTCAGCCCGGCGCCGGTGTCGGTGACGGCAATGCGAATGCGTTTGTTGGCGCGCACGGTGCAGTCTACCGTGACCGTTCCACCCGTCCGATTGTACTTGATTGCGTTGGACAGGAGGTTGATGAGCACCTGCTTCAGCCTGGTGCGATCGGCGTCGACGAGGAGGGGGACGTCCAGTTTGGGGAACGTCGTTGTGATGCCATGCTTCAGCGCCTGCGGCGCGACCATGTCCTGGCATTCCAGCAGGACTTCGGCCAGCGACGTCGACTCTCGCGACAGCGACACCTTGCCGGACTCGATCTGTGCCAGATTGAGGACCTCGTTGATGAGGTCCAGCAAGTACCATCCGGCCTGGAGAATCTGGTCGATGCTGGCCTTCTGTCCCGCGGTCGGGCGCGGGGAGTCGGAGTCCATCAGCTGCGCGAAACCAAGAATCGCATTGAGTGGCGAGCGCAGTTCATGGCTCATGCTGGAGAGGAACTCGGACTTGGCGAGGTTGGCCTTCTCGGCCACGGACTTGGAATTCTCCAGTTCGATGTTCTTCTCCCGTAGGACCTGATCCAGGCGTTTGCGCTCCGTCACGTCGCGCGCTGCTGCGAACACGCCCTGCAACGTCCCCTCCCGGTCATAGAAGGTCGTCGCGTTATAGGAGACCACGGTCTCCTTGCCGTCCCTGGCCCGCGCGGTGAGTTCGTAGTTGATGACTTTCCTTTCGCTCAGCGCCAGCTTGATGCTCGCCTCGGCGCTCTCTCGATCGGTGAAGAAGTTCTTGAACGGCGCGCCGATCAGCTCGTCGCGCGTGCAGCCGGTGAGCACTCCCATCTGCTTATTGACGTCGGTGATGATGCCGCGTGGATCGGTGGTCATGATCGCGTCGATGTTGGACTCGATGAGCGAGCGCGTGTAGAACTGCTGGTCGCGCAGGAGCTGATCGAGCTTGTTCTGTTCTGCTTCCGCTTGCTTGCGCGCGGTGGCTTCGGTCTCGCTCCGAACCAGCTTCTCGCGGATGCGGCGGTTCTCATCCTCGAAGTGTTTGCGGCGGAGTTGAGCGCGCAAGCGGGCCTTGAGAACGTCGAAGTCGGCGGACTTGGCTATGTAGTCGTCGGCGCCGGCGTTGATGCCTTCGATCATCGCATCCCGATCGTCGCGCGCCGTGAGCATGAGGAGGGGGATATCGCGCCATTCGGCGCGCTGTTTGATGCGCCTGCACGTGTCCTGGCCGGACAATCCAGGCATGACGAGGTCGAGCAGAATGCAGTCCGGCGCCTGAGCTGCGAGCAGCTCCAGCGCCTCCTCGCCGGACGTTGCCAGGACCACATCGTACCCGTCCTGGCGAAGCTGGCTTGCGAGTTCCTGAAGGTAGGTGATGCTGTCATCGACGGCGAGCACGCGGCGACCCGATCCAACCCCACTACTCGCGTCCGCTTGCGTGAGTGTCCGTGCCCGCGCGACGACCTGTCCGAGGTCGTAGGGTTTACCGATGTACTCGTTGGCGCCCGCACCCATCCCCCGGACGCGGTTCTTGACCTCAGCCTCGGTGGAAAGCAGCAGCACCGGGATATGGGCTGTCGCCGAAGAGCTCCTCAGCTCTTTGAGAAAATCGAGGCCATCCCCGTCGGGCAGCAAGATATCGAGGACGACCAGGTCGGAGCCTTCATGGGCGAGCGTCTCCCTCGCGCATCGAAGGTCGGCGCACAGAACCGTATCGAAGCCGGCCGACTGGAGGGCTTCGGCGATGTCCATTCGCACCGTCAGACTGTCGTCCACGATGACGACCCGTGGACTCATACCTGCCTCACGGTGTCGGCGCTGCGGGCCAAGGCGCCAAGCGCCGGCGCGATCTTCTCCAGAGAAAGGACCTGCTCGGCCGCTCCGAGAAGGATCGCTTCCCGCGGCATGCCGAACACCACTGACGTCGCTTCGTCCTGGGCGATCGTCCTTCCGCCAGCACGCCGTATGGCCAAGAGGCCCTCGGCTCCATCCCTGCCCATCCCCGTGAGGAGACAGGCTGCACAGTCGGCACCGAGTTCCTGCGCCAGGGATTCGAAGAGAACATCGACCGACGGTCGGCAGGAGTATCGTTCTGGATCTTGAGTGAGCCGGAGCTTGCCTTGGCGGAGCACGAGGTGGCTGTCGGGAGAAGCCATCAGCACGCTCAACCCTCCGACAGGAGGGAGAGGATCGCCGTCGGCCGCGTAGGCAACGCGGAAGGGGCTCTGCCCATCGAGCCATTCGGCGAACGCGGGGGCGAAGAGCTTCCCGATATGGATGACCAGGAGAATGGGGAGCGGGAAGCTGTGGGGCAACCCGCGCAGAATCTCGATGAGCGCCGCTGGCCCGCCCGTGGAGACCCCAATCGCGACGGCGCGCAGGTGACCCTCTTGCTGGAGCGCCTGGCGTTCCGTCACGGGCGCTGCGAGCGCCGTGCCGCGTGGAGCGGCCCCAATCGGAACAGGGCCACCCGGCCGCTGTCCCATGGGGCCAAGTCGGGCCCGTGGATGGGTGATGACCTTGATGCGCGAGATGAGCTTGACGGTGGAGACGAGCTTCTGTTCCCATGCATCGTCGGGCTCGTTTCCCAGCGGCTTGTCGAGCACATCCAGGGCGCCGGCCGCCAGGGCTTCGTACGTCTTGAAGAGTTCTGCCCGGTTTGTCGAGGCGGACACGATGAGAATCGGCGTCGGGCAGTAGGCCATGAT